>Ga0116204_1000153_pt1 | contig 34687 bp, 42 predicted proteins | sample LakKivwa52mmetaG_FD_94481 | JGI IMG/M metagenome (GOLD analysis project Ga0116204, IMG submission 94481) | Anoxic lake water microbial communities from Lake Kivu, Rwanda to study Microbial Dark Matter (Phase II) - Lake Kivu water 52m metaG | ecosystem: Environmental > Aquatic > Freshwater > Lake... | reverse complement strand
GTGTATACCAAATAATCAATGATATTAACCTCGAAAAACGAGAGGAGGAAACGCTTTCCAAACTATTCCTAACAAAATTCAATATTAGGTTAGGTAACAGAAAATACGGAAAATAAAGGAGGTACCAAGGTTCCACCAAATCCAAACCGTCTGTAAACTAAAATAAACAGGTCCTTAGACGGTGGGCCTATAAAGGAGAGTGTAACATGACATACAGTAACAAATTCGTAGCAGTAATCAAGAGTGGTGGCAAAATCCTCCGGGAATCACCGGAACGCGTTGTCCACCTGCCTTATGGAGCCGAATACTCCATCTACCTCAAAAACCTCAATTCCAAAAAAGCCCAGGTCTCCATTTCCATTGATGGTGAATCCATTGGAAACAGCCTACTCATTGAAGCTAATGAATCCATTGAGTTGGAAAGGTTCCTGGAAAACAGCCTAACCGGTGGACACCGGTTCAAGTTTATCCAAAAGACCCAGGAAATAGTGGAACATAGGGGAGATAGAGTGGATGATGGGTTGGTACGTATTGAAGTGAAATACGAGAAGGATAAACCTGTTCATGTGGATCGTTATTACCATGACCACCATCACTGGCATGACCATTGGTCAAAATGGCCACCTTATCAACCATGGATTACATGGGGTGCAATCAGTGGGACCTATACCATTGGATCTGATACCAATGCTACAGCCACCTATGGATCTGATACCAATGCTACAGCCACCTATGGATCTGGTACCAATGCTACAGCCACCTATAATGCTGGCAATGTGACCGTAACGAATTGCCTTGGATCAGTTGGAGGTATCTCCTCAGGTTCTGTCCAGTGTAAGACTGTACCAGATATACAGCCGGATGAGGGTCTAACTGTGAAAGGAGGCCATAGTGGCCAAGTGTTTCAGTATGATTCCATTGGTGAACTGGAGGAAAACGCTGATGTAATCGTTCTCCGGCTCAAGGGGTATAAGGGCTCTGTGCCTGTTTCCGAGCCGGTCGCCATCCAGACCAAGCTGGTTTGTCCAACCTGCGGTAAACATAGTAAATCCAACATGGCCTTCTGTGGCTCATGTGGAACATCACTCAGCTAGTCAATTCATGGACCGGAGGCATCCAAACCTCCGGTCCAATCTTTTCACTTGACAGTCAAATAACAGTGTGCTATAATATACCATCACATGTATAGAAAGGTAAAATCATGAAAGCCTTAGGTTTTAGCAAGGAAGTAAAGATGGTAGAGGCCGGCCTATGCCCATTTTGCCATAAGCTTATCGACCTGGATGCTTTCAGGGATCGTTTGTCCGAGAAGGAATATTTCATCTCTGGCCTATGCCAGGTGTGCCAGGATAAAGTTTTCGGAGCATAAATAACCAATAGGAGCCGATATGTCTGAAGATTATATGACCGATGTGATGAATAATGTTGAAGATGTTTACAGCCAGATGAAAAAGGATTGGCCTCCAGAGGAACATTTTGATCGATTCCTGGAGCTATTTGTTGAATCCATCAGGGCCCTCGATAAGAACCGTGAGGCTTATGACCTCATGTTTGCTTATATATATTCTGTATTCATGTCTATTGCATATGGACCTGAGCTGGTGCATATAAATTTACACTCTATGCTGGATAACCTGACCGAATATTTTGATGAACCTGAATTGGATGAAGGTGACCTGAACATGTTTGATGAAACAACGGGCAAACGACTGAATATAAAGGACCTGGAGGCATAGATAGTTGTGTGGTTTGAATGTGATATTGACCAATACATCTTCCCCATACATTTTATAGTCAGGTTGATGGGTGAGAACCAGGTTAACCTGGTTACCAGGGTTAGGCCTATGTACCAGATAGCCTTTGCATATGATGTGATAGGTTATATAGCGAATTATAAGGTTGAGGATGACAAGCTATGGTTAGAGGTACCAGTGTTGAAAATAAAACATACGGAATCCATCAAACTCAAGCCCTGTCTAATGGGTTGGGATATAAGTCAACCGAGTATGCACCTGGTAAGCTTTTACCTATGACCTGTTGGACTTCAATAATCATATTCAGGATTGGAATTCTCTCCAGGATTGGATTCCGGACCGGAAGGTCTCATGGACTGGAATCCTCCGGACCGGAATTTCCACTGGACCTGGTCCAGGAGGAATATTCGTCCCGGCTACAGCCTTATTATATAGGGTGAGAGTCGATTTGTAAACATGTTCCGGAAAAATATTTTTATGTGTTAAGGATGTGTTGTGGACACTACACTAAATTTCTATAACCAGCACCATGCTGGTGACCTCCATGTGTCCAAGGAATTCGTGCGGTATGTGGTGAGCCTTGGATTAGGTCCCATTACATACTGGCATAACTATGACCACGTGTACCTTGCTGACATCAAAGGACTTATCCAGCGAAAGTTGCCACCTGGCCTCCGGCTCAATTTTATGGGGCACCACACGCTCGGTGGCAAGACTTTCATAAACACGTGGTACAGAGTCTATGATTGTGAGTATTTTTCTCTCCACAGTGTCACCTTGATAACTTTACATAAAATCATGGAACGCACCTTCCTAGAGCTTATGGGGCTTGAGCTGCCGAGCATCAAAATGTATGTACCGGACATTTTGAACATCGGGACCCCTCCTACACTACCCCATCCCTCCGTGTTGATCTGTAACAACCAGGTTCTATCAGACCAAGTGAAAACCTTTGATTGGGATGGTGTTATAAAAGCTCTGTCTACCAGATACCCACAAGCAGATTTTATAGTGACCAACGGCACAGTGGTCAAGGCGCCCAACGTTATATCGAGCCCATGGAAAGGTTGGCCAAACATGATCAACATAGTGCGGACCTCACTGGCCTGTAAGGCTATAGTGGGTAGCAATTCAGGCCCGTGGACCTATTGTCTCATCAAGCCCAATGTGGAAGACAGATCCAAGCTGTTTGTATCGGTGTTGAATAAGGAAAGCTCGGAGTATGGAGATCCGGCCTATTGGCACGATTTTGGTATCCGACAGATATATGAAAGGGACTGTGCCAGGTTTGAGCTGGTACATAATGAAAACGATGTTGTGGAGGTGTTGAGTGGAATCGGTGGATAGAGTAACCAACCGGGTGCATATCTTCGGTACTGGTGGTTTTGCCAAAGAAACCTATACAATGTGTCATAGGGTAGGTCTGTATCCCATAGACTTTGTAGATATGTATAACGTGGGGTATAAGATATATGACCTTACTACGATCCATGACTCCTGGGTAGACTATAGTGTTGGGTCTATTGTGGCTATAGGCGACCCGAATATCCGGTACAAAATTTGCCAGAAAATTGTGGAAGTTGGTGGTAAATTTGAGACTGTTATAGATCCCACTGTAACCTTTACAAGTCCTGGTACATTTTTTATAGGCGCAGGTCCGGTGATATGTCCAGGTGTTATAATCACGACCGATGTTATTATCGGAGAACAGTGCCATATCAACATGGGTGCTATTGTGGCGCATGATGTTACTATAGGTGATTATACAACCATATCACCTAGTGTTACAATCTGTGGAAACGTGACCATTGGTAAAAAATGTTTTATTGGAGCCGGGGCATCGATACGTGAGCGTATAAATATATGCGACAATGTAATAATTGGTATGGGAGCCGTTGTGGTCGGTGATATTACTGAGCCAGGAGTATATGTTGGCTGTCCTGCCAGGAGGATCAAGTGATAAAAATCAAACGCACGTATGGTGGCTCCAAACCAGAAGTGGTAGTTGAGCCGGAACATATAGTTATACAGGAAGCACCGGAAGAATTGGCACCGGAGGTTAATGAACCGGAAACTCAACTAGAGCCTGCTGTAGATGAAGTTAAGGTAAAGAAAACGCGAACCAAGAAAATCTAATGGAGTTGTGATAATGGGTGGTGTGGTTGTCAGGCGTCGCTACGAGGTGGAATTTCCTTCTCCCGCTGTACACCATGTTGAGGTTCCAAAATCATATGAGCCTGTATTTGTAACATATGACCGTTCCAGGATAATAGGTGATGTGAAAAATGTGGAACTGTATGACCATCGTGATTCCCATGGCTTACCTTGGGTTTTTAGTAACACCCTCTGCAACAAAAAAGACAAGATATTCATATTACTCAATCCCAATACTATAGGCCTATCACCCATATCGATACAACCCTTCCTTTCAAACGATAAGGTTTACCTATTTGATAATACATACAGTGGGGAATATGTTAGGGGTACAGATTCTAACGTAGACCCCAATGACATCCTGATTTTCCCGTCAAACAGGTTAATGACAGGCCACCTTCGGGACATATCTGGAATGTCTAACCACTTCGACTGTATGAGGTACCTGCTTAGAAAATTGGCTGGGGCACCTCTTTATGTGCCAAGGAACCGTGTTCACAAGAATGAGCAGCCGGCAGTGAGATACACAGTCATCAATGACAAGATCGTGCTGGTACCAACCAGAGTGTTCAGCCTGGCCACCGTGGTGGGTATAGGGGACCTGCTTTTGACGCGGGCCATGCTTGATGCCAAACGCACCGAATTTGCCTATGTGAATATATCTCCTCACCTTGAAACCCTGAATCTCTGCCGGTCTGATACACCGGAATACCGAAGGTACCTTGAGAGGTTCTTCAAGCACCTATTCAAGCCACCGTATTACAGGGTTACAGAGTACCAGGGAGCGCCGTGTAAGAGCCCGTTGAAGCTGATCACCGAGGATAGCATATTACCAGTGAAGCCGGAACTATATAACCTGATGTGCTCAGGTGAAAAGCTGCCGTATGACTATTTCACTATCATGACCAAGGTGCGTGGGATACAGTACGAGGAATATCTTACCTACCGTGATGGCATCTATGCCGCTTTGCGAAACTTGCCGGCCAAGGTGGTTGTGCTGGGTGAGAGGGAGTTGGTCCAGACAAAAGAATATGCCGTATACTTACCAGGCAGGGTATACAGCATCTATGAGGACATTATGCGCTATATACCTGGTGCCATAGACTTGACCTTTCCAATGACCAGTGGGGAAAGCACACCGGATATAGATAACATCATGCAAAACTGTATGTATATGAGGGAGGCCATATGCAATTTCTCGGTTGGTCACGGTGGACTATTTTGCATGGCCTTGTCCGTGGGTAACACGGCAGCTTGGATTCACACTGAGGGTTGGAGCAACCTACTGGAAAAGCACCTGGAGGAAAACCAGCACCGGCGATTGTTCACTACAGATAATCCCAAGGATTTCATCACCAAAGTCAAGGCCTATAAGAGTTACGAGAGGCCGGAAACATTTACAGCCACGGTTCACCTTGGCCTTGGTGATATTATCTATACCAGGGCTATGCTGGACAATACGAAATACAAAAAAATCATAATCAAGCCACGTCTGAAACTGATAGAATCGCTTGGAAAGTCACAGACCTATGAGACCCATACGATAGACCTGTTCAAACGCTTTTTTCCGGCTCCGAGGTATGAGCTGGTTCTTGACTCCAATGAGGATGGACCAGGTATGCCTATGGATATATACAGGTCAGCACAGGATGTCTACCCCATCAAGCCTTATTACCCCGACCTGTTGTGTGAGCCAACTGATATACCCGAAGAGGAATATATCGTCATCCACACCAAGGTCAAAGGGTTTATGAATTATGAGTATCAGCGGATCAAGAACCGGCTGTTCCAGATTTTACGCCAATTGCCAAAATCCTACAGGATCGTACTTATGGGTGAGAGGTCGATCAGGAATGCTCCAGAATGGTCTAAACTTTGGGAGATAGGTGGACTATACTCTATATATGATGATTGCAAAAAATACATCCCTGACGCCATCGACCTGACGGAAAAGGAAGACCTAACCATTACCCCCATGAATATGGAGAAGGCTTGCTACATCATGAAATATGCCAGGGCCGTCATTACACTCGGTATAGGTGGTAATTTTTGTCTGGCTTCAGCTGTCGCGGGGTATCATGTTGGCCTTATTGTTCCGTTTGACCTGTATGATATTATCTATGGTGGTGAGTCGGTGGATAATGGTTTTGTGACCCAGGATCCTAACACTTTCCTTGTTCATGTGGAACAATTGGGCCGAGCGGCTCTTGGGGTCAAAGCGTTGGATTGGTTCCTGGATGAAAACGGCACCTCTTCTTTCTCAACCGCACTGAGCCTCGGAGACCAGCTGCTCATGTTGCATATGTTGGAGAATGACATCAGAGTGAAGCGGGTGAATATATCCGTATGGAACGGGCTGCTTCGTTGGCATCACAACCACGATGAGGAGACCAGATTGTTCCATAAGAACTTTGTGAACCTCTTGGCTCAGTCCATGACCAAACCGGTCAATGTGACGACCAAGCAGTATGAATATTGTGCTACCGATCAGTTCCCCATCCTTGGCTTTGACATGACCACTAAGCCCAATTTCCCACAGTTGGTACAGGGCCGGCCAGACATCCGGAACTATGTGGTCATTACATCCAAAGTGCGTTCGGTTGACAGAGCCTATTTCGATTCCATCAAGGAGGAATATTTCGCCAACCTCAAGAAATTGAGCCGGAAGTATAAGCTGGTACTCATTGGTGAGAAGCATCGCCTTGGTGGTGATAACAAGATAGACTCTTGGAACTATTGCATCTATGACGATATAATGCAGTCAGGTCTAAGGTTGGAAGATAGAACTGTGGAAATTGGCAGAGTTCCAAGATTGAATGAGCTGATAGCCGATGCAACCCTAATGCACTATGCCAAAGCAACATTCCAAATTGGTAATGGTGGCCAGTATTGCTTGGCCCTGTCTGTCAATGCCAACCTCCATGCCTTCCTAGGTCCGGATTACTGGCTGCTTAGATTTGGTCAGCTTGGTATGATGCATAAATGGGATTGGTGCCTAAAACATACACATATCGGCTCATTCCAGAAATTCCTGGGTATCATGAGGAGGCTCTAATGCCAGAAACACTTGGATCAGTAATAGATAGGTTGATAACGGTGGACCTAAAGATGTTTACGAATCAAAACCTCCTATATGAAATCCGGCGTATGTCCTTTGATGCTTTCATGGTCAAGTATCATAATGCCGCCGGTATGAGGAAGCTGTATGACACTCTCCAGAAAGCCTGTGACCTGAATGTCCAACGGAACGTGTTGATCGATGATATTGACAAGACCCTTCTGGACATACTGAAGTCTGATACACCGGAAGCGTATCACCAACCAAAGCACAAAACCTACTGATAAATAGGTCACTATGAAGATACCGGTCTATCGCCCATATTTGCCACCAGAGTCCCTATACTACGCCCACAAGGCACTCGACGACGGCCACGTGGCTAACGGTGGTCCTTACGTGTACAATGTAACCGAGCAACTGCAATCCCTCGTTGGCATAAAACATGTGATCCCTGTAAACAATGGTACATCGGCCACGCACCTCCTGATAAAGGCCCTCAGGTACAAGTATCCAGGCATCAGGAACATCATTGTACCCAACAACTCCTATGTAGCGGTGTATAACTCGATCCTGTATGAGGGTTACCACAATATCATAGCCATTGATGCCAACCTTGACACCTGGAACATGGACCTCTCTAAGATAGATCACGTGCCGGACGATACGGCCATCATGGTGGTGCATAATCTCGGCAATATTATCAATGTACCTCGCGTCCACCGTAGGTTTCCTAATGCGATCATCATAGAAGATAATTGTGAGGGTTTCACGGGCCGATATGAGGGTAAGTACAGCGGAACGGATTGCCTAGTTTCCTCTATATCCACATTCATAAATAAGCAGGTTACTTCAGGAGAAGGTGGAGCTGTATTCACCAATGATAGCAAGTTGGCTGAATATATCACGCTGGTAAAGAGACAGGGTCAAGGGCCTAAAAGGTTTATCCATGAGCTGTTGGGTAACAATTTCAGAATGAGCAACCTACAAGCCGCGCTCCTATTAGGCCAGTTACAGTTACTTGATGAGATATTGGACATGAAGTCCGATGTGTTCGATTATTATAAGAAGCATCTGGAGGGTCAGACCGGTATTGTGTTACAGAAGGAAGAACCGAACACCGAACGGGCCAACTGGATGTTTGGACTCAAGTTTGTTGGTGGTACAGGCTATGCTAAGGCTGAAAAATTCTTTGAGGACGCTGGAATTGAGACCAGGCCTATGTTTTATAGCACTCGGTACCATAGTTACCTCGGCGGCATAAATATGGAGTGTGATGAAGTTGCTCAAATCCTATCTAACGAGGTAGTTATATTGCCGAGTTGGCCGGGGCTTACCACCACTGAGCTGGATTACATTATTGAATGGGTATTGAGATACAGGGATGAAATTGGCTAGGTATTTAACAGAAGAACTAGAGACCGGGTCTATTACCATTGTTAGCACAGGTGATGCTCCTGATACTATTAGGCAAATGTTTGAACACATAAAGAAGCTGGCCAACGTTGGCCATAGCTTCTCCATTATTGTTGATCCCGATGGTGATGATACGAAAAAGTTCTATATTGATGATTACATCAAGGAGATTAAGTAATGGCGCGTCTGGAACAGTATATACTGGATGAGAGCCTGGCTTCCATGATAAAGAACAGCTGGGAGAGACTTAGGTCCTATATAGCCCAGTTGTTTTCCAGTGAGACCGATGACCTCGTTCCTGGTGATATTGTCCATCTTACCATCAAGACATCCAAGCTGAATGAGGCCTCGCTTAGTGGTGCTGAAAGTTCAATCAAAGGGAACTACAATGAGGTGTTGGTTTGCCAAATGATATTTCAAGCAGATGGCAAATTTGATCAGGTGGTAATTGACAAGGCAAAGTATGCTGGTGTTGAAGCGGACATCAACACAAAAGTTAAGGAATTCCATAAGCGGCTGAAATCTCAGCCAAACCATAAAGAGGTATATGAGGAGATATATAAAGGGTCTCAAGCCATGGCTACTTACCTCATAGGCCAAGCCAGGAGATCAGATTGCATTATTCATGGAATTTACCTGGACAATCTTTCCTTCCAGCGGGGTTCGGACCAAAAGGCTGATATTGGTGTTGAACTGGAGAAGTTTGGTGAGATGATGTATGACCTTTATTCCTTGAAACTGTACCGGAAGAGCGTGGTGACACTTTACAATCCTACACCGGTGAGTCTGGTGAGGAACCTGTTGGGTGCTGAGGCCGAGGCAGACCTAAAGCGCCGGTTTAAGTCCCATGAGATTCTAGGTAAACTTATTACCAAAGCTAAGGAGTCCAATAAGCTGGTTCAGATAGGTAAGAAACAGCGCCTTGACAGAGATGTGTTGGCGTTTCTAAGGACCAAACGAGCCGAAGACAGAATAGACATAAACCCCATTGTAGCTGACACGGTGTATGCCGTAATGATGGATTACTATAAACAGGAATTTAACACCTTTGCTTTTGGTATATTGAAGTGTATGGGGCTCACAGACAGTAAGACAAAAATCATGCTGGTTATAACTCAGAGGTTAGCTAAGGGCCTAAAAATATCTCTTATCGATAAGCATCCTGAGCTTAACCTCAATAATATAGAGTTTAAACACAAGCCTGGCAGCACTTCCATAAGGATAACCGACTCTCTTGGTAAAATCATCCTTGAGTTCCATGCTAAGGAAGGCGAGGCCCAGAAGGTAGCTGTTAAGACCATATACAATACCAAGGATGCCGTGGATATGGAACCGTATGCGGATATAGCAGAGGTCTTGGGCCTATGAGCCGCCTACTTGAGTTCATAGAGAAGGATCCATTCGCGCCCATAGAAAAGGTCCTTAAGGAACAGTGTCGCCCTTATATCATCGAGACTAAGGCTTCACCTAACTTCCTGTACCGTGGTGTGGATGAGCTGCTCACCAGGTACATCATTAGGAAACCCAGGATGGATCGTAGACCAACTGATACCCCTGTCAACGTATCTAATAGAGTCGATGATATGTTCCAAAAGAAATTTGGCTGGAGACCTAGGTCACAAGGTGTCTTTGCGGTGGCTAGCCCGGAGTTGGCTTCTGAGTATGGTAGGCCATATATCTTTGTTCCCCTAGGCAAATATGAGTACCTTTGGTCACCGAAGGTCGAAGATATGTATGCTACACTCAAGAAGGACCTTGAGTTGGAAGTTGAGGAATTTTCATACTACATCAAAACATATAAATCCACTGGCCTAACACAGGCTCTACTCACTGACCACGAGGTTATGTTCAAGTGTGGTTCCTATATACTGATAGACTATGATTACAGGGACCGCGTGTTGGAGGTGTTTACCAGTCAATGACCAGACTAAACCAATACCTAATTACCGAAGGCCGGTCGGTCCTTATTGATCAGGAAAAAGCCATCCAGTTCATTAGGACCAAGGCCAAGTACGTGATTCCGAAGCTAAAGGGTATTATAGCCGGTGATCCATGGATATACCGCGGAGCGGCTAACCTGGAGGCGCCACTATACCTTGTTAATCCCTCTCTTACCGAGAGAGTTTCAGCTAATACAAAGAACTATTACACCTGGCTTATGGACAACTCACCCGCTTGGTTCAGGTATCCAAAAAGGAGCAGAAGCATCATATGTACATCTGATAAGGATTCTGCATTTGGTAATCATGCTTATATAGTTATACCGGAAGCTGGGTCCAGAATAGGGATATGTCCATCCTCTGACTTATGGTACTCATTCAATGACACATTGAGCCAGTATGACTTTGCTGACATGTCTATGTTCAATGATGTGCTACGTGATATACTTGGTGAGAGATACTCTTACACATACAAGGATTTTGTCCGGGCCTGTATATCCATCGATGATAGGAAGGATAAGATTGGTAATATAAAGGACTTTGTAGCCGAGGTCTATGTCCAGCATCCCCAGCTCAGCCCATTCCTATCAGACTATTACTATGGTAACAAGTCGTTTTACAAGTATATTCAGGACCTACTAGACCCCAAAGCTAACAGATTCAAGGTTACCAAGGTTGAATCCTACAAGCCGGCTGATATATCGGAGGTCTGGACAGATGGTGAGTCACTACTGGTTCGTTTTGGGAGTAGATTAGAGATTGACCAATTATCTCACCGAGAGTAGAGGACAAGTAGTGGATTTTGAATTTGCCAAGGAATGGGTAAAAAAGAATCCTGGCGGCCGAAAAGAAACCATCTACATATCAACAACTGGTGAAAAACTTTGCGGTTGTGGATCGTCTCCGAGAATGGTCAATAAAGTTACTCGAAGAAATCACCAGAGGAGGGCTTTAAGATAATGGTTGAATTTTTACGATCTGGTGGCTCTGACTTCCTTTCCAGTATTGAGGACATACTCAACCCCAAGGAAAATGATTTCCAGCTTGTAACCGTTGGTGCAAATCTGCCAGACAATCGTGAGGTCTGGACTTCTGGAACACCACTAATGGTTTCAAGGTACGAAGTAAAACAACTGCTTTAGATTACCTTGACCAAATCTTCTGCTATTTCTTGTTCCGGAGCCTCAGGCAATGGAACCTCCGGTTGTGTGAACCCCTTGAACGATGCCCCAAACCTTTTCTTGACCACAGCCAGGTAATCAATCACGAATTTCCTGTCATCCAGGTTGATGATATGTCCCCGCGTTGGAGGTATGGTCCTGTATGAGGCCGAGAAGCGGAACTTACCATAATGCACATATTCCACTTTGAATAAACCATCACATATCACATCACCAACACTAGGCATAATAATCTTTTTGAAGGACTTGCGGGAAATGGGAATTTTATCTGGTAGGGAAGGATTTGATTGTTCCATCGATGTTCCTTTCTTGGTTTCTTAGCTCCGACACATACGTTTTGATACCTAGTTGAGCAATGGCCTCATACTCATCCGTGAGCTTCAATGTTTCCTTTGCCAACAGTGCATCCATGACCTCGGAAATACCATCATATACTTCTTTAGCCTTAGAGGACTCTATGTCATGGATCGTTAAACCTACAGATGGTTTTATAGCGTTATAGTTGCCAACATTGATGGTCATTGATCTTGAAAGCGTTATATCGATTTTTGCCATATAATCTCCTAGAAACTACAACCCTTTAGTTGGTAGTGTATGTCAGGTGATCTCCTTTAGAAACCATTGTAGCATTAGGACAGTAAATTGTAAATCTGCTGGGCCACGCTTTGGACCTTCATCTCTGGATAGTATTGGTTGATACATTTATATACGTCCGACAGAAGGCCAAGATATGTTTTTTCATATAGTCCGGAATACCACCACACTTCTGTATGTGATACCGATGGTAAGGCCCTGTAGTACCTATGTTCATTGGGTATAAAAGGAATACAGCCGGCTTTCAGGGCTTCGATATAACTTGGATCCAGGTATCCACATCGATACTCTGATTCACTACCTATGATAACGGTGTACTGTGCCTCCGAGAATGTGTGATGACCTGGGGTCAAGCCTTTAGACTCGTATTGGATGATTTTGGATTGGATTAGGCCCTCTGGAGAGTAGGCTACCGTTGACTCAGGAGAGTACATTTTATATGGGATGTAAAATTGTTCAAAAGATCGCAGCCGTTTGACAATCTCACCCTTATAGAGGAGTGTTATGGGCCTAGGTGTGTCATCGATCCTGAGTTCATTTATTGATAGTGTTTCTAACCAGAACGGTAGATATTCAAACCCACTCCTTGGCTTAATGACCGGCTCGGTCAGGATGATGTTTTTGTGTTTTCTCAACCAACTGGCCTCGGTATCGGTGATAGCTTGGTATCGGTCAAACAGTATGGCCTTTATGCCGAGCTTGATGGCCATTTCCAATGATTCGGTTTGCACCAACAGGTCAGCAGCGTGAGCTGAATCCTCACTGGTTGTGGGTATCCAGTCGATAAATAGAGCCTCCGGTTCGCCATTGGAAATGAGGTGACCCTGGAGTATAGGGTCCCCGTTGACTAGCTTCACATTCACAGGTTATCCTTATAACTTTCTGGTTTGTTGTTTCAGCTTACGTTCTTCTTTCTCCGCGGCCTCTTTAATGGTAATTTCTTCCAGCTTCGACTCGGCCGCCGGCTTACCCGCACCACCAGTAAATTTACCAGCTTCTAGCATATACCGTCTGATCACATTGGACCGAATGGCCATAGAGATGTCATCAAGGCGGCATTGCATCCCGGAGGAAACGGTCCGGAATGGTTTCTTGATTGTATCGGCCAGGTGGGATAAGGCGTCCTCATGGGATGCTGCACCAATAAAGCATGTCCATTCAGACATTTGGTTGTCTCCCTGGATTTCATAGGTAATCCTGTATACCGCAAACGTGCTTTCACTCATAATTGTACCTCCACAAATTGGTTTGGTGCTACTTATGGAGCACAACACCAAATGTAAATGTGGTGATTATTTCCGCTTTAGGGACTTGGCTTTCCGAGCCTTGGTAGGCTTGAGCGCCAGTTTGATTTCTTTCTCCTCTGGTGTCGTTTCCTCTGCTTCTTCTATACTTTGACCGGTAAGCAGCATAGGGTCTATATTGGTCGCTCTGGAGGAATACCCAGTGGTTTTGAGCCAATCATTCAGCTTGGTTAGGATCTCCGGATGCTTACCAAGGTTTTCCTCCGCCCGGCCAGCGCCTACACCCAATGATACCTCACCAAACTTATGGGTGTTACCACTCACCGTTACTATACCTGCCTTGATTGCCAGATCCAAGAGGCCGGCATACTGTTGGATGCCTGATGTATAGTCAACCCGAATTGTGGCGGTTTGAAATGGTGGATACATCCGGTTCTTGATGGTTGTGGCTGTAATTTCACTACTCTCCTGTTTTTCTTCACCCTTCAATGATACCCGCTTGAGTGAAATGAGTATGCTTGGAACATACTTAACCGACTCACCTCCGGCCACCTCATCCGTGGTAACATAGGCTCCAGGTTTGGCATAGTAGTGGGCTGTAATTATACCTATGGAATTCTGATGGATACAGATGTTCAAGAGCAGTTTCAGCATTTGCTTGATATTTCTTTGGAGCTGACCCTGGTCCAACTTGGCATCATCATCTAAGGCATCCTTGAAGGCTTTATACCTATCAAGACCACCAATAGAGTCAATCGTGATAATCATCTTTTCCTGACCAGATTCCTTGAGTTGAGCCAAAATTGCCATTACCCGTTCGACATAGGTCTCAGATATATAAATGGTTTTAGATACATCCAGACCCCATCTGGCACAAAAATCACTGGACATCGCACCCTCGGTATCAATGATGATTGGCTGGTAGCCATGATTTATGGCCTCAGCCATACACAGCGCGGAGAAGGAACTCTTGAAGGTTCCATACTTACCCACTATGCCTACCAAGTTTCGACTCGGTATACCCTTATACAGGTTACCAGATAGTATCCGATTGAGGTCCAGTGCTGGGGTCTTGATTACATCACCCACATTGGCTATATCGCTCTCGGTCATCAAACTTATGTGGCTTCCGCGGGCATTCCCGGCAATATATTTTATCAATTCACTCCTGTCCATTAGTTCTTTACGGTCCATTTGATTCTCCTTAGTGTTTTTATAGTTTATCATAGTATTGGTGATTTGTCAATTAATCTTGGATTTCACTAATGGTGCTAAAGCCACCCTCCTTTTCAACCCGGATCATTTTTAGTTCCGCCAAATCAGTAAAATCACTGGTCCTATGGGTGACGATGTATATTTTTCCGTTGTCTTCCTTTTGTCGTAGCCATACTACTTTTAGTACAGAATCTAAACCTTTGCTGTCCACAGACGAATCCAACAATTCATCCAGAAGCAAAAAGTCCGGGAACACACCAAACTGGGTCCTGCTTATATCCAGTAAGGCAAACAGAATAGCTAAATCACAGCTTCGAGCTTCCCCGCCAGATAGGTTACTATATGAGGCGTTATAGATTCCCGGTCCCTTGATTTCATCCTCCATCGCTTTGGTGAAATTGACAAAGTAGTTCATGCCGGCCCGTGATAGGTACTCATTGATCTTCTTAGTCAGGTAAGGTAATATGGACGCGATGGCATATTGTTTGACATTATCATCCTTACAGAGGGTCTTGACATAACTCACATAGTCTTTGAGGGTTGAAAGCTTGGTAACGGATTCATCTATCCTCTTGAGGTCCTTTCCTAGGTTTACCAATTCCTCATCAATTTGTTTGACTTGTGTCTGTAGGTCAGATTTGGTCTTATCTTCCCATGCAACCTTTTCCTCCAGAACCTTTTTTTGGGTGAGAAGTTTATCATGGGACTCTATCTGGGACTTTAGTTCCGTGAGTTCTTGTGTATTTTTTTCAATGAGATTTTTCAATTTTCTGAGATTTTCTGCAAGCACTTTTTGGTCAATTTGATAGGTGTCTAAATCCTTATTGATCTCCACCAACCTTTTTCTATCGGATGATATATCTATGGACTTGATTATTGTGGCAATGTTTTCCAGTTTAGACCTAGCTTCGTGATATTGAGATCGATCCTTTATTAATTGGTCTAATGTGTTGTGGGACCGATCATTTTCCAAAACATTCACCCTGGAGCGTGACTTCTCTATGTCACCTGTTAGTGTTTTAACTACCTCAGCGTTTTTGTCAATTAGTCCCTGTATGTTTGGTAATATAACACCTTTGTCAATCTTGTTCATACACACAGGACACTCAGTTTCTCCTGATAATGTATGAAGATTGGTTGTATAATGGTCTAAGCTTACCTGGGCTTCGGCCAAGGATATATTATAACCATTCAGTTTGGTGTTTAAGTCGGATAGCTCCTTCTCAATGATGGAGAGCCTTTCCTGTTCTAGTTCCACTTTTTTATCAATATTCTTATTTTCTGAGATTATTTTTTTGAACCGATCTCTGGATGCTCTATGTTGGTCTATATCTCGTGACTTTTTTATGATGGAATCTTCAATTGCTATACGTTCCTTATCAAGAAAGTCTATGCTGGTTGTAAGCTTGGTAAGCTGTTGATCCAGGTCAACCTTTTGACGCTCCAGCTCGGCTCCGGAAGATTCTAAGGCAGTCATGGACCCCTTGGTATCACTATATTTGCTGAGTCGGTCTACAACCTTCTTTAATTCCGGCCTGGACGATCTGAGTTCTCGAAGCTGTCCCTTGAGTATACTGGCCTTATGCTCCGCGTCTGACCTCAGCTTGCTTTTCAATGTGTTCTCAGCATTATGGATATTGAGTTGATTTTCCATCATATTGAGTTTTTCATTAACTAACCGGTTGAGGTCGGAGAACATTTCCAGGCCAAACATTTTTTCAATGAAAGCCCGTTTCCTTGGTAGGTCCATCTGAAGGAACGGTACATAGTGGTTGAGGTTGATATGTACCAGGCTAACGAACATCTGGTAGTCAATTTTTAAGATGTCTGTTTCCAGCATCTTCTGGTATTGACGTACATCAGGTGGTTGGGGTATCAGCTTCCCATCCTTATAGATTTCCAGGAAGTCCGGTTTTATGCCTCTGGATACCTTGTATTGGTTAGCTCCTATCTTGAACCGAACTGTAACCTCACAGTTTTTGCGGTTCTTCCAGTTTACGATGCGATCCTTGAGCACCGACCTGTTCGTTCGGCCATATAGGCCAAAACAAATGGAATCCAGGCAAGCAGAGTTATGCGAGAGAATGCCATTGGAATAGTATTGTTCCACATCTTCGACTTGAATGTCATATAGGTCTTGTCTTGTTTCCAAGGGAGACGAAATAACAATTTTTTCATCTCCAGAGATAGTGGATACTATATCTCCTATGTTTATGTCTTTGGCAAATTTCCATCCATCCGACCAAATTCGATGTTCGGGAGAGCACGTAAGTGAGTGATTGACGGTTTTTATGTGGTGTGTGGGGGAATTAACCTCCACTTTCTCTGCCGCTAATACCTTTTTATATCCATATGGTGTGTGGACAGAAATTTGTCCAATATGCTCAGGATACATACTATAAAATTCACATATGGATTGAACATTACAACTTATGTTCATGTTTGGCAATGAACTCCTTACATATTTCTATATTTTTTGTAAAACTTGAAGATGACCATATTTCCAAAACATCAAATCCGGCCTTTCTTGCCACTCCTATCTTGTTCATTTGATATTTATGACACTCATCGGCGGTTCTTTTACCAAACGCTGATCTCCATTTTTCCCATTTTTCTTCCGACATTGATGGATTAGGATGATGTCTTTCACCATTATATTCAATCATAATGTTTAGGCTTTTTACAGTGAAATCATAAAAATAGTTCTTAGTTAGCATGTCTCCAGAACTTATGCTTGTCATATTTCCAAAAAGATGATATTCACCCAGCTCATTACATCCTATAAAGATGTCTGTTTGGTTGTAATTACGTGATAACAACCATTCATAGAGAGGTATAAACACCTCTAATGATTCCTTTGAAAAAATTGATGAATTTGTAAACCTCTTGGATCGTCTAATTTTTTCCCTAAATTGCTTATATCTCTCACGGCCCTCTCTTTCGCCAAATTTTTTGATATAACTTTCCAATGAGCAGGAACGTTTTTTGCATTCCTCCTTGAACTTTGAGGGACCTAACTCGGGACCATATTTTTCAATAAACAACCCAACGCTCATGCAATCTTTCTTTTTATTGATGGCAGCCCTTTCTTCATCTGATTTGTTGTTAAGGGTTTTTTGCCATCTATCTTGCCGATCTTGCCAAATTCTTTGGCCTTCTAGCTCACCATAACGTTTGACGCATTTTTCTAAATTGAAGGTGGCTTGGTGGTCACTAAGCTTCAATTTAGCATCTTCAACACTGTATCCTTTAGCTAACCAATATTCAATACGTGTTGGATGACTTTTATAGTATTGATCCGGATCAGTTTCTTTGGTTTTCAGCCGGCTTTTGTTCCGAAGGCCTTGGTGTTCACGAACCTTTTGTTTTGCTTCGGGTTCACTGTAGCCTTTGTTGGTCCAGTAAAGCATATTGGATGGCCGGCGTTTTTGGATTTCACACCTTGCTTCCTCTTCTGTTAGACCCTTGTCGGTCCAATGCTTTACTGTATATGGTGAACCTGATGACCTTGATGTTTTCGATGACATGATGTACCTCCGGTTATTTGATACATCTATTTATATCAACGGCGCAGGAAAGTCAAAAAATCGGTTTCCGCTTGACCTTCTATACATATATCTATCATTGTAAAACCCTCAACACATTTACCCGCTCCATTAGACCTACCGGTAGCATGGTCCAGGCCTGTAATAAGAGTCAAACCTGGCTTGAGTTCAAGGTGCTGTTCTTTGTTCCCGAAGGTGAGGAAATTTTTGAAGGTGGTTGATTGGAACTCAATTTTCACTTAGGTGCCTCGTTAGCTAAGGCTAGTATTGAATAACCAGCGACGTCCCGCCACGGCGACTCGTCCCCGTAATCTTTCTGGTTTGCAATTCGGAAGAGCTTGTCAACAATGCGTATGGTGGCTAGCATATCTCTGTATTGCTCGGGTTTAACACCATTAGGGTATAGCACCTCAATGATCCTATGGCTTTGGGAGAATGAGTCCCCGTAAGCGGCGTTCTTAGCTTTAACCAATTCCCCCACGGAAGTAGCAATTTTAACAAAAATAGAACCCTTTTCGTTATCCATTATTAGATTCCTTTAGTCTTTTTTCGGTATAATATTTTGACATTCGTCGCAATCTTCTTTTTCTTAGAGCTAGTGTTAGCACACCCTTTCAATGAGTGTCCCCTCTTACGCTTACCCGCCTTTTTGGCCTCTTGTTCCTGCTCTTTCCGCTGGGCATATATATCTTCAGCCAACGTGGCCACTCTCATGGCCCAGCCAGGATCATCTTGGTTCAACTTTACTTCTTCAATGAAGTCCTGTATATTATGGTCAACGATTTTATATGGATCCTTGGCATCCTCATCCTCCACATAGAAGGCATGTCGGCCCTCATGTCTTAGGAGTCGCACCCGGTCTTCCGGCCCAATGGCTTCCCATACCACCTTGTCTATGCTGATGATGTAGTCATAGCCAAACTCATCCTTGGCCTCCTCTGCCGTGAGGTGGCGCAGCAGGTCATTGGTCTTCCTAATGCTTGCCAGAACCACCCGGCCCTTGCTCTTCCTTTCCTTCAGGTCAAACACACACTTGATCTTGGCCTGGCTAAGCTCCTTGAACCAGGTACTACGTACCTCATCCAACACCTTGACTACACTACTATCTACATCTTCGTATCGCATTGGTTACACTCCTTTCATTCCTCTACATTGATATATTCAGTTTTTGGTGTATATGGGAATGTTACTGACACATGACTATCCTTGCTTGTGTAAGCGGATCCATCCGGTCTAATAAACACTTTACCCTGTATGTCATATGTGCCGCTCTTGTCCTTAAAGACATGTGAACATCTTTTATTTTGGTAACATCCAGGCTCCAATGCTGTTTGGTTGATCCATTCATCATCCTCACCGGTTAATGGGGTCAATACCTCCCAGTTGGCCAGCTTCTTGAACAGATCGATACAATATGGAGCCGAAAAGCCGGAATGGCCTTGGCCAACAAACACCCTCAACAGCTCCAAAACATTTTCCACAATTCCAGCTCACACCGGGCATGAGCTATCAATGGTGAATATGAGTTTTTGGATTCCTGTACCGATGGATCATAGGGTGTAGGGCTATCCGACGTGACCTCCTCAATGACGTTACTAATCCTGATGATATCCTCATATGGTGCCATATTACCTCCTTTAATCCCACCAGTGTAGCATGTATTTACCTAGCCGGCGGCCAAATTCTTTGCAATACCAGTCGTTTTGTCTCCGGTTATCATCCTCTATAAGCCGGTGTAGAAGCTCCGCGCATATAAGGGTTTCCAACGCATCCCGATCCGAATTGACATGGTGACCGTGCTCCTTGAACAGCTTGGACATACGCCGGAGCTTGTATTCCATGATTCCTGCCAAATAGGCCCAATCATAGTCCCGATCATACCATATAACAGGTGTCCAACGTATAATGTTCCTGATGCCTATGTATATGTCATACGCGAACAGATATAAATTGGGTAAGATGGTCCGAGGTAACCATCTATAGGCAAAAAGACTCATAGTGCTCCTTTAGTGGAGAGGAGGTTGGAATATAGCAGTGTTACAACAACTAACCACAACCAAGATGTTACCGCCTAAACAAACCACAACAATATAATTTGGTTATCATAAGATGCGGTATCAACATACGCTGGAAGGCTGGTGGCCTGCAAGTATCTCAGATATACCCCAACTCTCCGTTACTCTTACTCCAGAGGAGCCAAGAGCCTCTCCATATCTACATCCACAGATATTTGTGTTTGTGCGTTACTCATTTTGATCCTTGCATCAGCTTTGGTACACCAGGTTTGAAGCTCTGCGATTTTTTGGTCCACCTTCTTTACATCATAGAGCGGTGTGGTAGTCTTTTCAGACTGTCCAAAGAACCGGCTTTCCGTGGCCGTTTGGCTCCTCAAAGCCTTTAGATCCGTGATGCGCTCCCTGACAGCCTTCATGGCTACCAGGACCTCATTGATTGTTGGCACTCGTTTCTCAAAATATTCGTCCATATATTCACCTCGCTTATTGTTGGATATATCTTAGCATGTAGGTTGACTGTTGTAAACATTCATATAAATATAGTTGGTATACTGTCCAGACCCTCGATATACCACATATCATCGACGGCTTTTGGGATGACACAGAACAAACGATATACCTGTGTGGTGGGCAGTTTGCGGGTAGGGGAAGGGTTTATAAGGGAATCCGTTAGGTACCAATCTCCTTTAGTAGCTTATCCACAATACCATTCAGCACAGCCTTCCTAATATGCTTAGGAACATGAATGGTATCAATGTATTCCTTGAGTATGTCTCTATTGCTCTTGGTGATAATTTCAACCTGATCTTGTTTCTGTGGATCCATCTGACATATAGATACATTGGTAAAGTTTGTCGTTAAGCGCATGGGGTTCAATGACTGTATATATTCCATGCGTCTAACATTGCCAAGTGAACCATAGTCCTTGGTATACAACAGTTCCACTATGTTACCCTCTATAAGCTCCCTAGTAACCTTATCCTCCGTGGTGATCCTGATGAACCTGGCATAGTCCGGATTTTCAATCTGGTGAATATCGCTACCGTTGAGGATATAGTAACCACACTTTGACCCTCTGTCTGAGGCTGTGAGGTGGAACGGGCTTCCACAATACAGGATGTTTGTCCGGCGACAAGGCACATGGAAATGGCCCGATATGACCAGGTCAAACTGGGTAAAGTCTTTGGTTTTATAGCCCCCAACGAAGTTATCCGAACAGGTGGCCGGAAAGCCATCTATTTCAAAGTGACCAACCACAATCTTTTCTTTATAGTCGGAAAATGAGTATGGCTTTGTACTCCAGGGCAAGAATAGCAAATCCTCTATAACAGTGGGTTCCGATATAATTTGGACGTTAGGTAGCTCATTAAAGATAAATAGGCTATGAGGCCAAACGATGTGCTTGTAATATGTATCATGATTGCCAACAAGTAAGAGGAACCTGAATTGGTGAAGCCCCAGCATTATCTCCATTGTTCGGCACATGGTTTGTATGTTTAGGAATTTTCTTTCATGGAACATATCACCGGCCACGATAATGGTATTAATGGATTCCCTAATGCATGTGTCGGCTATATTGTTGAACAGTGATCTGGTTTGACTTAGCCAAGGCTCCGAGTCTTTATGAACCCCTATATGTATGTCCGAAAGAACAACAGCTTTCAATGGTCACAACCTTTCACAGTGAGATGTAATAACTTATTGTACTATATTCTGAGGTTGTTGTAAAGGCTCGACCCACAAATAGTTTGGCTTTTCTTTGGTGTTTATCTGATCCTCTGCTACCCTGTTTTGGATGCTGGCATAGTCCAACGATTTCTCACTATATGAACTCTCCTCCATAAATGGGGTAAGCATTGTGGCTTGATGACATATATTTTTAATGTGTATATGTTTCTTCTCATTTATGATGGTGAGTTTGAAGGCGTTACCAAGTATTTGAGTAACATAAGAAAATGCGTTGGAAGACTTTTCGGGGTTAAAGTTTTGGAGGTACTTTACACAGGTTAGAACCGCTTCGGAAATCATATCTTGTTTCCAAGTATAACCGGACCAATTTCCTTTTGAGGCGAAATTAGTGGCCATAAGCAACAACAACTTACCTAACCTATTAGAACAAACACCGGTGCTTCTATAGTTCTTGACTTCCTCTAACAATTCTACTGGATCCACATAATTAACTGATCGTTTTCGCTTAACCGCCATTGAGCCTCCTGATATACAACGATGATATTGTAATTGTAACATATTGAAACTTCTTTGTAAATGTGCTATTGATTTTGTTCGATGGACTCTTTGAACTTTGCCAGCTCTGTGTTGGATTCGTATAGTAGCTCTTTTAATTTTTCCATGCATTTATCTTTTAGCTTGATTTTTTCGGTTTGTATTCCCTCTTCCAAACATAGAGCCAAGCTGTATTTGCCGGTGTATACGCTCTTGAGTTCTATATTTATACGTCTGATAATGTTGTCTATCTTACTGGATTCTTTGAGGACATTGAGTATGGGTGAATAGTCCCTTGGTTTGTCTGTCAGTTTAATTGACATGGCCCTAAAGGTATTGGCCTCGGGTGTGAGAGGTGCTTTTTCCAGGTAATTCAAAAGGCGCATGTTATCCCACTAATGTAAATCTGTGTATTCCACCGCCTGACACATCCACCGTTTTCATCCATACTCTGATGGTATCCGAATCAATATATTCCGGTATGTTACTCAGGGCTTTACCTTCATTGACATACACATGTACCACCGGGTAACCTTGGGTAAAAGCGTGATCCACGTCATAGTAATAGTCATAACCGGTCTCAATGGCACCCGCGGTTACAGAGACAAAAGTGGAGGCAGAGGTAGCCAAGATTTTTGGTTTTGCCTCCCAAATGCGGGCCAGGTTGTTACTTACAAGCTTATTTTTGGTGGTGTCCGTGTCGGCCTCATCAACCTGGTCATTGACTATAGCCACATATACATCATATACACCACCCGAGGTAATTGTACCAGGCTTAGACCAGAGAAGGTCAAATTTCATACCATCTGGATATAGGCTCGGTTCCGCCCAGAAATCAAAGTATCCGGCCGTGTTGGTTGTTAGAACACCTGCTGATATAATGGATGTGGCAACCTCGGTTGCATAGGCCGATACCGGCGTGGTGGTGCTTGCTTCATATAACTGAATGGTGGCATAAGGAATTGGCTGGCCTTCCTGGTTCAGCAAATATTGCCAATAATGACTACGTGCCATGTTTCAAATCTCCTTTAGACCCGCTTTCTCACCTTGTAGTACAGCTTCAAGGACACACCTAACGGCTTGTCAATGGTACCGCAATGTGAGTAAAACAATATTTCACCGGTATCGTTGTATATGCCAACCTCTCTGATACCGTTGGTTGAATAGTCTATGTTCTCATCTATATTTATAGTGATATAGTAGTATTGGTCATCCTCATCAATATCCCTATCGGCTATGGTGTAGGTTTCAGGATACGGGCTTTGTAGGGTGTTGGTGGTCACGGGGTTATACCTGGCACCCGAGGAACCATAGCCCAGCTTGACAGATCCAAATGAATAATTAGCCAAATAGCCTATGTTGGATGTTTTTTTGATGATCGCATAACCCGAGACAGGTAGTGTTTCGGAATCAAAGGCCAGTGTGATGGTGTCCTTATTGCTAATACTTATCTCGTTAGGGTAGATATACTCATCTTCATTGTTGAAAACACTGACCTGGAACGACTCTCCGTTGAGGTTGTGCATGATCTGTGTGGATGGTGAGCCTCCAGAAGGCACATGGAAATTATATGTACCGGCTGAAACCGCCATATAGTACCCCGCCGATACTTCCTCGCTGAATAGGACCAATGGGTATGATCCCAGGTTTACCAATTCATCCGGTACTAATGTGTGCTTATCAGCATCGGTGACTTGTGGTATATGTGTGAAACCAGCTGTTGCCGGCATACTGGTGATGTCCCATACATAGGACGAACCGGACAACGCGGCCCCTGTAACTTCCACTGTGGTTGTGTCTTTGCTAATGGTAATGTAGCCATCATACATGGTGTCAAACATTACCTTAACCGTGTTTGGCCCAGTGAGGTATACTTCGGAAGGCTGAACCATATTGTTATTGGGGTCATAACACTGGACAATAACATCCTCATAGTCCAAGCCATGGAATATGTTTACAATCTTTGTCCCAGTGGCCACAAGCTTTACATAACAGTCTGGTACCTGGACTATTGGGTCCAGCAAACACTTGGAGTTGAATTCCACTCTACCAGTTGGATACAAAGGTACTTCATTACCAGTAAAATCTACCGACGGCCCAATCACCATACCATAGTGGTACACCCTGGCTACCGGTCTGAATTTGTCCCATAGTGTTCTGAGCCTGGTGAGCCTGTCCTCACTGATAATGCTATTGTTTTCCATAGGTTCATCTGTGAGGTCGATTTCTATCTTCACATGGGTGGATAGCTCTTTGCTAAGGTTATGTATGCGCTCTCTGGACTCAGAGGCCAATGCTGCCGACTTCAACGAGGCATATCCATACTTTGCCGAGTCAAATGTTACCAGTATGCCATTGGCCCATTTGTAGCACCGGCTTGCGCTTGGAGACATCACCTGGTCCGTGTCAGCATCATATAACGTGATTAGGTTAAAGTCCGTGTCTAACGTATGTTCCACAAACCATGAAGCCGACGCCGCGGTCTGTGTGTAGGTGTAGTCTGGTGTGCCTATCAGGCCATATCCATCTTGGAACCCACCAGTAAAGGTCACGGTCAGGCTGTTGTCATCGATAGCCTGAATGGTGTATGCAGATGGACTTAGATGGACATAGGTGGTATCCATAATATCCACTACTGGGTACATATTGTTCAGGTCATGTGTTATGGACCAAGCGGTGGATGGTATTGACTCTGTATGCACATAGTCCGCTGATGCTGCAAAGGCATATCCTGTTTGCGCTCCATTGAACAGTATTGTGGAAGCCGACGTGGAACCATTAGTGATACTGGTTACCAGCTTGGAATCCCTGGTAAGTGTTGCGGGCCATATGTTATACAGGTCTGCATCCCAGGCCTGAACCATTATATCCGTTTGGCTGCTTAGACCATGTGTAAGGCTCCAAGAGCTGGCACCGGAGGTCTCCATGAAAACCGTATCCACATCAAAGGCGTAATCACTGGACCCATACATAGGGTAAGGAACATCAATACCCGTATGGGTATCACTGAACACTGTGACGGGGTATGTGGTTCTGTAATACCGGTGGCCGGCGCCACCAGAAGGTGTTGCCTCTTGGTAAAGCAGGTTTTTGGTATACAGATGGTCCTCAAAGTATGAATAGGGCACTGAAGATGGGGCTAGAGAGGTGTGCCAACGTTCATATACATTAAGCCGGTTGATGGTGTCATTGACAATGCGCCATATGGCATATATTTGTGTGTAGGTCCCTTTCCGTTTCAGCAGAGTGCTGATCCTGTTCAGGTATACCCTCTCCTGTATATCGCTACCGCCCATTGATGGAACATCATACATCTCCCTCATATACATCAGGTATTCCTGTTTGACCTCAAAGGGGTCAGCCAGGGCGTGAACATCCTTCAATAGGTTGTAGGTAGGCCCATACAGCTGGTCGAACGCCACACCAAGAAACTCATCATAATTGTCAGACCGGTTGTGAGGTGGTAAGCACTTGTAAACATAGTCCTTGAAATGCTCCGAGTATACGTCTATACTTGTATCGGTCAAACCAGGCCATAGTTTGCCAATGTATAGGAACGACTTATTGACATTGATGAAATCGTTGTATCCTTGGTCTACAAAGTAATCATAGATGGGTGTACCTTTCTTGACGTATATGCTTGATCCGGCGAAATTGCCTTCATCAGTTTGCAGGAATAGCTCATCCCTTGTAAACTCCGAGCCGGCGTAAGCGGAGCCTGATGGGATAAGCTCAAAGCTGAACCTGTTCTGTTTGCCAAAGCTAATAAAGGCGTCCTCAAGGGACTCTCTTGAATATAGCTTAGTGGTATCGTTATCCTCTGAGGATACCTTGTATACGCCTTTTAGGCGGTAAAAGTCATTGGAGGTCTTGATATACAGTTCTATACCATAACCCCCTAAGGCTGTGAAGCCGGTGTTTGGCCCACGCAATGTGCAAGAGCCTGAAGGTGGCACCTGGCCAAACACCGGCAGCGCATAGGTATCATCCGGATCACGCCTGGTGAAGTAATCCTTGAGAGCAAAGAATGGTATTTCAGAAAACTTAGGCACTTAGTACTCCTGTATACAGGTCAATGTGTTTAGCATTGGGAATTGGTTATACCCCAACTGTATCCGCCTGATCTGGTTGTCATATGTTGCTTCCAGGGCGGTCATATAATATGGGAAAGTTGCAGACCCATATGCATTGATGGCGCCATTATCCCTTATGATGTCCCGAACAGTAAATGTCTGGAGGCCCTTGACACAATCAAAATCATCACTATCGGACTCAATGGTGGTGTCCATCATAAAGTCAATAATATCTGTATGAGATATGATGTCATGGAAGTACCTTCTGGATGACAGCATATAATAAGTTAGCTTGGCCACAACATCCGCTTGAACTGCCGCGAAGGTATAGTTGGTTCTGATCTTCAGGCCAACAATGAAGGAAAAGTATATCAAATCAGGCAACACAAACTCCTCGTAGGTGGTTATGATCTTCCGAGGCTCTAGGTATTCCATGATAACATTTTTCCAGGTGGTGTTGTATGCCGATGGAACTATAAGTCCGGCCGATGTGGTAGTGCTTGATATGGTCGATGCGTCCCATATGCTTGGTATCAGTGACATGTACACCCTGTTGTAGTCGGCCGTTGAGCCAGATGGGCTTATATCCTGTTCACCCCAAACCGTGGCCTTGACTACATCAGCCCGAGATTCCAGGTGTGATATGTAATCGTCTTTGTTCACGTTCCTGAACTGGGAGTGATAGGACCCTATTGCGCTCTGTTTGATTTCCTCAACCGTCTCAACACCTGCTCCACCAATTGTGGCCACTGAGTTGGATAACGATACATAGTTATTGGAAACCCAAGCACTGTCGGTCACGTTATATACGAATTGGGACTCACTGTTGATAATACTCCCAGAGGGCACATTGCCATATATACCAGATGTCTTGAGTAGGCCAATGAGTATTTCATCCTGGTTGTTTGGTACATTACGGCTGGATGAGAACTCAATGAAGTACCTCTTATATTTGTCTATCTTCATCATAAAGACATTGTTGTTTTCCGTTAGGCCGGACGATGACTCATAGAAGTCGGACAGCCTGGTCCAAGGGGTCCCATTGACAAATAGCACCATACACGGCACACCATTGTCTATATCATCACCATAATCATAGGGTTGCATAGGCAGGTAGAGCCTATAGTCATTTTCTATATCACTACCATGATAAGTTAGTGAGGTAATTACTCCTTCTCTTGCAGATACAGACATGGTAAGAGCGGAAGCAGTGGTCGCCACGGTACTGGTTTCAGTGATTGTGTTGGCGAACTGGATCACCTCACCTGTTATAGGGTGGCTTAGCTCCGTGCAATACATCTTTTTCCAGGAGGGAATGGTGATCACATCGTTTACCTCAAGCCCGGCGGCAGAGGTGTCTATGGTCACCGTTACCACCCCCTGGGATGATCTGTATCCCTGTGGGTTATAGCCACTATGACCAGCCAGCATATGGGTGGTCTCAAACAGCTCTGATGTGGAGAGGTACTGATTCTTGGCCAACATATTGGTATAATACGTGGTGAGCTGATTCAGGTAAGCAATCAGTTCGATCAGTATGGTGATGTTGTTCCCTTCTGCATCCAGCCTGTAGTTGGCATAGATTGGGTTCTTTTGAAGCAACTCAATTAGCGTGGACTTAGCCGTGGCGAAGTCCATATTCAAATAGCTTGGTATAAGCGTTTGTGTCGTTGTTGACATATCACTTTTACTCCATGATGGTATTTAGTATCATCTCTGTTCCAGTATAAACTTGATTGTGGTAGTGTTTATGCTGGACGTTTTTGTGGAAAATGTAATGGTCACGTTGTATCTTAGCCTGACCTCATCTGCCACTATATTTATTCCGTGGATTCGGATATCAGGGTCCCACATCTCGATCTGCTCATTGATGATCTCACCTATGCTTCTAGCCGTAGTGGTATCCAGAGGCTCAAACAGTTTATCTTCCAGGTTGGCACCAAACTCCGGCTGCATCCTTCTTGTACCCTTCCGTGTCATAAGGATGTTACGTATGGAGGTCTTTAGAGCCTCCACATCAATGTCCTTCAGTATGTCATAGGTGTTTGGATCCTTTTCCATATCCACGTTAAAGTCGGCAAACAGCTCATAATTGCTGGCTGATGATGAAAATGTTAGCATGGTCTCACTCCGTGTTGATGTAATCTATTTGGTAAGTAATCGGTAACCCATTTTCCAGCTTGACCACAGTGTATCCGGCGAATGGATCATCACCATCCGTTTTTTTGAACACATTGAAATAATTGTCCGGGCCAGAACTGTAGGCCGCCGTGATTGGTGTAGGCTGACCAGATGCAGGCACGGAACCCAGATCCAACGGTAACTGGGAAGCCGATACACCACCAATCCATACAGTCAGCTGGTTCTTATAGAGCAGGTCTGTGTATGTTGAGCCACCACTTACTTCCAGACTAACCAGATCACTATCAAGCATTAGGTCACCAAACTCATTGGACGCTGTAACCGCCTTGAAGTTGATTGTTGAATAGATGTCAGGCGATAATATCACTTCCGTATAATGAGCCAAAGCGGTCTCATGATACGAAGCCGATAGAGCCGCGGTGTATCGGTGGCTTGAAACACCTTCTACTGTCATATCCAGTAGGAAGTTGGTACCAGATGGAGCTGAGGCGGTCATATCGTTCTTAATGGCTATACTGTACTGGTCAAGGGTGTCAATATCATCTCCATACAACCATTCTCCACCGGACGTATTGACATACTTGATGTCGGCAGCACTGGTCAAGGGTGTCCATGTCGTATAGTCTGTGGCAAGTATATTATTGCCCCTGTAAAAATCATTGATCTGGTTGGACACGGTCACATTGCTTGTCATCACACTGTTACCACGCTCAAGTGCCTTGATCTTTGGAACCACACCTTGGGTGCCTTGGGTAGATGGCAGACCATATATATGGGTATCAATGAACTTCAGGTCATTACATGCCAGCTGAACATCCGAGTCGCTCGCAGGGGAACCATCCGTGGCTAATATTTCCAGCCTAAGCAGGGAACCATTCAGTGTTCCTTCCACCTCAATACCCATCGTCGTTTCATCATGTTCAACACTATAAGCAGCGGTGGCCACTGATACCAATGCGTCCTCACCAAACCTGTGTTTTGCTAGTAATACTGCCCCACCATTAAGGTATGATACATCACCGGAACCTATCATCCAGCTAGTTGGTTCCATCACCATAGCCCGTGGCTCAGGACCATCATTGGACATAACAGTCCAGTCGCTTGGCCCCCAGAAATACCAGGTTTCCTCCGCGGTATCATTATCCACAACCTTCACCCAACACTGAAAGGCGCCAAACTGACTATACTTTGATACCCCTTTGGTTACTGTAGAGCCGGAAGGTGGTGATGCTGACGGTGATTCACTTTCATATGGATCGGTCACGGTGGCATAGTAGGTGTCCACCAGGTCGCTCCACTCGGCCTCAATCAAGGCCCGGATATCCAGCAATTCATCCCTCTCGGCCTCAAGCCTGGCCTTTGGCCCGTCGGACGCTGAAACACTAGCCTGTGCGCCATAGTTCATCAATGGATATTCTTTACCTATATAGCTGGTTACGTCTGGCATGCTCTACTCCCTCACTTACACAATACAGTTGATGAGCCACTCACGATGTAGCCCGTAAATATACCTGATACCATATCACCCATTCTGGCCACTGGTAACCCGGAGGCCATTATGTTGCTTGACCCCTGTGTTACATATCCCACATGACCACATAGTGTCATCACCATGTCCATCTGGCGACCTATTGGCATCCCATTCACCAGCACAGTTGGACACATGGCCATAACATAGCCCATGGTACTAATTGGTGACTTATGACCCACACATGTTCCTACCGCCATATCCATCATCCGTGCTATTGGTAACATATGCCTCCTACGACTCAATGAGAGACTTGAACCTGGTCTGGATGCAGGTGAAGTCCTTCTGCCAGGCAGCCATAATGCTCTTTATGTTCTTGACCAATCCAACGCCAAGCCTGGCACAGTTCTCTAGGTCAACCTTGAATATGTTTATGGCCCGTTCCAACGCTTCCAGCTTTGTGATTAGGCCACGGATCTTATTGTCCAGTGATCCAATAGTATTCATATAGGTGTTGATCTGTATCTTCACTGCTGGGTCATTGGTCAGTTTCAGCTCCCGGCGCGCAGCTCTCAAGGATTTCATGGCGGCCGCCCGTTCATTGGAGAATGGAACTTTTACAGATTCCTTGGTGTTACCCATCCAGGTGTTGAGGTTGTTGAGCATCCGTGTAGGACAGGCAAAGGCCTGGTTGATCTTGTCCAGGTAGTTCATCACGTTGGTAATTAGGCCCCGGAGTACAGCATGTCCGACGTTCTGGATGGCACCAAGGACATTGGTTGGTAGCGTGGATTCAAGGCCACATAAGCTGCCAACAGAGAGCGCAATGTCAAAATTTATCGTTAGGCCATTGAGGTCTATGATGTCGTTCACATTGAATGATATGGGTATATTCTTACCGGTGGTCTGGATATAGTTGACCAGGTCTGTTACCGCAGTACCTACGTTTGCGGCATCCGTTGGTAACTGGGCCACCTTGTCCGTGAAAGCAGTGATCTGGGTTACGGCCGTGTTGAACGGGGTGAAGGACACACCATAGGTAGGGCTGGCTACAGTGCCTCGCCTCTGGACAACAAGGGTACCATACGAAGGCTCTGGTGTTGGTGTGGCCATCATCTTCTCATATTCTGACCATATGTTTTCAACAGTTGGCATAGTTTATCATCCTATCATTACTAGTTGACCAGTCACGGAGGTTATACTGGATGTTGATCCCCCAACGGTCGTCAGCAAACCTGTAAATGTCGCCATGGTGGTTGCCTGGATGTCCACGGTCATGGCTCTACCCTGTATTTGGCCCATAATGGCATTGAGTTCCACGTTGCCCATGAGGGCCTTGACTAGTACATCCCGTTCGGCCGATTTTACCAGGCAATCATTACCAGCCACAAAAGAAGCATCACCAGACCCAGCCACCAGTGCATCGCCGTTTGAGTTTATACTAACCCCTTTGGCCTTCATGTCCCAGTTTTCCAACGTGGTCTCTGATCGAGCACCGGTGACAAGCACGTTCTTATTCCCCGCAACCTGTTCCTTGGAATCTTTGGAGGCTATAAGGTAATCCCCACTTATGTTCACATCATGGTCACCGGTAGTAATGATATATCGCTGGCCAGTGGAGTCCATTATAGATGCGCTAGGGGCTGCATGGATCTGTATGTTACCAGAGGAGTCGAGCTGGATAAAGGCTTCCGTAAAGCCGTGCCTGATGGTTATACACTCATTGCTTGGCGTGGAGTCAAGCTGGATCATATGACCACAGTGCCCTTTCAGAACATACACCTCTGTATAGTCGGTTGGTGTGCCACCGGTATCGGAGTCTGGGGCCATGGCCCTTTCAGGCTTTGGATACACCCCATCTGGATCAACAAAGCCTACCGTGGCATCCGCATCGCCAATGGTATTTCTAGGCTGGCCGTGATATGGGATACCCAGAGCGGTGGCAAAGTAGCGTGGTTGCAGAATGTCACCGGCCTCAAAGAATAGGAACACACTGGCTCCCTGCACCGGCACACCAAAGACACCTATGCCGGAGGATCCACCAAATATAGGACCTGCTGCCTCAGCCCAAGGTAGGTGAGCCGTGGGTATCCCATCATCCCCTGTTTGTACCACCGAGTCTGTGTGTATACCATACACCCGTATCTTGCATCTACCGGCTTTCTGTGGATCCTTGTTATCCTCCACCACGCCGCGATAGATTCCGTAAAGGCCGCCAGTGTTTATAACATTGTCTGTGAACGAGCCTTTGTTCATAACGTGCCCCCTGCTTGAGTGTCCTCATAGCTGGACTTTACCACTCTCACCATCTGTTTATAAGCCGGTGTCTCGCCTGGTGTAAAGATGTGCTGAATCGATTTCACTATGTAGCGTCCGTTATACATGTGGTTCTGTGCTCCGCTTTTCATTGCCGGCCATATGATTTTTATCATCATTCCAGCATACCGTTTCACATGGCCCTTCAACATCAGGTCAAACTGTAACTGTTTCATGTACCTCTTGATCCACTTATCACGGAACGACACATTTAGCGTTGTGTAGTCACCACCCATTAGGTTGACCTGGGACCTGACGTTATTGCTTATGTTATACAGGGGCTTAGCGCCAAGCTGTGTATACCGGTCTGGTTCCTGAGAACCTACGTTGATGTCCTCCCGCTGGTCCTTACCCTCAAACTTTGAGCTTGTTATTATGCCACCTGGTAGGTATGTCAACGCCTGGTTCGAGGGTGGATACATCTTCCAGTTGAGTATCCTGTTTTCATCAAAATATGTGTCCCGGTTCGTGTCGGTGAAGAAATAGGCCCGATCTTCTGGTGTACCACCTAGTAATGTATTCAATGTCACCAGATTGAAGCCTTTGGTATTACAGTAGAACAGGTAGCCAGGTGATGTAACACTCTGCATCCTGTTCAATAGCCACTTGATCATTTCACCAGGGGTCCAGTATGGGAAGGCCAGAGCGGTATTATTCTCATCCAGTTTAACACCCATATAGCCTTCTGACTGTTCAAACAGTACAAATTCTGTTGGTTGACCACCTCCAAGCATGTTGGTGCATATGTCGGTAATGATTTCACTACCTTTCTTATTGAGCCAGGACTTACTATACTTACCATGGTTCAGGGTGATATAGAGCAGGTTGACCAGCTTCATAGTGACCACCGTGACACCAGCACCAGCGGTCTGTATTTCCGACCTGAAATCAATGTCATATGTGACAAACATCTGGTGCCGGAGGCTTGAATCCTCATTAGGGCTGGTCTGACTTCCCGGCCCATAGACTATTGCAACCAGTTCCCGGCCTGTTATGGGGCCAGCTTCCACCAAACCAGCTCTGTCAACAAACTCAAGGGTGGCAAGAGGTACCATGCTGAATATGTCCTCGTAGAACGTCAGCTTGTTGATAGAGTTGTTTTCCAACACAGCCGGCTTACCTGTCCGCTCAGTAAAGAGTATTACGCTGAAATTGGTCTCTTGGTATTCTCTCACAGGCTCCTCACCCTCTCCATATCAGACCCCAGCATATTGAGGAAGTTGGATTTTAACTGGTACACCACATCACCCTCATCAATTTCCTCAAACGGGTTCACCACCTTATTAGCGAGACACATGAGCCACCATAGCTCCGCCGTGCCATAATAGTCATATGCTATGTTTTCCCACCATTCACCGTTGGACAACACAGTGGGATCAAAGTTCCGGTTATTGAAGATGGTCTCATTCAGGACATAGGGTCGGAACAGGTTATACACATTCACCCCATTGTCACTCAGTATTGGGAACAGCTTGAGGAATGACGTTCCGCTGAGATATTTGCCTGAGTTGACGGATTCATATGTCTTGGTGGTTTCTTTTATCATGCTATTACTCCCTTACGCTGGGGTTTACCATTTATTCATAGTCCCAGATGGCAGGCGGTGGAACTGTGGATTCAACCTTTATCACCGTGCTGGTTTCAATGCTTCGCGCATACACCGGTTCTATCTCCTGTAATGATAACCGTAACTCACACCTGGTCGGAAAATTGTCCATGTAAGGACCTTTCCATACCGGGTTCACCGATCGGAGTGCTGCATAAGGTATATGTATCAGCGGGTGATAATCAGAATCATCTCCGGTGGCTGTGGTAATCTTGAACACATATGGCGGTATGACAATGGGGTTGTAGCCAGTGGTTGCATCCTCCGGTTTTTCCGGACAGGATAGTTTCATAAGCAGCTTAACCGGCTCAACCACTTCGTTGTATGGATCACCTTTTACCGAGATCAGGTTAAATGGGAACTCGTAGGTCCGGCGCTCCGTATTCTTGTAGATTAATGGGGTATCGACACGCCAGGGTTGAACTGCCTGGCCTTCAATAAAATCACGTACCAACTCTGATGCTGTGTCCTTTACTTGATTCCATTTGAGTTGGCCGCTAGCCACCGCGGCTAACATGTCCTTTACAATCTCCGAGTTCTCAGAAAGGCTTTGTTTCGCGGCTTTCAACACGTTTAACGAGTCGACCAGCGTTTGCCCATACATCTGCTGGATTGACTGGCTAATAGACTCAAACGGACCCCACTCATGGGATAGTGTTTCCACAAGCTCCTGGGGCGCAAGGAACTTGAAGTCATATACTGACTGTCCGGCCTTCTCCACAATGGTTGGCTGGCCAGGTCGGATG
>Ga0116204_1000150_pt1 | contig 35004 bp, 30 predicted proteins | sample LakKivwa52mmetaG_FD_94481 | JGI IMG/M metagenome (GOLD analysis project Ga0116204, IMG submission 94481) | Anoxic lake water microbial communities from Lake Kivu, Rwanda to study Microbial Dark Matter (Phase II) - Lake Kivu water 52m metaG | ecosystem: Environmental > Aquatic > Freshwater > Lake... | reverse complement strand
TAGCATCCTGCTGACAGTCCAAACTTAATCTCCCTGGTAATGGAAGATGGAGCTCGATTCAACTTTTTTGAAATCTCTATAGGCTTCATTTTCAAGGCATAAAACCCTTTAAAAATTTCCATTCTCTCGAATAAACTCATTCTTTTTCTTGCCATACCTTATCCTAACATTTTTTGCGTTAGGAATTACCGAGTGCCTATCCAAATAATTTTGTTTTTTCTCGATTGCTTGCGCCAACTCACAAAGAGCCTCTTCTCCTTCTCCGATACACACAATATCCGCATATTCCAAACATTTATTGGGGTTAATTGTTGCTTCAATGCCTCCCCAAATTATTTTTGCCTTTGTATAGGATCTTATATATGTGATCAGCTCAATCGCATTTTTAGCAAATATAGACATACATGAAATCCCAATAAGCTCAGATTCCTTAACAAGGTCTTTAAATTGTTCGAGTATTTGTGAGGGAATTGCTTGTCCAGGAGTAATATAGGGTCTCTCATCCAAGGAAATGGTATTGGTTTTAAAACCGCTATTTACCAAATAAGACGCTAATGGTTTGATCGAGAGCAGCTCACCCTCTTCAGTACAAATAGATACTAATGAAATTTCCACATTACCCTCAAAATTAAAAAGCACATTCGTGCACTATTATACCATATTAATTTTAATGATCTACCGAAAATATTGATGACAGGTATGCAAGTCAAATCATAAGTCTGCTTTTACGAGTATGGTATCTTACTTACTAAGTTTGTAAGCAACATGAGCAATACAATCCTATTTTAAAGTCGCAAAGGTCACTCCAAACACCAAGCAAATCAAATTGCATGCTCGCGAAGATTTTGAGGGCATGACGGCTACAATGCATCGCCATGACAGGTGCTCCGACTACAATGCATTTCGGTTCTTCAGCTTGCCGAAACAGTGGTGTGTTTCATTTGATCCTATTTGACTGAATTTTCGGACTGGTTTTCACCAAAAAACGGAGAGCTGGAATGATCGCAGAAACATAGGGAGGATTTTAGAACGAGGTTAGGCCACAAAGGTCATTAAAGGGTTCATTCCGGTCAACTGACATTCACTGAAAAGACAGCAAAAACGACTCTACACTTAGTGAAGATATATGACCAGAATGTGTTTTACAAGACAGGAATAACAGGAACCTCAAACTTAAAAATAAAGCATTATGCGACGGTATGTACTTTGTCCGTTGGTTAACCCACCTAGGCAAATCTCATAAAAAATCTTTTTATACTAACACACCTTAAGGCTTGTAGAAGGCCATACTCCTGCAGGGCTTGGCTATCTTTTAAACAGGAAGAAGGTGCCCCGCCAACCATTCCTGATAAAATTTATTCATGCGTGGTTGTTGAGTCTGTACCATGTGGGCTAAAGAAGCCAAATTCTCACCCTTATAGGGCTTTGATTGTGCAATTTTTTCACACACGGCGAAGCCCTTGAGCATATTTTGATAAAAAGCCTCCATAGCTTCAAGCTCTTTGACCTGCGCTGGATTTTGATACTTTAAAGTTTTTTCAAAATAGTCCACATACATTTCAATTTCCTTGGCAAACATATGGGGGCGTTCGGGAGGCATAAGAGAATCAATGCGACCGTATATATGATCGATCATTTCATCAAGACTGTATTCGCGATTGAGCCAGGCCAAGTTGGGTCCTGGACAAATGGCTTGTGGGCCTCGCCCTAAGGGTAAAATGCCCAGCTCAATCAGTACGCCATTACCTAGGTGGTCACAAATACATGATTTGAGATAAGTTTTGCTAATCGCCAACTGTTTTTCTTCAGGAGAGAGAGCGCTTTGATTGATTTGTGAAATTTTGAGTTGTTGATATTCAGCGGATGCTGTACAGATAGGCAAATTTGAGAATTCTGTATTACTGACCAAAAATTTCTTAGGGCAGGGTGACCCAGGTTGGCCTTTGTTAATGCGTTCAAGGCGATCTAGTTCGCTACCCGTCCCGCGTACATGATTAAAGGGAACACCCAGGGGAGAAATGTCAGAGAGGTAGTAATCTTTTTCACCAGATCTAATAAGAAGGTCACGAGTTTCTTGGTCAATCCCGGTTGCTTCGGGAACTAGCAAGAAAGGCGAGGCCCAACCTGTAAGATCCATATTGTATTCTGTATAAAGACGCTCGGCTTCACCAAAATGACCAATACCGCCCTGAACAGTAACAAGTGGTTTTTCGGAAAGGGCTGAGGAAGGATATGATTTTCCCATTTTTTCATAATATTTAACAATAAGTGGCTTCATGGTTTCGGTAAGCTCAGCCCGACGGTGAGCTATTTCTTCAAGTAGTACAGGTAATAACTCACCATCAGAGGGAAAGGCATGCCCACCACAGTTTAAACCTGATTCTATGCGGTATTCATAAATTTCAAGACCCTTGCGCGCTAGATAACGGCCCTGGGTTAAGCTTGACCGAAAATCACTCACTTTAAGTATTATTTTCTTTTTTATTATTCCTTCAGAGTTACGGTAAAAGTCTGGGAATTCGCTCATGTATGAGAAGAGCGTTTGATTTATTCCTGCTGAGAAAACAATGTTAGAGCTGAGGCTACTTTTAGCAAAACCACGCAAGGCCGCCTTGGCATCTGAAAATTCTTCGGACATGGGAATGCCAGATGCTGTATAGTTAAGTCTATCGAGTTTTACCATAATGTTTACATCAATAGAACCGGGCACCATGGCTTGGGTAAGTTCTTCTTCTAGTTGGTTTTTATGAGAGATTTCAGTGCTGTTTAACCACTCATTAAACTTTATTTTAAGAGGAGATTCGTTGGGGAGGAGTTTAAAATACCGACCCTTTTCGTTATCCCTATCAAGCGGGAGTGCTTGGGTATCCTTGAATTTTTTTTGAACTATTGTTTGGACAAGCTCGAGGTAAGCGGTAATGCGTTCAGCCCGGCCATCATGGGCTGTGCGTGGTATACTCTTGTAGGGAAGCTGATATTTGTCTGAATAAAACTTGCGTAAGCGTTCACATAAAAGATCGTCGACTAAACTGATAACAGAGTTTATTCCTAAATGACCAATACGAATGGGAGTATCTATTGAATGGCCAGAACCCATAACCGGAATGTGAAAACGGTGGGGAGAGGTGGGTTGAGGCGTAAGACCCTGACTTAAACTCATTAAAAAAATCTCAACTTTCCTAGGTAAAACCACAATACCCTGATGGGACAGTGATCCCAAGTTACTAAAGTTTCAAACTTGAAACAATCTGTTTATGCCAATATAACCAACTCTCGGCCCAAATAAAGAAATACTTTTTTACAAATACTAGTGTGCAAAACCAAAAGACCCTCCCAAAACAACTACTATATTTGGGTGACAAAAACTATTGACAATAGTTTTACGCAAAAACCCCTCCAAAAGGGAAGGGGTGATCTGCTGGGGCCAAGTTTTAGACTTGAGTTGCCAGTTGGAACAGGTTTTTAGCTGCTTCAAAAAGAGCTGTGGCCTGGGTTTCGTCTTGGGCCTCTGCATAAACTCGAACCTTAGGTTCAGTACCCGACGGCCTAATCAACATCCAACTTCCATCTTCAAAAACCCATTTTAGACCATCTAAAGTGAGTAATTGCTCAATTTTTTTTGGACCCTTTTGAGTTTGTATTGCAGAACCCGCGGGATAACTGGCACAAAGCTTGTCCATGACCTGGTTAACACCAGCTCCCATGAGTTCAGGATTGAGGTCAAAGCCAAAACGCAAAGGAAAAAAGACGCCGTATTCTTTGTAGAGCTCTGCTAGATATTGTGTTAAGGATTTTTGGGTGCGCGCTTGAATTTCAATTCCCAGTAAAAAACCAAAAAAGGCATCTTTTTCAAGAGTATTTCCCCAACCTGAGATACCGTCACTTTCTTCAAAACAAACAAGAGCTTTTTCTTGCGCCGCTGGATTCAAATAGGGGCGAAAATTTTTAAAACCCACAGCGGTCTCCCATAGGTTTCGACCTAATTTTTTGGCAATTGCATTGACCAAATTGGAAGTGGCAACTGATTTTCCCACTCCACCAGAAAACCCACGGACAACAGCCAAATAATGAAAAGCAAGGGCACCAAACTGATTCATGGTTATATCGGAGTGACCATCATAAAAACGGACTCTATCGCCATCGGGATCCATTATTGCGCCCAACTTTAACTTCTGTGTCTGCTTATCAAGTGTGGCAATAAGAGTTGTCATGTTACTGGCACTAGGTTCAGGTGCCCCTCCTCCAAACAAGGGATCTGGTTCCATGCGTAAGCCGATAAGTCCATGTGGATGTTCAAGGAGGTATTGGATTTTACCAGAAGTGGCTCCCCCGACATGATCGACGCAAAGTGCCATTTCTTGGTTTTGTGCAATAGACCGGATAAAGGATAAATCGATCAGAGGACTTGATTCTAAAAAATCAGCATAAAGCCGCAAGCTATCAGCCAGAGTAGCTCCTGCACCGGGTTTCACCGGCACTTCGTTTTTTTCTTCAAGGATGCGTTTTTCAATAGCACTCGTAATTTCAATTGAAGCAGGCCCACCATCGCAAGGGTTGAATTTATAACCCCCATACAAACCAGGGTTATGTGAAGAAGTGAGATTGATTGAACAAGCATACCCCCCCTGAACAAGGGCTCCTGAAAGCTCGGGTGTAGTAGCAAGGCCAGCAAATCCAACTCGAATGTCAGCTGCTTGAAAAATTTCAGCAACAGCCTGACACAGCACAGCACCCATAAATCTGCTATCATGGCCAATGATAACACCGCGGTGTGAAAATTCTTCAAAAGAATGCACCCCTAAATGAGATTCAAGGGCTTTTAAATCGTACTTGTATACAGCCAGAATTGCCCGAGTGACGCGATTAACATTACTAAGGGTGTAATCTTCACCAATAACAGCCCGCCAACCTGAAGTACCAAATTTTATCTCTGCTCGTTTGGTACTGGTGAGAACTGCGTTTTCGACTTGGTTTAGCAATTCCGAACAGTCTTGACCTGTTTTAGCCTTGTTGAGTAAGTCTTGCCAAAGAGCGCGCATGTTAAAATTTCTCCTTTAAGGATAAAGATAGGAAAAGGGAAAAAAGGAATGGGCCAAAAATGTCTGGTGCGAAACTATATTTTCTGCGCAAAACATTGGTTGGCCGTCTCAACTCTAAACGGCTCCAAACTCAGGAACGCATATGACAACTATTTCCATCAAGGAACTCATGACACAAGGACAAGTACCCTTTGGTACAAGTGGTGCACGAGGACTTGTTGAAAACCTTACAGACAAACTCGTTTATGGCCTTTGCTTGGGCTTTGCAAAATATATGCTCAAGACTGGTGATATTTTACCAGGTGGCGCCCTATCCCTAGCGGGCGATTTAAGACCTAGTAGCCCTCGTATTCTCAATACTTGTGCTCAAGCCATAATTGATGCCGGATGCACACCAGACTATCAAGGACTCATTCCTTCGCCTGCCATCGCTCTTTGGGGACTCACTCATAAACGGCCCTCTCTTATGGTTACGGGCAGTCACATTCCCGCCGACCGTAACGGCATAAAATTCAATAAAACTGCCGGGGAAATTTTAAAAGAAGATGAACAGGGGCTATCAGCCCAAATTATAGAACTCCCCGATGACCTCTTTGACGAAAAGGGTGGCTGGAAATCTGTACCTCCAGCCTTGCCCAAACCCTCTGGATCTGCCGCCCAACTCTATATGCAAAGATATATAGATGCCTTTGGCACTGGTTTTCTCACAGGATTATATCTGGGCTTTTACGAACATTCTGCAGTCGGACGCGACTTATTACCTAACTTGCTAGAGCAGCTTGGAGCCCAGGTTAGCCGTTTAGACCGCAGTACTTCCTTTGTTCCCGTCGATACAGAGGCTATTCGCCCAGAAGATGTTGAACTCGCCAAAAACTGGGCAAAAGAAGGCAATTATTTTGCTTTTTTCTCTACAGATGGTGATTCTGACCGTCCCCTCATAGGAGACGAAAAAGGGCAATGGCTCCGAGGAGACAGTGCAGGAATACTTACAGCTCAGTACCTCAAGGCTGATGCTGTTGTAGCACCAGTCAGTTGTAATTCAGCTCTTGAAAAATGTGGGTCCTTTACCAGTTGTATCCGGACTAAAATTGGCTCCCCTTATGTTATCGAGGGCCTTATCCAAGCCGAAACTCAAGGAAACACCCGCGTAGTAGGCTATGAAGCAAATGGTGGATTTTTTATTCAAACGCCTTTACATCTTGCTACCGAAGCTGCCGATCCCCTGCTGGCCCCGCTCCCGACACGTGATCCAGTAATCGTGCTTCTTGGAATTTTGGGTCTCGCCAAAGAAAAAAATTGTGCTCTCTCCAAATTAAACGAATCTCTTCCCCCGCGCTTTGGTGCCAGCGGGCGATTACAAGATTTTCCCACCCAACTTTCCAGTCAAATTCTCGAAGCCCTCCTAAAAGACAGCCTCCCCAACAACTTGCAGGCTATACATCAAAAATTGGGAGGCACCCTAGCTCTGCCTGTTTCCTATACAACAACTGACGGGCTCAGAGTTCATCTCCAAAACCTGGACATCATCCACCTAAGACCTTCTGGTAATGCCCCGGAATTCCGCTGTTATACTGAGTCCGCCTCACCAGAGCAAGCGGTAACTCTACTTCAACATACATTAAAACTTATGGAATCCTGGCGGGCTTAAGCCCCGCTTGCCTCTCAAAATTCAGGAGTTTTCATGCCCAATACAGTCAAATCGGCTCAACAGCTCAGAGGGATCTTTCCAGCGCTTTTTACCCCCCTCAAACGCAATGATTCCAAGTGCATCAACAATGGTATAGACTTCGATAAAGCTGCACAAATGATCGAAGACCTGATAGACAAGGGTATTCATGGTCTGGTTCCCATGGGCACAACCGGCCAAAGTGCCACCGTTACGCCCAAACAGCATGTTGATTTTATCCGCTTTACCCTCGAGATTGTTCAAAACCGCGTGCCTGTTATAGCGGGCGCGGGCTCTAACTGTACTCGCGAATCCATAGATACTATAAAACAAATACAGGACTCAGTAGGTAACCTAGCCTTCCTCTGTGTGACAGGTTATTACAATACTCCGCCTCAAGAAGGACTGATTAAACATTTCATCACCTTGGCCGAAGAAACAGGCGCACCCCTTGTTCTTTATAATGTTCCCGGCCGAACAAACAATTACATGGAAGCCGCTACCATACTCAAACTTGCAGAGCACCCACAAATTATAGGTCTTAAGCAGGCAGTCGATTTCAAGAATCCCGGAACTTACCGTGAGGACACCTCAAAAATAATCCAGTCTACAACACCTGATTCTTTTGCAGTTCTCACCGGTGAAGATGACTCTCTTTGCGATATTTTAAAAATGGGAGGATCTGGTATGATCTCCGCTACCGCAAACATTCCCGAAGCAGCTCATTTATTTAAAACCGCCTTTGAACAATTTGAATACGGCAATAGCCCTGATGCCGAAGCCCTTCAGAATGAAGTAATGCCCTATGTAAAGATGGTTTTTATGCGGAAAAACCCTATACCACTTGCGAGTCTGTTTAATAGCCCCATATATTTACCCATGGTAGCGCTCAAGGACACTCAAAATGGTGCCCAGGATTATGAATTGCTTATGAAGTTCATCTCAGAAAAAGCGCCCAGTTTACATAAATATTTTTAAACTTTTACTTTAAGGTATCCACGATCCCCTTCTTAGCGTCCAAGTGCCGCGATGGGATTGCGGAACTCAGACCTTAAAAAAAATAAAATCTTACTCGGCCCTTCACTGGCTTTCTCACATCTTGTTCGCATTTTTGTAACCCATCCTCTTGCCTTTTTTGTAAGGCCCAGGCATTACCCCTTAAATGTTAATTCGCTTGTAAAACCTATACTCAGATGTATTCTCCTCTATGGCTGTTCCTGGCAAAGTGCTTTACTCGCTACAGCTGCACCAAAGGATACATCCTTCTATTCCGGATCACTAGTACTTACTGAAGTATTAGCCGATCCTGCACATTTACCAGATCACCAGGGTGAGTACCTTGAACTAATTACACTGGACACCCTCCCCTGCGCCCAAATCAAACTCAATAAGCAAAATTGGATACTCCCTCCACTGGGTTCCTGGAGGGCTTTACTTTTGTGTCGAGACTCATTAGCACAATCCGCCCTAGGTATAAACTGTCAAATTAACCTGGCTGGCCTAGAACTATCAAACAGCAGGCCTGATACACTTTTCCTTTCTACACCAAAACTTCCGTCTGCATGTTCCTTAGGGGGACCTCCCCAAGTACAACTCACAGGGAGTGCAAACTGGATTACTGATACCCTTGTTCTACCCTTACCAGAAAGTGGAAAAGCACACGAATGGAATCTGATATTTGCGTCCCCATTTACCTCTTCTGCAACAAAAACAAATCCCACTTGGAATTCCTATCAAGTTCCAAAAACAATAGGCTTTGTTTCATTAAGGCCCTCCGTTTTTGGCTTTCCGGGAACACCCGGTCTCTTTCCTCAAGTCATTTTACCTCAGGAAGAAAAAACAAAGCTTCTTAGTGCGCAACTCATCGACTCCCAAAACCTCGAAATTTGCGGTGAAGGGCTTGAAAAAAATTCTTCTGTCTGTTTTGGATTAGATATAGAATTTGACCTGCAAGCTGACCTTAACTTAGGCTGTTATACACCTATATACGACGCAGGAAGTATTACTCCTGCTGCATCTGCACCCCAAAAGAACAAGGCTACCCCCTGTTTTCATTGGTCTTTACCCCAAATTATTCCTGGCTGGAAACCCGGGCACCCTGCTGTGGGCCTTCTTGCTTCAATTCAAGCTAAAGAACCAACTCAGAAAGAATTTTTACCTTCTTCCTTTCTTCCGCCTAGCGTAAAAGTTTTTATACCCAACGATACATCATTTATATACATATCCACAAAAAAAGAGATCTATATAAATGAGCTATGCCCTCAAGGCGATTCACTCATTCCTGCCTGGGTTGAGATCAAAAGTACAAGAGACCAAGCTCTATCAATTCAGGCCTTAAGTGTGCAAAGAAGGCTGGATTCGATACCCACCAGCAGTCTCTTACTTTCTGAAAACCTTCCCAAATCGAATGAGTTAAGCAATACATCCAAACTGGGACATCAGGAACTGCTCATTTTTTCTTCTTCAAGAGAAACACAGGAATGGAATTTAAAATATAAGGCGCACCCCCTGCCTTCATTTCCCGCATTAAAAAAAACCCGCGATACACTATTTCTTACCCTATACAATTTTCCCCTAGATACTTTTGCGTACAAGTCTTTGGGCAAGGAGGGCCCTGCATCCCCTTGTTATGGCAGAAATGAGGGCAAGGGAAACACCTTTCCCTTGGCCCAAAGCAAAACCCTGCAACCAAATGCCCATACATGGTCCTTAGCCACACCCGGAGCATCAGAGAGTAAGGACTTTTCCTTTAGTGTCAGTAGTAAACGCATATACCCACAGACAACCCCACCTTGGACACTTTCCCTCAATTCTCCCCCCGATCTTCCCTACAAGGTATATATATACGATGATGCGGGTGTTCTTATTCATAAAATATGCGAACCCTGCCGTGGACCTTTGACCTGGCAATGGGATAATCGTACAAGTACAGGAAAAGAAATATTCACAGGACCTGTCATCCTCGTTCTAGATCACCCCCATAAAAAAATTAAAAAGCCTCTCTATATATTACCCTAAAACCCATGAAACTCCCTGCAAACAGTCCTGAACACAGAGCAAAAACTCTTATTCACAAACATTCTACTCAGATACATATACCTAGAGTGCCTGTCTTAGATTATCTCCATCTTGAAAGGATAAAGTTTCCAGAGCGCGCCCTTTTCAAGGCGTTAAAAAAGCTCCCTTCCTCATGCTTGAGCATGTACACTCTCATTTTTTCACTCTTCATCGCACTTGATTTATCCCAGGCCTTATTTGCCCGGGAAGGGAGTCATCCCAGTCTTGTTGCTGGTGCATGGCTCAATAGCGGCACAACTCTCATGCTAAAATCTGCCCCGGTGGGTAATGGAATCAACCCAGCCTTACCCAAAAGCCAAGGATTTACCTTTGAAGCGCACCGTTCACATCCCTTTGGTATAGACGAATGGAGTCGGCAGGGTTTTTCCTTTGTACTCGCTTCCACTGGTTCAAGCCTGTTTTTCTGGACTGATTTTTATTTGGCTTCTGAAATATATGGCGAATACATAGCTGCCGTAGGGGGATCCCTCCCCATAGCCGGCAAGGGCAGCTCCATTTTTACCCATTGGCCCCAGATCTTAGGCCTCGTCTATATAGGTTGGGATGTGCAAGGGCGTTTTTTAGTTGTGGATAAAACATTCACTGATTTTTATCCGGGTGAGAACTTGGGCATCATCTGGGAACCCAGCCCCATGTTGAGTCTGGGTTTTTCCTGGCAGGATGCCCTTTCCCAGTACACCTACCCCAAGGCCTTTTTAAGCAAAATGAGCAGTGGAATTACTTTTCGAAGTGGTCCCCGAGGCAGCCTCACTTGGAACTTTATGCAGGACAATTATGGCCATTGGAGCTCAAGTTGGCAACCCGCCTGGGTATGGGGTAAAAATTTGTCCAGCGCTTTGTCACTGACACCTAACCCCTTTAGAATTGGCCTTTACGCAGAAGTCCGCTTGGGTGCCTGGGGTGTAAATACTGCCCTGCGCAGTCATCCTGTTTTGGGAAATAGCCGTGGCTGGGGTTTTTACTATACCAAGTCCCCTTCCCGATAGAATTTTATTGAGGTGCTCCGACAAAATGACAAAACAATGTGTCTAAAACTGCTTGAGTATTGCTGGCCCAGGGATTAGATTGGTAGAGCAATTAGCAAGTAACTCCGAAAGGCTTTGCATGAAATTTTTAATAGCATATGCCCGTTCTTCTATCGGGCAAAAGCAGCTTATGGGTCTCACTGGGCTTCTCTGGTGCGGCTTTCTGGTGGGTCATTTATCCGGCAATTTTGCGCTTCTGGCGAGTGCCGAGGCTTTTAACAAATACGCCCACTTTTTAACCAGCCTGGGTGGTCTTCTTTACATTATGGAAGCCGGCCTAGTCATCACATTTTTATCTCACGCCTTTTTGGGAATCAGAGTTTCCATGCAAAATAAAAAGGCCCGCGAAACTAACTACATTAAAGGGAGCGATAAGGGGGGTAGTCACATGGCTGCCAGGCTCATGGCTTTGTCGGGAGCCGTCACCCTTATTTTCGTAGTCTTACATCTTATTCAATTCAAATTTGGCAAGGTTTATATGGTTCCCGGAACTGAAATCCGCGATCTATACAAAACTGTTATGGAACTCTATGCCAACCCTTTCTTCACCTTGTGGTATGTAATTGCCATGGTTTTGTTAGGTATCCATCTTACTCATGCTCTACATTCTTCCTTACAAAGTTTAGGTTTAAATCACCCCAAATACACACCAGCTATCTTGGGTATTTCCAAGTTTTTTGGAAGTGTAGTGGCCGGTGGCTTTATTGTAATTTCCATACTGGCACACCTCAAAGGAGGCGCATAAATGATTCTCGACTCCAAAATTCCTGAAGGCCCCATTGAATCTAAATGGACCAATCACAAGTTCAACTGCAAGTTGGTCAATCCTGCCAATAAACGCAAATACAAAGTTCTTGTCGTTGGTAGCGGTCTAGCCGGTGCTTCAGCTGCTGCTTCACTGGGTGAACTTGGCTATAATGTTCATTGTTTCTGCTTTCAAGACAGTCCTCGTCGTGCCCACAGCATTGCCGCTCAGGGCGGTATCAATGCGGCTAAAAACTACCCCAACGATGGTGACAGCGTTCACCGCCTCTTTTATGACACCGTAAAAGGTGGTGACTTTCGCGCTCGCGAAGCCAATGTTCATCGTCTTGCTGAAATAAGCAATCTGATCATCGATCAATGTGTGGCCCAAGGCGTTCCTTTTGCTCGTGAATACGGTGGTCTTCTTGACAATCGCTCTTTTGGTGGCGCTCAGGTTTCCCGTACCTTTTATGCCCGTGGTCAAACAGGCCAACAGTTGCTTTTAGGTGCCTACAGTTCTCTTTCCCGTCAAATTGGCGAAGGCAATGTAAAAATGCATGCTCGCCGTGAAATGCACGATGTTGTTCTCATTGACGGAAAAGCGAAGGGTATCATTGTCCGTAACCTCGTCACAGGTGCCCTCGAAAAGCATTATGGCGATGCCGTTCTTTTAGGAACTGGTGGTTATGGGAATGTCTTTTATCTCTCTACTAATGCTGCAGGTTCAAATGTAACAGCCGCATGGCGCGCTCATAAACGCGGAGCCTATTTTGCCAACCCCTGCTATACACAAATCCACCCCACCTGTATTCCTGTTACGGGCGACCACCAAAGCAAACTCACCCTCATGTCCGAAAGCTTGCGCAATGACGGCCGGGTCTGGGTTCCCAAGCAAAAAGGTGATACTCGCAAGCCACAAAATATCCCTGAATCCGAAAGGTACTACTACCTCGAAGAGCGTTATCCCAGCTTTGGCAATCTAGTGCCTCGTGATGTAGCATCGCGCGCGGCCAAACTGGCATGCGATCAAGGCATGGGCGTGGGTGAATCTGGTTTAGCTGTTTATCTTGATTTTGGCTCTGCTATTCAACGCCAAGGTGAGGATAAAATTCGTGAAAAATATGGAAACCTCTTCCATATGTACGAAAAAATCACCGACGAAAATCCTTATAAACAACCCATGCGTATTTATCCTGCTATACATTACACTATGGGCGGATTATGGGTTGATTACAACTTACAATCAACCATTCCTGGTTTGTTTGTAATGGGTGAGGCCAATTTTAGCGACCATGGTGCAAACCGACTCGGGGCCAGCGCTCTTATGCAAGGTCTTGCCGATGGCTACTTTGTTATCCCCTACACATTGGGCAATTATCTGGCTGGCGAAAAACCTGCTGCTGCAAGTGAGCAACATTCCGCCTTTGCCGAAGCGCAAAACAATGTACAAGAGTTCATTCAAAAACTCATGTCCATCAAGGGCAACAAAACACCTCGCGACTTACACAGACAACTGGGTAAAATTATGTGGGACAAATGCGGTATGGCCCGCAATAAAGAAGGTCTCGAATGGGCCCTAAAAGAAATCCCCAAACTGCGCGAAGAATTCTGGAACTCTGTAGCTATCCCAGGTTCTGCTAACGAGCCCAACCCCACCCTCGAACATGCTGGACGACTGGCCGACTTCCTAGAATTTGGCGAAACCACAGTGCGCGATGCCTTAGCTCGTGAAGAATCCTGTGGTGGCCACTTTAGGGAAGAATACCAAAGCGCTGAAGGTGAAGCTGAACGCAACGACGAAAAATTTGCCCATGTGGCTGCCTGGGAATACAAGGGTACCAACGAGGCCCCAATACGCCATCAAGAACAACTCAACTTTGAAAATGTCCACTTGGCAACAAGGAGCTATAAATAATGAGCGGCTCACTTAATCTTACTCTGCGGGTATGGCGTCAAAAAAATGCCCAAGACCCTGGTAAATTTGAAGACTACCTCGCACGAGGCATCTCCCAAAACATGTCTTTCCTTGAAATGCTTGATGTGGTCAACAACGACCTGATCCACGAAGGAAAAGATCCCATTGCCTTTGATCACGACTGCCGCGAAGGTATCTGTGGTATGTGCAGCTTGGTTATAAATGGCCTACCCCATGGAAAAGATAAGGGCACAACTACCTGCCAACTTCACATGCGTCGTTTCTCCGAAGGCGAAGTTGTAACTATAGAACCCTTCCGTGCAAAGGGCTTTCCAGTTATCAAAGACCTTATGGTTGACCGCAGTGCCTTCGATCAAATTATTGCCGCAGGCGGCTTTATCAGTGTAAAAACAGGAAGTGCTCCTGACGCCAATTCCATCCCAGTTCCCAAACTCGATGCCGATAAGGCAATGGATGCCGCGCAATGTATCGGTTGTGGAGCTTGTGTGGCAGCATGTAAAAACGCATCTGCCATGCTTTTTGTATCAGCCAAGGTCGCCCACTTTTCCTATTTACCTCAAGGCAAGCCCGAAAAAACTCGTCGCGTACAAGCTATGGTCAATAAAATGGACGAACTTGGCTTTGGCAACTGTTCCAACACCTACGAGTGTGAAGCAGCCTGCCCCAAAGAAATCTCCGTGGAAAATATTGCACGCATGAATCGTGAATACGGTATAGCGTCTCTTTTCGGCCGCTAATTTTTTTCGAATAAAATTCTCCTAACTCGGGTAAGGGCTAAAACTCTTACCCGAGGCATTTACAGGGTTATTTTTGTGCCTTTGCTTTCCCGTCCCCATAAGCTTAAAACCCTGATACTAACTTTTATACTCTTACAAACAAATTCGGTTTCCTTGTAAATGTTCCTTATCTGAGTATTCTATTTTTATAAGGGTCAGGGAGTGTGTCTTCGCTTTTAAATCAGTTTTTGACCTAGTTTTTCTACCTGATTGAGCCATTTTTGCCTGACCGAGGGTTCAGATTTTTTAACTGGTCCTATATATGTAACCTTTACCGGTTTTATTCCGCAAAATTGGAGGGTTGCTTTTTTTAATTGATTTACGCTGGGACGGCCATAGGCAAGCCAGTAATACCAGCCAGGCTGATCGAGCGTAGTAATTATATGGGCAGTCTTCCCCTGCAAGAGCTTGTCCCACCAAACAGAATTTTTACGGGGTTGGAAAGAAAAACCTGGTAAAAAAAGTCTATCTATGAAACCCTTGGTGAGAGCAGGAAGACCACCCCACCAAACCGGATGTATCCATACCAGATGCTCAGCCCATTTAATTTTTTCCCAGGAATCCAACAAATCGGGTTCTAGCTCCATTCTTTTTTGGTAACCAAATTGCAGGTTTGGATTGAATGTCAAATCTTTTATCACAATTTGCTTGATCTCTGCCCCACTTTGAACAGCGCCCATTTTATATGCATCAAAAAGGCCAAAATTAAAACTATCACTATTGGGATGACCATTGATTACGAGTATTTTTTTCACTTTACCAGGGCTCAAGTTTATGGTTCAAAATTCAGATCTATTCATTCACTATAACGATTCCTATATATTCATTGAATATTTTTCTAGATAACGCTTCGCTCGCAAGTACCCTCCCCCCGCTTATAGGGCTGACCCCAAGTGCCAGGGGTTTAGTAGAAGTGCAAGGGTTTTAATAGATAACCCCTTGTTAACAGGGCTAAACCCTTACACTTACTACAAGGAAAATTTATGTTATATCCGCATAACCCTAGGGAATTTTCCTTGTCCAGCAAGCTCTACTTAAAGTACACCTTAGGTACATATTTTTTTATGCAGCACATACCCTAGTAAAGCTGTAGCACATGTAATAAAAACTCCCCAAGGCAAATCGATCCAGGTAAGATGACCCGGCCAGTTTTCAATAACTGCCCAGTTTGTAAAATCGTAGGTCATGTAATTAAAAAAACCAAACAATGCTCCATTTTTAATGGCCAAACCAACAGAATTAATTTTTGCCGCGGGGAGGATGGCAAAGTAAAAAATACCCACAATATAAAGGAGATAAAAAACAAGGGCTACAGTCCAGTTGGGATTTTGAGCGAGTAGACCTCCTAAAATTTTGGAATACAGGGGTGCGGCTATCACTCCTAGCCACAGCAAATCAATTGCGAGAAAACCCATGAAAGTAAGAAAATAAGTTATAAAAAGTTTCACAATTTTTAGCCTTTCTTTGAGTTAAGAGGAATGAATCGATTTTTTTTGCTAGTATATATTACGTTTATTTTTCTATATATTTTGTTGAATACAGTAATTTATTGGATTGCGAATACCTCAAATTGTTTATCCGTTTTAAATTACATTCACACATTAAGCTCTCCATTACTTTCCAAGGGCTTTTTGCCTGCGTGCCTGCTTATAAATTTGACGGGTTTGCTGCGCATCACTACCCTGACAAGTTGTATAGGGTTTTCCGCCTTTTTTATCCTTGTTATGGTACCAGTAAAATTCAAGAGTGACCTGACTGCGGATACCCGCAAAGTGACTGGAAAGAGACGGTAAGCACTTATCAAGACAGGGGGAAAGCTCAGAAAAAATTCGGGTTACTTGTTCGCGGGGGATACTCTTCTCTTTCAGATACGCAAGTATATGCTCTTCAGAATGCCCATCACCCGACGAAAACCACTGCTTTTTAAGGATGTTATTTTCTTTCCACTCCAATACCGCTACATTGCCACCTTCCGTAACACCTCCGCTAGCCCCGCCAACGCCCGCTTGCGTAGTTTTATAAGCCTGATTTATTTCAGTTTCAAAGGAAGTCGAAAAATATTCATCTATACATTTTGCTACAAATTCATCTTTTTTAGTGGATGATGATGTTGCCGGCGGTGACGACGATTCAGGTTTTTTTTCCTCAGAGGTGGTATTTTCCTGGCTTGTATCTGCCTCGGCCTTTTCTACTGGAGCATCTTTGGTAACTGAGCTGGCATGACTTTTATCACCTTCGCCCTCTTTAGGCTTTACATAACAATAGGCCACATCTCCATTTTGTTCGGCATGGGAGTACATATAGGCTCCACCCTCATCTACTCGTGCTCTGCATGCCTGGTCGGGAGAACCATGTCCGCCATCCCAGGTATCCCCAGCTGTTATTGATTTCTGAGATAGCAATAGGATTCCGAGAAAAAGCCAGAGTTTTACTGTGTGGTTAGATAGAGGGTGTTTTTTATTGTTCTGCATAAACCTTTTAGTATGGGTTAAAGTTTATCGATTGAATTCTCATTTTTTACAAACACAAAACTCAATATTCAATATGTTCAATATACCTTATATCAAAAATCAGGCTATCCGCCCGCACCCCAACTTGTAGATTATCCACCCCTTCCCTATTTGTAAAGATTACCCATCTTTACAAATAGGGTTTAACTAAAGCACTTCCGTGGGATTAAGCTAATCTTATCAACCCCTTGTGCAGGTTTAAGATGGGGATTTTACACCCATATAGGGTGCTACTCAATGTTAAATTCAGTTTTAGATACCCTCCTAAATCCATTTGAGGTTATTATTTTAACCAAAGGTTAAGTCTTAAATGATGTCCTTGACGCATTTGATTTGCGAAAGCCAAAAAAAACTCAACAGACAAATCTATAGATTTAAACAAGAGCTCACATACATCAAGGGTCATAACCAAGCCTAATATGATTGATTAAAACAATACATATTACAAAAGGAAAATCATGGCAAAAGTATCCACCTACTTAAACTTCCGTACCGAAACTGAAAAAGCCTTTGAGTTTTATAAATCTGTTTTTGGTGGTGATTTTAATAGCCATAGTCTTACACGTTTTTCTGATATGCCCCCACAAGAGGGGGGGCCTTTACTTTCAGAGGCGGATAAAAACCTCATCATGCACATTGAACTCACCCTACCCGGGGGTCATGTACTGATGGGTTGCGATGCCCCCGAATCAATGGGCTTTCAAATTGTCCAAGGCAACAACTCTTATATCAGCTTGGAACTTGATACACGAGTCGAAACCGACCGTGTTTTTGCAGCCCTGGCTGAAGGAGGGCAAATTACCATGCCCTTGCAAGACATGTTTTGGGGTGCCTATTTTGGAAGCTGCACCGATAAGTTTGGGATTCAGTGGATGTTTAATTTCCCCAATTAAGGCTTAATCATCAAATAAGCACCTCAACAACTCTGCATATTTCCCTGTATATATAGGGAAAAAAACATTTGCCTGCCAAGGGGTGGGTTGAATTATTTTTGAAGTACCGCTGTGATTTTTTCTTTAAGCGTTTCAGCTTGGAAGGGCTTAACGATGTAGTTGACTGCACCTGCCTGAATGGCTTCGATAATTTTGGTTTTTTCGGATTCACTTGTAACCATCATTACCTTAGTGTCCTTAGTATTCGGGTCTTTTTTAATATTTTTAAGGGCATCTATTCCGGTCATGATAGGCATATTCCAATCCATCAAAACCAGGTCATATTTAGTTTGTTTAACCTTTTCATAGGCTTCCGCACCATCCCCAGCTTCTTCTACACTGTCGTAACCCAAGCTAATTAAGGTGTTTTTTTGTATGCGGCGCATGGTATTTGAATCATCAACCAGTAATATTTTCATAAAAACTCGCTCCTTGATCTTAAAAAGCCTGTAACCCAATGGGTTAGGGATATTTTAATACAAGTAACAAGTCATTTTCAACAAGGCTTTAATTTTTTTTAGCGCAGAAACATAAAGCGCAAGCGCCAGAGGAGTATAGGATAACCAATCAGGGTTTCCCAAAACAAACGCTTGGGGGTTATTTTGTTGGGCGGGAGTTTGGCAAGTCTTTTAGCCGCTTTGTTAAAAACAGGATCGGGTATGCTTCCAAAACCTTTCTTGGCTAGCTGAGCGTTTTGTTGACCCCTGCCATTGGTTTGATACCAACCCTGGACGAACCTTTTTTGAACTTCGTCGGGTTTGAGATTTTCTTTTAAACCTTTTGTAAGCAGAGTAGCGAGTTGATGCGCTGCCTTCATGGATTCAACTATACCTGCCCTGGAGAGAGGGTGCACCATACTTGCTGCATCCCCTATTTTAAAGAATCCCTCTGCTGTGAGGCTTTTTGTGGAACCACCACAACTGATTGCCCCCCCTTTTGTATAAAGGACCTGCGCTTGGGGAAAATACTTGTTCAGGAGGTTATCGAGTCCTTTTTTGATGGAAAAGGATTGAGAGGCTTGGGCCCCTACCACAAGCCCAATGTTCAAAGCTCCCTGGCCCTGGGGAAAAACCCAGGCATAACCACCGGGTGCAAATTCCTGCCCAAACCAAAGTTGAATACGGTCTGCTGGTGCTGAAACCCCCTGCACTACCGCAAACAAGGCAGGTTCTCTATCAAAAAAAGCATTAACCATACCCTCCTCATCTCCAAGACGGCTTCCGGCTCCTGTTGCGTCTATAACTAGAGAGGCCCAAATTTTGCTTTGCTGGGATTTAGATTGAATTTGTATAGACCTCAGTGTAGTACTGAGGCGGGTACCTAATGCAGAGGGCTGTGATTGAATTGGGTCTGTGATCTGCGAAAGAGGTTGAGCCTTGCCTACAAATCGCACTGTAGAGCTCAGATGCACCTGTGCTCCCTTCTCAAGACAGTATTGAAGCCAATCACTATGCATTTGCGCCCGGTTGAGAAAGAGCCCGCAAGACTCAAGCCTGAGATCAACCTGGGTAGTATCGGGTGAAACAAAAAGCACCCCATTAATAGTTCCTCTGATCCACTGGGGATTGTAGCGTGGTGCAAGAGATTTAAAATGTTGAGAAGAAACAGCTTCCGCACAGGCCACAGGTTCAGTACCGGGGTGCTGCCGGTCAACAAGGAGTAATTTTAAACTAGGATTTGAGTTTAATAGATGCGCTGTAACGCAAAGTCCGGCTGGACCAGCACCTAAAACAACTATATCAAAAAGCTCACCCGTGGGTGGTAAGTTTACAAGCTCTGGCATGAAGAGAATTTAACAAAGTTGGGGCAAAAGCCAGATATCTAACAATTTGAATAACAAGTTATGGTTGGCTTGAAGTAAAGGTATGCCCTGAACAATTTCTTCTGCAGAGTATACCCAGTTTTCCTGAAGCCCCTTTACATGACCCTGCTCCAAAAGTCCCTTCACAAGAGGAGATGTCATCTCCAAATGAAACTGAAGAGCTAGGATGGACCCTGAATCATTTAGGAAGGCCTGGTTCTCACATGCCTGGCTTTTAAGGAGATGATGTACTCTAGGGGGAAGAGTAAAAGTATCTCCATGCCAATGCAAAACAGGTTCTGTGGAAGCTTCGATGAAAAGCTGCTGGATGGATTTAAACAGATTTTCTACTTTCCCTGTTTTAATTTCATTCTTATAGGGAACAGGAAGAAGGGGGAAAAAGCCAACTTCTCTTTGGGAGTGTTTATATACATTTCCCCCCAATGCTTCTGCCAATAATTGAGAACCTAAACAGACTCCCAACAAGGGTACCTGGGCCTTTATAGCATTTTTAAGCCACTTTTTTTCATCCTTAAACCAGGTATTTTTGGCCTCTTCCCAGACACTCATAGGCCCACCCATAATAAGCACCGCCTGCTGGCCGTTAAATGAGGTGATTTCAGGAAGCGGGACGCCTTTATAAACCGGGACTTCTATACATTCTATCTGCCTAGTTTTACACCAATCATGAATGGCGCCTGGAGTTTCAAAAGGTACATGCAAAAAAGCAAAAAGAGTTTTCATGTGACCTGCGGAGGTGAAATCTGGTTTTCTTTCCAGGCCCTATAACGGCGTAAGGTCAGTAGTTTTACCAAGCTGAGGCGTTGGCCAGGATAAATTGATTTGGCACCTGAACAAAGCCAGGAGGAAAGGCAAACCAGAGTGAGAAAAATTAATGTGTTGGGTTGATTATATCCATAAAGTTCAATACCCATGAGTATGCAGGCAAGAGGAGTTTGCGTTGCACCTGCAAATACTGCAAGAAAACCCAAGCCAGCTAGAAAAGAGGGTGGCAGAGCACTTATCCAAGAAAAAGCACTGCCAAAAGTTGCCCCAATAAAAAACAGGGGTGTCACTTCACCACCTTTAAAACCTGCCCCAAGTGTCAGTGCGGTAAAAAGAAGTTTGACTGCGAAATCCCAGGGTGTACTTCCCATCTCAAAGGATTTTTCAATTTCTGATAATCCTAGCCCAAGATAGGAAGTATCAGCTTTGAGTATTAAAACTAGGGAGAGGAGAATTAGGCCACCGGCAGCAGGGCGCAGAGGAGGCCACTTGATGGAAATCTTGAAAAAATGTTCAATTGTTTTAGTGGCACTGATAAAGAGGTGTGCAACTAAACCACAACAACACCCCAAAAATAGGACCCAAAACCAGGTAAGCGGTGTTGGACTTACCGGACTGACCCATAGGTAGTGAGCATGTTCTACACCCCACAAAAGACAAATGAAATGACCTATCATGGCAGCTGCAAAAACCGGAAGAACAGCAGATACATGCATACACCGGAAAGTGAAAACCTCCAGGGCAAATACTGTTCCGGCTAAAGGTGTTCCAAATACAGCTGAAAAGCCTGCTGATACCCCCATAAGAATGAGAATATGACGGTGCCGACTAGATACATCCTTAAACACAGGGAAAAAATGTCCTACTTGATCAGCAAGGCTGGTACCCAACTGCAAGGCTGTTCCCTCACGACCAGCCGATCCTCCGACTAAATGCGTCAACCAGGTCCCTAGTAAAACCATAGGAGTCATCACGAAGGGAAGCCTGACCTTTGGCTTTTGCACTTCAGCGAAAATTAATTGGTTTCCTTTGGATGCACGCTTATCTCCGTAGTAGTAAAGGAGCCCCACTAGTAAGCCACCTAGGGGTAAAAAATAAATGAGCTCAGAATGTTGTATTCTTAATTGGGTTACCCAGTTAAGCACATGTAAAAAAAAGGCTACTACAGTACCGGTAAAAATTCCAACCAGGCAAATAATATAAAACCAGACCGGGATAAACCGGCCTCCTTTGATAGGGGGGCTTTCGAAATGGGGCATACCCAAAGATGGAAGACTCATGTGCGCTCCTCCTAAAATAGACTATAATCAGACTAAAACAAAAGGATTTTAGAACATCCTGACAAACAACTCAGGAAGTTCTAATATTCCCAAGAATCCTGTAAAGCTAGTCCTCAGAGGTTTCATGGCAACTATAATAGACGGTACATCCCGCACTTTTTCAGAATATCTTATTCTACCTGGCCGCACCACCGCCTCTCACCTTCCCCAAAATGTCGATTTACGCAGCCCAGTCACGCGCTTCCGCACCGGGGAAAGCCCCACACTTCAATTGAATATTCCTCTGGTATCTGCAGCCATGCAATCGGTATCTGGGAGTGATCTTGCAATTGCTCTGGCCAGGCAGGGAGGCCTCAGTTTTATTTTTTGTTCGCAGTCCATTGCCAACCAAAAAGCCATGATTGAGAAAGTAAAATCCCATAAGGCGGGCTTTGTTATTTCCGACTCAAACTTAAAACCTACCGATACCCTTTCCGATTTTTTAAGCATGCAGAAAAAAACAGGGCATAGCACCATGGCTGTCACCGTGGATGGCAGTTCAAATGGAAAGTTTGTGGGTATAATTACTGATCGCGATTTCTGGGAATCCGAGACCAACCTCAGTGACCGTGTTGCTGACTACATGACACCTCTAGCGCGTGTTATCTATGGAAAAATGGGGATCAGTCTCAAAGAAGCAAATACCATTTTACGACAAAAGAAAAAACAATGCCTACCTATCATTGACGATCAGGAGCACCTGCAATACCTGGTCTTTACAAAAGATTATGTAGACCATAAAAATAATCCCCACGAACTTCTCGATATGCGTAAACGCCTAGTTGTTGGGGCAGCCATCAACACACACGATTACAAGGAACGAGTACCTGCACTTCTCGAGGCAGGCGCGGATGTCTTGTGTTTTGACTCATCAGATGGATACAGCGATTATCAGCGCGATGCTGCCCTCTGGATCCGACAAACCTACGGAAACTCAGTGGTACTGGGAGGCGGGAACATTGTCTCAGCTGATGGTTTTCGATTTCTTGCGCAAGATGCACAACTCGATTTTATAAAGGTCGGCATTGGAGGCGGATCTATATGCATCACCCGCGAACAAAAAGGGATTGGCAGAGGTCAGGCATCGGCCCTTTTAGATGTAGTAGCCGAACGCAATAAATACTTCCAAGAAACGGGTATATACATACCTATCTGTTCCGATGGCGGGCTCACCAATGACACTCAAATTTTTATTGCCTTGGCCATGGGTGCCGATTTTGTGATGATGGGGAGGTATTTCGCCATGACTTACGAAAGCCCCACACCTCGCATCAACATTCGCGATAAACAATATAAACCCTACTGGGGTGAGGGCAGTAACAAAGCCCGGAACTGGAAACGCTACCACGAAGAGGGGGCCCAAACTACAGTGCAGTTTGAAGAGGGTGTAGACGCTTATGTTCCCATTGTGGGTTCGGTTAAAGAGGTAGTCCCCCTTACCCTGGCTAAGCTGAGGGCTACACTTTGCAATGTAGGCACTCTCAGTCTTCCCGAATTCGCCCAAAAATCCCGGTTGACCCTGGTCTCAGAACAATCATTTATAGAGGGTGGGACAAGTAATGTTACCACTATCGACCAATTGGGTCTTACTCGGGCTGACGCTTCCTAACCTATACATTCTCCCAATTCCTAACTTACCGAAGGTATCCATCAAGAAAACCCCTTCACCTCAGCCCAATCACCTGGATCAAAACACTTCACCCTTTTATTACACACACTCCCAATAAAAACAAAAGGGCTTTTACCTCTCTACCCCTATTCAAAGAAACCTGGTCTACGGCTTGAAAACTTCTCCCCACTACATCACTCCCGCCGAATTATATCGGGATGCATTTACCCTGGCCCACCAAATTTATATGTCAGGTTTTAAGCCAGATTTTATCATGGCTCTTTGGCGCGGCGGGACCCCTGTGGGTATCATTGTCCAAGAGTACCTCGCCTACAGGTCTTGCCCAAGTGATCACATTGCTGTCCGTACCAGTTCTTACCACGGCGATCAGAGCTTGCCCAGTATCCGCATACATGGTTTGGACTATATCGTTGATCACATCAACTCGCATCAAAAATTGCTCATTGTGGATGATGTCTTTGATACGGGTCGCACACTAGAAGCCCTTCTGCAAAACCTGCAAGCTCGAACACGCTCAAATTGTCCAGGCGATATACGCTTAGCTACCCCTTGGTATAAACCAAAAAAAAACCTCACCCAACTCAAACCCCATTATTATCTCCGAGAAACGCAGGAGTGGCTGGTATTTCCCCACGAGTTACAGGGTTTATCCAAGGAACAAATAATGCAGTTTAAAGATCCCGCTATCACGCCCCTTTTAGAAGAAAATCTATCGCACCCTTTCCCAAACACAGCCTGCAACTAAACCACTACAAAAATTCCCCTACTCTATAGTAAATAGGAAATAATCACACCCAACCCCTTGAAACCGAAATGACTGACAACCCATCCGCAACTCGTAAATTGATTTACAAGACCGGTGTCCAGGCATGCCTTCTGTTTTTCTGGGCCATTCTTTCCTCTTGTTCTCTCTCCAGTCCCCAAACAAATATCTCACCCCTTCTTTCAGAAGCAAAGGACAGAAATCCCGCCTTAGCATCAGCCCAGCCTGCAACTCTTCAGACCGACTCCCTTCCAACTGAAAAACCCCCAGTTGAAAAAAGCAATATCAGTAGCTTGTCCCTGCCCAATGAAAAATCAAAACATCCCCATACAAATTTAACCTATACCATTTGGAAGGGACACGCCACTCAGGCTAAAACAGATCAAGCACCTATACATTACCCTTTACAGGCTGTTCTGTCTAGCGATTCATCCTATTGGTTTTATTGTATCAAGACCGATTCTATACAATGTCAGGAAGAATGGTGGTTCCGTACATCTGATAAAAGTGTCTGGACTAGGCAAGATGGTATAGCTCGGCGCGTGCCCCACTACCGCCTGGAACAGATAACCTTAGGCACCCCCTTTAGCCCCTGGCATTTTTGGCCGAGCTGGTACTCTTGGCTTTTACCTGAAACCGAGTTAAAAAACTCTGGAAACTGCGGCAATCAGATTATAAAACCAGGCAAATCACCATTCCGTTCCTTGAAAACTTGCCCCTCCGAAAAAGCTCCTGGTCAACTTGAATGGCAGCTCGAGGGGCGCAAGGTATCAGGTCCTCTATATATAGATGGAAGTCGCCTCTTCTGGCAATTTTCCACAGGCTCAGCCCCGAGCACACAGTGGGAATTTGATCTCACCCTAAACAGTCACTCTAAGACTGACCTGTTTATTCCCCCTTGGGAATTTCCCCTTGCACCAGAGAGTTAACCTTGCTCAAAGTATTATTTGTATGTAGTGGCAATATTTGCCGTTCCCCCCTGGCTGAAGGTATTTTTCGCCATAAAGTTCAACTTGCTGGCCAAGAAAAAAAAATTTCTTGTGACTCGGCAGGTATTGGCAATTGGCACCAGGGCGATCCTGCTGATCCTCGCAGCTGCGCAGTCGCCAAAAAAAACGGGATCATCCTCACGGGGAAGGCCCGTCAGATACAAAATATGGACTTTGCGGAATTTGAATATATACTGGCCATGGACAACAGGAATTATGAAGATTTAGTGGCTCTAAAGCCGGCCTCTAGTTCCAGTAAATTACTCAGAATGCGGGAATTTGATTCACAAAAAGGTGACCTTCAGGTACCCGATCCCTACTATGGTGGTAACGAAGGCTTTGAATTAGTCTATACTATGCTCGACCGATGTACCGACGGGCTCCTCAGGCAAATACAGAATCAAATCGGCTAGAAGGTGTTGTTGTGAGTTTGGCACGGCTTAAAATTGGGCGTATACCCTATATCGTTTGCGCCCCGTACTTTTACCGAGAGGCCGACCCAAATATTGAATGGATTGAAGGCAGTCCAGCCCAGTTAAACCGACTTTTAAAAAGCGGGGAAATAGATGCAGCGCCCTCATCATGTATAGCTTATGCACAAAATCCTGAGAAGTATTTATTGATGCCACATTATTCAACGGGAAGCCTTAACAAAATAAGATCTGTACTCCTGGTTTGCCAGATTCCTCTGCAGGAATTAAACGGCCAGTGCATATCACTTTCTCCTGACTCAGATACATCCAACGCCTTAACAAAAATTTTACTAGAGAAGAAATATGGGATTTCATGTACATTCTCGCACGATGTTCACCAGAGTCCCGCTCAGGTTTATATAGGAAATAAAGCCTTACAGGCATATTATGAACCGCAAACGCCCTATATATATGACCTGGCTGAAGAATGGAACAATTGGACTGGGCTTCCCTTCTCGTTTGGACTTTGGATTTTTTCTAAAAAAGCCTGTAGCGAAAAGAGACATGCGGTCGTTGATTTTGTCCGTTTTTTGAGTCAGGGCATACCCCATTTTTTTAGTGCACCTGAACACCATCTCAAAAATTTTTTGTCACTTACCCAGAGCCAGCTCCCCAAGGGATTTTCTCTTGATTTTTTTAAGGAAGAAAATTATCTCCTTACCCCTCAACATCACCAGGCCTTGCGCAAGTTTTTTTCCTTTTGCCTTGAACTCAATTTGGTTCCTACCAACCCAGAACTAGTTTGGTTTCATGAGGGGGATGTAGAGCAAGGACGCGGCTAATTTTCACCGCATCCTAAATTTTTAGAGATACATCGTTAAGGTACTTTTAAGGCAGTAAAAAGATTGACTCCTGCCCGTTCAAGCAGCACCATTACCGTGCTTTTTTGGGCATCTTTAAGTGCCTTTTTCCAGTGAGTAATTTGGGTTACCTTGATTTTTCCAACCTGCAATATTATGTCCCCCTCTTGAAAACCAGACTTATCACCAGGTGTTCCAGGCTTGACACTAGTGACGAGTAAACCAGAAGACCTGTTCAATCGGTATTGATATGCTAGACGCTGATCTAACTCGGTCAATTCAAGACCCAGATCCTTTTGCTTTTCTCCCTCAGGATTATTACCCGCAAGTTCATTGTTATCTCTTTCACCAATTTTGATTTTAGTGGTTTTTTCAGTGCCCTCGCGCAGGTAGGTAAAGATATATTCTTTGTTAGGTTGCAAAAGGGCAACACGATTGCGCAATTCATTTACATCCTTAATCTTCTTATTATCAATCGCCGTAATTACATCGGTTTCGCGTAAACCCGCCTTTTCTGCAGGGGAGTCTTCAATCACCTTACTGACCAAGGCCCCTGATTTTGATTTGAGATTTAGAGCTTCAACTAAATTTTCATCGATTTCTTGGAGGTATACACCCAAGTAACCTCGACTTACTGCCCCTTTGTTTACTAGCTGGTTATATATAGTTTGGGCCATATTGATGGGAATAGCAAAACCTATCCCATGACTCGCACCTGATCGTGAAGCAATGGCAGTATTGATGCCAATAAGTTCACCTCTCAAATTCACCAAAGCTCCACCACTATTACCTGGATTTATAGATGCGTCTGTTTGCAGGTAGCTCTCGTAAGAATTTAAACCCACTTGCCGGCCACGAGCACTGATAATTCCTTCGGTTACTGTATTGCTATAGCCAAAAGGATTCCCGACAGCAATTACTGCTTCTCCGATTTTTACTGAGTCTGAGTTGCCAAATGGAAGTACATGTAAATCTTTTGGTGGGTTTTTCAATTTAATAACAGCTAAATCGGAGAGTTTATCTGTCCCAACAATTTCGGCTTCAAAAGTGCGATCATCAGAAAAAGTGACCTTAAGCTCATCTGCCTCACCCGCTACATGATGATTGGTGAGAATATACCCTTCTTTACTGATAATGACACCTGAGCCTAGGCCTTGCTGTTTTCGTTTTTCGGGTTGTCTTTGAGGAGTACGCGGTTCACCAAAAAAGAAGAAATCTTCAAAGGGGTTAAAACCTCCCAGGGGCGATTCAACGAATTTTTCACTGTGTATGGATACTACCGCAGGTATAACTTCTGCAACCACCTCGGGAATTAAAATTCCACCAGCACCTGAAGCTCTTTTTAAAGCCTTTACCTCTCTTTGAAGCGATTCTAATTGCTCTCTAAGGCTTGCAATTTCTTGATTGGGATTTTGTGCGCACCCTGTACCCACAAGCCCACCAAAGGCTAAAATCAGAATTGCAGTTTTAATTTTGTTAAGAGAGTGTTTTGCCTGCGATAAGCCCGAGGAAAAAGTAAAGCTGTTTATATGATTCCTAAAAAATTCCATTATTTCTCCTTTATGGAGGCTTAGACCCGGGCAACTGGTCCTTTATTCCACACAACTCACAAGTTCTGTATGAAATGCGATTCTGGTGGGACTCAAGGATTCTTAAAGTTACCCAAAAACAAACTCATTAACTGTTCGGCAACCACAAGAGTTCAGTTTGAAGAGTCTTGACCCCTATTTTTTAGTGGGAAAATAAAAAAGTTCCTGAAAAGGGCACGCCAAGCGAAGAATGAGCACTTTTTTCCGCTTTTTGCGTCTAAAAATTTGTAAGTCCATTTTCATGCCTATTTTAAGTTTGTACATTTTTGACTCAACCCTCTGGAGGATCTTTATGAAAAAAATTACAACTCTACTTATAGCCTCGCTAGCCTTTTTCTGGGCGGGATGCGCCAAAAAAGTGAGCCGCATCGACCCTGGTACAACCTTGGATCTCTCTGGCAAATGGAATGATACCGACTCTCGCGAAGTCTCCAATAAAATGATTCAAGACTGCCTCAATTCAGCATGGTATGGCCAGTACCAAGTCCAAAAAAAGATTCCAACTGTTATAGTGGGAAAAATCCGCAACAAAAGCCACGAACACATCAATACAGAAACCTTTTCTAAGGATATTGAACGCTCCCTGATTAATTCAGGAAAAGTGGAATTTGTCGCCAGTAGCGAAGAACGGCAGCAAATGCGCGAAGAAGTAGCTGATCAACAGCAAAACTCCTCTGTTGAAACCCGTAAATCAAGTGGCGAAGAACAAGGTGCCGATCTCATGCTCATTGGAACTCTTAATTCCATCGTTGATAAAGAAGAAGGAAAATCAGTTGTATTCTACCAAATAGATATGGAACTGATTCAACTTGAATCAAACAAAAAATTATGGATAGGCAATCACAAAATCAAAAAATACATCAGACAATCGGCCCTGGGTCTCTAGGTTTTTAAAAAAATCATTGCAAGGCTAATAATTCACTTACCCTGTTTTTATTACTCCAGCTAGACACTCATTAACACTCTGCGCTAAAAATAAGGAGCCTTGCCTTGAAGAATTCAGGGTGTGGCCCTTTTTATTCCAATCCGGTGGGCTTCACTGCCCCTGGCCCTTTGTTCTAAAATCGCCCGTCCCATTCTTTATCACCTGAAAATCAAAATGGATCTCTACAAGTACAACACTTTGCCTAGGCTAAAAAAGTTTTTGTTACTTTCTGTGGCCTGTTGCTTTTTCCTATCCTGCGCTGCCGGTACAGCCTTGCGCTTGAGTAAACTTGATCCCGAAAAGCAAACACCCGCCAATAGTTTGGCCCAAATCAGAAAAAACCCAAAATGGTATGGAGATTTAAACAAAACTTTGTACCACATGGACTTGGGTATTCTATACCACTACAACAACCAACCCGATTCAGCAGCACTCCATTTAAGTGAAGTATCTCGTCTTTATGAAAGCCTCTTTACCAAATCCGTTACTAATGAGGGTCTCTCTATATTGACGAATGATAATATTCGCCCTTACCGCCCTAAACACCACGAAATGGCTTTAGTCCATGCCTTTGGGCTGGCCAACTTTCTCACACAAGGTAAAACAGATGCAGCCTTAGTCGAATCCAGACAAGCACAACTTTTATTTGACGAGTGGCGTAAGCAAGAAAAAAAAGAACAGATATATACAGACGATCCCTATCTACACTTATTAAGCGCCCTTGCTTACGATGACAACCGCGAAGGAGACAACGCGGCTATTTCTGCCTTTCAATCAGCACGAGCCTCTAAAGAACTGGGTCTTCCCCTATCCTCTGTCTCACAAAATCTGATTACCCATATTTTAAAAAACGCAGGCCGTGAATCTGACCTGAAAGACCTTGGGCTCTCCTCAACTACAGCCCCAAATACCCATCCAAAACAGCAAGCAAAAATATCTTCTGAAGAAATTATAGTATTGGCTTATGGCGGAAGGGCTCCCGTACTTGGTGAAAGAGCATTTTGGGCCACCTATGTCATGGACGGTCTTCTGGTTTATCATTACCGAAATTCCCGGGGTGATACCATTACCGATGCAATTTCATCTCCAGGTCTTCCGCAAAAAGAGTATGACAAAGCAAATGCAGGTAAACGAACACGATCAGGAACCACTTTGCACTTAAAATTTTCACTTCCTGAATTGCAGGAACGCCCCTATCAAACAAGTTCCTTTGGTGTTTATTCCGACGGTCAAACCTATACATCTGAGTCTGTACTTGACTTAAAACCACTATTAAATAGATATCTACAAGAAAATAAAACCGCCATTCTAACCCGCACGGTAATCAGAGTTGCACTGCGCACCCTGGCAAGTCAGGCAACAAAATCAAACCTTAAAACAGACAACCCCTTAGTCAACCTACTGGTCAATGTATCTACTGATGTTCTTGCTGACCAACTAGAACAAGCTGATACCCGTTCTTGGTTTTTACTTCCTGCCGAAATACATCTTATGCGTATTCCCGCCAAGGAAGGTGAGAACACCCTTAATTTGGCAGCCCTGAGCAAAAATGGTCAGACTCTTAAACAAGAAACAGCCAGAGTTCATCTAAAAAAAGGTGAACGTAAATACATCCTTTTCCACTCCCTAAAATAGAAAAGGTCCTCGATACATCTTTACATCCCTATGCACAAAAAAATTTTGGACAGCTGAACCAGTTAAATTTTAAAACATTTCCTTATTCAGATCTGCAGAATAAATCAAACTTTTAGCAGACCCAAATTTTTAATGTTTTAGTGTCTGAATGGTGAATTATGAATTGTGAGTTGTGTATGGTGAGTTATGAGTTGTGAATTGTGAATTGTGAGTTGTGAGTTGTGTATGGTGAGTTGTGAGTTGTGTATGGTGAGTTGTGAGTTATGAATTGTGAATTGTGAGTTATGAATTGTGAATTGTGAATGGTGAGTTGTGAGTTATGAATTGTGAATTGTGAATCGGTGATGTATTCTGTTTTCTTTTTATCCAGAAAACTCTAATTCGGGCTTGCTGAACAAGGGAAAACCTCAATGTTTATAAGGGTAAGATAGGCTTTTCCCTTGTACCCAGTCCAAGGGTTTTTCCTTAAAAGCAAAAGGATGCTGAAAAAAACCTTGGACTTGTGGTCAGCCTAATTAGCGGGGGGAAGGTATTTGCGAGTGAAGCGTTATGTGCCTGATCGTAAGTGAAGGCACTAGCAAACGAGCAAATAGGAGGGGGGACGCAGTACCACCCCTCCTATTCGTGATAAAAAATTAGGGTCTGCTGCTAAAACTTAAGTTGTTCAGCAGACCCTAATTCCCATGCATGATACTTTTTTTCCCTAATAGAACTCCATGTCTCCAAAGGCTTACAATATATACACCCTTAGGTAATGTTTGGAGTTGCGCCTGATCTATACCACTTGAGCCAATTTTAAAATCAGTTTGACCCTTGAATTGAAAGACAGATTTGCCAGAAAGTTGGGTCAAAAGTATTTGTGTTCCACGAGACATTAAAGCCTTATTAAAGGAAAAAACCTCCCACAAAGATTGGCCTTTTAAGGGTATGCCTTGCTTTATCTTGTTTATGGGATACTGATAAAGCTCCTGCACCTGCTCCCGCTTAGAAAGAGGTATATAGGGAGTTTTGGATAGCACAAGCAAATACATACCCATACAGACAAAATTTGTTCCAGAAACCTTAATCTGCCCAGTATTCCAGAGGGCCCATACCGCTTTTTCCCAGGAGTCCTGGGGTAATTTTTCATAGGCAGAGATCTTCCACAAACCCAACAACAAAGCATAGGCCATATCCCTGATACCGGGCAGGGTGACAGCTGGTACACCCTGAACAAGAATTTCTTCTGCCAAATTATTAAGCATGGTTAGCGCATAGGGCTTCAGTTCAGCAGCCCTTTGTGTATCATTACGGTCTCTAAAAGCTACATAAGCCTCAACCAGTGCCCAGGCATTTATGGCTTGATACCACGCAAGCGCATTGTGCCCATCCCACATACGCCCTGGTTTTTGGGCTAAGGACAAGAGTGATGAAAAAGCAATTTTGGGTTCAGTACCGTCAACAAAACCATCCTGATTCGCATCCCAGAGTATGCCTGGTAATAAATTCTGATTGAGTTTAAGGTTGAGCCCAGATTTGTATAGACTGTCCCCTGTCCATGCATAGAGCTGAGCTAACAACCAAATCAGCTTGGCTGTATAGTTGTGGTTTTTTACACTATATTCTGAGAGGGCATATTGACCCGCCAGTAAGGCGGCCTGTTTATATTTGGTCTTTAACAAATTATCTGTTTGCATAATGGAAGATTCAATCATAAAAACACCAGCCCAGCCCTGGTCGTAGGCCAAGCCTCCATCAAACCAGCCTGCGCTATCGTTTTGCGCACTTACCAAAAACTGTTTCCCCTTGAACAATCCATCAGTATAGATAACACAAGCTGCGGGTAGCGTATTGCATACTTGGGAAACATATGGGCCTAGATTCCCCCCTAGATAACAATTGTCATTTTCCTTTGTATATACATAACCAAAAACCCCAGTATTTCGGGGCAGGGGTTGTTCAACATTCCATTTAGCATATTGCTGCGCATACATCATTTCTGCAATTGCTACAAGTTTACTACCCTGATTAAAATATCCTGCTTGCATGGCAAAGTAGGCCCCTAGGGCAGAATTATTCTCGTATCGCGCTAGCCGTGGACACTTCTGTGTATACTCCAACAGCGCAGGTACATGGACAGTTTCCCAGTTTTCAAGGATTTCGTTAAGTGAAGGCTGGGTGATATCTGCTGTTTTTTGCGGATAAGTACTTTGGGAGCAACCTAAGTTGGTGCCTCGAGTATTTTTAGCACGCCTTAGGGCCTCGCTGAGTTGGATACTATCGCCCAAACGCATTTGCTTGGACAAGTTGACCTCATCTTGAGCGGATCCATAATCCAAACCACAGGGTGGAAAAACCTGCGCCTTTAAACAGGTAGTATTCAAAAGAAAGCTAAGTAACAAAAATAAAACCATTCTTTTAAGAGTACGAAATTACACTGTAAAAGTCACCTTAATGTTCCAACAACTATCACTGTAAAATCTTTTTAAACAGTTCTTACCATAGGCAAAAAGGAGAAATGGGCCCAATCCCAGGAAAGCCCACACGGGACTGTTTATTATAAACCTCAAGAAACTATTGGGCCTTAAGTTTAGGAAGAGATAATGCAAAAAAAGCGGTGATCTTTTGGCCAGACTTATTTCCAAATAAAAACTTCTGCAGCCTCTCGGCGGGTTTTTGCTTTTGGATTTTGTATGCGGTAACCAAAGGCAATCATATATGATAGCCCATACAACTGCGTATCTACTGCGAAATGCTCCTGCAGCAAAGCTTCTGTTTCATTTTTTTTAAATCCTTCAATGGGACAACTGTCTATACCAATTAGAGCAGCGGCGGTCAGCATATTTCCCAATGCTATATAACACTGCTTTGAAGCCCAATCAAATAAGGCTCTATCTGTATCTAGATGAAAATGAGATTTTTGGAATTCTTCATACAACTTAGATCTCATTTCAATGATATCATCAGGGTATTTTTGAACTTCTTTCATAAATTTTTTTATGCGAGGCGCGCTCCATTGAGTCAAGGGAGCCTTATGCGTCAAGCACAATAAAAAATGGCTTGCAGTATCAAGTTTCTGCGATGCTCCCCATGCAGATTCTTTAAGTAATGTGCGAAGTTTTTGGTCCTGCACAATGATAAATTGCCAAGGTTCAAATCCAAAAGAGCTCGGTGACAAGCGTGCCGCTTCGAGGATAAATTCGAAATCTTCCCTACTTATAATCTTATCAGCATCAAACTGCTTGCAAGCAAAGCGCCAATTGAATGCATCCAAAATGGCTTGTTTTTCCATGAGTTTCTCCATTAAAAGGAATTATTCACTATTTTTATAATATACATTCTGCTACACAGCCTAAAGTGGATCACTACTGGAAGGGTTAAGTAAAAATTTCACCCACTGTGCATAAGGTGTATGTGGATGCTCATGCAGCCATTTTTCATTGAGCGAACTTTTCAAAAATCGTTCTTCTACCGATTGATACCAATGAATAATGTATGTATCTGCACCAACCAGGTTTTGCCAATCAGGGCCAGAACTTTCACGGAACCAGTGGTTACAAATTTCAGGGCCTAGGGGATAGAAAGCTGAGGCCGGTAATACTTTCATGCGCGAAGAATTTTTATTTCCAGTAAGGAGCTGCAACAAATGAGTACCCATGCGGTAGCGGATCATTCTCTCTTGTGGAGTCATTTGTGCAATAGTTTGGAGGGCCTCAGTTATAAGTAGATTTTGGGCAACTGCTCCTAGGACTGCATTGTTTACAGCCTGATAATACCAAGGTTCAACTTTGTGAAATAAACGATAACCCCGGGGCCAGCGCACACACATATCACGCAGACCCAATAAAAATAGGGGTTTAACCCATTTGAAAATACTTTTTTTTTGGTCTAGTTCAGCCGGCAAGGCTATGGGCTCAAGGCCACAGAACCCTGAGCTGGTCAGAAGGTTATGTAAGGGTTTGATAAAGAGAACATCAAAATCTGCATAGATCCCTCCATATTTATAAAGCAGGGCAAGACGCAACAGGTTGGCACGCGCAGCTGCCTGGGGATGATTTGTAAATAATGTATAGGCATCTATTGTTTGTATCGGGAGGCCCTCAAAAAGTTCTTGCGATACGGGTATCCAATTAATTTTACGGTCGGACTCTTCAGGAAAGATTTCCGGTGGAGTAAAACCTTGATAATAAACGGATATTTTATCGAAGTCGCCCTTTTTAAGAGCAGTGCGCAAAGCCAGTGAGGCCCAAAAAGGAAAACTTTTACCCATCCAGATAAAAAAAAGATTATTAGGAATACTGGGTAAACCACTCATATAAGGCCTTCAATTGAAAACTGGCAATATTGTAAATTTAAAATTTAATCAGGAAAATATGAAAATGTCTACTTGCCGCTGACTGAACAAGGGTAACCCTCATGAAATCAATCACGTATGAGCCAATAGGTAGAAAGCCTCCGTACCACCTTACTTTTAATCGAAATATAAATTGGAAGTTTCAAATCTGAAGTGCAATTTTTCGATTATTGAAAAGCACTTCATATGGTGTTAAATATCCTAATATTTTTCTTGGTGTATTGTTAATCTGTTCAATTACGCGGCGGACCATTT
>Ga0116204_1000149_pt1 | contig 35353 bp, 25 predicted proteins | sample LakKivwa52mmetaG_FD_94481 | JGI IMG/M metagenome (GOLD analysis project Ga0116204, IMG submission 94481) | Anoxic lake water microbial communities from Lake Kivu, Rwanda to study Microbial Dark Matter (Phase II) - Lake Kivu water 52m metaG | ecosystem: Environmental > Aquatic > Freshwater > Lake... | reverse complement strand
TGACAAAAGCAAAGATAAACCCATCTCGATGTTGTCGTCAGTTCCAAAACCCTATCCTGTCTGATGATTGCCAGCCAAATAACGAAAGGAGGCCCGCTCAAAATAGCGGGGCTTTCTTTCTAGCAAAACAGAAATTGTGTGTCTATCGACTTGTGCCCTCAAGGAGATACGTATCAATATATGTATTGGATGTTTGGGATGGTATAAGCATATAAGCTGAAATATCACCAATAATTGTAAAATGGTTCCCAGCAGGTCAGAGCCAAAGTAACCAGCCTTTGCTCGCGCCAGCAGCCTTTGCGCCGGCTGTCAGTGAACCCTTTATACTTGCTGACCAAAAATACGTGATTCGGAAATCATAACGTGGAATTCATTCCGCAGTCAAGATGACCCCAACCTGCGCCACAACATTTGCGTGGACGATGCTAATGTTCGCGGTACTGCCATAAAATTATCGTCATGTAACACAAAACAGCGCCCTGGGAAGGGTGCTGTTTTGTGTTCGGACGTGGATGAACGTGAAAAACAGCGGCGTTGCGCGGTAATATCAAGGCGTGTGGGGAAACTGGTTTGGCGCGAGAAGCGAATATCCCTTTTTCAAAAAAGAATTCGTCAAAGTTGCCTGCCAGGTGGCCGGTACCCTTCCCTCGCGCTCGACAAGATACCGACCCCATCCCAACGTTTGCAAAACAAGATTCCATGAGCCTTTGAGTTGATTCCATTCGATAGTTTTTGGGTCGCAGTTCATGTCAGCAGGAAAGGTGAGGCTTTCGACATTGTTCAAGGGCGAGAAATATCCGTTGGTAATCAGCCAGTCCCACATCTGGATGGATACCTCGGGTTTGAGCGGTGCAATCATGGCAGAGTAGTGCGGAACAACAACCAGAGAACCCATCAGTTCGATGCCATCGTTAACGCTTCCAAACTGACCGCCCAGCCCAAAAGCCTGGTAAATTCGGTTTTTGGGTACTCGTGCGGGTTCCGGCACTTCCGCGGCGGATGCTCCAAATAAACCAAATCTTCCCGGGCAAATTGCTGCGCTGCCAGTCATGTAATGCGCAATCTGTTCCTCCGCAGCCTGATTGCGGTAACCACCCCAATCGATTCCCCAATAGTCCGGCTTCGAGGGCGGCAGAACGTACAGCCAGGCGAGTTCGTCAATAAAACCGGAGCCATTGGCCGTTGGCGCGAACGGATAGGCAAGCGGGGCAACCTTTTCGGTGGAACTGGCATAAGCCAGCGCTACCAGCCAACTTTCACCGCCGAAGACATCCCACGCATACGGAATCAAGGCATCGTCATAAGTATAACCGTGCGAAACGCCTTTCTCTATAACCAGGTTACTCCACTCAATCTCTTCAAGAAATTTTTCTGTACCAGATGTCTCCAGCCCCAGGCTCTGTTGGGCGCTTAGCAAGCCGAGCGCCGCAATGACTGTATCAACAGAAGACCACTCCGTTCCCCAAACAATCTCGAACTGACCTCCAGCAGATGTCCTTACCCAATGCGGCCACAATCCATGCTTGCGCGGCAGCCGGTTGAGCAAGGTATCAGCAATTTTCTTGACAATGGCAACTGCTTCGGCGCGGCCAACCACCCCGGCCTGCTCAGCCAGGGCCGTCGCTGCGGCCAGACTTCCCGTTGCCTGGATCGCGTCGAATTCACCGCTGGCGTCTTTGGCTTTGTCACGAACCAGCCCGGTTTCTGGATTCCAGTTATTGAGGAGCATGCCATAACTCCAGACAAAAGCGGCTGTCGCGGTATCGGTCACAGGCGTCGAGGCGGTCAGGGAAATATTGTCGATAATGACAAAATCCCTGGCAGCAGCGTGGTCTAAAACCAGGACAAGCTGGCTGATATCCTGAAGCAAGGGCAAATCAGCGCTCAAGGTTTGCTGTCCCCCGCTTAAAATCGTTTCATGTGTCCAGCAGAAATTATTCCGGCTATCCTTCAGTTCAGCCCGGAAAACACGTGAGGGTGTTCCATCTACTATAGAAATGGTGATTCTAATAATCTGGCTCTGGTATCGGGGCTTTATCTGGCTTGGCAGGATTGCCGAAAAATTGATGGATTGCCCTTCCCGAATCGGATTGTTGAGGCTCATCCAGATACCGCCCCAGGCCTGTCCATCTGCGATAGCGACTGTCGCTCGTCCATTTCCCCATTCCACAACGCTGCTGTTCAGCGCGCCACGGTCGCCATCGAGACGGTTGTAGGGATAGACGGTATCACCCTGGTAAGGCTGAGGGCTGAAGTCATCCACCAGAATTGTAACGATACGTTTCGGTGGAACAGGGGTAAGTTTCGCAGTAGATTGTACTGCTCCCGGGATATCCCTGGATTTGGCTCTCTCAGTCATTGCTTGAACTGTTACCGGCCATGAGTCCGGGGGCCTGCATTCAGGAAGAGCGAGTGTATGAAGTGCCAGGCAACGGTCCAGGGTGGGGGTTAGGCGATGTTGGGATGCGCAACCAGTCAGCAACAGAACGGTAACGAATGCGAAGAAGAAAAACTTTTTCATCATTTGCTAACTCCAGAGCGGCCTAATCATGCAAACCGCCCTAATTTAGAGAAATTCACGGTGAGGCTGGCTATAGACACCGCTCGCTATTTCAGATTGAATGCGCAATTGCTGCTCATCGAGCCATGCCAGGGCGGCGCGACGTTGCCTGCCGCCGGTTTGAAAGGCCTGAGCCAGTTTTTCAAAGCAACTATTGAGTTCGTAGTAAAGGCAAACTGGCGGGCAGATTGTTTGAAGCCCCTGCTGGTCAACAAAGTTCATTACCTCCTGTCGTCGCTGGCTGTGCCAGATATCATCGAGAGATTGCGTCAACAAGTTTCCGATAGCAACGCGCGGGTCAAGCCCCAATTCCGCGCAATTGTAAACCGTGCCATCGGGGCCAACGAAGATATACCATGGACTGGCCCGGCATTTTTGAAATGGACGAGCAGGCTGGGTGACTCCCAACATTTTGGTACGGAGGTTGATGACGCGAACCCCTGTATTGGCAAGCGCTTGAGAAACATCGCCGCTGATAATTTCACCTGCCTGCTCAAAGAGACGCGCGGGCAACTGCTGCCCCTGATAAAGGTAGTTATGGTATGCCTCATAGTAGCCTGGCAGGTGTTCTTTTACATAATCCAAAAGGGGTTGCGCTGCTCGCAGGTATTTTCCCCCAAAGTAATTCACGGTTGGGCGAAAGACCAAATAATCGATGCCACCCACAGGGTTGTGCCGCGCTATTTCTCGCAGCCTGTGCGCCACTTCAACCAAATCATAAAGATTGACTGGCTCAACACACGTTCCAATCCCAATGGTCGTGTTTACGTTTAGGCTTAATTTTCCTTTGGCCAAAAGTTCTATATTCTCCAAAACTTTTGGAAGATGATTCCGTTTCCTGGAATATCCATGAATCAGACGATGTACTGTCGATGTGCCGGCATCCAGACTGACGCGAACGAAGGTTGGTTCAAGTTCCAAAATCTGGCAAATCCGGGATTTGGTTAATACGCTGCCATTTGTAAAGAGACCGATTTTGATTCCCCTTTTCACCGCTGCGCGCATACCATCAACCAAATGAGGATGCAAAGTCGGTTCACCTCCCCCGGTAAAAACAATCCCTTTGATGCCAGCATCACCCAGGCGGTCAATGATGACCGACATGGCGGCATCGTCCATAATCATAGACTTACGCTCACCTTTTGACTGAATATTGTCTTTTGAGCAACCATAGCAGCAATGGGGGCAGGAGAAATTGCAGTAAAGGGATGGGATGAGCTGAACAGAAACCGGCATCACGTCCCGAAAATCCCCTTTTTTAACGCAATCGACGCGGTCGGGGTAATAAAGCCACTTGCCAAAGCCAAAATACAAATAATCCGGATGCAAGTTGGAGATGGGATTGTTCATGATTCATCCCCTTGCCTGTCATTGCTCTTTGGAAAGCGCTCACCGTTTTGTAAGAATGTCAAAAGTGGTTCTGTCGATATCGTGAGTATCGTGTATATGATGTTCAACACTAACACAAGGAGCACGATGGGCAAAATAATTATGGCGACTGGGATACCAAATAATAGTTCATACCACCGCATGGGTGGCCCGTCGCTTCCCCCTTCTGAATCGTCGTAATATTTTGAACGGGACTCAAACATCCAACCCATGGCGCGCCTCCTGAAAATTCTTGTTTTAAGGCCGCCATAGGTTGAACGCCAATTTTACGGCGGCTCTGTTGTCAGAACAAACTTGTCCAAATCCGCGACACCGTATACCTGCCCGTCGGTATAGAACCTGATGGAGTGGACTCCACGTTCAACTTTTCCGAGGTCAATCAGGTTGGTCCAAACAAATTTCTCCCAACTTCCCTGGTTGATAGGCAGAATTTCGGCGCGTGGTTGCGCTTCTTCATCAAGGTAAACAAGAATAACTACGTCTGACGCACTATGTTTCGAATATCGCAACTTAAGGTAAAGGTGTTCGGCGCGAGGCATCTCGATATTGCCGTATTGCACATAACCGGGTTGCGCAGGCCAGGCGGGAACTGTGCCGAATTGACCGTGTACCATTTCATCGGATGCATCGGGTCTTTGAATGACCTGACCTACGCTAAATTCGTCAGGGTGTTCGCCTTCCCTTTCATATTTCCATGTTGTTTTGGCGGGCAACCCAAAAAACCATAGAAACGCGAAAATGAGCAAGAGCCATATAAAAATTGGAACCTTATAGGTTAGCAAAAGCCGAATAATCTCTGCAAGACTGATTCTGTTTGTCACATTTGCATTATCCCGGTTCCACCATTCAAGATTGTCCTGCTTACTTCGAATCATAGCCTTTTGGTTCACTATATCAACTGCGGAATCCCCTAAAAAACCTGCGGTTTCCCGTAGTTTCAGAATGGCTTCCACCCTGGAATCAACCTTGAGCTTGGCGTAAATGTGTTTTAGATGAAACTCGACCGTGCGTTCTGCGATGTGGAGTGCAAGCGCAATCTGCTTGTTGCCTTTGCCTTCCACCAGCAGATGGGCAACTTGCAGTTCGCGTTGACTGAATTCAAATTTATCCACGACATTCCTCCTGGCCGCGCGTTCAAAAACCGCGCCTACTTGCATACAAAGGCAGCATAAACTCATTATAGAACGCCTGACCTTGCCTGTCACCCACTTTTGGAGAGGAATTTCACATTCCTGGTCATCGAAATATATTCTCCACTCTTATGAGCGTTACATAACTGAAGAGTGCCCCAAGGGGACTCGAACCCCTGTTTGAGCCTCGCGTCCCTCGATGGGACAAGAAAACCGCCATCACTGGCGGTTGTATAGTGCCCCCAAGGGGCTTCGTATCAATTATGTATTGGTAGCTTGAGAGGGTACAAGCTGACAGATCTCCTAAACCATCAATCATCACGATCGGATGATGCGCCATCATCTGTACGTCACGCGTACCGGAATCCAATCGAGCGAAAAGTCGCGGCTTGTGCTTGATGCAATATTTGTAATGCGCACCCTCAAGTTGCCCAGTTCCGATACGACCCATGTGTGGCCCCAAGTATCCGCCGGACCGCCCAAGATGTAGCTCGCTTCAGTCTTAGAGAACGTGTTGGTGGCTTTGGCGGGGGTCCAGGTTATGCCACCATCCCATGAAAGTTCGATGCAGGATTTTGGTGCGCCAGTAGTTGAATCTACCTTCATCTGCAACTGCACCTCGATCCCAAGAATGGTTGAGCCAGCGGGTATGGAGGACAGGTCGTAGGTGTAAAAAACATGGCGATCCTTGCCGCTATCGGAGCAAGATGTACTGGTATTGGTGCCGCTGTTGGTATCGGTGGCAAAGGAGACATTATCAGTATAGCCATTGGTTGGGCTGCCCTCAAATCCGTTCCCGTCACCTCCGGTCATCGCTGCATTTGCAGCAGGATTGATCCAGCCACTGGTCAAAGGTGCAGGCGTGTTGGTTGGAGTAATTGTTCGAGTTGGAGTTAGAGTCGGCGTTATAGTTGGTGAAACACTCGCCACGGTCAGATTAAAATCATCGCAATAGACATACCCGTTTGAAGTTGGCTTGTAGCAATAAATTTTTGCTGTGGTGTTGCTTGCCCCGGTTGTAAAGTTGACTGTCAGTTGGGTATAGTTTGTGTTATTGGAGGTAAGGTAAACTTCTGACGCTCCATAATCTTTCACACCAATCTGACCTGTCACAGAGGAGGAACTGGTTTTGACCCATCCTGTTAAAGCGTAGGCAGTGTTGGGGGAAAGTCCGCTAATCACCTGTTCACCCGAGCCGCTGGATGACCCGATTTGCATGGCATAGGTGCCTGTGCGGAAATTGGAACTCACCACACTGTTATTCCATTCGCCCCACGGGCCAAGAACGCTGGTTTCAAAGCCGGCGTTAAGCACGTAATTCCCCAGCGGGGTTGAGGTGGGCAAAGGGGTTGGAGTTGTTGGTGTGCCGAGCGAGATGATGTTGAAATCATCGCAATATGCGTAACCAGTACCACTGTAACGGTAGCAGTAAATGCTGGCTGAGGTATTCGATGACCCAGTAGTAAAAAAGATCGAAACTGGCGAGTAGTTGTTGGTGGCAATATTGGCTTGTGTTTCCACCCCACCATAGTTTTTGACCCCGATGTATACTCCGCCAGTTGATCCGGATGCCAGTTTGGCCCAGCCAGTTAAAACGTAAGTAGTATTAGGGATAAGGTTGGAGATCGTCTGTTCGGATGAAGCCGGGCTATTACCCGCACGCAGAGCATAAGATCCACTACGCTGGTTGTTGTTCACCACCGACATATCATTCCATTGTCCCCATGAAGCAAGCGAACCCGTTTCAAAGCCCGGATTTTGGACAAAATTCTGGTTAGGGGTGGCGGTGGGAGCAAGGACTGTGGAGGTGGGCGTACCGCCATTGCTGATCCAGATCGGGGATGAAATGGCCTCGTCGCCATCGGTCTGGGTCACTTTGACGAAGTAAAAATCCCCTTCGGTAGGATAGATTGGATAGCTGACACTCGGGTTGGCCTGGTTGTTCAATGACCAGGAGTACAACGTTACCCCATTTCGGTAAATTTTTATGTTGGTAAAGGTTTCACCATTCCCGTCATTGGTGCTGATGTTTACCGTGCCCGCGTGATCCGGAATCACCGAACCCATCGGCTGGCCGCTGATATCAAAGAATAACTTCAGGTTTTTATCCAACGTGCTGTAAAATCGGCGCGCTTGCAACGCGGCATAAATATCAGCTCGGGTTTTCGAAGTGGCCAGCACTGCCAACCGGTAAGGATGATCGGTGCCCCAGGTCGCAGTATGGTTGTCATCCCCACCGGCAGCCCCGATACGATAACCATGGGCATTGGCTTCTTCGAAGTAATTGAGATTTCCGTCATTGCTAAACAGGCCATCGTTGTAATAATAGGTTGAAAACGTATCACCCGCGTTCCACAATTCCATCCCAACTATCTTGGGGCTGCCCTGATTAAAAAACATAAACTCTTGCGACATGCCACCCCATCCAGGATGGTTATAAAAGGCAACCACCTCCCGCGAGGATAGCCAGGTCATCAGGTCTGAGAAGGTGGACACAACCGAGTGGTCAGTAAAATCGGATGAATTGACGATGGTCACGTGACCATATGTACCGCTTGTCCACTCGAAGCCAGGAAAAGCCACGAAAGTGCCATCCTGGTTGAAACTATCCGCCGCACTCTTTATGTTGCTGTATTCGGCTGAATCCAGATAAGTGTCATGGTCGGCCAGCCCAAAGAAATCCATCTGGGCCACATCACGAGCATAGGCATAGGCCTGGCTGGGAGAGCCGGTACCATCAGAAAGATTGGAGTGTTCGTGCAAGCTGCCATAGTAAATGTTGTAATCGTCGATGGCTTGAGCATTTGACGTCAGCGATAAAACAAGTATGGTTGCGATGAATATGAAGCCCAAACTCGTAAACAACGCAGGTTTGCGATTTGATAACATGGCATTCTCCTGTGAAGTGATAAGAAGATCACGCGCAACCGCGCCGGATTGGCGCGGTTGCGTTATACACTGCTATATATTCTGGATAAATCTGATCTCACTCAACTCACCCGCTGGTTGGTTGCCAACGCTTTCAAGCAGCAGGTGGAGTTTTCCCTCCGCCTCGCGCAGCCAAGCCGAGGGCAGCACCAGCCGGTCATCCAGGCCTCCTGCCATGCGCGGGCGCATCTCGGATGGCAGCCAGAGTCGCCCCACCAGGCGTTTGCCCAGCCAGGCGGAAACTTTTATTCCCTGACCGGCCATTTGCAACCCCCAGCCGCGTTCCCAATTCACGGCAAGCGGGAGGTCAGCGTGGAGCCAGGTCATCCCGCCGCGAGGCAGGGAGAGTGGGAGTATCACCGCTTCGGCCTCTGGGGCGGAGTTGTTGGCCAGATCTGCCAGCTCAGATTCGCCCCAACCAGCCAGTTCCCAGCCCTGAACCAGGTTCCCCTCATAAAGCAGCATTTCCCCAGCCGGGCGGCGGAAGGGTTGCTCGACGACAACCGCAATCCGGGCGGGTTCCCCTGCCTGGGATAATCCGCTAATATCAACAAAGGGGTTGAATGGGTTGACTGGCCCAACCAACTGCCCATCGATGAATATGGTTGCGTTGACCTGCAAGCCAGGGAAGTGCAAAATGCGGCGATCCAACCCGGCAGCAAAGTTCACCTCCCGGTAATACACGCCCCGCGAGGGTTCATCAGTGGTGGACCAGCCGCCGAAATAGAGCAGCGGCCAGGCCGGGTCAATTTCACCGGCCTGGGTTTGCGTCCGATGTTGGTAGAACCAGTTGGGGGTCAGGTTTTCAACTTTCTGAATGGCGGTCAGTCCGCCCAACCCGCGCAGCGCTTTCAAATATTGGGACGGGAGCCGGTGATCATCGAAGTTGGCATGCCCCCATATCTCGGCGCGGATAACCAGACGGGATGAATCGCCCAGGGGGATACCATCCGGCAGGGGCAGGTAAGCCTCCCCGCCATTCGGCACTAGCGTGCCAATGAAATGGTCATCCAGGTAAAACGAAAGAATATCCCCGGCGGAATGCGCCAGCAAGCCTTTTACGCCCTGCGTGGCATGGCAAGCCGCGCGATACCATCCGAAGCCCCGGTAAATTCCGTTTTGTTCCAGGCGCAGTTCGTTGGGCTGGCAGGGCCGGGCGGATTTGAACCAGTCCGGGCCGCAGGAATCAATGGAAGCCAGCCGCCAATCTACATCCGGTAGATTGGATTTGGGCTGCGCTGGGGAAATTAGCCACTCATCCAACAAAGCCTTTTCCAGGCTAGAGACTTCCTCCCGGCTGAGAGCGTTCACCACCAATTTTTTCCCATCCTGGCTGGTAAATTCGGCCCAGGCTGAAACATCGGACTCCAACCAGAGCCGCCAGCCGCCCGGAACCGGTTCAAACTGCCAGCCTTGAACATTTTCCGGGACCGATTCAGCCCAAATGAGAACCAATTCCATCGAACCGGCGACCGCAAAAGTTAATTCCAGGGCGGTATCATCATCGGTGCAGTCCACCAGTTCAGCGGTGGAGTAAGCGATTTGTCCAGTGAAGCCCCAGCGGGAGAGCGGAAAATCCACCAGCGCAAATGGGCAGGTGTTGGGAGCGACGGTCAGGCTCGTTTTAACGGGGAACTGCCCGGCGGCGGCGTCAAAACAAACCTCCACCGCATTTTCACCGGGGTTGGGGAGCCCGACCAGCCAGCCCCCGCCGTTCAGGGCCAGGGCAGCCGCTTCGACTCCGTGGACAGGCTGCGGCGGGGTATCGACCGCTGCGGATAAGGCCAGCGCCGGGCCCAGGGCGCGAATCATCCTTGAAAAAACCAGCGCTTCGCGGCCATCGGGGCGCACTTTGCCGCCGGGGGAGAGCATCCCGCCGAAATCGTAGTGTGAAGTCATGAGGGAGAGTGGATCGCCCCAATTGGTGACGCTGGTAGTAAAGCCGAAATCGGTGCCGCCGGTTTGCAGGTATGGGCCAAGCAGTTTTGCGCCACCGGCCAATAAACGACGCAAATCGGTGTGTGAGCGATTGGTTTCGGTGATACACAGCGGCAGGCCCCGCGCGCGCAGAGTTTTGGAATAATGACGGACGCGTGGCTCCAGTTGCGGGTCGCGGGAGTCGAAATAAACGTTGCAGGTGGGAACTACCCCCTCGGCATTTCCGGTTGCGCCGGGAATGTCGCCCTGCCCGGAACAGGCGATGAGTGGGACGGTGATACCCTGTTCCAGGGCCATATCACGCAACGCGGCCATGTAACCGGGACGGTCGTTGCAGTCGTAAAAATCCAGTTCATTGTCGAGTTGGAGCATCACAAGCGTCCCACCGCGCTCCACCTGAAATTCGGCCAGGATGGGCAGGATGCGGTCATACCACCTCCTGACAGCCTGCAAAAATTCAGGGTTATTGTCGCGCAATCTCAGGCCGGAGATGGTGTTAAGGTAAGCCGGGAGGGCGCCGCCATCCCATTCGGAGCAAATGTAGGGACCAGGGCGGGCAACCACCCACAATCCTTCATCTTTTGCATGTTGTAAAAACGCGCGCACATCGCGCTGGCCGCTGAAATCCCACTCGCCGGGAGCGAGTTCGTGATAATTCCAGGGGAAATAGACATCGATGGCGTTGTAGCCCAGGGCGCGCAGGGAGCGCATTCGGCTGCGCCACTCAAAGGCCGGGAGGCGGAAGTAGAACAGGGAACTGGTCAATAAAACAACGGACTGATCGTTGACATAAATTCCATCCGCGGATAATTCCACGTGAGATGTTGGCATCGTCAAATCTCCTTTGCCGAAGGTGAAAATAAGCAATATTTACACATCCCAGGGCTAAAATGGACCCGGGCAAGCTGGAGCGAAAGTGTTTGCGAAAGGGAGTTACTTGATTCCCAGGCTGCCGCTGGTCAGGCTGAGTTGATCCATGAAGCGCTGGCCAAAGAAGTAAACCACCACCATTGGGACGGTGAGCACCAGCGCTCCGACCATCACCAGGTTCCAGGGTGGAATCTGCCCGGCGCTGTTGGTGGCGCTCAGGATTTGCACGCCCAGGGCCAGCGGCATCTTATCGATATCGTTGATGTAAATCAGCGGGCCAAAGAACGCGCCCCAGTTCCAGATGAAGGTGAAGATTGCCACCGCCACCAGGGCGGGACGAATCAGGGGCAGGATGATGCGCACGTAGATACCGAAAAAGCCCAGACCGTCGATTTGGGCAGCCTCGTCCAGTTCGACCGGCACGCGGGTGATGAATTGGCGGAGCAGGAAAATGTTATAGGCGCCGCCAAAGAAATTCGGCACGATCATCGGCAGCAGGGTGTTGATCCAATCCAATTTGCGGAACAGGATAAACTGCGGGATGAGGGTTACTTCGGAGGGAATCATCATCGTCGAGAGCAGGATGACGAAAATGATCTCTTTGCCTGGGGCGCGCAGGCGGGCAAAGGCGTAGGCCACCAGCGAACTGACAAAAACCTGCCCAATCATCGAGAAAAAAACCAGGATAATGCTATTCCACAAAAACTGGCCGAAATTCAGCCGGGTGGTAAAGACCCTCACAAAGTTTTCGAAATGGAACTCTTGTGGAATAAAGGTAAAGGTCAGTTTGGAAGTGGTAGCGTCACTGGAGAGCGCCATCGAGATGACGTACATAAACGGGGCCGCCAGGAGCAATCCCAAGGCCGTCAGGATAAAGTACACAAACAGTTTCTCGTACATACTCATTCTGCTCATGATTTGCGTACCTCGGTTTCGTAATAGACCCAGGCGCTGGAGGAGCGAAACACCAGCAGGGTCAGGAGCATGACCAGCACAAACAGGATCCAGGCAATGGCGGAGGCGTAGCCCATTTTGTAAAAGCGGAAGCCGTTATTGAACAAATACGGCACAATCATCATGCTGGCGTTATTCGGGCCGCCCATGCTGGCCCCGCCAGTCCCGGTCATGATGTAAATCTGGGTAAAAATCTGGAGCGAACCGATCAGGCCGTTGATAACGTTGAAAAAGATGATCGGGGTCAGCAGCGGCAGGGTGATCAGGTAATACTGGGCGATGGGTGTCGCGCCATCCAACTCAGCGGCTTCGTAGAATTCGTTGGGAATGCTCTTGATGCCTGCCATCAGCAGCGTGATGTTCGCACCCACCACCCACATCGACATCAGGATCAGGGCTGGTTTGACCCAAAGTGGTTCGAGCAGCCAGGCTGGGCCATCGACGCCGAACAGGGCCAGGAAGCGGTTGATCATCCCGGCATCCGGCGCGAGCAGCCACTTGAACAGCAGCGCCGAAGCCACGCCCGGCACGGTGGCGGGAATGTAGTACAGCGTGCGATAAATCGCCGAGCCTTTGATCGGTCGGTTCAGGAAATAAGCGATGAACAACGAGAACGCCATGCCGAGCGGAACGGAGATAAAGGCGTAATACAGCGTGTTGAAAACCGTTTTCCAAAAGATGGTGTCTTTGGTAAAAAGTTTGACGTAGTTCGCCAGCCCAATGAATTTGGGAGCGGTGAACAAATCCCAGTTGGTCAGGCTGAGAAAGAAGGAGTACACCATCGGGCCGAGGGTCATGGCGAGAAAACCAAAGACCCAGGGCGAAACCAGGATATAAAACCAAAACGCTTCCTTTTTTCTCATGCGTCACCTATCGATCCAAAACCAGGGTGGTTACACTTAACGGAGCCAGGAGCCAGGTTTCAGCGGCGGCTCCGGTGTGCAACGAGGTCAAATCGGCTTTCTCGGAGGTTTCGAACTGCTCGCCCTGGGCTGGCAACTGTCCGTTGGTCACATCAAAACGGATGCTGGCCGGGTCTTTGGATAAATTGACCGCCACCACCACCCAGCGTTGGTCATCCGCCGAACGATAAGCGGACACTAACAAGGTTTCGCTGCCGCCCTGAGCCAAGAGGCGCACAAAACCGGGGCGGATAAAGCGGGAGTAATTGCCCATCACCCACAGGCGCTTGGTATGAATCACCTTCTGGTCGAGCGGATTGACATAGATCAGCCCATCGCGATACTGGTACTTGGAAACGGCAATCCAATATTGCCAGGAGGTCACGCTGGGGATGGTCAAGTCGTCGTGGATGGTCGAGGCCATAATCAGCGCCGATGCCATCCCGGTGTCGCGGCCTTCCTGCATTTCCGTCCATTCGGACATCCAGAGCGGCTTATCCGGGTGATTTTTCTGGAAATATTTCATGAAGCGTTCTTTATCGGCGCGGGTCGACCAATAGGAGTGGATCGACAGATGCGGCAGCGCGGCCCAGACCTGCGGATCGCTGGCCAGTTTTTCGATATAGACATCCGACGACTTCCACTCGCCCGACTCGAACAGCGTGAGTTTGACGCCCTCCAGTTGATTCTTTTCCAGCGTTTGCAGGAGCACGCGAGTCAACTCGAGCACTTCGTTCGGGCCATAGTGGCAGCCCTCCTGACCGTTTTTGTAACTCCAGTTCCACTGCGGTTCGTTAATCGGGCTGATCCAATCAACCGGGATGTTCTCATCCTCGCGCAGGTGGCGCACCACATCCACCAGGTATTGGGAAAATTCACCGTACATCTCCGGCTTCAGGTTGGATTTCCCATCCTTTTCGCCGGTCGTCAGCCCCGAAACGGTCATCCGCGCCGGAGGGCTGTTAACAAAAGCGACAAAGTGTTCCACGCCCCGGTCGCGAGCGGCGCGCAGCATCCACATAGCATTGGCATCGCGTGTCCAGTCATATTGGCCGGGCGCAACCTCGAACGTTTCGGCCCGTCGCCAGGTATCCTGGATGTTTTCACCATTCCCGCCGCCGAGGTTGTAGCGATAGAAAGACAGGCCCACGCCTTTTTCGCGGTCAAAGAGCAAATCTGCCACCAGAGTACGCTTTTCATCCGCCCAACCACCCACATCCTGCGCCCACCAAGCACTGGCCGCGCCAAAGCCTTCAATGGTTTGGACTTCGGACTGGGCATTAATGACAATTGTAGTGACGTTTGGGGTTTGAACAGGTTCAGGGGTCATAGGCTTATTTTCCACAACAGGAACGGGCGTTTCAGCCGTCGAGCAGGCGCTGATCAGAATAAGGAAAATGGATAATAACAAGAACGCGGAAAATTTCGGGAAAAATTTCATCACTTGACCAATCAGAATAAAATGGTGGGAGGCGCGAAGCCCCCCACCATTTCAAAGAGATACTTATTGACCGAACAATTCAACCAGTTGTTGCTGGATGGTGTCCATTGTTGCTTGCACTTCAGCGCGGTTGGCAAAGACCTCGCCCAGGTTGGTATCGAGCACCGTGTTCATCTCATTCCACTTCGGGGAAAGCGGCAGAGCAAAAGCGGCGTTGGCAGATTCGCCCAGGGCAGCCATGTTGATCGGCTTGGTGCTCCAACTCTGCTTCAAGAAGGCATCGCTGTTCAGCACGGCGATATTGGCAGGAGCGTCTTCCTTGTTCTCGACAATCGGCATCTGGCCTTCTTCGCTGGTCAGGAATTCGATCACCTTCCAGGCGGCTTCGGGGTTCTTGCAATCCTTCGAGATCGAGAAGCCGGAACCAAACACGACCGTGGCATTCACTTTGTTCTTGAACAGCGGAGCGATGTCCCAATTGAAGGTGGCATCTTTCAGACCGCCGATGCCCCAGAAACCAGTGGTGCTCATGGCAACCAAACCCTGCGCGAAGAGCGGATCGGGGCTGCCGGTGCCCAGGTTGGCGTAGTCTTCGGGGGAGGGCGCAACTTTATGTTTGTAGACCAGATCATTATAGAACTGGATGGCTTCCACCGCTTCGGGGGAATTCGCAACCGGCTTGCCACTGGCATCCAAAATCGCGCCACCGTTCATGTAGATGAAGCTCATCCACCAGGGCCACCAGCCACCGGCCGCAAAACCATACTGGGTTACTTTGTCGCCATCGCGGATGGTCAGCTTCTGGGTGGCATCCAGGAATTCAACCCAGGTCCAATCCTTGGTTGGGTAGGACAAGCCAGCTTTGTCGAACATATCCTTGTTGTAGTACAAGATCAGCGCGCCGCCGCGATCGGGCATGGCATACAGGTTGCCATCCATCGAATATGCGGGGGTCAGGCCGCCGGTTTCGCCGTAACGGGCCTTGATATCGAGGCCATCTTTGGCCACAAAATCATTCAGGGAAATGATCTGACCTTTGCCCGAATAGGCATGCACATCTTCAGCCACCTGCAGGATGTCCGGGGAGTCGCCACCGGCGATCATGGTCTGGACCTTTTGGCTGTAATCGCTGGGGATGTAAACCAATTCCACCTTGATATCCGGATTCTTGGCCATGAACAAGTCGAGGCGCTGCTGGTAAACCTGGCTGTCGAGGTCGCTGCCCCAGACAGACAGTTTCAAGCTGACTGGTTCGACGGCGGGGGCTTCTGCAGCCTTGGTCGGCTCAACTGCGGCGGGAGCTTCTGCCGCAGGGGCTTCGGTGGGGGTGGCAGCCTGGCCGCAGGCAGCCAAAAGCATGCTCAATAACACGATCACACTGAACAACTTGGACAGTTTCATTTTCTTTTCTCCTCATAGTGTAGGTTTGCAGATTGAGACTTGGCTTTGCAACAGGAGTGATGGTAGGTGGGGTCATCACTGACCCCACCTCCACTTCAGAACCGGACGTGCGAGTTTCCCCGCATCCGGCTCCTGAGTATAAGGGCTGTTGTCATCAGCACCACAACAAGGAACCTTACCATTGTCGCGGCTTGATACCTGAACTGGCTGGATGGCAGAGGTTTGGTTATCCACTGCGGTCTTCAGTGCGTCAAAGACGCCTGTCATAAGACCCTTCATCCTTTCAGCGCCTGTATCTTCCCTTATACCCGCCCCACGTCAGCGTATCTCTGGAGTTACCCAGAGCCTTCGCTTCTTGGGGCATCCTACTCCGCTACAGCATACGGCCTGGCTGCCTTCTTTTTGCAAAGAGCCATAGCGGGTTTCCCCGTTCCGGGTGTCCCTTGTTTTGTGACCTTAGGATGGTGCTTTACGCCGGTGTCCGTTCGAGTGGTTACCATGTTCCAATGTACGACATGGCCTGAACACAGTCCCTTTTGGGCTTGCCTGTCAACCGCTTTGGCAAGTTGTGCATGACGACGCTTCAATCACACCTTCATTCGTTATCCATAGTCACCTGCTCGACGGGATTGCCGCTTCGGTTGCAGCTTACCGCCTTTCCTTCCCGCTTCAGACCCACGTTTGCCAGACGCACGCCTGGGGATGGTGCTTTTACTCCACCACCTGGAGAGTAAGAGTTTCACTTACAGGGACACTCAGTTGTCAAGGTTCAAAGACCTTGCCGCTCATCCTTCGTACCTTGCGGTACAATTTCGAGCGAACGGGTCGCACACATTGAATACACCGGAACGTCTACAGTTTCGGGTCACCTCCTTTTATGCTGCGCTTCGAGTTGCGCGGCATCGACAGGCTTGGCTAAGTTTTCGTAGCGATAAGTGCTCAGGTACGCGTCGAGGCGGGTTGTCGACCGGCACTGGCCAGGAATTCTTCAAGGACAAGGGTTGCCGCTCCCAGGCTGACCGGGTTGCGCGCCAGATCGCTTAGGGCAAACCGCACTGCCTTGAACGGCTGCACCAGCGATTGTTGCCGCACCAACTCGAGCAGTTCCGGCAAGATAATTGGGCCTAACAAATCGGCCACCCAAGAGTCCATGATAATCAGTTCGGGATTGAAAATATTGATCAGGCTGGAAAATCCAGCGCTAAGATAGACAGCCGTTTGATGGACGACAGCCAGCGCAGCGGGATCGTTTCGCCGGGCTGCCGCTGCAAGCGCCTCGATCGTGCGGGTCTGGTCATCGGTAAACAACAACTCGCTGTTTGGATTAATCTCAACCAGGGTCTGCAAAATTCCGGGCGCGCCGATGTAGGCTTCCAGGCAGCCTCGGTTCCCGCAGCGGCATTGCCGTCCGCCGGCAACGATAACGGAATGTCCCCACTCGCCGGCCGTGTTACTGGCACCATGGAAAAGCTGCCCGTTAATCACCAGGCCTGTGCCAACTCCCGTGCCCCAAACCATCGCGGCCATTGTTTTCACATCCCGGCCAGTCCCAAACCAGGCCTCAGCGATCGCATTGAACTTGAGCGGGTTATCCATGTACAGTGGGGCTTGGATTTCTTTCTCCAGCATGGCCTTGAGCGGCACATTGACCCAGCCCCAGGAGGGCGCAAAAACGGAAACCCCGGTAGAATGCTCAAACGGCCCGGGGATGCTGATTCCGATCCCAACGACTTTATCGCCGGGCAAACCCGCCTGCCCAAGCAAAGTATTGAGCCCCGTCGCAATCAATTTAACGACATCTTGCGGCTCGATTTTAGTGGAGGGCAATTCCACTTTATACTCAGTGATATTCTTGAGGGTTAAGTCGTACAGATCAAACAGGATGTAAGTTTCAGCAACATCCACCCCCACGCAAGCGCCGGCCCCGGCATTGACCGATAAAATAGAAATGGGGCGGCCACCCTGCGAGGCGGTCATCCCCACTTCAACAATCAAGCCTTCCTCCAGCATATCCGCCACAAGATTGGCAACTGTAGCGGTGCTTAGACCAGTTAATTGGCTGAGTTCCTGGCGGGTGCCGGTTTCGCGGAGCAGCAACTGATGCAAAATCAACAAGCGATTCGCTTCGCGAATATTGCGAGTGGTGGGTTGGGATTTATCGAGTGGAGAATTTGATAGCATATAATACTCCTGCTAATCTATGACTTATTATATAACTTAGAATAAGTCATGTCAATAGCCGATTTTTTACCATTGTTTAAAGGCCACCGCGCAGGTTCAACCCAAATCAGCCCATCCCCTATTTGGCTATCCGCCTCTGCCTTATGGGTATCGCATCCCTTCCTCACCCTCATGCGAATCTCCCAAACATTCTTTTATACCAAACTAAGTTTTTGCGTGAGTGAGGGAAGGGTTCGATTTTCTTCGCTGTCTGGGCCGTGAACCTATGTAAACAAAAAGACCACACGGAATTGGCAATCCATGTGGTCTACACAAGTGCCCCCAAGGGGACTCGAACCCCTGTTTGAGCCTTGAGAGGGCTCCGTCCTGGGCCACTAGACGATGGGGGCTGGCGGCTGGTCAAGCAAGCGGGCTGTATTTTATCATTCGCCTCGCGCGGCGTCAACAAAAATTTCAGATTTCATTCACCTCCTGAATTAACCACCCTGCAAGGTTGACTTTAACCTCGGTGTGGTATGATTTGACCGCCATTTTTGAAAGGAACGATTATGCCGACTTACAAATCGAAACTCCCCAATCACTTTGACCTGCCGCGGCGCATCAACCGGCTGGGCGAACTCTCTTACAACTTATGGTGGGCCTGGAATCCCGCCGCCCAGCGTTTGTTCAACCGCATCGATAACAACCTGTGGGAGCGTGTCAAGCACAACCCTATCCTGTTCCTGCGCCAGGTGGAGCGTCCCACGCTCAATGCCGCCGCCCAAAACCCGATTTACCTGGAAATGTACGACCAGGTTTTTGCCGAGTTCGACGCTTACATGCAGCGTCCCGATACCTGGTTCGCTTCCCAATACCCCAAAAGCAAAGACCAGATTGCCTATTTCTCGATGGAATTCGGCTTGCACGAGACCCTGCCCATTTACTCCGGCGGCCTGGGCGTGCTTTCGGGCGACCACCTGAAAGAATCGTCTGACATTGGCCTGCCGCTGGTGGGCATCGGCCTGCTCTACACCGAGGGCTACTTCTCCCAGCGCATTACCGAGGACGGCTGGCAGGAAGCGGTCAACAACCCGCTCAACTTCGAGGGGCTGCCCCTGTTGCTGGTGCGGAAAGAGGATGGAGCCGAGTTGACCATCCAGGTCGATTTCCCCGATGGCCCGGTGCAGGCCCGCATCTGGGAAGTGCGCATCGGGCGCACCCCGCTCTACCTGCTCGACACGAACATGGACAGCAACCCGCCGATGGTGCGGCAGTTGACCACCCGCCTGTATTGGTCCGATATCAACCTGCGCGTTATGCAGGAAGTGTTGCTGGGCATTGGCGGCGTGCGCGTCCTGCGCGCGCTGGGCTTCGACCCCACCGTCTGGCACATGAACGAAGGCCATGCCTCGTTCATGATTCTGGAACGCGCCCGCGAACTGGTCAAACAGGGCAAGACTTTCGAGGAGGCCCTGGCGCTGACCAAGACTCACAACGTTTTCACCACCCACACCCCCGTCCCCGCCGGGAACGACGAATTCCCGCTCTGGCTGATTGACAAATACCTGGCGACGATGTGGCCCGAACTCGGCCTGACCCGCGACCAGTTTGTCGACCTGGCGCGTCACCAGCAATCGTGGGGCGAGACTTTCTCCATGCCCATCCTGGCCCTGCGCAACTCCGAGGGCCGCAACGCTGTTTCAGAACTGCACGGATTGGTCAGCCGCCACATGTGGAAACATCTTTGGAATGCGGAAGATGTCGACGATGTTCCCATCACCTATGTGACCAACGGCGTCCACACCACCACCTGGATGGCGCGCCGAATCCGCATCCTGCTCGAAAAATATTTCGGCCCCGATTGGCTCGACCATCTCGACGATTTCGAGATGTGGGAAAAAATGGAAGCCATTCCCCCGCAGGAATTGTGGGCGGTGCGCAACCATCTCAAGCGCAAAATGGTCTTCTATTTCGAAGAACGCTCCCGCCAGCGCTGGATGCAGGGCGGATTCCACCCGGTGCAGGTCATCGCCAGCGGCGTGATGCTCGACCCGTATGTCTTGACCATCGGCTTTGCGCGCCGCTTCGCCACCTACAAACGCGCCAGCCTGGCCTTGAGCGAATTCGACCGCCTGCTCGACATCATCAACCAGCCCAACCGCCCGGTGCAAATCCTGTTCGCGGGCAAGGCCCACCCGGCGGACGAACCCGGCAAGCAGTTGATTCAGGAAGTCTATCGCCGGGTCAAGAAGGCCGAAAACGGCGGGCGCATCGTCTTCCTGGAAGATTACGACATGAACCTGGCGCGTTACCTTGTCCAGGGCGTGGATGTGTGGATGAACACCCCGCGCCGCCCCAACGAGGCCAGCGGCACCTCGGGCATGAAGGCCGCCCTGAACGGCGCGCTCAACTTCTCGGTGCTGGATGGCTGGTGGCGCGAAGCCTACAACGGCGACAACGGCTGGGCCATTGGCCCCGACGCCGACCTGGATGTGGACGTTCAAGACGAAGCGGATGCCGAGAGCCTGTACACCACCCTGGAGAAGGAAATCATCCCGCTCTACTACACCAATCGTGACGCCCACGATGTCCCGGTCAAATGGGTCCAGCGGATGAAAGAATCGATGCGCACCATCACCCCGCAGTTTAGTATGCGCCGAATGGTGAAAGAATACGTCGAAAAACTGTACCTGCCAAAGAAGTAAAATTCCCCCGGGGCGCAGACACCATCTGCGCCCTTTTTGTCCGATAGAAAAGGAAACAAAAATGTTTGAATTTTTTCTCTCCCCCGCAGCCTGGCTCGGCGCGCTTGGCATTTTCGCCCTGCGCGTGGGCGATATGACCTTCGATACCCTGCGCGTGCTGTTCGTGATGCGCGGACGCAAAGCCATTTCGTGGGGCATGGGCTTCGTCCAGTCCGTCATTTTCGTGGTCGCCATCTCTTCGGTGTTGGGCAACCTGGATAACCCGCTGAATATCATCGGCTATGCCGCCGGGTTTGCAACCGGGAACGTGATTGGCATGATTATCGAAGAAAGGCTGGCGATTGGGCATACCCAACTGCAAATCATCAGCCCGCGACTGGGGGTTTCGCTTGCCAATGCCCTGCGCCAGGCCGGTTTTGGCGTGACCGAAATCCCGGCGCGCGGCAAAGACGGTATGGTCAGTATGCTCTCTGTCAGCGTACTGCGCAAGGATGTCGGCAAAATCGAGAAACTGGTTCACGATGCCGACCCGGAAGCCTTCGTCACCACCGAAGAAGTCCGCCCCATGCGGCGCGGGTTCTGGCGGGCTTAAGAAAGTTTAGCCAAAATCACTTTCATCAACTCCCCCTGCACCACATCCCACTTCTGGCTGGAATCGACCACCTTCCAGCGCTCCGGCTCCTGCGTGACCATCTCCAAATACCCGGCGCGCACCCGTTTGTGGAAGTCGACCGTGTAGGCGTCGAGCCGGTTCCACTCCTGCTGTTTCGATTTGCGCTGGAGGCCGATTTCCACATCCAGGTCGAGCAAAATCGTCAGGTCGGGGGTCAGGCCCCCGGTGGCGTAGCGCACCAATTGGCGCACCTGCTCCAGCGGCTGGCCGTGTCCGTAGCCCTGGTAGGCAATCGTCGAATCGAAATAGCGGTCAGAAAGCACAATTTCGCCCATCTTCAGGCGCGGCTTGATGACTTCCTCCACAATCTGGGCGCGGGCGGCCTGGTAGAGCAGGGTCTCGGTGCGCGGGTGCATCTCCGCGTTTTTCAGGTCGTGAATCACCTCGCGGATTTGCTCGCCGATGGATGTCCCGCCCGGTTCGCGGGTCGGGAAAACAGTGTAACCCTGCTCGCGCAGGAATTGGACAAGGTGGGGGATGTGGGAGGTCTTGCCGGAGCCTTCGGGGCCTTCGAGGGTAATGAACATTGGATGATTTTGTGATTTTTGGATTTGGTGATTGGGTGGACGGGTTTGAAAGCACCCAATCACTCAATCACCAAATCGTAAATTGGCTCAATCCCGAAAGATTCTGACATGCCGCCGGGGTTCCTTGCCATACGAATGGCTGACCAGTTCAGCGGCGCGCGCCATTTCATGCTGGATGCGGCGGATGGCCGAACCAGCCGGGGGCATATCCACATAGCGTTCGCCGTTTAGCACGGCGGCAATCGCGGCCTGGGTCTCGTTACGGACAATGTCCCCGCCGCCGTTGGGCAGGTTTATTTCGCCGGGCAGGTTGAACAGGTCGGTCAGGAATTGCTCAATCTGGCTGACCGAGTTGGCGCGCAGAACATAAATCGGCATCCCGCGCTGCTCGGCTTCGACGATGGTGGCCTGATGGTCGCGGTAGTACGAGCGCAGGGTAATCAGCGCGTTGGCTTCGTCGATGCTGCGAACGACCAGGGCTGGGACGCCCAATCGTTTGGCGCTCTGCATCAGCCGGTTGCGGGCCACGCCATAGGGGTAAATCTTGACCGGCTGGAGCGGGGCGCGGGACGGGTAATTGGTGACTGGTAATTCGTTATTCGATGTTCGATATTCGATACTCGGTATTTGATATTCGGCATTCGATGATGATGGTTCTGTCCGATTATCCGCTCTCGAATTTCGACCATCGCCCTTCGACTTGCGCGCATCAACCTTCGGCGCTTTTTCCACCCGAATCTTGCCTTCCGCGTCGCGGGTGCGCAACTCGGCGGGCAGCGGGTAACCGCGCAGGAAGGAGTCGACGGCGGCAGTCACATCCATGTGAACGGCGAACTGGTCGCGGCTCTGGATTTCGATGAGAACGTCGAAGGTCGGCGGGGCGCGGCGTTCCAGCACGGTTTTCTGCGTGCCGCGCCGGCGGGCTTCTTCATCGGAGAGTGTGACTGCCTCGATTCCGCCCACCAGGTCAGAGAGGGTCGGGTTTTGCAGCAGGTTCTCGAGGGCGTTGCCGTGCGCCGTCCCAATCAACTGCACGCCGCGTTCAGCAATGGTGCGGGCGGCCAGGGCTTCCAGTTCGCGCCCGATTTCATCGATGACGATGACTTCGGGGTTGTGGTTTTCGACGGCTTCAATCATCACTTCGTGCTGGAGCATCGGCTCGCGCACCTGCATCCGGCGGGCGCGGCCTACGGCAGGGTGCGGCACGTCGCCGTCGCCGCCGATTTCATTGGAAGTATCGACGATGACCACGCGGCGGCTCTCAGCCAGGATGCGGGCGGCCTCGCGCAGCAGGGTGGTTTTGCCCACACCCGGACGACCCAGAATCAGGATGCTTTGTCCGCTCTCGATGATGTCCTGGATGATGTCGATGGTGCCATAGACGGCGCGCCCGACCCGCAGGGTCAGTCCCACGACCACGCCGCGCCGGTTGCGAATGGCGGAGATGCGGTGCAGGGTGCGTTCAATGCCAGCGCGGTTATCGGCGTCGAAATCGCCGACGTGTTCATCGACGTAGTCGATTTCCTCGCGGCTGATTTCGCTTTCGCGGAGCGCGATTTCGTCATCGACAAAGCGGGCGGTGGGGATGCGCCCCAGGTCAAGGATGATTTCGAGCAACTTGTCGTAATTATTGGCTTTGTGAACGGCCTCGACGATGCTTTTCGGCAGGACGCCCAACAAGGCATCGAGGTCATCGGTAATTCGGCGTTGGTGACTCATAGAAATTGTTCCAGGTTGAATGCTTAAACGTTGAAAACGAACGCTGGGGAGTGCAGGGGGAAAAGAGAAGGCGTAAACAATCGAAAATTCTTTTTCCTGCCCCCTCTTGGTTACTGATAACTGGATACTGGTTACTGTATTCTGACCATGTTTGCGTACCTGCCTGTCTAATAGAGGTCATGTGGTCTTGTCCACATGTCAGGCGCAGCGTATAAAAGTGGCGTGCAACCCAGTTTATATCACGATTCTGTCAGAGTGGGATTAACGGATAGTAATAATTTTTGCAGGGAACCGTCCCGAAGGCTTTTTCGAATAACTCTCGCTACACCGTACAAACCTTCGGGACGTTGTTTTACCAGGTTATCTGCACTGCCCTACATCCAGCAACACCCGCTGCGCAGTCACCCGGCCATCGGAGGCGGTCTCCTGCATGTCGTCGAGTTTGACGACGCAGGAATCGTCGAAATGGTCGGCGAATTTACGCCAGTACGAGAGTTCCAGATACAGGTAGCGGAATCCGGCCCGGTTCATGGCAAACGGGTCGGGGTTGTCGGCCAATTCGTACCATTCCGGATAGGTCGGCGGGCCGTAGTGGATGCCGGATTGGGTGTGCAGGCCGAGGACAGTTGGCCCGCGCTGGGGAGATATGTCGAAAACCAGCGCGCCGGGCTGGAGCCTGCCCCAGTGTTCCTGGTACATTTTCGCGTCTATCGGGGCGATGAACTCGGCATAAATTGGATTTGGCATGGCCGGGATTTGCAGGCTGAACAGGCCGATTCCGCTCAGGGCGGCGGCCAAGCCCCAGCCGAGCAGGGCGATTTGCAGGGTTTCGGATTTTTCCTTTGCCCAAAGCCACAAGAGCGGCACGGCGTAGAATTTCAGCACCATCAGGAAATGCGCGGTCATGCGCGAGAGCGCGGTCGGCCCGGCGTTGCCGGTGTATTCGAGGAAAATTGTCAGCAGGCTGGGAATCATCGAAAAGACCCAGGCGGCTTCGAGCCATTTTTCCTCGCGGATGAGTTTCCAGCCGCGCCGAAAGGCCCAGGGCAGGACGAACACCGCCAGCCCGGTCTCGGCCAGGATGACGAACCAGTGCAATGGATTGAGCAGCGAAAGCGTCCCGACGTGCGCCGATAAAACGGTCGGGAGCCGCAGGGCAAACGAGACCTTGTAGAGCGCCTCGCTCGTTTCTGAGCCGCCAACCTGCCCGAAAATACCAAGCAACAAGCCGGTAAACACGCCGCCTTGCAGCAAGGCGATGATTCCGCCGCCGATGACTGCCGGGGCAAACGCCCACAGCGAGGCGGGGAGTTTGAACGTCCGGTGGCGGATGACCCAGACCAGAACGGCAAAAATCAGCCCGGCGTACAGAAAGGCGAAGGTCACTTCGTTGGCGAGGGCCAGGGCGGCCAGCAGAACCGCTAAGATGGCCTGTTGAATCCAGCCCTTGCCTTTGCCTGCCAGCAGCATGACCATCAAAACCAGCATGAACATGCTTGCGCCATACCCAGCGTGCGCCATTGTCAGCGAGGGGTCAAGGCCAGAGCCATATAGGAAGGGGAAGGGGAATGGCCCCAGCCCCTGGATTTTCCAGTGGTTGTAAAGAACGGCTTGCAGGCTGGAGCCGGAATCGGCCCCGGAGCCAATCAGCGCCACCGAGGCGGAGATGCGGTTGAGCAAACTGGCCGGGAGCAGGAGCAAAATCCAACGCGCGCCGCCCACGAAGAACAGGAATCCCGCTGAAAGCGCGGCGGCCACCCGGCTGCCGGTCAGACGCCGCGCCAGGAATGCGCCGTAGAACAGGGTCAGCGCCAGGGTCAGGCCGCGCGCCAAATCCATCGCCGCCCAGGGCGGGGCCTCGGCCAGGCGGGTAAACTGCGCGGCGACCAGCAGCAGGAAGTAGTGATAACTCCACAGGATGCGCGGGTCATAGACAAAATGCGGTGGGATGTCGCCCAGCGCCATGCTGGAGAGTTGGGTCAGGTTCTGGTAGTCGTCGAAGATGCCCAATCCACGCCCGATGAGGGTGAGGAAGAAGGCGAGCAGGGCAAAGGCAAACCATTGCGTAATTGGTAATTGGAAATTGGTAATTGGTAATTTATGCGGTCGCGCGAGAACAACGCCAATCAGCAGGGTGAGGATGCCCGCCAGCCAGAAGGCGAGGCTGGTTGGCAGGAAGCGGGCGGTCAGGTTGGCGAGCAGGGCCGCCAGGGTCAGGCCGAGGCCCAGGCCGAGCAGCCCGCGCTCATGGGCGGGAAGCTCGAAGCGGGCGAGAATCAGCCAGCCACCGAACGCCCACAGGGCGAGGAGCAAGATAAGGGGGATGAGGGAGAGTTCGGAAAATAAGTACATTTCGATTTGCGATTTACGATTTAGCAATCACTTCCTTGAACACCGCTTCGTATTTTTCTACAATCACGCCCAAATCGAACGCTTTTGCTATTTCGCGGCTTTTGGCCTGGGCTGATTCTATCGCAGGATGGGAGGCGAGCAAGCTTTTAAGCGACTCGGTCAGCGCGTCGAGGTCGCCCGCCGGGAAGAGATGGCCGTTTTGACCGGGTTGGACGAGTTCCACGTTGCCTCCGGCGTCGCTCAGGACGAGCGCCAGGCCCATCGCCAGGCCCTGCACGCCGACGACGGGCAGCCCCTCCGAGCGGGAGGGCAAGGCCAGGATGTCGCTGCGCGCCATCAGGTTAAGAACCTGCTCTGGCGTGACCCAGCCGGGGAAGGAGAAACGCTCCGCGAGGCCGGATTCTGCCACCATCTGGCGCGCCTGCTCGAGGAGCGGGCCGTCCCCGGCCATCGCGCAAGTCCAGGGCAGGTCGCGCAGGCGAATCAGGGCTTCGACCAGGTGGGTGGGGTTTTTCTGTTCCATGAATCGCCCGGCGAACAGGATGCGCGGCACGCCATCGCCAGGCTGCCAGGCCGGGAGCGATGACAAATCCACGCCGTTGTGAATGACTTCGATGGGGATGCGGTAATGCTGAAGCGCCAGACGGCGCGTAAATTCGCTGACCGCCACCACGCGGGCTGCACTGTTCCAGATGGAGTGGGTAAAAGGGTAAATGAACTGGAACCAGCGGTCGGTTTTTTCCGGCACCGCACCCGGCACATCGCCCAAGTGGGCGGTCAGGACGTAGGGAATGCCGGTCAACTTGGAGAGCGCGAAAGCCGCTGCGCCTGCCGGGACGGCAAAATGGGCGTGAATCAGGTCTGGTTGCCACTCTCGGATGAGTCTGCGCCCCGCCGCCACTGCTGACCAGTCATAATGCGCCATCTCGAACAATTCTGCGCGGAAGGCTGCTCGCCGCATCGAGGGGATGCGCTCCACCCGCATATTTTCCACCGTCTCGAGGGCGGGCAAGCCGTCGAGGTGCGCTGTCAGGATGCGGAGTTCGTGTCCGCGCCGCGCCAGGCCGAGCGCCAGGTCGCGCGCCACACGCCCGCCGCCCCCGCCAACCGGGGGAAATTCGTGAGTGAGGACGAGGATTTTCATAAGTCGATACTGGATATTCGATGTTCGAATATCGAATTACTTTTCGCCTTGCAAGTCTTTTTCGACGACGCTGGCAGCTATGTTGGAAACCCAGATTGCCCCCGGAATCGTCACCAGCACAATCAGGAAGCGGGTGATGACCGCCAGCGCGGAAGCCTGCTCCAGCGAGGCCCCCAGCGTGGTGAACAGGGCGGTATAGGTCACTTCGCGCACGCCGTAGGCGTTGACCGAAATGGGCAAAACGGCCAGGAAATAGGTCACGGTCTGAACCGCCATCACCTGCCAGAAATTGATATCCATGCCCAGTTGACGGGCAATCAGCCAGGTGGCAAACATGGCACTCAGGTTGGAGGGCCAGGCTGCCAGGAAGGCCCAAAGAAAGGCTTGCGGGCGTCCAGCCCATTCGCGCACCGCCGCCGCGATTTTGGGGAAATACTTCTCGGCCAGCGCGCGCGGACTGAACGGCAGCGCCAAAGCCAGGAGCGCGTTCAATTTTGCGCCGAATAGTACCAGCGGCAGCGGAACCAGACAGGTCATGGCCGCCATGTTGACGACTCGGTCGAGTGCCACCGAACCGACTGCAACCGTCTTGCTCTTTGCGTAGGGGTAAACCGCCGCCATGCGCAGGCCGTCGCCGCCGATGGTGGAAGGCAGGAAGTTGGAGGCAAAAATCCCGCTCCAGGTGATGCGAAAGGCCTGCCAGAAGGTGATTTTCACGTCATGCGCCCAGAGCAGGGCGCACCAGCGCAGGGTGTTGAAAGCCTGCGAGAGCAGGTAAAAAACAATCGCCGCGAGAATTGCCCACCAAGAGACCTCGGCCAGCTGAGCCCAGACCACGCTCCAGTCGAGGCGCAGAATCAGCCAGGTGAACAGGCCCAGGCTAAGCAGCGTGCCGCCCCAGCGTAGGGCGGCCTTTTTCGAAAAACCACTTTTCATTCCGCCAGCCTTTCGAGGGCCGGTAAAATCGCATCACGCGCAGCCTGGGCTGTTTTGGCGGGGGGCAGTTCCAACTGGTAGAGCGGAATTTCCTGGCAAAGTTGGCGCAACAGATGGCGTTCTTGGGTTTGCCAGGCTTCCAGCCAGGGCGTTGAAAAAGCCCCAGATTTTTTAAGCAGGTGGATGAAGTGCCGCGCTTCGCCAAAGTTCATCTTAATCAGGCTTTCTGCGGCTTGGGGGAGGTCTTCCAGCGGGGTCAGGCGCGTCTGTTCTCCGCGCCGCAGCAAAACCAGGGCGGCAGGCCGCGCGATTGGCGCAATTGGGGCCTGCGGCCACAAGCGTTGGAGGGGCAACCGTACCGGCCACTTCAGGCGTTCACCACTCCAGTCGCGGGCGCGGCCAAAAAACTCTAATTTCAGGCGCTCCCACAGCGTTAGCCTGTTTGCCACTTCGGGAACCCAGCGCAGCAGCGATAAATACAGGTGCGAGCGGGTGACATAGGCGCGGCTGCCTACGCCAGGGCGCAAGAAGACGTAATCGTCGGCGTGAATTTGCCAGCCGCCGCTCGCCAGGGCCAGCGAAGTGGTGGTCGTTTTTCCGGCTCCGCCTTCACCAGTTAGCAAAATGCTCTTGCCATTTTTTACCACCCCTCCGGCGTGCAGCAGTAGGGTTCCTTGCCCGGCAGCCAGCCAGCGCAGCGCAGGGTGAATCAGCATGTGATGAATCATGGGCAGCGCCCACGAGTTGCCGCTGGCCGATATTTGTGCCGCCGCCTGTTCAAACTGAACTGCGTACTGCCATTTTGCCAGGGCTTTGTGGCGGTGTACTTCCCAGCCGGGGCGCGGACGGTTTTCGATGCGCACTCGCAAGGTGGGCAGGCTGGTATTCAGGGCATTATCGGCGTGAAAAGCATATTCCCCGGCAAAAAAATCCCTTGCCAGCGGCCAATCTGTTTCGACTTGTAGCGCGGCGGCCTGCTCGAAGGTAAAAAACAAGGGCTTCATGGGCAGATTCCCGGCTCGGCGCGCGGCGCAAAGACCTCGAACCGCCCGAACTCTGGCTCGAACAAGGCCACCGGCTCGTAGTAGCACAGGATGTATGGCGAAATGCGCATGTTCCAGACGTTGTTTTCCTCGGCAAACGGCTCATTTTCTTTGATAAACAGGTTTTCTTTGCCGCTGACAATGAGCGCGAAGCGGTTGGCGCGCAAATTACTGTAAAACTGCTCGAGCATTTTGCGATTGTTGCTCATGGCGGCTTCCATCAGGGTCACGCGCTCGTATTCGGGAATCATCGCCACATCGATTTGCCCAAAGGTGACAAGGTGACGTTCGGTGGTGAACAAGACCGGGCCATCCGCCGATTCGACCAGCGTTTTCAACTGTTGGAGATTGTTCCCGGCCAGGGCCTGATTGTATGTGACGAGCGGCGCGAGGGAGGGGATAAGGAACAGGAGCGGGACGAGGAGTGCGACTGCCGTGACCGGCCAGGAGCGTGACGGACTGAAGTCCGTCCTACCGGCCTCGCTGACAACTTTGCCGCCGATAAAATAAGCGGATACTATCCCAAGCAGGGCAGCGTAGGCGTCCATGTTGTGCAGGTCACCTCCGCCGCCGATTTTGGCGCTGACGACCAGACTCCCGCCAAACAGGACGAGAATCATGCCCCACAGCCCAACCCAGCGGATGGGATGCAGTCGTTTCCACTGGAGCGTTGCCGCAGCCAGGATGCCTAGGAACGGCCCGCTGACAATCAGGATGGCCGGGACGATTCCGAGCGGGAAGAGCGGGTTGGGCCACAGGCGATACCAGAGCAAATCAGACGTGAAACTGGAGGCGAACATCTCCGGGTTGTCGGCGTTGCCGGAAAGCGGGATGTAGGCGGCCTGGGCAGCCAGGGCGGAGAAGAGGCCGGAGATGGTCCAGAGGAAGGGAATGGAGAGGTAAGACGAAAGATGAAAGATGAAAGATGAAAAAGGCGCGGCGCGATTCTTTCCTCTTTCGTCTTTCTTGAACTCATTGAATGGAACTTCCATCAAATAAATCGCCAGCGCAATCATGGCCGGCATGGGGAACCAGTTGACGCGGCTGACCCCTGCCCAGAGCGAGGCGAAGATAACAGCAAACAGGGAACGCCAGGGGTGTTTGGGCGAGACGAAGAGCAATGGAACGAAAACGATCACGGCCAGGTGATAGTAGACGCCGACCAGGAGGATGTAGAGGAAGAACCATCCAGCAAAGAGCGCCGCAATTCCTAATTCCCTAATTCTTGATTTCTCACCTGCGGATTGCGAATTAGGAATTAGGGCGCGCCAGGCCAGCGAAACCGCTACTGCGCCGGTCATCACAATCCACAGCAGGAATTGCCAGATGCGGTGTTCGGTGAGTCCCCAGGAGGGGATGAGGTAGGCCAGGGATTGCAGGAAGTAGCGGGTGGGGTGCAGGGTGGAGAGGGGGAAGGTCTCTCCGTAGAGCGTTTGGGAGAAGTAGAGCGAGGCGTAAAAGTAGCGGCTCGTTTCGGACCAGCCGAGCGAGAAGGGGTACTCTGAAACGGCGCGGAAGCGGATGAAAATCTCATAGCCCACGCCCAAAATCACCAGCGCGGTGGCAAACCCACCCTGCCAGGATGTTTTAAGGGCTACTTTGAGCGAGGCGGAGGCCAGCAGTACCAGCCACCAGCACATCCAGTAGAAGAGAATCGTCGTCAGCACCGGGTCTTGGGTGGAGTTTTTGACGACTTCTCCGATGCGCAAGGTAAATTTCAGCCAGGGAATCAGCAGGAGGATGCCGGTAAACAGGCCCCAGCCCAGCCCGCGCCAGAACAGGCCAGAGAGGGGAGTCGGTTCGAGCAGCGAAACCAGTTTTTCGGCGCGAGAATCCCCGGTTCTTGTCCAAAAAAATAAAAGGGCGCAGCCTACCAGGACGCCGAGGTAAAGCAAGAGCGCGATGCCCCAGACCGAGCGGTAGAGAATGACGCCAATTTCGGCCCAACGCATGGCCGACCAGACCAGGATGGCGAGGTTGGCGAGGAAGGTGAAGACGAAGGTGGTTTGCCAGAAGGTTTTTGAACTAGTCATCTTTAGGGAGTTGGGCCAGCACGCCCGGCAGGGTGAATGCGCCCGGCAGGCTGGCAAGCATCATGAGGAGTCGGTGTGAGATGGCGACGGTGGCGCCGATGGATGGGTCAATGCCGCCCAGGGTGGCGAGCAGGGCTGAGTTGGTCAGTTCCTGCCAGCCGTAGCCGTTGATGGAGATGGGGATGAGGCCGATGAAGTGGGCGAGGCTGTAGATGCCGATGATGCGCCAGGGGGCCAGTTCGGCGCCGAGGGCGTGCAGCAGGACGTAGTTGGCTGAAAACGAGCAAAGCATGTGAGCGAGGGCGAAGGTGAGCGAGAGCAGCAGGAAGCCCGGTTTTTTGAGCCAGATGGTGAGCGAGGCGAGCGTGCGGCGGGCGAAGTCCCAGCCTTTTTGCCAGAGTGTGGGCGCGACAGTGGCGGATGAGGCGGCGAGCGGGGCGGCCAGCCAGATTTGGTAGAGGCCGAGCGGGGCGGCCAGTGACATGCCGGCTACGTTGACCAGCCGGTCGGCGGCGATGGAGGCCAGGCAGGTGGCGCGGTCGTAGCCCATTTGCATGGCTCCGGCCAGCCGCACGACGTCGCCGCCGATGGTGGTGGGCAGGAAGTTGGAGGCAAACAGGCCAGTGAAGGTGAGCGTGGCGGTGTTTTTGAAGGAGATTGGCACGCCGCCAGAGCGCAGCAGGGTATACCAGCGCAAGGTGATGAAGATGCGCGAGGCGAGGATTAGCCCCAGTGCGGTCAGCAGGTCGAGCGGGGAGACCTGGCGCAGGGCAGCCAGCACTTCGCTCCCGTTGCGGGCGAGCAGGAAAGCGAGCAGGAGGGCCGAGAGCAGCGAGCCGCCGGTGCGGAGCAGGGTTTTGCGGTTTTTTTGTAGCCAGTGAGCAGTCATCGGTTATCAGTGTTCAGTATTCAGTATTCAGTGACCAGTTTGTTTGGTCTGGCGATACCATAATTACAGGGAAGTTTATCAGGGGGATTAACCTTTTGGGGCTAAAAGGGCACTTGTTGCGTTTCAAGTGACTGTAAATATTTTTCTGTTGTCACAAAACTCAAATCATGCCATAAATACAGTGTTGATGATGAAACTTCCAGGCTGCGAACAAACAAAAACTTATGATTCCTTTTGTCTTGTTCATAAGCTATGACAATCAAGAATAGACTTGGCGGGTTTTCACGTGCGCTTATCTGACTTTGCCAATAATGAGCAACCTGTTTTATAAAATCATTCAATTTTTCAACCCTGCAATATGTAAGCAAAAAGCCATCGGCTTCAGGGTACTGTTGAACGCCGCTCCAAAGTTTTTCTAATTCATTATCTTTTCCAAAAATGCTTGAAGGCTCACTTTCCCATTCCGCTAACAAAATTACGCCTGGATAATCATTTAGCGTATCAATTATTGCGTCAAGTCTGCCCTGTGTTTCAAAAGTACATCCCAAATATAGTGTTTTGGCGGCGGATCGAATGGCAAAATAAACGTGATGTGTCCAGTTACTTTTGCTTAAGTTTTGGCTTGAACTTAAGGGAGTTTCAGCGAAGTAGTCTAAAAACAATAAGACAAAGTTTTCTGAAAGTCGATGTCTAACACCAATGACTTTACACGTGTTTCCAATCACCTTTTGCAAGTTTTCTATATTGTCGGGAAGTGGCCTGTCATATTCCTTGATAACGATGTCATCATCCATAGTTTTTCCCTTCCAATAAACTTGGCGGTCGTACAATTTGTTCCAGTGGCTCAGGCAAGCGGCGATTCGACTTCAGAAGGCCCTGGCCCAATCCAGGCTGCGTCCAATCAGTAATTCGGTCATTTTGGCGTTGTGGGTGTTTTTCATGGGGATGACATGCGTATCGAAGCCGTGTTCCTGCGCCAGGGCTTTTACGCCTTCGGCGTTGTCGTAGGTCATCAGGAAATCGCCGCGAATCTGGCTGGCCAACGCGAACAATTCACGATGATTGATTTCAGAGTATTTGTAGAGGCGCGTCCCGGCTTTTTTGCCGTCCGCGGTGTAGGGCGGGTCGATGAAAAACAAGGCTTGCGGATTTTGGGCGTTCTCTCGAATAACAGGAAACCCGTCACCTTGGATGAACGCGATACTTTGCGCGAATTTTGTAATCTCTAAAATCCTTTTTTTCAAGGTTTGTGGATACCAGCGCGATTTCATGCCTTTGCCATTCTCGCCATGCCGGATGCGTCCCGCGCCATTGGCCATGATTCCGCCGTGATTGACCCGGTTTTTCAGGATGGTTTGGAAGGCGCGTTCCCTCAGGGAAGATGGTTCATGGGTCAAGATAAAATCAACCATCGTATCGGTAAATTCAAACCGGGCAATCCTGTCTGCCAGCCAGTTGCCTTGTCCGTTGAGGATGGTTGTCCAAACCGAGGCCACGTTTTCATCCAGTTCGACCATTGTGACGTGGTTCGCCAATTTTTCCGCGGCAACCGTCAGGCTGGCGATGCCGCCGCCCGCAAACGGCTCGACAAATTCCTGCACAGGCTGATTGATTTGGGAGTGAATCCAGCGACGAATGTAGGGAACCAGCCAGGTCTTGCCACCCGGGTAGCGAAACGGGCTGCGCTGCGGCACGGAGGCGACGTTGATGATTTTTCTCGATACGGTGTCATCGAACAGGGATGGCTGTAACATCGTTCAAGGCTCATCTGAAATAACGTCAAGCAAGGTCGGCGCGTCTGGATTGTTTTCGTTCCCCATCTTTTCATCCAGTTTTTCTTGTAAATGACCGATAAAATGTTCGATAGAACCCGGTTCAGCCGTTGTAATTTTGTCCAGCGCTGGTTTGAAGTCGGTATAAACTGTTTGGGTTAGCGCAAGATTGTAGCGATTTTGCGCGGGTTCGTGTTGCAGGTCGTAAATAAACCATGCCAAATTCGCCTTTTCCGGGGTCACTTCCGGTAACTTGGGTAGGGTCTTGTAAAAATTGCTATGCAGCGCAACCGCGATTTTCTTGTTCCACGAATTGAGAATTCCACCCTTGTAAATGAGCTGTGGAGCAAGTCGCTTTCTGGAAGATGAAAGGTAATCAGGGTTTGGATACCCGATTTTACCGCTCCAATCCATGTTGCTCCGTTGTCCCGGATTTTCCATGTAATGGTCAAAGGGGCGGCGGATATTACCAGAAATATAAACCGCCTGGATTTCCAATGCCCCGAAGTCGGTCACTCGTCCTTTCTCGTCATAAGCAACCAGGACAATATCTATATTCCCTGCTGACTGCCCGTTTTTGTCATTTAAGCGAACTTCGACAAGCGTAGTCCAAGATGTTCCTTGAGGAAAAAAGAACTTGGCGGCGTCTTGGACTATCAACCAATTTTGGCGAAAGCGTATCGGACAAATTATCGCCAATTCACTAGAATCGAAAACGCTGCAAACCCCCAAAGGGTCATTCGCCTTTGCTTTGGTGCAAGAAGGGACTTTATTGTTATAAGGGCAAAGTTTGGAATACCGAAAACTCTCGGCTTCGGGTGAATGATTGTCAATTGGAAATCCAAAGACTTCAGCAAGGGGTTGTTTCGCCATAGGAAAGATTATACCCACTTTTCATCAGTGGTTCACCACCGGGTGGATTGGCGGGTGAATCCAGATTGTTTGGACGGGGCATTTTACGGGTCAGGCGCGCCGGGCTGGAAAAATCCGCCGTTGGAAGGGTATTTTCTTGCCGGGAGGCCGCGCGGTGCTGAAGCACTGCGCTATGCTTGCGAAGCCGGGTCAACCCGGCTTGCGGCCCCGTCGGTTTGACGCGCAATCCACAAACTTCAGCAAGGGTTGTGTCGCCACGCAAAAGATTATACCGGTTTTTCATCGCAGCCCGGCATTCTGCCAGACAGCAGGCCATCTACCCGCTTCCATGTTTCCACTTTTACTTGTTTACTTGTCTACTTGTTTACTTGCTTCCTTGTCTACTTATTTGCTTGCTTCCCTGTCTACTTGTATCCCTGCCTCCGCCCGATACCTTTCCCGCAGCACATCCAGGCAAACGAACAGGCCATTTTCCTGGATGTGCCAATGCTCCCAGCCGTTGCAGGGCGCGTCGTCCATGTAGTGACGGCCGGCCTGGTGAATACTGCCCTCGAAGCCGTCCTCCGTTCGCAGGCGGCCATCCGGCTTGATGACGGCAATCCTGGATTTGTCTTTGCCGAAAAACAAAGTCTGGCCGGGCTGCAAGTAGCCGCTCTCGACCAATGCCGAAAAATCAACCCGTGGGGCGATTCTGGCCTTGCTCCTGACCTCGAACGCAGCCGGGTCGAAGGGTTCCGGGCGCGCGGAATCAATCCGGCGGCGGGCCAGGTCGATGTATTTTTTCTCGCGCTCAAGCCCAATCCAGTTCCGGTGCAGACGTTTTGCGACCGCGCCGGTCGTGCCGCTGCCGAAAAACGGGTCGAGCACAACATCGCCGGGTTTACTCGATGACAGAATCACGCGATAGAGCAGGGCTTCGGGCTTTTGGGTCGAGTGGGCTTTCGCGCCGTTTTCATCTTTTGCCCGTTCCGCGCCGGTCGCCAGCGAATGCAGCCACCAGTCGGAACGCATTTG
>Ga0116204_1000145_pt1 | contig 35613 bp, 30 predicted proteins | sample LakKivwa52mmetaG_FD_94481 | JGI IMG/M metagenome (GOLD analysis project Ga0116204, IMG submission 94481) | Anoxic lake water microbial communities from Lake Kivu, Rwanda to study Microbial Dark Matter (Phase II) - Lake Kivu water 52m metaG | ecosystem: Environmental > Aquatic > Freshwater > Lake... | reverse complement strand
GCGTTGTGCTCGGTATTTCAAAGATACAATCTAAAAGCAATTCACAACCTTCGCAGCTTCAGAGAAACGTTTCAAAGAGTTGTGCTCGGTATTTCAAAGATACAATCTAAAAGCAATTCACAACCTGTAAAGGGTCATTGTTTTCATGATTGTAGTTGTGCTCGGTATTTCAAAGATACAATCTAAAAGCAATTCACAACATAAACCCGTTCCAAACACGATCAGGGTAGGTTGTGCTCGGTATTTCAAAGATACAATCTAAAAGCAATTCACAACCAAAGATTCTGACAAAGATACTGACATTCTGTTGTGCTCGGTATTTCAAAGATACAATCTAAAAGCAATTCACAACGTGTGCCATATCCGGTCAACTTATTCAACGTTGTGCTCGGTATTTCAAAGATACAATCTAAAAGCAATTCACAACTATGATTAATTTACCATTGTTTAACAATATGTTGTGCTCGGTATTTCAAAGATACAATCTAAAAGCAATTCACAACTACTGCTCGTTACCTGTCGTGGTGCGGTTGGTTGTGCTCGGTATTTCAAAGATACAATCTAAAAGCATTTTACAACAGTCAGCAACGGCAATTATTGGCAAATGTTGAACAATTCAGGATATCAATTGGAATGCAAACTTGATAAAAGCCATAAAGCTATCGAGGCTGCATCACACAGAAAAACGAAACGCTATTCCTTGTTTTTATCTTTTGGCTTATTTTTTTCGCTTACTTTTTTCTTCCGTGCGGCCCTGATCCAGTCTTCATTGTCGGCAGTCATAGGGACTTCAATGATTACTTTATTGCCTTCCTTGATTTTCATGGAGTTTTTCATGTTAGTAAGGGTGTTATAAATGTAATTACTTCTTTTTGAATTATATAAAAAATTAGATAGGAATTACAAGTCACACATCTGCCTTCAGTTTTCCTAGGTTTTCATCCTTTTCCATGGCGGCACTTACAAAGCTGCAGACTGGAACAATTTTAAGATTGTGTTCCTTGGCCATAGCTGCTAGCCGGTCGAGGAGTTTGCGGCCAATACCCTGTCCTTTAAGACTGTCATCCACGCGTGTATGCGTGGCTGCTATTATTCCCGGACTGTGGTATTCGTAAACGATTTCTGCCAGAACGCTATTTTGGTCTTTAATGATAAACCGGCCACCGGCAGGGGTTCCTTCGTGATCGACGGGTAACATAATATGTTATTTTGAAGCTAAGATACAAAAAAAACCGCAGGATTGCTCCATGCGGTCTTTCATTGATTTGGTTTTGAGGTTACACAATACCGGTGAATCCCATGAATGCAAGGGCAAGGATACCTGCCACCACCAGGGCGATTGGCACACCGCGCATGATTGGTGGCACTTCCATCAGCTCGAGGTGTTCGCGGATTCCGGCGAATATCCACATGGCCAGGGCAAATCCGCCTGCATTGGCAATGGCGAAAACGACACCTTCCATCAGGTTGTAGTCTTTTTGGATAGTGAGGATTGCTACCCCGAGAACAGCGCAGTTGGTAGTGATCAGCGGGAGAAACACGCCCAGAGCCTGATACAATCCCGGGCTGACCTTCTTGAGAATAATCTCGACCATTTGCACCAGTGCGGCAATCACCAGTATAAAAGCAATAGTCTGTAAAAACTGTATGCCAAATGCACTGAGAATATAGGTCTGAATTAGCCATGTAACTATGGTTGCCAGTGTCATTACAAACAACACTGCACCGCCCATGCCCAGCGAAGTGCTGATCTTGTTCGAAACACCCACAAACGGGCATATTCCGAGGAACTGCGCCAACACGATGTTGTTGACGAAGATGGCAGAAATGATGATGATGATGTATTCCATAGGGCTATTTGGTCTTGTTAATTTTCTTTGAAATAGCGATCAGGTAAGCCAAAGCAATAAACGCTCCTGGTGCCAGCACGAATACCAGCATCAGGTCTCCTGGAATGATTTTAATGCTGAAGATAGCTCCACTGCCAAGAAACTCGCGCACGGCTCCCAGTATTGTCAGGGCAAATGCAAACCCCAGGCCCATCCCCAGTCCATCGAGCAATGATGCGCCGATGGTGTTTTTAGAAGCAAATGCTTCGGCACGGCCCAGTACGATGCAATTGACCACGATAAGGGGAATGAACAGCCCGAGTTGTTCAAAAAGCGCGGGGGCATACCCCTGCATCACCAACTCAACGATGGTTACAAATGAGGCGATGATCACTATAAATGACGGAATACGTACCTTGTCGGGGATGAAATTCTTGATGAGCGATACCACCAGATTAGCCATCACCAGTACAAATGTAGTTGCCAGACCCATTCCAAGTCCGTTAATGGCACTTGTTGTAACGCCCAGTGTAGGGCAGAGTCCCAGCAAGAGAACAAATACAGGGTTTTCCTTCAGGAATCCTCTGGTGAGTGTTTGCAGGTTTTTATTCATTCCTATTTCCTCCAAGATTCGTTTCGTACGTTTTATAAGCTCGTTCAACGGCATCGGAAAAAGCGCGTGAACTGATGGTTGCTGCTGTTATGGCATCCACCATGCCGCCGTCTTTCTTCATTTTCAGGTTAAAATCAGCCGGGTGCTTTCCGTTATACTGCAGACTCCAGTCAGCTTTATTCTGTTGCATTTTATCACCAAGCCCGGGTGTTTCCTTGTGTTCGAGCACCGAGGTGTTGTTGATGGTTCCATCGGGAAGGAGGCCAACCATAAGTTTTATTTGTCCGCTGAAACCTTTGTTGGTGAATGTGTTAACTGCCATGCCTACCAAATTATCGCCTTTGTAAGCCATATTAAAAAGCAATGAATCGGCCATGTCGGGTGCTTTGAACTTCTTTGGTTCAATTCTGTCAAATTCAGGCAACACCATCCGGATGGCTTCTTCCTGTTTCTTTTGTTTGGCCAGTTCGATAGGTCCTTTGGTGACATTGTAAATCCCGCCTAAGGAAACCGCTGCCACAGCGGTTACCAGAAACAAGGTGCTCACCATATTGAAAAAGTTCGATTCTCTTTTGCTTGCCATAATAATGGTGTTTTTGTGTTTGCCCTTATTTTTTAGTTAGCAGACCGAATCGTTTCGGCTTGAAGCTGTTGTTGATCAATGGCACAAATGCATTCATGATCAGTATGGCGAATGAGATGCCTTCGGGATAGGCACCCCATAGCCTGATGATGATGGTAAGCAATCCGATACCAACTCCATACAGGACTTTACCGCTCATATTCATGGGCGAACTTACCATGTCGGTAGCCATATAGATAGCGCCGAGCATCAATCCACCGGTGAACAGATGAAACATTGGGTCAATGTAATGTTGAGGGTCGATAAGGTGAAATATTCCTGCGAAAACGAAGACTGTTAAGATAATTGAAACAGGAAGCTGCCAGTTAATTACTTTGCGCCACACCATATAGATGCCTCCCAATATCAATGCGATGGCCGACATCTCGCCCAAAGAACCGGTCATATTGCCTGTCAGTCGGTCAATATACGCCGGCATTTCAGGATCCGACATGATCTGATCAATGGTTTTGCCTGCACCCACACCTTCCTTCAGCAATCCAAGAGCAGTTGGGCCTGTGACAGCATCGGTGATAAATCCACCTTCGAGTATTGGTTTGGGTATCGGCCAACTGGTCATTTGAACCGGGAAAGAGATCAACATAAACACACGGCCAACCAGTGCAGGATTGAAAGGGTTTTTGCCCAGTCCGCCGAACGACATTTTTGCAACACCAATGGTGACCAATGCGCCTATGACGATAATCCACCAAGGTATGTTCGCGGGTATGTTGAACGCGAGCAGAATACCAGCCACCACAGCCGATCCGTCGTTTATGGTAAGAGGTCCTTTAATGATATATTTCTGAATGGCCCATTCGAAGAAAAGGCATGAAAGCACGCTCACGAGCAACACCCTGATGGCATCCAATCCGAAGAAATACACCGAAACCAACATGGCCGGAATCATCGCGTACACCACTGTGTACATGATTTTTTTTACATTCTCATCTCCGTGGACGTGCGGAGAACCTGATATTGTGAACATATTCATTATATTGACTCTCCTATTTACGGGTTCTGATTAAGTGACCGACACGTTGTTTGCCCAATCGAAGGAAATCGAGGAGCGGGAGCTGCGAGGGACAGGTGAACTGACAAGATCCACATTCAATGCAATCCATCACCATTTCCTTTTCGGCTTTTTCATAAAGAGCCAGTTTAGCCAGCTTAGCCAACAAATAAGGCTCAAGCCCCATCGGACAAACTTCTGTGCATTTTGAACATCTGACACATGGGTTTTGACGTTGCCGGTTGCTTTCTTCTTTATTCATGACAAGAATTCCGGAGGAACCCTTTGTAACAGGTACATCGATTGTTGTGAGTGCTTTTCCCATCATCGGCCCGCCATTGATAACTTTGCCCGTGTTTTCCGGCAACCCTTCTGCTGCCTGAATAAGTTCAGCGACAGGCGTTCCGATACGAACCAGGAAGTTTGATGGTTTTCTGACCGACTTGCCGGTAACTGTGACAACTCTTTCAACAAGAGGTTTGTTTTTTTGAACGGCCTCATAAACAGCGAATGCAGTGCCAACATTGCTCACCACGCATCCAACTTCCAGAGGTAGTTTGCCTGATGGTACTTCACGGTTGACTGTTGCTTTGATCAGTTGTTTTTCGCCACCCTGTGGGTATTTCACCTTCAGTGGCTGCACTCTGATACCCTGATAACGGATGCACAATTCATTCAGGTGCTTGATTGCATCGGGTTTGTTATTCTCGATGCCGATGATAGCAGTGTCCACTTCGAGGGCTTTCATCAATATCTTGATCCCTATAAGCATTTCTTCGCCTTTCTCGAGCATCAACCTGTGGTCTGATGTCAGGTAAGGTTCGCATTCCACTCCGTTTATAATCAGAAACTCTGCTTTCTTGCCGTCAGGGATCATTAGTTTCACATGGGTAGGGAAGGTAGCCCCTCCTAAACCCACGATGCCACAATCCTTGATGCGCTGAATGATTTCCTGTTTTCCAAGTGTTATTTCGCGTACCACATCGGGGGAAGTATCAATGTTTTCGTCCCATTCATCACCTGTAACATCAATGTGGATCGCCATTCTTCTGTAGCCACTCGAATCCACTGATTCGTCAAGCCTGGCTACTTTTCCGGCAACAGGCGAATGAAGGTTGGCTGAGATGAAGGCTTCGCCTTTGGCAATGAGTTGTCCTGTTTTTACTTCATCTCCTTTTTTTACGAGTGGCTTGGGTGGTGCACCCAGATTTTGCCCCAGTGGTATGATGGCTTGTTTAGGAAGCGGCAGGGTTACAATAGCAGCATGTTCCGAGAATTTGTTCTCCTCGGGGTGAACGCCACCCATTGTGAATGTCATCAATGATTTCATGCGGTTTGTTTTATGCTTGTGTGTCATTTGATTCGGTGGCGGGTTTTCGCGCCGGACGAGGTTTGGGTTCAGCTATAACCGGAGCATCTCCTGCAGGGTCGGCAACGGTTTCAGCTTTTGGTTTGCGTGGGGGGAAATTGAGTTCGTGAATGGCATTTGTTGGGCATACCTCGACACATTTACGGCACAGTTTGCATTTTTCGTATTCGATATAAGCCAGATTATCAGCCATAGTGATGGCTTCGTAGGGACAAACCTGAAAGCATTTTGAACAGCCAATGCATGCCACAGAGCAGTTCTTCTTTGCCGGACCGCCTTTTTCCTTGTTTACGCAGCAGACATATATCCTGCGGTCTTTCTTATTGCGGTTTCGTAATTCAATAATTCCACGAGGACAGGCTTTGACGCAGGCACCACATGCAACGCATTTATCGTTGACCACAGGCAATCCGGTTTCAGGATTCATGTGTATGGCATCAAAGTCGCATGCAGCCACACAGTCGCCAAGTCCGAGGCACCCAAACTGGCACCCGCCTTCGCCGGCATACAGGTTATGAGCAAACGCACAACTTGCCGGACCGTCATATTGTATCTTGGCCGGCGAATTGGCTTTTGAACCGTTGCAACGGACAACAGCAATCATAGGTTCTTGCTCGGCAACTTCAAGTCCCAGAATGGATGCCAGCTGTTTCATGACATCATTTCCGCCAACAGGGCAGTTCAGACCTTCGAGACTCTGCTTCTGATCGGCAGAGGACACACTTACTTCGGCAAAATTGCGGCAACCCGGGTAACCGCAACCACCGCAATTGGCTTTTGGAAGCACCTCGTCAACAAGGTCGATCCGGGGATCTTCAATCACTTTAAACTTTTGGGCGACAAAAAACAAGATCACGGCCAGCACCGTGCCTATCAGCGCAAGAGAAAGCAAAGAATAAATCAAAACTTCGTTCACGTGTATCGTATTTAAGATTTATACTCAGAGAACATCCTGCTTTCCGGTGCATCACCGTGGCTTCTGGCCATCGTTTTCTGTTCACAGGAAAACAGCACACAAAATTACGATAATGACGAAACTGCGATCTAATTAGACCGATTGCTGCTATCTGTTTGTAATGAATTGTAAAATAGCATGATGCATTAATTTTAATCTAATGTTTTTATAAGAAAAAATCCGAAACAAACTGATAATCAGTGTTATTCCGGATTACTTTAGAACTATTCTAAATTAGCTCGTATTCAACTATTTAGACAATTTTTAAAGAGCATCACAACAATTACATTATCAGTCTATTGGATAATAAGTGTTTCGGTGAAGACCTGATTGTTTATCCTGACCTCAAAATAATAAGTGCCTGATGGCAGTTCACTGAAGTCGAATGAGTGGCTTAACAAGCCAAAAGCAGCAGGTTTCAAAACGCCTTTTTTCGTTGTTTTACCTGCGACATCTTTGAGTTGCCAGTTGATCCTGTTTTGGCCTTCAGCGTTCATTTCAAGCACAAACCGGCCATTTGAAGGATTAGGGGCAATCCTCAAGTGGCTTTGATTTTTTTGTTCATCCAGGAATGTACAGTCATCAACAGTGAGAACGAGCGCATCGCTGGCTTCTCCGGTACAGACTTCAGATGCAACCACTGTTAGAGTTAATGTAACTGAGCCATTGGCGATATCCTGCACACCTGGTGTATAGGTTGCATTCAGTAATGTTGGGTCGTCGAATACGCCATCTCCAGAACTCACCCATCCGGCAGTATCAAAATACGTTGCTTGCCCGACAAGTTCAATAGATTCATCTGAGCATACCAATGTGTCGTTTCCGGCAAAAACCTGAGGAAGGTCATTGATAAAGAGGGTAAATTCATCGGAAACCACTGTGCCGTTCCATCCTGTGCCGCTTAATGAAAGGGTGACAGATCCACTGCTTCGGTCTGTAGGGCCCGGAGCGTAAAGCGTCTGCAATCTGTCGTTATTCAGTATGATGCCATCTCCGGATGTGGTCCATAAAACTGTTTCCAATCCAGTTCCACTTCCCAGCGTAGTGTAAGTAGTGGTTGTTCTGCACATATAACCGTCTGGTCCTGCGCTGATTGTAGGTTCAGCGCCGGGAGCCAGATTGAAGGAAGCAATTCTTGTACGCCAGTTGGAAGCTAATCTGTACATTTGTGTGTACCAAAATGTTGAGTCGTCTGAAGGGTCAACTGACATTGCACTGTAGTCGCCCCATCGGTCAACATTGGTTTGAGAATACAATCCGTTCACAATAACTGTTTCGGGGATATTCATTGTTCCCAGCGGGGCATTGGCAGTTCGTCCAGTGTATCTGATGCTTGGGAATGTGTTTGTGCCTGATACTGAATATCCCAATGCAATATTTCCATTGGCATTCATTGCAATGCTGCCCATCCAGCGGTGGTCATTGTCAGGCGCGTAAGTGCCTTGCTGGTAAACAGACCAGTTGGCTCCGGTTTTCCTTAGTTCATACCATCTTACTGCTGCACGGGCACTCACACTAACAGTATGGTTAGCAACCAGGGTCTGGTGTGATCCAAAATTTCTGTATTGCAGCCGGAACATCAAAGGGCCTCCAATTGACGAAAGACGCTGAGTGGTATTGGGCTGCGGAATTGTTCCGACACTTGCATTGAACGATTCAACAACAAGGCTGTTGGCAAGAGAGTAGGTTGATGATGCCGGGTTATTCCAGTTAATGATTGCTTTGTAAACTTCCAGTTGTTTGTTGCCTTGTGTATTGATATGTGCAAAATAGGCGGGCTCATTGGCAGGAGGAGGGGTGCCATCGAAATCAGCTGGAAGAATAGTATATTTTGAAGAGTTAATGCCAAAGAGGATCATTTCTGCTTCAGGGTCTCCGGCCAGCATAGCTTCGCGGTCGAGTGCCACAGCACCTGCACCTCTGTAGGTCATGCTTCCGGGGTTGAAGTAATTGAACGTTCCAAGATAGGCATTGGGCCATACGCCAAATTTCGGATAGTCATTAAAATATGGCAGTTCAAAGGCATAGCGATAATATGCACCTGTCGGATCAGGAGATTGAGAAACAGCCACAAGTTCCCAAAAGGTTCCGTTAGAGGTGTTTACGGCAAACTGACTGGCAAACCATCTGTCGGCAAGTTCATCATACAACACGATAGGGTCGCCATCGTTGGTGCCTGACCAGGGGCCCGGAAAACCATCCCACAGAGTACTGTTGTCAGCTGGTCCATAAAGCTGAATGCCTGCTTTATCGTATATTGCAAACGAAGAGTTGATCATCAGAAAATAGTGGTTTAAGCCCACATCGCCGTCTGTGTCGGGGGGAAACACACCATTCACGTTGCCCAGACCGAGAAAATTATACATCGGCCAGTAATCATCATTGACCAGATAATTCTCCTGAACTGCACCATCAACAACTTGCGTGTTTTCCGGTACGTTCATGTTTATTGGTGGATTTTCGATAGATTTATTGCCAATGAGATCGTTTTTCCAGGCACGTTTCCGTTCACCGGGCAAGATGGGCTTTATGTCGCGCAAGGGTGGGGTAACATCAAAATAAGTTGCTTTAATGACCCGCTCAACCGATGGCGAGGCAGCTTCCTTTTGCTGGGCTTGCGAGAAAGAGAAGCCCATCAGCACTGACAGCGTCAGCAGAATAGCAGTTTTGTTCATGAGATTAATGTATAAATGAAGGGTTTGGATGCATATGAAATGTGAAATTCCTGCTGACTTTATGCCGCAGCCAGAACAGTGTCAGGTAGTATGGACCAAGGATGAGTAATGAGAAAAGTCCGGCCAACCCTTGTTCCAGTCCTGCTGATAAGGAAACAATTAAAACAGTAACGACAAGAAGGAAGGGAAGGAAATAACCCAGAAAAACAGCCAATCGGCCTGAGGAGGGTTTCATGGAAATTATGACGGCATCACCTTTTTTATAATTGTCGGATTCGCTGACTGGGATATCGATGATTTTTTCTTCCATTTCGGCCATGCTGCATGAACCTTTTGCTGTACAACTTCCGCAGGCAGCCACGGATTGGATCATCACCCTGGCAACATCGTTTTCGATGGTAAGTACAATACCCGGATGCGTGATAACTTCAGTTGGAGATGACATGAATATGAAAATATTTACAAAGATACGTAATTCGCAGCTAGATGCAGAAATAGGATCCTCAGGGTGTAGAAAGGGAAACAGGCAGAATTTTTCCGTTGAAATAGCGGTGGCCGCTCAGTGCGAATTCAGCGATAAATTCTGCCATTTCATTTGCAGTGACGGGAGCTTTGTAACCGGGAAATGCCTGTCCGAGCATTTCGGTTTGTGCTGCACCAAGTGCCAGACAATTCACTGCTATTCCGGTTCCTTTGAGTTCTTCGGCAAGGCATTCGGTTAGTACGGCCAATGCACCTTTGCTGGCGCTGTAGAGACTGAGCCCGGAAAATTTTGCGCTGCCCTGAACCCCGCCCATGCTGCCAATATTGACAATGTGGGCATTGGGAGCAAAATAGGGAAGTAATTGTTGTATAAAAAAGAAAGGTGCCTTGACATTTGTGGTAAAGACATTGTCGAAGTCTTCCGGCTGCATTTGTGTCATAGGTTTATTGATCAGCAGGCCGGCATTGTTGATCAGGATCCCGGGTTTCAGGTCATGAAGATCAATCAGTTTTCTGATGGATTCAGTTGCACCGGACGAAGCAAGGTCAACGGAAACAGAGATCAGGTTTGTTGACTTCAGGCCATTCAGCTGGTCTATATTTCTCGAAAGCCCTACGACACGATAGTTTTCTAAACCGATGAAAAGTTTTACCAGTTCAAACCCTATGCCCTTTCCGGCTCCTGTGATGATGATGTCGGTCATGGAAATTCACTGTTTTCAATCTCTTGATCACCCCGGCTAACCTGTCGTTTCATCTGCCTGATATCAACCGCACTTATGGTAAGCATGCCTTCCTCATCAACGGTGATGGAGATATTTACATCATTATCCGAGATAAATGGGTCGAAATTCATATAGGCTATACCTTTAATAGGAGTGCTGCTGTAGGTTTGCGAGAGTTCTATTGCTTGTTCATAATCCTTGCTGATCGGGATTCCGGCTGCTTTGGCAATACGTTCAGCCTCTGCCATCGCAGTTTGATACGAACCACTGTACACAAGCATTATGGAGTTGAAGCCTTCTGATGGATTGTCGGCAGAAGTCATCTGGCTGTAATCTGGGTCAAGCATCAGGCCTGCAGGTTCAGTCAGTCCAAGTTCTCTGGCCCATGCAGGTAAACCGCTGGCAGGGTTGCTTTTCGAGCGTCGTGCAATTGCTCTTCCATAGGTTTGCTTGATTTCGTTGAGCAGTTTATCTGCCTGTTCATCCGAAATCTGTCCCTCTGATCTTTGTTGCTCAACCATGTCAACCTCTTGTTGCATAGCATCCATCATATCCATCGTTTGCCCTAACTCGCCCATGGTTTGGTTGAAGTTATGCAATTCCTGCTCAAACTTGTCTGTTTCTGTCTTCTCAGGTTGTTCATGACATGAGAATCCAAGCAATACAATAAGTGTCAGAAGAAATGTATTAGTAGCAATTGTCTTCATATCAAGCAATATCAATTAAAAATGATTGTTGTTTCAGAAATCTTTCCTGTGCATTTCAGTGTACGAAGATAAGATTTGAAGCATTGGGATTATCACATCGCTGTCATTTTTTATTAAACCGAGACGAACAGATTATTTGTGATATGCAAGCTGTGTCTGTGGTTAAGGCACATTTTATATTTTTCGTTTCAATCAGGGAATGATTTTTGTTGTGGCTTAATTCGCTTCAGCATCTGTCTGACTGATTGCTCCGGATGTTTTTTTAACGTAATTTTGAACACCAAAATACTAGTCTGTGTCCCGTTTGATCATTTTTATGTGTGTTTCAATCTGCGGCTTGGTCATGCAGTCTTTACCGGCTCAGGATTTGGAAAGAAGCGTGAACGACATCGGACAGGCATTACTCAAAGGTGATTCAAAAGCTTTGGCAGTCATGTTTATGGAAACCATTGAGCTGGATATCAGTTCACACAAAGGAAAGTTTAGCCGAAATCAGGCTCAGATGATTTTGAGAGATTGGTTTTTGGTCAACGAACCCCTGTCTTACGAATTACGTCAGGAAGGAAAGACCGGAAACTCTGTCTTTTTAATCGGGTTTTTGAACTGCAAAACCGAAACTTTCAGGGTTTACATCATGTTTGACGGCCAAAGCAAACAAACAGCCATACACTATTTAAGTCTGACAAAGAATGAACGTTAAAATTTCTACTGCCAGGGAATTAATATCACTGGCCATAAATGAGGATGTTGGTGAGGGCGATCATACTACACTCGCTTCCATACCTGAAGGTACAAAAGGCAAAGCAGTCCTGCTCTGCAAGGAGCAAGGAGTTCTGGCGGGCATGCGCGTGGCTCCCATGGTATTTAATTTAATCGATGAAAATATTGAGTTTAAGCCTCTGCTTGCTGATGGAACCCATATTCTTCCGGGCGATCAGGCATTTGAGGTGAGTGGGCCGTTCAGGTCGATTCTCACAGCTGAACGATTAGTGCTGAACTATCTGCAAAGGATGAGTGGCATTGCAACGCGCACTTATGCGTTGTGGAGTTTGGTCAGCGACTTACCGGTTAAACTGCTGGATACCCGGAAAACTACTCCAAACATGAGGGTTTTTGAAAAGATGGCCGTGAGGATTGGAGGCGGATACAATCATCGTTTCGGGCTTTTTGATATGATTTTGATTAAGAACAACCATGTGGATGTTGCCGGAGGAGTGACAAAGGTGCTGAAGCAGACCCAACAGTATCTTGAGCGAACCGGCCGTAAATTGCAGGTGGAAATAGAAGTTCGCAATATGGATGAACTGCAGGAGGCATTGAATTGTGGTGGTTTTCAGCGGGTGATGTTTGATAATTTTTCTGTTACCGAAATGCGCAAAGCAGTAGATATCGTAAATCATCGGTTTGAAACAGAGGCCTCCGGCGGCATTACTGAGCAAACGCTGAGGGATTATGCACTGACCGGAGTTGATTTCATTTCGGTAGGGGCATTGACGCACCATGTCAGAAGTCTTGATATGAGCCTGAGGGCATTGATCTAAATGTTTACGTTGAACAGAATACCCAGAAAATACCTCCGGTCATACATTACCGGACGAAACAGACTCATCGCCTTGTTGCGCCTGATCATACTGCCGGGGTTCTTCAGAATTCCTTTGTATGATGTTCTTGTATTTTTTCTCAAAGGCATTTTCGAAGGAGCAATAACCGTCAGAGCAGCAGCAGTTGCTTTTAACTTTTTTCTGGCCATCTTTCCTTTTATATTGTTCATCTTCACATTGATACCTTATATACCTATTGATAATTTTCAGGCATCATTATTTGGCTTGTTCGAAGAGATTATTCCTCCCCAAACATTTGAAGCTGTTGAATCCACCATTTTCGATATCATTACACGGCAAAACACCGGATTGCTTTCGGTGAGTTTTATACTGACCTTCATATTCAGTACAAATGGTATTAATTCAATTATTGAAGGTTTTAACAGCACCTGGCATGATATTGAAACCAAAACCTGGCTGCAGCAGCGCCTTGTGGCAATCTTTCTGATGCTGGTACTCTCGATACTCGTGGTGCTGAGCATTGTGCTGATCACAATGGGTGGTGTGCTGATTCAGTGGATGCAGCTTAACGAATGGCTACAGTCGGATTTTACGGTTATACTGCTTCAGATTTTACAATGGGTTATCATACTTGCACTTACTTTCTTAAGTGTTTCATTCCTGTATTACTACGCTCCGGCTCAGCGACGAACCTACAGATTTTTCAGTCCCGGTTCCTCACTGGCTACTGTTTTGTTACTGCTCGGAACGCTTGCATTCAATTATTATGTTTCAAACTTTGCTCAGTATAATGCTTTGTATGGTTCCATCGGAACCCTGATCATTTTTTTAATGTGGTTGTATTTCAATGCATTGATACTACTTATCGGATTTGAGTTAAATGCCAGTATCAAGCAGGCCAGATTTGGACGAAGAATTAAGTCCATCACTTCATAAGAAAAGAAGAAATAAACAGCAAACAAGTTAACGATACCTTCAGAGTATTTCGTTCAGGAGTTCAGTCAATCTTACTTCGCGACGCTTTTCCGGAAAATTTCGCATGATATGTGCACGAGCAGCTTTGCCAGGCTCATCTCCTGAAATAAGTGCTTTCGTTATGAGAATAGCCGCCTCGGCGGCATCGTGTTTTTGCAGCAGATATCCGGTGTTGCCGATAGCCGCCGGAATACCATTCACCTGACTGCCAACAGGAACACATTCGCACAGCATGGCCTCGCACAGGCTGTTGGGCAGTCCTTCGCTGAGCGAAAGCTGGGCATAAACCTGATGATTGCTGTATAAGGCCGGCAGATCATGGTAGGCAATAGGCCCAAGTAACCTGACATTGGAAGGTAGGTTATCCCGGTATTTATTCTGCATTTCTGGCGATATTCCGGCAAGTGTAAAAATTGTATCCGGCAGCAAACGGGCGGTTTCAATCAGCAGGTCAAACCCTTTAAGTCTGAATGTCTGTTCCTTGCTCACATAAGCAACTGTCAGGACCGATGGTTTTCTGTCAACAGTTGTATCTCTTTTCCATATGGCCGGATCATAGCCGGTTGGCAACACTTCGATGCGGCCCCTTATCCCGGGCACATATTGCCTGACGCCAACCGGCAAAGCAATACCACCACTGCCTGCATAGTGGTTAAACCCCGCTGCCAGACTGCCGTCAACAGGCAGGATCAGGTTGGCGAACCTGTATGTGGACGCTGCGCACCAGTAACGGAAATTTTTCCGAACAAAGACGCCATATGACAGTTGCGGGATGGCAACCGCATCAAATCCACCCGTGACCACAACTACTTTCCTCCCGGTTATTCTGCCAATAAGGGCCGGAAAAAGTGAGTGGTAGTCGGCGAACCAAATAAAAACCAAATCAGATCGGGTGGCAAATCTAAGGGATGCGAACATGGTTTTTGTCATCTGAATGGCAAATCCAATTGGGTTTTTGGTGGATTGATAATGAAATTGCCGGACACTAAAACGTTTTCTCAGGATTTCGTAGTCTTTTCGCACAAAACTCGAATAACCCGGATCAACCATCCAAATCTTTTTTGTTTTCATTGTTTTCTGATGCCGGCTTTGTAAAGCAACCAATCGCCTCCTTTAGTAACTTCCTCAGAAACTTTTAGACCATAACTAAGAGCTGAAAAAATTACCACCATGATCAGGCTGCGCACGATTATATCAATAATGAAATTGTCAAATTCCGGCATGAAGTATTGTGCCCCGAAAGCAACAAGACCAATTGCTACAACTTTGATGTGACCGGATGAAAAAGGCTGAAAATGATGCATTCTGTAGAGATACAAAAAGCGGACCAGTACATAAACCGCGTATGAAACCAGCGATGCCAGCGCAGCACCGGTAATTCCCCAGATTGGTATCAATATCAGATTGGTGCACACAATAAGCACAAAGAGCATCACCATCATATAGCTGAGTACTTTATAGCGTGGCGAAACCGAAATGATCACGGCACTTGCTCCACCCAGCATTTCGAGCAGGTTGGTGAGGGCAATCAGCACGATAACCCAGCCTCCGGCAGCATAGCTTTCGGGAAGCAGGTGATAAATGTTGTGCAGGTTGCCCCATAATCCTATGAAAATCAGTAACCCAATAACAAATTGGTTGATGCTTGTGCGGTAATAGATGTCTTTGATTTGTTCCAGATTGCCTGTTTTCCATGATTCGGCAATGAAAGTGGAAGAAATTTTCATCAGAATCCGGGATGGGATCACTACTAACGTGCCAAAGAAATAAGTGATGCCGTAAATGCCGGTGTCATCAAGTCCGACCATTTTGTTGATCATCAGGCTGTCGATATTCAATATGGCAATGTTGCTGAAACCGATCACTACATTGAACAGGCTGACGTTGATCATTTCTTTTTGCAGAGAAGGCTTAATAAAACCGGAATCGGAAGCGAATTTTAATTCACCATCTCTGTAGAGCGACACCAGCAGCATCAGTGTCGGCAGGGCATAACCGGCAATATAAAGTACAATGAACAGATAGAAACTCATTTCCGAATAAAAATAGCCTATTATCAGCATGAGTGTAAAAACACGCTGATATACTTCGCGGTAAAGCGAACCTTTTACGGCGTTGAACAGTACCTTGTAGAAATTATCAAACGCCTGAAAAAACACATTGGCAAAAATCATCGGAATAACCATCAGGATAAATTCGCTGAGCATAAAGTTGTCGGCCTCATTGCTGCCCGAAATCAGCCAGTCACTGAGCAGATAAAATACTACCGCCGTAAGCAGAGAGCCTGCGAGTGAAACCAGAATGGTCAGGCGCATAAAACCGTGGTGGTTGCTCTTTTTGTCGCGGAAATACGTGAACATCCGCGAAATTACCCCTGTAAAACCGATCGTCCCAAGCTGGCCAAACAGTGCAGCATTGGCAACCAGCACCTTTATCACACCGTTTTCGGCTTCGGTGAACAGATGAGGTAACATAAGACCAGTAGTCACAAACCCCAGTAGTACACCGAGATAAGAAATAACCGAGCCGGTGATGGTTTGTCGCTGAATGATTCCCAATGGATCGCTTTTGCATGCAAAGGTAATAAACAAGCACATGATTGTCGTCTTTAGCTTATGAATCGATTTCAGCTTTTTGGTTGTGCCGAAAAAAACTAATTTCGCTGCACAGAACAGCCAATATGACCAAAAGAAACAAAACCTCCATAGTGTTTGTCGGCAGTGGTGCCATTGCAACCGCATTGGGAAACATACTCGCTCAGGACGAGGACTATCTCGTTACTCTTTTATCCATTGAAAAGGATGTGATCGAATCGGTGAATGCCGAACATGTGAATGAGAAATATTTTCCAACCGTGCGGCTTAGTCCGCTGTTGAGGGCAACAGAGGATAAATCGGTATTGGGTTCGGCCGACATGGTTTTTTTGGCCATTCCATCGGTCACTATAGTGGAATATCTGACCCACAATCGTGAGAATTTAAGCCCTGAAGCCATACTGGTGAATCTGGCCAAAGGATTTGGCAACGAACGTGACATCATACCTGATTGCCTCGCGCAAATCTTGCCTAACCCCTTGGCAACACTCAAAGGTCCTTCGTTTGCACGGGAGATCATCAACAGACAACCAACCGCTTTTACACTTGCTTCAGAAAACGAGGACCTGTTTGATGTTTTTGACGAACTGTTCGACAATACAACCATCCACCTCGACTACAGCACTGATGTTCGTGGGGTGGAGTATGCAAGTATCCTCAAAAATATTTACGCCATCATCATAGGTATTGTTGATGCCCATTATGATTCGCCCAACCTGCGCTCACTGGTACTTACGCTTGCCATTAATGAGATGCGGTCTCTGATCAGCCGGTTTGGGGGCAGAGAGGAAACCATGTTCCATTATTGTGGTTTTGGCGATTTCACCCTTACGGCCCTCAATGACCTGAGCCGGAACCGCACTTTAGGTCTGTTGATCGGAAAAGGTTTTTTCACCAGCAATATTTCTGATAAGGTAGTCCTCGAAGGCCGGATAGCCGTAAATGTGCTGTGTGAACAGTTGTCGGGACAGGAAGGCGCCTGCGTTCAGTTTCCCTTGATCACCGAACTGCATAAGGTGTTCAATCAGGAATATGATATCAAGAATTTTGTGAGCAGGATACTGAGAAGGCATAACTGAGATTTTCAGTAGATTAATTTCTGCATTTATTTTCATCTGGCAGTAATAAAAGGGATTGGTTTCTCTAACTTTGTATGAAACAAATTAGAGCATACAAAATGAAATCAATTCTGTTTTCGGTACTTGTATTTGGTACCATGCTTCTCAGCGCTCAGGATACACTTGTTTTGCAGCCGGGGCCAGAAGGAAAAGACGCACTAATATGGAGTATATTGCCTGACAATAATTATGGCGACTCACCTAAGTTTTTAAGTATGTCATGGACTTTCGGAGGTATTCCGGGAGCTGACAGATCGCTCATTCAGTTTGACCTCACAGAAATTCCGGAAGGCCGCGAAATTATCAGTGCAAAACTTAATTTGTTTTTTAAAAATCTTGAACCCAATGAGATGTTTCATACGGGTGAGAATGCTTCAGCTTTAAGACTAATTACTGAATCGTGGGATGAATATACAGTAACCTGGAACAACGCGCCATCTACAACAGACGATTTTCAGGTAATTCTTCCTCAGAGTATTAACCCACGACAGGATTATTTAAATATTGATGTAACTGAGGCGATTAGAAATTTGTACCAGTTTCCTGACTTATATTACGGTTGGTTGCTCGGATTAATAAATGAAAGCCCATGGAGTTGTTTGCTTTTTGCCTCAGGGGATATTGATGAGGTTCATTTACGGCCTAAGCTCGAAATAGTTTATACAGAGCAATCTGCATTAACAGCATTTTTTAATTTTGAGATACATGAAAATGCTATGGTATCTTTCTTCAATGAGAGTGAAGGTTATACAGAATTGAATTGGTCTTTTGGTGATGGAAATAGTTCCACTGAGGAGAATCCGGTATATCAATTTGAGAATGCAGGCCATTATAATGTTTGCCTCACAGTATTTAACGATACCCTGGAAAAAACATATTGTGATACAGTATTCCTGTGCAATTCATCTGTAGCTTCCTTTATTGTTGAATCAGTTGAGCTTGAATGTCGCTTTGTGAACCAATCAGAGAATGCTGATTTTTATGTTTGGGATTTCGGCGATGGACTACAATCACAGCTTTCAAATCCTGAACATATTTTTGCTGCAGATGGGTTATATGCAGTTCGTTTAGTTGCATCTAATGAATGCAGCAGCGATACGATTACAAAGCTGGTTTATATTGCTAACATATTAGATGATAATAGTGTATTTAGCTTATTTCCAAATCCTTCACGCGGTACGTTTTCGATTATTTCTAATGTTTCCGGGCCCTTCAAACTTGAAATATTTGATCAACGAGGAAATATCATACTTAAAGATGAAGGAGAATTAGTTGGCAATGAACCAGCGAATTATATGTTAACCGTACATAGCGGAATCTATTATTACCGGGTCTGGATAGAAAACAGATGGCATCAGGGAAAAGTATTTCTCATAAAACAATGATCAATTAACGAACACTTTCTTAGGCTTTGATTGTTCGATTGATTAATTCCACGAGCATGCCAGTAAGATTTCTTCTTGTGTATTCTGTGTTTTTCGCGATTGATAGTGTACTTATTATATCTGATTGATGGCTGAGCAAAAACGTAACATATTCTTTTAACTCTTGTTTGCTTTTTTGGTCGAAGCAATGACCTGCTTTAGTTTCCATCAGAATCTTCGCGGAATTACCCTCCGTTGGCCCAATGCAAATAATCGGCCGTTTTGCCCCTAAGTATTCAAAGAGCTTACCGGTCAGAATCAGATTGGCATTTGGTGTGTCGTTGATCAGGAGCAACAGGGCTGCGGTTTTGTTGAATTCCTGATATAGCTCAGCATGTGGAATATACTCCTGATACACAACAACCTTCTCTAAGCCAAACTCCTTTACGGATTCCTTTACTGAAATATCCACATTTCCTGTTAAAGCAATTTCAATTTTTTCAGAAATGTCCGGGTTTTCATGAATTAATTCCTTTAAAGCCTGCCAGAAAACAACAGGGTTTCGGGTTTTCACCAAAGAGCCAATATGCGCGATGCGAAATTTGTCGTGGATGGGATGATCTTCAATGTTTCGAAAATCATCTTCGTCGTAGCCATTGGTAATAACATGATAATTGCGGGAAACGATTCTGTTGAAATCAGCAGCCATTCCCTGGCTGATTACTGTGACTGCATCGGCTGAATGTAAAACTTTTTTCTCCAGTTGCCTGTGTTTTTGATCGGCACTCCGGCTAAGCTTTAATTGATGATAGAAATCAATGTTCGTCCAGGGATCACGAAAATCAGCTAACCAGGGAATCTGGGTTTTTCCTTTTAGATGCATGGCAATCAGATGCATACTGTGCGGAGGTCCGGTCGAGATAATCAAATCCACAGGATTATCATTTAAGTATCTGCTCAGATACTTCACTGATGGTTTAATCCAGAATCGACGCGCATCAGGTATAAAAAAATTGCCTCTGATCCAAATGCTTAGGTTTTCTATTGTTCCTGGTTTTTTCTTTTCCGACAGAAAAGCAGTTTGAATCCGGTCTGATTGTTTTCGCCCGCTTAGTCTTTTATAAATCTGATAGGGTTCCCAAACTTTTGTCCGAAGTACGGTGATTCCTTCGGGTATATCTTTAGTCAAAGTCTCATCAATTACCGGCACTTCAGGGTTCTCTGCCGTATAAACGATGGGCTCCCACCCGAATTCTCTGAGATATTTCACGAACTTGAGCCATCGCTGCACTCCTGCGCCACCCGAAGGCGGCCAGTAGTAGGTGATGATCAGTACCTTTTTCATGCCTTTTGTTGTAGCCTCCACTGCTTGATTTCGTGTACCGCAAGTCCAATCAGCAGAAGAATGAGTATTGCTGAACCGGCAAATGATACTTTTTCGCCTACAGCCCACACTTTTGGTTCAAACTTCATTTCGATGCTATGGTTTCCGGCCGGCACCAGCAATGCCCTCAGCAGGTAGTTGGCACGGATCAGCGGTGCTTCCTGTCCGTCGATATAGGCTTTCCATCCTTTAGTGTACCAGATTTCACTGAAAACAATCAGATTGGGTATGTTGGTTATGGATTCGTAAATCAGATGATTCGGCTGATACGAAACAAGGCTGACTCTTGCTGTGGTGTCCATTGCCGGTGTAAAACCTGCAAGAATTTCCTCAAATTCGCGGTGCAAAACAGCAGTAGTCATGAGGTCGGTGTCGCGCAGCGATTCAATTTCTTTGTTGGGCGTGTCCACCCACATAATGTTGTCCACAGTCCATGCATTACCAAAACTGTTCATATTGGTGATGGGTGGCGAAGCCGGATTAAAGATTATATAGCGGGTATTAAGCATGTTGAGCACTTCGAGTCTGGCAAGTGTACTGTTGATGGCGCCAAGGTTGGGATTGTCGCGCAAGGTTCCGATCAGCATTCCGATTTCGGGCTGAAGATGCATTTCGATCACATCCTGATACCTTTGAAGTTTTGCACCATGATATCCGCCAATAGATTGGTGAAAATAGGAGGCTGTGGCATCGTTAAATGTGCTTGTTGAAATATCCAGAACACGGTAGGATGGATCAATGTCTTTGAGTATTTCGAGGTTGGCTGTTGCAGGCTGGAAGGGATTTTCTGCCTTGCGTGCAGGAATGAAGTTGTTACTGTTGAGGTAGCGGCTCGCGACAGGAACCATATCGGCCAGAATGATGATCGTGAGTGCAGCCGTAAGCCAGCGGGCTCCAAGTTTATTGATGGCTTTCAGATACATTAGCCCGGCAGCAAGGGTGATGAAGAAAAAGGAACGCAAAGCATCGGTCTTAAAAATATGCATCCGAACTGTTTCCAGTTGGGCAAGGAAAAGATCGATCTGGCCACTGTCGGCGGGGTTGCTTCTTCTCATTTCGTTGAACTGCTCCCATTCGTATTGACTGAGGAAGGAGAAGAAAGTGCCCGGCATCAGGTAAAAAAGTAGTGCTATGCCACCGCTGAGGCCATAGGCGATAAAGAAGTATTTGCGCCATTTCGCCGAAAAGTCGGTCTGCTTATACCATTCATTCAGTGCCAATACTGCCAGCAGCGGGATGCAGAGGTCGGCAATGACCAATATCATCGAGACGGCCCTGAACTTGTCGTATCCCGGAACATAGTCAAGGAAGAAATCAGTAAACACCATATAATTTTTCCCCCAGCTCAGCAGGATGGAAAGCACTGTAGCGGCAAGCAATATCCATCTGTATCTCCCTTTGACAATAAACAAACCCAGAACAAAGAGGAACACGATCACTGCACCTGTATAAACAGGCCCGGAGGTTCCGGGCTGATCGCCCCAGTAGGCATTTTGCTGCGCAATAAATTCACGGTAAGGTCTTTCGGCTCTATCGAGTGCTGAATGATTTTTCCCAATGACTTGTGAAGCTCCTCCTTTAGTATTCGGAATCAGCAGCGACCAGGTTTCGCCAATGCCATAGCTCCAATGAGTGATATAACTTCTGTCCAGCCCCTTTGTCTGGTCTGTAACATCTTTTTCAATCACGGGTTTGCCGCGCATGGATTCCTTTCCGTATTCCCACGTGGCATAGAGGTTTGTACCGTGGGTCATCACGGCCAGCAGGGCGGAAAGAAGCAGTACAGCTGTAGCCTTGCCAAAACCGGGCAGTTGTTTGAATCTTATTGCATCAATCAGCATTACCAGGCCAAGTATAAGCACAATCAGCATCAGGTAATAGGTGATCTGCAGGTGTCCGGCCTCGAGTTGAAGTGCCAGTGCAATGGCTGTGAGCAGTCCGCCTTTGAAATATTTACCTCTATAGGCAAGTATGATTCCTGCCAGGACAGGTGCCATATAGCCTATCGCATAAGCTTTTGAGGTGTGTCCGGCACCAAGGATAATAAAGAAATAGGAGGAAAAGCCGAAGGCAAGAGCGCCTGCCATGCTCAGCCAGGGATCAACCCTGAGTACAAGCAATAAAATGTAAAACCCTAAAAAATAAATAAATACAGCATTTGCAGGGAAATTCATTCCAAGGGTGATGACTTTCCTGATGTATCTGATGAGGTTTCCGTCGTAGATTACCGAGATTTGCCATGCAGGCATGCCGCCAAACATTGAGTTTGTCCACAAGGGCTCATCACCGTTCTCTTCCCTGAAATCGGCAATTTCTTTCGACATACCCTTGTGCATGTCAATGTCGTGCATATCCAGCCGCTTTCCTTCGAGCATTGGGTGCATGTAGGCAAAGGTGATGGCAATGAAAACCAGGATGGCTGTCAGATACGGCACTAGTTTGTTCAGGGTTTGGTTGGTGGTCATGTTACTTTTTTTTATTGTTGTCCTTGATTTCTTCAAAATCGACGTATTCTCCTGCATCCGGGTCAATCCGTGGCGTTTCAACGGGATTGTACTTCACGCTGATTTCTCCTTCTTTTTTGCTTTTGGTTTGTTGCGTGCCACCCATCCGCTCGCTCATTTTTCTGACAAAACGATTGATCAGCCGGGGTAAGAAGAAGCGTAACCCAAGCCTGAGCAGGTAAAAAGCAACGATAATCCAGAATACTACTAATAGGAAATCTTCCATGATTTCAATATCTCCAGGCGGTTGTCGATTGGTTGCGAAATTAAAGAATTAATGAAATAGAAGCAGTTTTCAGGGGCTTAAAAAAACAGGCAGAAGACCTTTTGAGCCTCCTGCCTGTGGTATATCCCGATTATGAACTGTACTAAAGCTCGTCGGAAACAGTAAGTCTTTTTCTGCCTCTTGCGCGTCTGGCTTTCAATATTTTACGGCCATTGGCTGAGGACATTCTTTCCCTAAAACCGTGTTTGTTCTTACGTTTCCTGTTCGATGGCTGATATGTACGCTTCATGGTATGATGACTTAATTTTGGGAGTGCAAAGGTAGAGATTTATTTTTAACGGGCAAATCATTTTCGGAAAAAATGTAAAAAATCACACCTTATGCTTTCTTTATATGGTTTTAAGTTTAATTTATGCAGTGCCCGGATGCTTGATTCCGGGCAACTGCATTATTTGGTTCAGGACTTAGAAGGAATATGTTTCAGGGTTTCCACCAGATAATCCCAAAACAGGCCCACGGTGCTGATTTCAACTTTTTCGTCGGGTGAGTGGGGATGCCTTATGGTTGGCCCGAAGGAGATCATGTCCCAATTCGGATAGGCGGCACCAAGTATTCCGCATTCGAGTCCGGCATGGATTACTTTTACTTCAGGAACTTTGCCGTATTTAGCATTGTACACATCTTTCATGGTTTGTAGCACCGGTGAATGAACATTTGGTTTCCATCCCGGATATTCGCCATGAGATTTGGCCTCTCCACCTGCAGATGTGATGACTTTACGTATGTTTTCGGCAAGTTTGATCTTGTCTTGATCAACCGAACTGCGCTGAAGGCTGGCGATGGTCACTTTTTCTCCGTCGGATTTTACAATGGCCAGATTGGTTGATGTTTCGACCACACCAGGCATGTCCTTGCTCATGGCAATAACTCCGTTGGGATATTTGGCAATTGCCGCGAACAATGATTCCTGTGTCTTGGTATCAATCACCATTTCGGGTATTTCTGCAGCTTCAGCGTCAATTACGAGGCCGCCGTCAGTGTCCTTAAAGCGTTCAACAGCAATTGCGGCAAATTCTTTTACGTATAATTCAAAATTTGTTTTGTGTTCAGCTGGTACCACAACAGTCGCAAATGCTTCTCGCGGAATGGCGTTGCGCAGGCTGCCACCGTTGATCGAAGAAAGTCTGAGCTGGAATTTAGTTGCTGCGAGACTCATCAGTGCGTTGATGATTTTGTTTGCGTTTCCTCTGCTGAGGTTAATATCGAGGCCTGAGTGACCGCCTTTCAGCCCTTTGACAATTATTTTATAAGCTGTCTGTTCGGCCGGAACGGGTTCAGATTTATAATGAAACAGACCTGTTGTGTCAATGCCTCCTGCACAACCAATATACAGTTCACCTTCATCTTCCGAATCCATGTTCAGCAGGATGTCGCCGTGCAGCAGGCCGGGTTTCAGCTGAAAAGCACCGGTCATTCCGGTTTCCTCGTCAATAGTGAACAAAGCTTCTACAGGCCCGTGCTCCAGATCGTTAGCTTCGAGCACCGACATAGCCGCGGCCACACCAATACCATTGTCCGACCCAAGGGTTGTTCCTTTTGCCTTTACCCAACCATCTTCAATGAAAGTGTTGATAGGATCTTTTTCAAAATCGTGTCCTGTTCCTTCATTTTGTTGCGGAACCATATCCAGGTGCGCCTGCAGGATAACGCCCATGCGGTCTTCGAATCCCGGAGTGGCAGGTTTGCGGATAATCACGTTACCTACTTCGTCGACAACGGTTTCCAGTTCCAGCTTCTCGCCAAATTCCTTCATAAAGGCAATGATCCTGGCTTCTTTTTTTGATGGCCTTGGTATTTGGGTGAGGCTGTGAAAGTTCTTCCACAGGTTGTTTGGTTCCAGTTCAAGAATTGATGTACTCATGGTTTTTCCTCCGGGTATAAGGTTAGTGAATGACTAATAGATTTAAGCCGGTAAAAGTAATGAAAATGCACGATTTTTTATGTGTTATTATAATTATTGGTCTCATGTGTCTGATTATAAACATAATAAGCAAGTGATTCAATGTTTGGTGTTTGGGGATAAGCTGCAGATTGGCTATATTTACGGTCAATTTTTTTTTTATGAGACGATCTATACGAAATCAGTTGCCGGTCAATTTGAATTTGAATGTCCGGGGTTTAAATCAATCGAGTACCCTGGCAATTAATGAGCGAAGCCGACAATTAATCAGTCAGGGACGGAAGATTTTCAGATTTGGTCTGGGGCAATCACCTTTTCCGGTGCCTGAGCCTGTAGTAGAATCTTTAAGAATCCACGCCCATGAAAAGGATTATCTGCCTGTAAAAGGTTTGTTGCAGCTTCGCGAGGCTATTTCTGGTTTCAACAAGCGTAATCAGAAGGTTGACACACGTCCTGAAGATATTCTCATTGGCCCGGGATCTAAGGAATTGATTTTCATTCTGCAGATGGTTTATTATGGAGACCTTATCATTCCGACTCCTTCTTGGGTTTCATATTTTCCTCAGGCGCGAATTATTGGGCGACATGTGCAATGGGTAAATACGCAGGCTGCGGATGGGTATAGGTTAAGTGCTGAAAAGCTGGAGATGATATGCCGCACTGATCCAAACAGGCCCAGAGTTGTGATTTTGAATTATCCTTCAAACCCTACAGGATGCACCTATCCGCTTGACAAGCTGAAAGAACTGGCATCTGTTGCAAGAAAATTTCAGGTGGTTCTTGTCAGTGATGAGATTTACGGTATGATTCACCATCAGGGTCAGCACGTTTCCATAGCACGTTTTTATCCTGAAGGAACTATAATCAGCAGTGGGTTGAGCAAATGGTGCGGGGCAGGAGGATGGAGGCTGGGATCTTTCAGTTTTCCGCATGAACTGCATTGGCTCAGGGATGCAATGACGATTGTTGCAAGCGAAACATATACTTCAACTTCTGCTCCAATTCAATTTGCCGCAGTAACAGCTTTTGAGGGTGGAAACTTCATCGATGTTTACCTGGAGAATTCCAGACGAATACTACGCTATCTGGCCAAAATCATCAGACTAAAGCTGGAAGGGCAGTTTATTAGTGTTCCCATGCCTGCCGGAGGATTTTACTTGTATCCTGATTTTGGTTACTATCGTGAGAAACTTTCAGCCAAAGGCATATTTACATCTGTTGAGTTGTGTGAAAGAATACTGGAGGAAACAGGTGTGGCATTGCTTCCCGGAATTGATTTTGGACACCAGCCTGAGGAGCTATTAGCCAGATTGGCATATGTTGATTTCGATGGTCGCCATGCATTGGAAGTGCTGGAGCATTCCTATCGAGAACAGAAGTTAACAGAGGATTATATTCGTGATGTATGTCCGATGATATGGGAAGGAACAGAGAAACTGGTTCAATGGTTCGCGAACCTATAGATTAAGTTCCATTTTAGTCCTTAAACATTTCAGCGTTAAAAACCAGCTTTCATATATGCTGATTTTTAACGCTGAATTGTTTGGTCAATGGCGGATGAACAAGTGTTCTGCCGGCTTTGAACTATTTCTTGTTTGGCAGATCAAGTCCAAATCCTTTTTGTTTATCAACATACTTTAGAACCAGTGAAAGGATCATGGCAAGCACACCAAAACCGGCGAAGATCAGTTCAGGAACAGTGTAGTCATATTTTGCCTGAGTGTCACCTGCGGCAATGGCTTCGGCTACGCCAGGGTTGGCAGCTGTAATGGCCCATCCGATAAGAATGGGAACGGCAAGTAATCCTATGTTTTGTATCCAGAAAGTGAGTCCATAGGCTGAACCCAGAAAACGTTCTTCAACAATTTTGGGAATTGAGGGCCACATGGATGCCGGCACCAGTGAGAAGGCCAATCCGAGAATCACGATAGTTGCATAGGCAACCAAAGGAGTGAAACTTTCGGCGGGTACAAGGGCAAAAATCAGGTGCGAAACGGTGAGCAGGATGGCTCCGTAAAGCATCATGGTTGCGCCAAGCCCTTTTCTGTCGAGGAAAGCTCCTATAAATGGGGTGAGAACCATGGCGCCAATCGGGAAGAAGGAAAACATGGCAGCGGCATCTTTAATGCTGATGTCGAGTTTTGAAGAGAGCATGTCAGTGGCAAATTTCTGGAAGGGGAATATAGCTGAGTAAAACAAAACACAAAGTCCTGCAATTGCCAGAAAGCCAGGATTTTTCAGGATAAGCCAAAGGTCGCTCACCCGGAAAGTCTCCTCAGATTCGCTGCCTGCTGTTTCGCCGGTTTCCTTATCCAGTCGGGCATCCATAAAGGTGTAGATGAAGAAGGTTAAAAAACCGACTACCAGAAATGTTACTCCCCAAAAGATTGAGTTAACGGCACCTCCATTTTCAGCAAAAATGGGCGAAAGGCGGAACACGGCGAAAACACCCAGACGTGCAATTGCCATTTCGAGTCCCATGGCAAATGCTAGTTCACGGCCCTTAAACCACTTAACAATGGTTTTTGAAACTGTTATTCCGGCCATTTCCACACCTATACCGAAAATGGCAAAACCAAAGAAAGCCAGTTTTGCCGAAGAGGGGACAGCTGTCCAGAAAGTATCAAGCCAACTTGCCAAACCGGTACCGGCAAAACCCTCCGTGAGTGCGTAATATTTTATCGATCCGCCAATTACCATGGCAAGGCCGGCTGTGATAATGGTAAATCGGATACCCATCTTGTCGAGAATGATACCGGAGAGGATCAGAAAAAATGCAAAGACATTCAGGAAAAACTCCGACCCGCCCAGCATACCGAAAGTTTCGGGCGACCAGCCATGGTTGCGCTCGAGGAGGCTCTGAAGCGGTGCGGCTACATCAATAAAAAAGTAGGCAAAAAACATGGATAACGACACAAGTCCAAGTGCAATCCATCGGGCGGTCTTCGACTCGCGCAGCGATCGTTTGATCATTTCGGTCATAACATATCAGTTTTTGGGATTAATCCGGCGAAGGTAGAAATTCTTTCATTTTACTCTTCACCGAATGTGATTATTTTCAGCGGTCATACTTAAATGCTACAGCAGTGTAAACAATACAAACCATGTGGACTTCACCTAAAAAAAAGCGCAAGGCTCGTTGATTAGCCTTGCGCTCGTCCGACTGTACTTTAAGTAACATTATTATCTTGCTGAAGAACCTGAGTTGGCGGATTTTTTTGAGGGTTCGCTTCCGGCTTTTGTGGACAATTTAGCTGGGTCAGTCTTTTTTAATTCCTTCGCAATAGCAGATGAATTCCTGTTGTCTTTTCCTGCAGTGCCTGTCTGCTGACTGCTTCGTTTTTTCGGCTCTTCTGACTTGTTTACTGAATTTCGCGGTTTAGGAGATTCCTTCACCGTTTGTTTATTGCGGTCAGCCGGTTTGTTTACTGTGCCGCTCTTTGCCGGCTTATTGTCGTTTTTTACCGGGCGCACTGATTGTTCCTGTCCACCTGCCCGATCAGAATCCTTTGCTCTTGATTGTCCTGATGGCTTCGCCTCTGTCGGTTTACTCCTGTCGCTTCTGTCGTTGTGCTTTGCCTCTTTTCGTGTCGAGACATTGTCACGCTTTTGAGTCTGATCCTTTTTTGGTCTTGAATATTCCAGTACTTCACGGGATTTTGACTCGCCAGGTTTTCCGGCATCGGCAGGCTTCCCGACAGCCCTGCTGTTTGGCTGTTTTATATCATCGACACGGGGATCGTTATTTGCTCTGCTGCCTGCACGTGACTTTCCGGGAAGGTTATCACCCCTTGAGATACGATGAGCATAATAAGTTTCTCCTTCTTTCCTCTGTTCGGGGCGGCTGTAGGTGTTACGGTAAATTCCGGTGTTGATATTGACAACAACTGCAGGGGAGTAATGTCGTTGATGGACATAGTATGTTGAATGGTATCTGTCGCACCGATAATGCCTCCAGGGACGATAATAAGCGTGGTAGTGATGATGCCATCCCGAGTGGTAGCCATAGTAATAATGGTAGTAGTGTGGTGTCCAGGGATGCCAGTAGTCGGGATAATATCCCCAGCCCCAGGATGAGCGCCAGACAACATATGTAGGAGCGGTAACAAAAACAATAACCGGCCAGGTTGCCACTTCGTAGTAGGTAGTACGCACAATTTTTGTTTGGGTCACAACTTCTGTAGTGGTGGATTTTCCTCCTGTATAGCCTGGGTTTGGTGTTTCCTCATAGTTGGGTTCAATAATGTAGTTTTGTCCGTATAAGGCTTCGTCGCCAATAAGCTGAATCTGAACAGAACCATCGCTGAATTTCTGAACTGTAAACACAGCAACATCCTGAAACTCTTTCTCATTCAGTGCTACACGGAGAACTATATTGTGCAGGTCTCCTTCAGCAAAGTCTAAAACCATGATATAGTCAATCAGGTTGTTGTTGTTCAGATCAAGGTTGTTGATCATGTTTTCAGGGTCATTTAAACCTCTTTCGAAGCTTTCGAGTGTTTCAGATTCCTGAAACAGATTCATCACTGCATAAAGGTTGAGGTTGTCACCCGGTAATCCAAGATATCCTTCGGATTGGTTTTGTGCTGTGAGCGGCATCATGGATGCAAGCAGCAGGCTGATGGCCATTAAAATTGCGTGCTTTTTCATTGCTTTGGGTATTAAAGGTTTCTTGAGTTGCTGAAATCCAAAAGCTGTGCCAGAAATAATTTCTGTACTTGGAAATCCTTATTAAACATCTTTTTCAGTGCATCTGAGTAAATCACTATCCGGTAAATAATGGAAATGATTCGAGTTAATGGATTGTTTTACAGCGCATGAAACATCCAATCAAAGAAAATGCGTTAGGTCCCAAAAAAAGTTTATACATTGATTTTCTCTGCCTCTGGAAATAATGAATCTGAGGACAGTTCGCAGTAAAGCAATGCTATTCTAATAGAGATGGATAAGGTATTTCGATTCGAACCACGGCTCTGAATAGTATTCGCTGAGGGGTTGGGCAATTTTGATTAGTTTTTTTGGGAGCACATCAAGTTCCGAACCTACATCGCCACCTTTGAGGTAAAGAATGCCATTAGGCTTTTGGTTAATTCCATGGCGGCGTATATTTTTTTGAGTCCAGGTCAGGAATTCCGGCAGGTTGGTAACGGCTCTGCTGATGATAAAATCAAAGGGATATTTTATTTCTTCGGCTCTTTTATTGATGGCTGTAACATTGTTCAGCCCAAGTTCCTGAACGGCTTGTTTTACGACCATAATTTTCTTCCCGATGCTGTCTGTTAGCAAAAAGTCAGCTTGTGGAGCCAAAATGGCCAGTGGTATTCCGGGGAATCCTCCACCTGTTCCCACATCGAGTATGGTGGTTTTCGGCTTAAAGCTGATGTATCTGGCTATGGACAGGCTGTGCAACACATGGCGCTCATAAAAATGTTCCATGTCTTTTCGTGAAATCAGGTTGATCTTGCTGTTCCAGTCTGTGTAGAAGGGTAGCATCGCCCGCAATTGTTCCTCCTGACGGGAAGTTAATTCGGGAAAATATTTATGAATTAAATCCATTGACCAAATATTGTGGCAAAGTTAGGGATACTTTTTTATCAACTGCTTCGTTGTGCATTCCATGAATTGGAGAAGCTGTTTTGAGTATCGAACCTGACTTCAGCCATGCGATAATAACAAGATAATGTGAATAATTCAGCAACAATCGGGCAGTCGGTGCAAAGCATTAGAGTATTTTTGCCCGTTATCCGACTAACTTCATGGATAGAATTACGTTAAGAGTTTTATTTTTCACTATCATTCTGTTCATGAATGCCCCTAAGGTTATTGTTGCCCAGCAAAAAATAACGACTGAGGAGTATATTCTGAAATACAAGAATATAGCTATGGAGAAGATGAGGGAATATAGAATCCCTGCTTCAATAACACTTGCTCAGGGCATCCTCGAATCGGGCAGCGGCAACAGTAATCTGGCCCGTCATGCAAACAACCATTTCGGGATCAAATGCCATACAGGGTGGCGGGGAAGATCTTATTATGCAGATGATGATGAGAAGAATGAGTGCTTCAGAGCCTATAAAAACCCCGAAGAATCTTATCATGACCACTCATTGTTTCTTACACAAAGACCCCGGTATGCTTCGCTGTTCGATCTCGATATCATGGATTATAAGGAATGGGCCAATGGTCTGAGTAAAGCAGGATACGCAACAAATCCGCGTTATCCGGAACTGCTGATCAGAATTATTGAACGGTACAATCTGCATGAATATGACTTGATTGCAATGGACAAGAAAAAGTTTCAGGCCGAAACAGCTCCTCACGAAATTCATTCTTTTGTGCCTGCCGACACCAGTGGATTAACCTTAGCAGGATATTCTCCACTCGGACGCAAGGTGTACATAAATAACCGCAGGAAATTTGTTTTTTCAGATAAGGGTGATCATATCAAAGAATTGGCACACGAGTTTGGCGTTTATGGTTGGCAATTGATCAAATACAACGAACTGTCTAAAGATGACAGTCTGGTTCCCGGACAAATGATTTATCTTGAAAAGAAGAGAAGAAAATCGTCGGGACAGGAGTTTCATGAGGTGGTGGTCGGCGACAATATGTACAACATTTCGCAGCAGTATGGTATCCGGCTGAAGGTATTGCGTCGTAAAAATAATCTTCCCGAAGGTGTTCAGCCGGAGGCGGGTGCCAGAATCAGACTGAGGTAGTTGCATAAACGTTTGATAGCATGAATCTTCAGTCAACTTTATTTTCTGAGATTTTTTTCTATTTGCTTTACCGTTTGTTTTTATTTACATTAGCAGACTAATTCAAAAAGCAATAGGGTCTAAATGACCTTTGCTTTTTGTCCACTGCTCCCAACACGCAAGGTTTGATTGATGCTCAATCTGTTTGAATTGGTATGAAACCAAACCTGGCTGTTTACTGTAACTGCTTCCATATTCTTTTCACTTTTCGGACATTTATCTGATTGATAAATAATTACTATTTGAGTTTGATGTAATGTTAATCATGTGGTGAAATGAAAGAAGAATCAATCAATATAGTTGTGTTTCCCAACCTGAATGATGCTGTTTTGGGGGCAATTCAGGCCAGGGCTGCCGCCGAAGGCATTGCGGTGAGTTTTGTGCAACCAAAAACACAGCATGAATTAGAAAAGGTAATGACCAAACAGGATATTAGATGTTGCCTGATCTCAGATAAATCGGAACTTTTTCTGCCCGAGAGCGTTATTAAAATGCTCCGTGAAAACTCTTTTACCAAAGATATATTTGTAGTTGCCGGGAATGTTACACCGGCTGAGATGCGGAATTACAACAGGGCCGGGGCTACTGAAGTATTTTTGGAAAATGAATCAGATGAAATCGCCGGAAAGGTTGTTTCCGGATTACTGCACAAAGAAACCGCTTTACAATCTGCAAGCCTTTCAGATCAGGGTAATGCCATGATGCTGCAGTGGCTGATCAACTCAGCAGGTGAATCAATGTTGTTGCTCAACCCTGAAGGAGTTGTGCTGATGGCAAACGAATATGCGGCCAGAAGGCTAAATACTTCTGTTGATTTGTTGTTGGGACAAAGTGTGTACCTTTTTTTGCCTGATGCAGTAGCAGAAACCAGGCGACAGATGCTTCGCAAGGCTGTTGATACCCGAATGCCGCTGAAGTTTGAAGATAAGCGAAACGGTTTATGGGTTTTGCATCATCTTCACCCTGTGATGGAACATGACAAGGTTGTTGCCGTTGCGATTTATGCCATCGACATCAGCGAACAACGGATTGCTTCAGAGGCACTTGCTGAAAGTGAACTTCGACTGCGGCTGGCTTTGGATGCTTCAATGCTTGGCCTGTATGACCTCAATGTGGTTACGGGCGAAGCAAAGGTAAATAACCGCTATGCCGAAATGATCGGTTATGATTATGTTGATTTTCATGAAACCAACGATGCCTGGATCGAACGGCTCCATCCTGACGACAGAGAACCAGTAGGTCAGGCATACAAAAATTACGTATCCGGAAAAACAAAGGACTATGTGGTGGAATTCAGACAGAAACACAGATTGGGACACTGGGTGTGGATTCTGTCGCTCGGTAAGATCATGGAGCGTAACGAATCAGGCGAACCCTTGCGGATGCTAGGTACACATCTCGATATTACGGAGAAAAAAGCAAATGAGATCAGGATCTCCAATGAGTTGGCATTGCGAAAACTACTTTTCGAGGTTTCCAATGATGGCATAGTAATGATAAATGATGCACACATGGTGCTCGAAGCCAACGACAGGTTTTGTGATATGCTTGGTTACACCATGAAGGAACTGCAACACATGCACACATGGGACTTTGATGCGATGATGGATGAGCAAACAGTAAAGAAAGATTTTCATCGTGATGTTTTGGTCAACAGCAGGTTCGAGAGTGTCCATCGCAGAAAAGACGGTTCATGTTATGATGTTGAAGTTAGTGCGAAAAGTTTTGAATGGAACGAACAATGGTTCGTACTTTGCGTTTGCCGCGACATATCGGAACGCAAGTTGGCTGAATCCAGGATCGGTGAGAAAATCTCTGAGCTGGAATCAAGCCGTGCTGAAGCGCTAAACCTGGCTTCTATACTGAGTGAAAAAGTTGTGGAACTTCAGCTGGCCAATACGCTTGTTCAGCGCAATGAGGAACAAATCAAGCTCATTTATGATCATTCACCTATGGGGTTGCTGAGTTTTGATGATCAAGGGATTATCACAGCTTGCAATGACCGCTTTGTTGAAATAATCGGTTCTTCAAGGGAGGCCCTCATCGGGCTTGACATGACGCGTTTGCCTGATAAACAAGTCGTTAAGCTGATTAATAATGCTCTGGCAGGAATCAGTGGAATCTATTCAGGCACATATAATTCAGTAACAGCAGACAAACAAACGGAGGTCAGGATTCAGTTTGCCCCTGTGGTAAACAATACAGGAGTGGTGACGGGTGGCGTGGGCATTGTTGAAGATATCAGTGAAGAAGTAGCTTCTGCCAGACACCGTCATGAACTTGAACAGCGATTCGCCAAAACATTTTATTCAAGTCCGGTGGCTATGGCCATCACTGATAAACCAACAGGTGAATTCATCGATGTCAATGAGGAATATTGCCGCCTTTCCGGTTACGAACGTTCGCAAATCATTGGCCAGACGGTTACAGGTTTGGGTATTATCGCAGAAGAAGGACGTGAAAACATTATAAAATCACTTGAGAGACTTGGGTACATCAATCAGGAAGAAGTGATCCTCAATATGAGAAATCACGAGCAGCGCATCATCCTGATATCATTTGAACAGTATGAAGTTGCCGGACGCACTTATTTACTTTCAACCCTGATCGACATCACCGAACGAAAGCAATATGAAGCAGAGCTCGCAAAGCTTACGCGGGCAGTGGAGCAATCGCCGGTTTCCATCGTAATTACCGATCTTGACGGTGATATTGAATATGTTAATCCGCGTGTTGCAGAAACTACAGGCTATTTGCCTTCCGAGTTGATCGGTAAGAATCCGAGGGTGCTGAGTTCGGGTGAGATGCCATATGAAGAGTATAAGAAAATGTACCAAACTATTAGTCAGGGAAATACGTGGCAAGGGGAGTTTCATAACCGCAGGAAAAGCGGCGAGCTCTACTGGGAGTCAGCTACTATTAGCCCTGTGATCAATGACGAAGGAGTGATGACGCATTATATTGCTGTAAAGGAAGATATTACCGATCGCAAACGCATGCAGGCCGAACTTGTCGAGAGCGAACAGTTATATAGAAGCATCTTTATGGGCAATCCTGTGCCTATGTGGATTTATGATGTGGAAACGCTGAAGTTTGTTGCGGTAAACGATCAGGCAGTGAACGATTACGGTTATAGCCGCGAAGAGTTTGCTGCAATGACCCTGAAGGACATACGGCCAACTGAGGATCATGAACCGTTGATGAATGATGTAAGATCAAATTTGGAAAAGAGCCAGGGGCCTGTTATGTGGCGCCATTTAAAGAAAGACGGAAGCCAGATCGATGTGGAAATCAGCTCGCATGCTCTGCCGGCTGCCGGCGGTTTCAACCATAGAATGGTTATGGCTTATAATGTTACCGACCGTCAAAAAGCTAAGAGGGAACTCGAAAAGGCTATTGCCATGGCAGAGGCATCTGATAAACTGAAAACCGCTTTCCTGAATAATATTTCTCATGAGGTCAGGACGCCCCTGAATGGCATACTCGGGGCTGTCAACATCCTCAACGAACCAGACATCAGCAGGGAGGATTTGGCCGAAATGCTTGAAATCATTAATGAAAGCACCGAAAGACTGATCAGAACGATTACCGATTATATGGATATTTCGTTGATTAATTCTGATAATCTGGAATGCAGAATGAAGAAGGTAATTCTGGCTCCCATCCTTCGGCAAGTGGCGGGAAACTTTGAATGGAGTGCAACAAGAAAGAATCTGAGGCTTTTGTTAGATATGCCACCCGAAACTAATGCAATGGTTGTGGAGACAGATACGGAGCTGTTCTCCAAGGCACTTTATCAGATCGTGCATAATGCCATTAAATATACTAATCAGGGCGAGGTCATTGTTGGCTTGAAAGCGGAAACAGGGAAACTGGTTGCCTTTGTCCGCGATACAGGTATTGGTATCTCCACCGACGCAATCAATAGAGTGTTTGAGCCATTCAATCAGGAAGATATGTCTGCTTCCCGAAGATACGAAGGCAGCGGGCTTGGTCTGGCAATTGTTTCGGGCATTATGAATAAGCTGGGCGGTACTGTCCGTGCTGAATCAGAGAAAGGTGTTGGCTCAGTTTTTTATCTGGAACTGCCCCTTTTCAGGGATACCGTTTTCCCTGAACCTGCTCCTGTACCACTTAAAGAGCAACATGAAGTGACAAATGTAACAGTGCTGATTGCG
>Ga0116204_1000144_pt1 | contig 35662 bp, 38 predicted proteins | sample LakKivwa52mmetaG_FD_94481 | JGI IMG/M metagenome (GOLD analysis project Ga0116204, IMG submission 94481) | Anoxic lake water microbial communities from Lake Kivu, Rwanda to study Microbial Dark Matter (Phase II) - Lake Kivu water 52m metaG | ecosystem: Environmental > Aquatic > Freshwater > Lake... | reverse complement strand
AACTGGCCGAAAGGCAACCGAAGCTTTCAAACAGATGATGCGGATTGTCCACGATGATTTCTTACCTGCCTGGAACTACCGGGCAATCCCTTACCAGACAGTTGTTTAATCCGCATTACTCAGGGAGACCGCCTTTCCGCCTGATTTTGCCGTTTATGTGGCAATTTTTGGCTGTTGGGTACGCTGCACCATCCTAAATATTTGCTTCCTTTCATTCACCAACCCAGGAGAATACATGAAACCGATGAACTTACCCGGTCCCAAGGCCCGCGCGCTGGTCGAGCGTGACCAGGCTGTCATATCCCCATCCTACCCGCGCGACTATCCCTTTGCTATGGACTACGGCAAAGGCGCGTGGCTATGGGATGTGGACGGCAACCGTTTCCTCGACTTCATGGCCGGGATTGCGGTCAATTCCACCGGTCACAGCCACCCTGAAGTGGTCAAAGCCGTCCAGGAGCAGGCCGAGAAATTCCTGCACATCTCGTCCGATTTTTATCACATCAAGATGATTGAAATGGCCGAAAAACTGGATGAAATCGCGCCGATGCAGGAAAAAGCGGTCACATTCCTGACCAATTCCGGCACCGAAGCGGTCGAAACGGCCATCAAACTGGCCCGTTTCCATACCGGGCGTTCGAACTTTATCGGCTTTACCGGCGGCTTTCACGGACGGACGATGGGCGCAGTGACTTTCACTGCCAGCAAATCGACCTACCATAAGGGTTTCTACCCGCTGATGAATGGCGTCACCCACGCCCCCTTCCCCAATCCTTACCGACCCATTCTCGACTGCAAGCCGGGCGAAGATTACGGCGAGGCGGTTGTGCGCTATATCGAAGACCAGATTTTCCGCCAGATTGTCCCCGCTGAAGAAGTTGCCGGTATCCTGCTGGAACCCATCCAGGGCGAGGGCGGATACATCGTCCCTCCGCCGGGATTTTTCCCCGCGCTGCGCAAACTGTGCGACAAATACGGCATCCTGCTGATTGCGGACGAAGTCCAAAGCGGCATGGGGCGCACCGGCAAATGGTGGGCCATCGAACACTTCGGCGTCGAACCCGATATCCTGACCAGCGCCAAAGGGATTGCCAGCGGCGTTCCGCTGGGGGCCTGCATTGCGCGCAAAAGCATCATGACCTGGGAGCGCGGCGCGCACGGCAACACCTATGGCGGCAACCCGCTCTCCTGCGCGGCGGGCGCCAAGACGGTCGAGTTGATTCAGCGCGAATATCTCCAGAATGCCGCTGAGGTCGGCCAGTATACCCTCGACGCTTTGCAGGAAATTGCCATGCGCCACCCCTCGATTGGCGATGTGCGCGGCATCGGCCTGATGATTGGCGTGGAATTTGTCCAGAACAAAGAGACCAAGGAATACGCCCCCGAACTGCGCGACGCGGTCGTGCATCGCGGCTTTGAGCGCGGCCTGCTGCTGCTGGGCTGCTCCAAATCGGTCATCCGCATCGCCCCGCCGCTGTGCATTTCGAAGGCGGAAATCGACGAAGGCTTGGAGATTTTCGAGGAAGCCGTGACCCTGGCCGAGCAAGAATTCTTACAGGCTGTGTCGTGAGCGTCAGCCGAACGACTGTGTCGTGAGCGTCGGCCGAACGACTGTGTCGTGAGCTGATAGACATGCGCCTGTGAAAAACAACCGCCTCCTGGCAAATCTCATGCCGGGAGGCGGTTTTTACGAAAGACAACTCAATTTCAGGTTATTCTCTCCGCTGTTCCAAATCCCAGGCTGTCACTCTTCCTGAATGACTTGCATCCCCAACTTCTCTCCAATCAAGCGGGCAATCATGCGCGATGAATCGGGGCGCGCGGCTTTTTTACAGGCTTTAACCACTTTTTCACGGGTTTCCGGCTTTTCTATCCAGGTTTTCAGCGTCGCTATCACGCGCTGCGCGGTGGGAGCCCACACCCCGGTTCCCGTTTCGCGGACGTAGGTCACATTGCCATCCTCCTGCCCGGGCAGTTTGGCGTACAGGATAATTGGCAGGTGGGCATTCAACGCTTCGGCAATCGTCCCCGGCCCGGCTTTGGTAATCAACACGTCGGCGGCTCGCATAAAATCGGGCAAGTCGCGCGTAAACCCATAAATTTTGGCGGGGATTTTCCAGGCGTAGCTTTCCAGGCTGTGCTTGAGCCGCTCATTGCGCCCGGCCACCACCACCAGCGACAAATCCAGCCCGGCTTCGTTGATGGCGCGGGCAGTCTGGGCCAGCGGCCCCATGCCCTCGCCGCCACCGACCAGGACTACCGTAAATTTGTCCACCGGCCAGCCCAGTTTTTGACGCAATTCCGCTTTATCACCAACCGGCGCGCAGTAGCGCGCCGCAATCGGCTGGCCAACCGTCACCACATTTTCCGGTTCCATGCCGTACTCGATGCCGCGGAAGCGGGCGATGTCGGTCGGGACGCAAATCAGGTCGGCGCGCTGGTCGAACCACAGGGCGTGAGTCGTAACCATATCAGTAACAACGGTAACAAAAGGTGGGCGGTTGTGCTTTCCCAGCGCCTTCAAAATGAACGAATTTGCCAGCGGGTGAACAGAAACAATCATATCGCTGGGGTGGGCATTGACGATGCTGCGCGCAATCCGGCTGACAGCCGGCCACAGGGTGGCGGTGATGGCGCGCGCCCGGGCGCGCCCGTCGCTGATGTGGAAACTCGCGCCCCACAGCGACGGCGCCTTGACCATGTATGGATACCACTGCGGCAGCCGGTTGAGCGGCAGGGGCGTATGCTGTTTGAAAAAATCCACCATTTCGGTGCTGATGGCGTCGCCAAATTCGTGTTCGATGGCTTCGATAATCGCTTCCGCTGCCGAGCGATGTCCGCCGCCCGTATCGGAAAACAGGAACAGGACATGGGGTTTTGGGTTGGTCGTCATAGCACCATTCTATCATCCAAGAAACCGTCCCGGTGTCAAATCGCCCCGAAGGTTTCCAAAAACCGTCCACCTTGTGCGCCATACCTGTGCCTGCGCGGCAAGCACAGGTGAAAACCTTCGGGACGTTCAGGATACCCGCCGCAAAATCACTGCTGGGAAAACGCAAACTCCTATTTCAACATCGGCATTTTGATGCCATGCCGCTTGGCGGCCTCGATGGCGATTTCGTAGCCTGCGTCGGCGTGCCGGACGACGCCCATGCCGGGGTCGGTCGTCAGTACCCGCGCCAGGCGCGCCGCCGCTGCGGGCGTGCCGTCAGCCACGATGACTTGCCCGGCGTGCTGGCTGTATCCCATCCCCACCCCGCCGCCGTGATGGAAAGAGACCCAGGTCGCCCCGCCGACGGCGTTAATCAGCGCGTTGAGAATGGCCCAGTCTGAAATCGCGTCCGAACCGTCTTTCATCGACTCCGTTTCCCGGTTCGGGGAAGCGACCGAGCCGGAATCGAGATGGTCGCGCCCAATCACAATCGGGGCTTTGACTTTGCCGCTCGCCACCAGTTCGTTGAACTTCAACCCGGCCTTGACGCGCTCGCCGTACCCCAGCCAGCAAATGCGCGAGGGCAAACCCTGGAACGGCACTTTCTCGCGGGCCATCACCAGCCAACGCCGCAGGTGCTCATCTTCCGGGAACAGTTCCAGTATCGCCGCGTCGGTGGTGTAAATATCTTCCGGATCGCCGGAGAGCGCCACCCAGCGGAACGGCCCCTTCCCCTCGCAAAACAGCGGGCGGATATAGGCCGGGACGAAGCCGGGGAACTCGAAGGCGTCGCTCACGCCGTAGTTGTAGGCCTGCTGGCGCAGGTTGTTGCCATAATCGAAGACCTCCGCGCCCGCTTTCTGGAAATCGAGCATGGCCTGGACGTGCTTCGCCATCGAAGCCATCGCCATTTTTTTGTATTGTTCGGGGTCCGAAACGCGCAGTTGGTCGGCGGCTTCCACCGTCAGCCCGGAGGGGACATAGTACAAGGCTTCGTGCGCCGATGTCTGGTCGGTAACGACATCCGGGATGACGCCGCGCGTCACCAGTTCGGGGTAAATATCCGCCGCGTTGCCCACCAGCCCCACCGAAAGCGGTTCCTGCTCGCGGACGGCTTCCTCGACCAGGGTCATGGCTTCTTCGAGCGTATCCACCACCCTATCTACATAGCCGATGGCGCGGCGGCGTTCGGCGCGGTCTTTATCCACCTCGACAACCAATCCCACGCCCTCGTTCATGGTGATGGAAAGCGGCTGCGCCCCGCCCATGCCGCCCAGCCCGGCGGTCAGCACAAACTTGCCCTTGAGCGAGCCCCAACCCTTAAGTTTGGCCAGCGCCCCAAAGGTTTCATAAGTCCCTTGCAGGATGCCCTGCGTGCCAATGTAAATCCACGACCCGGCGGTCATCTGACCGTACATGATAAGTCCTTTTTTTGCCAGTTCGTCGAAATGCTCCCAGGTGGCCCAGTGTGGCACCAGGTTGGAGTTGGCGATTAAGACCTTGGGCGCGTCTTTGTGCGATTTGAACACGGCAACCGGCTTACCCGACTGCACCAGCAGGGTTTCGTCTTCTTCGAGATGTTTCAGGCTGTCGAGAATCGCGTCGAAGGCCTCCCACGAGCGGGCTGCTTTGCCGCGCCCGCCATACACAACCAGGTCTTCAGGTTTCTCGGCCACTTCGGGGTCGAGATTATTCTGAATCATGCGAAAAGCGGCTTCGCTCAGCCAATTCTTGCAGGTCAATTCTGTGCCGCGAGGGGCGCGAATCACACGAGCACCGGACATAGGTTTCTCCTTGTTTCAAGTTATTCCTGAGTGTAAACCACTGAGGGTGTAATTATACGCCAGCCAGCGGAATCAAAAGCCACCTGATTGGCTTTCCCAATCAGGTGGCTTTTCGGTTTTTACTATCACCTACCTCGTCATACGAATTGATTCAATCATCAAGTTGACATCCGCCGAAATCTGGGCTTCATAATCCTGGATAAAAGTAAACGTGATTCGAATAACCGAATTGGCGGTTGGCTTGAAAAAAAACAGGTTTGCAATGAAGGGCATTGAGCCGCCCTGCCCATCAGGGAGGGAGAAGCGACCCTTAATAACCATCACCGAAACTTCGTTGCCGTTCTCAGTGATGAACGACGTTGTAACACGAAGACCCGGCAGCGAGCCGGAAGATTCCAACTCGCGCACCAACCGGCCCATCATCGCGTTATCGATTGCCTGTGTGTCGGATGCTTCCCAGACCAGTTTTGAAAACCCAAAAATAACGTTCTCCTGGATGTCTGGCCGGATTGGGTAAATGAGAAGCCGGTCAATATTTGCCTTATAAGCGTCTTTGTCCGAAACCAATTGGTCAAACAACACCTGATTTTTAGCGCCTTCGCCCACCAGCGCTGCATTGATTTCATCCTTATTGTCGGGCCGCACTGCCAGCCAACCGGCAGGGATGGTCATCTGAAACCTGCCGTCATGGTCGGTAAATATACTCGCACCGTCCGGCAACCGCTCCAGCTCCGAGCCGAGCAAGGTGGGGGTTGGAGTTTCGGTCGGTGACGGGGTAGCCGTTGCTTCTGCCGCAGGCTGGGTGGGCGGCTGGCTGCCTCCCGTTGTTGGGTTGTTGCTGAAATAATAGACCGCCCCTCCGATACCGCACAGACACAGGCAAACAATCAAACCTATTTCTATTCCCACAACTAATTTCAACTTCTTGCTCTTCATGCAGCCCTCCTTGAAAAAGCCCCCTGCCGGGCATGATGACAGGGGGGCTTCTCAGTGGTGTCTCCCTCAAGACAACCGGCATATCCCGAATGGGATACGCTTTTTTAGTTCATGGAGGCAAACTGGGCAAAATTCGTCGACCTCAAACGCTTCACCAAGTCTTCCTGCGCATCACACCAAATGGGGCGTAGCGGACATTCGTCGCCGAACGTGCAAGCGCCCAGGTCGTTGACACACTCGTTCAACGCAATCGGTCCGTCGATGGCTTCGACCACTTCCAGCAGGTTGATTTCTTCGGGTGAGCGAGCCAGCGTCACGCCGCCGCGCGCGCCACGCGAGGTCTGAAGCAGGCCGGCAATCGAAAGTTGCGAAATAATCTTTGCCAGGAATGATGGCGGGATATGTTGGTCTTGCGCAATCTGGCTGGTGGCGGCGCGTTGGTTCGGCCCCAGTTTGGAAATATACAAGACAGCGCGGATTGCGTAGTCGGCCTGACGGGTAATTTGCATGTTGTCCTCTTCTATAAAAAAGGTAATTTTCACCTGGATATACCATATTCTATAGAATATGAAGTTTTTCACAAGTGACCATCGTCATGGATATTTTGTGACCTTTTACTCCGAAAATCCCGACAAGAAAATCTCCCATCAGAAACACAAACGCGAGCTAAACGCTTTGGCTCCAAGTTTCATCGCGGAGAAGGCAGCGCGCGCGGAGAAAGCCACAGAAATCCCTGTCTTTCCTGCGCGCGCTAATTTTCAAAACAAAGTCCAGGCACACGATAGTTGGTGGCAAAATTAGTCGCGCGCAAGGATTTTGCGAACGGCTTTTTCCACATCGGCGCGATTAACCGTATCCTGCGTAGAAGTTGCCAGGTTCTTGACAGTCACTTTGCCCGCCGCGGCTTCATCCGGGCCAATGACCACAACCACTTTGGCGCCCATCCGGTCGGCAAACTTGAATTGTTTGGGCAGTTTGGCCGGTTCGGGGTAACTGGTAATTTTGATTCCGGCGGCGCGCAGTTCGGCGGCCAGGGCGTAACTCTCCATCCAGAGCGATTCGTCGAAGATGGTGACCAACACAGGGGCTGGGGTCGGCACAAAGGGTGGAATCAGCCCCTTTTCCCTGAGAATGATGCCGACAACGACATCTCCCATCGCAAAGCCGACCCCTGAGAGCGGGTCGCCGCCTACATCGCGCAGCAGGTTGTCGTAACGGCCTCCGCCCAGGATGGCGCGCCGCACCGAGCCGGAAACGTCGAAGGCCTCGAAGACGGTCCCGGTGTAATAGAGCAATCCGCGCATGATGTTTGGGTCGAATTTGACGTATTCTTTGACCCCGAGCGCTTCGAGCGCCTTGAACAGCCGCGCCAACTCATCGGATTTCTGCCACAGGTCATAATCGCTGAGAATCTGCTTCAGGCCATCCAGTTGTTGCTGGCTAAGACCCATTTCAAGCACGTATTCGTCCCATTTGGCGGATTCCATTTTGGCGCGGCGGTCGACCGCGTTCGAAACATCGAGGCGATTCTCGACCGGCACGCCGAGGGAGTCGAATTGGGCATCCATCAGGCGGCGGTTGTTTACGTAAATGGTGGCCTGCTGCGGCGTCAGTCCGGCCAGTTGCAGGAAGGTGGCGGCGACGGCGATCAATTCGGCATCCGCTTCGGGGGAGTTGACTCCCAACATATCCACATTCCACTGGAAAAACTCGCGCGAGCGTCCGCGCTGGGGCCGCTCGTAGCGCCAGAAGGGACCAAACGACCACCAACGGACGGGGAAGGCCAGTTCGCCCTGTTTTTGGGCAATCATGCGGGCGAGGGAGGGGGTCAGTTCGGGGCGCAGGGTAATCAGGTCGCCGCCCCGGTCAGGAAAGACGAAGGACTGCTCTTTGACAAGTTCCTCGCCCGATTTGGCGGCATACAGGTCGATGGTTTCGAGGAAGGGCGCGTCCCATTCCTGGTAGCCGAAGGTTTGCGAGGCCTGGCGTACTGTTTCGTAGATGAAGTTGCGCTGCGCCATTTCTTCGGGATAGAATTCGCGCGCGCCTTTGACGGATTGGATGAGAGATTTAGATGCCATGTATTTACTCCAAGATAATTTCTAGTAGACAGAGTTATGTTTTACCGCCCATTGGAATTGATGTAATACGCACAAATGAATTTCTCTTTTTTCCTGAACGAACAAAACTGACAACTTCTCCAACGGATACTTGATTGATAGATGCCAAGCACTCTATTGCATCAGCAAGTGCTTTGGGATGTTTAAGTAATTCAGGGCTTTCTATGTAGATACCTTGCAATAAGGTGCGCGCTGTTGTGAGGGGCGAAGTTTCTGACACAGGTAATAACTTGGCAATCCTTTTTACTAGCTTTTCTTCAATCACTGGCAATACTGATTTTTCGCCTTCATGTCGGTTATCTGCCATACAAAACTCCGATAGAATAGATTATATTTGACCCTTTTCAAATCTTTCCAACGCCTCGTCGCTGGCCGTTTCCCACGCCTTTAATTCTGCGGACAAATTTGTATTTGGCGTCGATTGTTCAGCAATTCGTTTCAGTTGCAATTTGCGCACCTGACGGGCTTCGAGATAGGCGCGCAGCGCCTCACGGATGAGTTCGCTGCGCGAGCGGTGTTCCTCAGCCGCCAATTGGTCGACTTCGTCCAAAAATTCCTGCGGGAGCGAAACCAAGATTTTTGTGGTCATGGGATATATCCTATATATCTATTTTACATCTTATGGACATATCGGGCAAGACAAAGCACAAAATTCAGCCGTTGAATTTTGAAATGGGATTGGGTATAATCGCAGGATACAGTGCGGAAGCGAGCTTCCGCACTCCAAATTAAGGAGACTCAAAATGGAAATCAACTACCAGGAAACCAGCAAAGACCTGCTCGTGCGCATCGACATCCATGAAAAATACGGCGCGCGCAACATCGACAAATGGAACATCGAAGTGCTAGACCCCAAACCAGGCTTCAAAATACTAGATGTAGGCTGCGGCGCAGGCAAGCAATGCTTCCTGTACAGCGACCACACCCAGGGCCAGGCCGAAATCATCGGCGGCGATTTTTCAGAAGAATTGCTCGACAAGGCCCGCGCCAAACAAGCCGAGCGCGGCGACAAAAATATCGACTTCCAGTTCCTGGATTTCAACAAACCTTTCGCCTTTCCCGAAAACACCTTCGACTTTGTATCCAGCGCCTTTGCCATTTACTATGCCGCAAACCTGAAATTCACCTTCAGCGAAGCGCACCGCGTCACGAAACCGGGCGGGCGTCTGTTTGTGACCGGCCCGCTGCCCGAAAATAAGAGAATGTTCTACGACATCATCACCGAGGCCACCGGCCAACCCATCCCGCCCATGCCCGGCTCCAGCCGCTTCAAAGGCGAAATTTTCGACACCATCAGCAGCCTTTTCGCCAAGACCGAACTGCTCACTTTCGAGAATCCGCTCACCTTCCCCGAAGTGGCACCTTTTATTGATTATGTCCGCGCCTCGCTCAGTGAAGACCGCAAGCTGTGGACAAGCATGTTCAATGGCAAGGAAGAATACGAGCAGATGATTGGAAAAATCGAAGCGGTTGCCAATGCCTGGTTCGCGCGCGATGGCAAGCTGGTAATGACAAAAGTTGTGGGCGGCATTTTAGCCACGAAGTAAGGCTTTTACGAAACACGCAAGACGTTGATTCGTGTTGCGTGTTTCGTTTTGGAGAATCGAATGAATTTTTACGGCAAACGCGTTTTATTCCTCGGCGCACACCCCGATGACATCGAACTGGGCTGTGGCGCGTTAATCCACCAGATTGCGCCGCAAACCGACATCCTGTGCGTCACGCTCTCTGACAACCAAAAAAACCCGCTCCTGACCAGCCTGGTCGATGAGCATCATCGCAGCATGGAAATCCTGGGCGTCAAACGGGAGAACGCGGTGCTGGGCCCCTTCACCACCCGTATCTTCCCCGATGCGCGCCAGGAAATCCTGGAATACTTCCTGAAACTGCGCCGCGATTTCGACCCCGACCTGGTTTTCGTCCACTCACAGGCCGACATCCACCAGGACCACAACACCATTACAGAAGAAGCCCTGCGCGCCTTTCGCGGCATCACTGTGCTCGGTTTCGACGTAGTGCGCTCCTCGTATGGCTTTTTCCCGCACTTTATCGTCGAAGTCAGCGAGGAGAGCGTCAACAAAAAAATCGAAGCGCTCTCGCAATACGAAACCTACCGCGACAAATATTATTTCAACAGCGAACTGACCCGCTCTATTATGGTGCGGCACGGCGCGCTGGCCGAAGTCCCCTTTGCCGAGGGGTTCGACATCCTGCGGATTGTTGGGACGTTTGGGAAGTAGGCAAAAATGGACGCTGAAGCTCTCACCCGTGAACTGGAACTAAGTGTGGGGATGGTCACTGCCCTGCTGGAAGGCGTTTCCGCTAAAGAGGCGCGCTTCAAGCCCACGCCAGAAACCTGGTCGATGCTGGAAGTGCTGTGCCACCTGTACGACGAGGAGCGCGAGGACTTCCGCCAGCGGCTGGACATCCTGCTCCATCGCCCAACCGAACCCTGGCCCTCGATCCGCCCGGCGGAGTGGGTCACCGAACGCAACTACAACAGCCGCGATTTCGACGAGATGCGCCAAAAGTGGCTGGATGAACGCCAAAAATCGCTGGAATGGCTCAAAAGTCTCAAAAACCCTGACTGGGAACAATCCGCCACGGCTCCCTGGGGTGCAACGATGAAAGCGGCCGATATGTTCGCCTCGTGGGTCGCTCACGACGGGCTGCACATCCGCCAGTTGGTCGAGTTGCGCCGGGCGCGGACGGAAAACCTGACCAGCCCCTACTTTATCGGCTACGCTGGCGATTGGTAATTTGACGAATTAAAACCGGGTGACGCTCCAGAAGGCGTACCCGGTTTTTCGATGCCATAAACAAGCGCTAAAGCGCCAAGGCCCGCTCTAATTCAGCTTCGATCTGCTCCAGGTATAAAACATCAGTCTCATAAACCGCCAGATGTCCGGCAGCGATATTGGCCAGCAGACGTTCGTCTCCCCTGGCCGCGCCATCACGCAAATAGGCAGCCAGCGATTCGACACGCGCCCTGACGGTGGCAGCGATACCTGTCCGCTCAGTCAGACCGTAGGCATCACAAAATAATCTCGCCCGCCGCAGCTGGTCGGTGAGTGTGGCAAAACAATCCGGGTTGCTGGGGGCCATCAGCGGCACAAAGCGATAGAGCGCATACGCTATATCCCAACTTCGTGGGCCAGGATGGGCATGATCGAAATCGATCACACCAACCAGCGTATCGCCTTCAAAGACACAGTTATAAGGCGCAAAATCGCCATGACAGATGACTTCAACCGGCTCACGTACCAGCGCCTGCCAGCCAGGGAGCCGCAATAAAACGCTCTCCAGCGTTGCATCGTGGAGGCGGCGGAGTAATTTTGCCGCCGAAATTAAGATTTCATCACTACGGAGATTTTCGGGAAGCGGATCGTGCCCAACCTGGCCGGGGATAAAAGACAAAATCTCACGCCCCTGTTCATCGAACCCAAGCGGGACCGGCGTTTCCTTGAAACCCATTTCATGCAGATGCCGCAACAATGCCTGTACCGGTTCTGTCCAAGGACCGGGTGCGCGCCGAACGGTCTGACCTACCCGCGCCACGACCGACATGTTGCCGCCAGTCAGTCTTTCTTCGGCTTCCACAGGTTTTGGCTATTCTTTCGGGAGACCAACAAAAATCTTGCCAGCCTCGACTTTGACCGGGTAAGCCGGGATATCGACCACCGCCGGCATCATCATCACCTTGCCGGTGCGAATGTCAAATTCCGCGCCGTGCCGGGGGCAGACGATGTTGTGGCCTTCCAAGTCGCCGTCGCCGAGCGGGCCGTCATCGTGCGTGCAAATATCGCCAATTGCAAAATACTGCCCGGCGATACTGAACACCACAATCGGCTTATCGCCGATTTCGACAAACAGCCGCTCGCCGTTCGGCAGGTCAGCCGGGCCGATTTCATAAAAATCTGCTTGCGAATCATCAAGTTGGGTGTAATTGAACATCAGTTTTATTCCACTAGAGAATCGGGGGCTTCGCCCAGGCCATAAACGCCTGCCTTAAGCACCTTAAGCGAGAGCAGGGCGCATTTCAGGCGCACCGGGCCCAGGTCGAGGCCGAGCAGGTCAAGAACGTATTCTTTGTCGAGATGCTTCACTTCTTCGAGCGGCTTGCCGATGATGGATTCGAGCAGCAAATCGGCGGAGGCTTGCGAAATAGCGCAACCATGCCCCTGAAAGGCGGCCTCGGTCACGTTCTGCTCGCCATCCACGCGCAGGGTAATCTCAATATGGTCGCCGCACAACGGATTGCTATCAGCAAAAGCGTAATCGTGCGGGTCGAGGTAGCCCCGATAACCGGGGTTTTTGTAGTGTTCTATGATGACTTCTCGGTAAAGGTCGTCCATTTCAGTAACCAGTGTTCAGTGTTATGCTAGCCAAAGTATTTCTTGACTTTGTAAAGCCCATCCACCAGCCTATCCACTTCTTCTTTTGTCGAATAAAGATAAAAACTGGCGCGTGATGTGGCGGGGATATGGAATTTCTCGTGCAGGGGTTGGGCGCAGTGATGCCCGGCCCGAACAGCAATTCCATCACCATCCAGGATTTGAGCGACATCGTGCGGATGCACCCCATCAAGCGTGAACGCGGCCACCCCGCCTTTATCCTGTATTCCGGGGCCAAACAGTTTCACGCCTGGAATTTCCTCCAGCCGTTCGAGGGCATATTCCGTTATCTCATGTTCGTGCGCGGCGATATTGTCCATGCCAATCGAGGTCAGGTAATCGCAGGCCGCGCCAAACCCAACCGCTTCAGCAATGGCGGGCGTGCCAGCCTCGAACTTGTGCGGCAGGGCGTTTGGCTTAAACGAGCGCAGTTTCACTTCCCGAATCATATCCCCGCCGCCGAGGAAGGGCGGCATGGCTTCGAGCAGGCTGGCCTTTCCATACAACACGCCGATGCCTGTCGGGCCGCACATCTTATGCGCCGAAAACGCCAGGAAATCGACATCCAACGCCTGGACATCGACCGCGAAATGGGGAACCGACTGCGCCCCATCCACCAGCGTCACCGCCCCGGCCTGTCGCGCCAGGCGGATGATTTCCGCCGCCGGGTTAATCGTTCCGAGGACGTTGGACATCTGCGTAAACGAGACCAGTTTGGGGCTTTGTTCGAGCAGTTTCTTGTACCCGGCCAGGTCGAGCAGGCCGGTTTCAGTCACGGAAATAAATTCCAGCCGAATGCCGCGCTCCATCTCCAGCATGTGCCAGGGCACCAGGTTGCTGTGATGTTCCATTTCGGTCAGAATCACCAAATCGCCAGTCTTGAGATTGGTGCGCGCCCAACTATACGCCACCAGGTTAATCGATTCGGTCGTGTTGCGGGTGTAAATCACCTGCTTCGCGGCGGGAGCGTTGATAAACTTGGCGATTTTCTCGCGCGCGCCTTCATAGAGCGCGGTCGCTTCTTCGGCCAGGGTATGGACTCCGCGATGGATATTCGCGTTAGAGTAACGGTAATAATCGTCCATCGCCTGGATGACGACGAGTGGTTTTTGCGCGGTAGCCGTCGAATCGAGATAGGCCAGCGGCACGCCAGGGCGCACTTCCCGCCGGAGAATCGGAAAATCGGCTCGGATTTTGGCAACGTCAAAGGTCATGGAGATTCCCTGTTTCCGTGTCTACTTGTCTACCTGTTTCCCTGCCTGCGATTTTAGTAATCGGGAATATCATCTTTGGGCAGGCTTTTCTTGACCACCGGCGCAGACTTTTTGCCGGTACCCGCCGGGCGCAGCTGCTCAGAATTGGTCGGATACCACAGGATGCGGTCGGGGACCATCCAGCCGTCAGTCAGGAATACGTTCGAGCGGAATTGCACGGCGACCATTTTGTTATCAATTTGCACCACGATGCCCTTGAGCCAGCCGCGCACGCGGTCGCTGCCCTTTTCGTGGTCACACAGCGCTTCGACGACATCGCCAACTTCAAAGGCATATTGCGTCGTTGGGGAGCGCATAAAAGAATAGGGCGCCGAACCACCGCGCACGCTGCGTTTGGGTTTCAATTCACCAGTTTTGGGGAGGACGGTTGGGCGAACAGGTTGTTTCATAAGACTGCCTCAATCTATTATAGATTCAAAATTTCGAGGAAAACTGAAAATCGTGGTATTTTACATCAAATTGCCGGTCAAATGCAAATTTGTATCAAAATCGCTATAAAAAACCGCCGAAGCAGACAGCAAACCGGGGAGCGGTCAGCAGTCGGCCGTCGGCGGTCGTACAAAGGTGCGACGCACCCCAGTTTCTCTTACTCAGACATCTTTGCAGCAATGTATTCCTGAAATCTCTCGCGCACGCCCTCGAAGGGGATGCGCTGGAAAATTGGGTCAAAAAAGCCTTCGACGACCAGTTTTTCGGCCTCGACCTGTGGGATGCCGCGTGACTTGAGGTAGAACAGCGGCTCTGCCTCGAGCTTGCCAATCGTCGCGCCGTGCGTGCAGCGCACATCGTCGGCGCAGATTTCGAGGCCGGGGATGCTGTCGGCGCGGGCGCGCTCATCCAGCACCAGGTTTCGGTTGGCCTGGTAGCCATCCGTTTTCTGCGCGCCCGGGGCAACATAAATCATGCCTTGCCAGACCGAGCGGCTCTTGCCCTTCAGCGCGCCCTTGAACAACAGGTCGCTGGTGGTATTGGGGGCGAGGTGATTTTGCTGGGTATCGTGGTCGAGGTGTTGGCTACCATCAGTAAAGTAAAAGCCCGACATGCGGCCCTGCGCGCCTTGCCCGGCCAGGTCCAGTTCGGAGAAGTTCTTGGTCAGGCGTGAGCCAATCGCGCCGAAAATCCAATCCAATTGGGCATCGCGTTCGACGCGGGCGCGCTCGTGGCTGAAATTCCAGACATGCTTGCCCCATGACTGCAATTCGACAAATTTCAGGCTGGCGCCTTGCAAAACCTGGATTTCGACCAGGCCGGCGTGCATGGTATTCGCGCCAGGTTCATCGGGCGAGGCGGCCTCGTGGATATATGTCACCGAAGCGCCTTCATCAACCAGCACGAGCAGGTGTGAAACATGAGCGAATGCCCCAGGCCCCCACAGGATGCTGTGCAGCGGAGCCTCGACCTGGAGTCCCTTCGGCACATAAAGCACGACCCCGTTCTGCGCCAATGCGCCCGCCAGGGCAGCAAACTTGCCTTCTTCCGGGTTAACCGCGCGCCCAATCATGCGGGCGACCAGTTCGGGATGTTCGCGCTCTGCGGTCAGCAGGTCGGTGAAAATGACACCCTTTTGGGCAAGTTCCGCGTCTAACTCGACCGTTGAGCCGCCGGGGAGCAGGAGGATTTGCCCGCCATGTTGGCCATCTGCCAGGGGACGAAGCAAATCTTCACGGACGGGCGGCAGGTCTTCATACGCGCCTACCTTTGGGAAGGTGAATTTATCTGTCGGAAGCAGGTGGATATCGGTGCGCCGCCAGGCTTCATCGGTGGTGACTGGCATGGTGGCGCGGGTATAGGCCTGCCAGGCGCGCTGACGATACGCGTACCCGTCAGGGTGTTCGGCCAATGCCCCATCGCGCACATCAGCCTGGGTAAAGGCAAATTCTTTCGCGGCGGCATCTGGGCGGCGGGAGCGGGAGGAAACGACAACCTTGGGTTTTTCTTCCATGTTAGCCAATGCTCCCTTCCATCTGGAGTTGAATCAAGCGATTCATTTCGACAGCGTATTCCATCGGCAATTCCTTGACCAGCGGCTCGATGAAGCCAGAGACGACCATGGTGGTGGCTTCTTCTTCACTCAGGCCGCGACTCATCAGGTAAAAGAGTTGTTCTTCGCCGACTTTGGACACTGAGGCCTCGTGACCGATCGTCACATCGTCCTCATCAATTTCGATGTAGGGGTAGGTATCTGAGCGGGATTGCGGGTCGAGCAGCAGCGCATCGCAAACGACGTTCGATTTGACACCCTTCGCGCCTTTGTAGACTTTGAGCAATCCGCGATACGAGGCGCGTCCACCGCTCTTGGAAATCGACTTGGAGGTGATTTTGCTGGTCGTCCCCGGCGCGAAGTGCACCATTTTGGAACCGGCATCCTGAATCTGGCCGGATCCGGCGAAAGCCATCGAGAGCATTTCGCCGTGCGCGCCCGGCTCCATCAGGTAACAGGACGGGTATTTCATGGTCACTTTGCTGCCCAGGTTGGCATCCACCCATTCGTGCGTGGCATTTTCAAAAACCTTGGCGCGCTGGGTGACGAGGTTGTAGACGTTGGTGCTCCAGTTCTGGATGGTGCTGTAGCGTGAGCGCGCGCCTTTCTTGACGATAATCTCAATCACGCCGCTGTGGAAGGAATCGGTGGTGTATTGGGGCGCCGTGCAGCCCTCGACATAATGCACCTGTGCGCCTTCATCGACAATAATCAACGTGCGCTCGAACTGGCCGACGTTGGCGGTGTTCAGGCGGAAGTAAGCCTGAAGCGGCAAATCAACTTTGACGCCCTTCGGCACATAGACGAACGAACCACCCGACCAAACCGCGCTGTTGAGCGCAGCGAACTTGTTATCTTCAATCGGCACGACCGTTCCAAAATACTCGCGGAACAAATCGGGGTACTGTTTCAGGCCATCTTCGATAGACAGGAAAATCACGCCCTGTTTTTCGAGATGCTCCTGGATGGAGTGATAGACCATCTCGCTTTCATATTGCGCGCCCACCCCGGCCAGGAACTTGCGTTCCGCTTCGGGGATGCCGAGCCGGTCAAAAGTGCGCTTGATGTCATCCGGCACATCATCCCATGATTTTTCGCTTTTTTCAGTCGGCTTGACGTAGTAGAAGATGTTATCCAGGTCGAGCGATCCCAGTTCCGGGCCCCAGTTCGGCATGGGGCGCTTCAAGAAGTGGTCAAGCGCTTTCAGGCGGAATTCGAGCATCCATTCCGGTTCACCCTTCATGCGCGAGATATTTTCAACCACTCCGCGGTTCAGGCCTCTTTCCGATTTGAAGGTGTAATTATCATCACGGTCGTGAAAACCGTATTTGTAATCGCCAATTTCTTCGAGAATTTTTGCATCTTCGCTCATAGAAACTCCAGTGAACAGTTACCAGTAATCAAGGTTAGGCCGCTGTTTCTTCATATTTCTCGCGCACCCAGTCGTAACCGTGCTCTTCAAGGTGCAACGCCAGGTCGGGGCCGCCGCTTTCTACAATGCGGCCACCCATCATGACATGGACAAAATGCGGCTTGATGTAGTTCAGCAACCGCTGATAGTGTGTAATGACCAACACGCCCATATCATTATTCATCAGGGCATTCACACCTTCCGAAACAATACGCAGGGCATCAATATCGAGGCCGGAATCGGTTTCGTCGAGAATAGCGATATTCGGCTGCAGGGTTGCCATCTGTAAAATCTCGGCGCGTTTCTTCTCGCCACCCGAAAAACCATCGTTGAGATACCGCCCGGCAAAAGCCTGGTCCATCTTGAGCATTTCCATTTTGCCCTTCAACAATTTGCGAAATTCGGGAATTGGGATGCCCTTATCTTCAGGATTTTCGGCGCGGCGGCGAGAATTGATGGCCGAACGCAAGAAGTTTGCCACCGTCACACCCGGAATGGCGACCGGGTACTGGAAGGCCAGGAAAAGCCCCAGCCGCGAACGCTCATCCGGCTCCAACTCGAGGATATTCTGACCCTTGAACCAGACTTCGCCCTCAGTCACTTCGTAGTTGGGATGTCCCATCAGGGCGTAAGAGAGCGTTGATTTGCCCGTGCCATTTGGACCCATAATGGCATGGATTTCGCCAGGATTAATGGTCAGGCTGAGGCCTTTGACGATTTCTTTGCCTTCAATCCCAACGTGCAGATTTTTAATTTCCAGTTGCGACATGGTTACTCCTGAAATAGATACTTTTTCAAGGCGATTGCGCCGAAGTTTTTGAGAAAAAAAGAGCCCGGAAAAACGTTTCCCGCTCTCTTTTTTCTTCGGCATTATAGCAAATCAGACTAAAAAAGTCAATATTTATGATATTTTTCTAGTTTATTCATACGCGGCGTTAATGTGGCGCGAATTGACGATTCGCGCTACCTAAGGATTTCAAGAATTGTCGGAGCGACGCCAGTCAAGTCCTTCAACCCTGAGAACTTTTCCCGCGCCCGGGCATTCCCCACCAGCAGCAGTGGAACCGGGCTGGCAGTATGCCGGCGCGTGGAGACATCTTCCAGGTTGCCATGGTCGGACGTGAGCAGGACCAGGCCATTTTCATCATCCCAGGCCGAGAGCAGGCCGCCCAACACAGAGTCAAACTGTTCGAGCAAGCGCACAGCCGCATCCATATCCTGCCCGTGGCCGGCGTAATCGGTCAGCCAGTATTCAAAGAAGGCAAAATCCAGTCCAACCGATAAATTCGCCAGTCGCTGGCCAGCCTGCTGTGGCGAAAGCAGCGGGATTTCGGAATGGCCCAGCCGCTCATGCCAGCCCTGCCCAGTAAAATCCGCGCTAATGGCCTTGCCCATCATCAAGTCATCTGCGCTGCGCAGGGCAAGGCCGGCCTTTGTTATTGCTAACGGGATGGAGGAATACAGCCGCCTGCCAGAGTGGATGCCGTGAAAATATCCCGCCGGGTAGGCGTTGATGAGCGCGGCGCGTTTCCCGGCGCGGGTCAGCGCGCCAAAAATGCCGCCATCTTCGAGTGTGGCGGCGGTGGCTTTATCGGGTTTTGGGCCGTAGTGATAGCCAATCTCAGCAGGAATGTTGCGCCCGGTCAATAAAACGGCCTGCCCGGTGGCTGACTGAGGCAGGCCAGGTACGCCGAGGCAGGCATCCAGCGCAAGCAGGGAGGCGCGGTCAGTCTGCGCAGGGGTAGAAGCGGCCAACAGGCGGCGGCCAGCCAACAGCCCGGTCAGGTTCGGCAAGCTGGCACGCGCAAAGGGATTCAGGGACGGGTCGTCGATGCCCAAACCGACGCCATCCAGAAACAAGAAAAGGACTCGCATCGATCAGGTTTTTTGGAGGGTGAAATAGGCCGAGGCGCGCTTCCCGTGGTCGACCCCGTCTTTGTAAGAAATCATGCGAAACAGGCCGCGAATTGCATCAATGTCCGATGGGAAAATTCCCGGCGTAGAAAATTCGGTCAGGAACCCATACAGGAACCAGAACCCGCCCGGCGCAAGCAACCGGTCCACCTGGCGGATGTAAGCCAGCTTTTCTTTCTCAGAGAGACTATGGAAACAGCCGATATCCAGCACCAATTCATACGGCCCGCCAAAACGGTCGAGCCGGGTGACATCTTCCACCGCGAAATCGGCGGTTACGCCGGCCTGGCGGGCTTTCCGGCGCGCCTGCTTAATCGCCGCCGGGATGAAATCGACACCAGTCGCCCGCCATCCATAAGATGCGAGGGTGATGACATTCGTGCCGGTGCCGCAGCCCAGGTCGATGGCGCGGCCCGGAGACCTGTCCTCGAGGAACGACAACAACTCCGACGGGGTAACGCCGCTATCCCAGGGTGGGCGGCGAAAGTACGAGAAGAAAAATGAAAGGCGGCGAAGGATGTTCATGGAAAAATTCCAATTCGGGGAATGAGCGGGCGAGATGATTAATTCTAGCATGAGTTACCGTTGCAAACATATCGAAAACCTGAACTTTGTGTCAGGAACGGAATCGAAAAGCCCCCGACTTTCGAGCAAAATCGGGAGATTTTACAATCCGCGCTGTACATACCACCCAAACTCGTGACTTAACGCGCCAGAATAAAGGTACAATTGCGTTCATTTTACTTTGACAATTGGGCAGACTTCTCTTAAAATTCAGCCCGCTGCTATTATTTCCAATCCTTAATACGAGGAGTAAGTCTCCATGAAAGAGTACACCACTGAGTACCTCCGCAATATCGCCCTGGTTGCGCACGGCGGCGCCGGGAAGACGATGATGGCGGAGGCTTTTCTTCATTTTACAGGGGCCACCACTCGCCTGGGAAAGACGGACGATGGCACGACCATCTCCGACTATGATGAAGAAGAAGTTCGCCGTAAGATTTCACTGTATACCAGCGTCATTCCTGTCGAATATCGTGACCACAAAATCAACGTGCTGGATGCGCCCGGGTTTACCGATTTCATTGGCGAAATGATTTCGGCCTTGAGCGTGGCCGACGGCGCTGCCATCCTGGTCGACTCGGTGGCTGGCATGGAAGTCGGCACCGAGCTGGCTTGGAATTATTGCGACCAGTTCAAACTGCCGCGCTTCGTGGTCATCAACAAAATGGACCGCGAAAACGCCAACTTCGACAAGGCCTATCAATCGGTCGAGGAATACGCCCAGGCTGCCGGGGCGCGCCTGATTAAGGCGCAGCTGCCGCTCGGTGAGAAACTCGACTTTCACGGCGTCATCGACCTGGTGGCAATGAAAGCCTACGAAGGCGACGGCAAAACCGCCAAAGAGATCCCGGCGGAATACAAATCTGCCGCCGAGGAAGCCCGCACCGTCCTGATGGAAGCCGCCGCTGAAGGCGATGACGCCCTGATGGAGAAATACTTTGAAAACGGCGAACTCAGCCAGGAAGAAATCTTGCGCGGTTTGAAAGCAATTGTGCAGGGCGGCACGTTCATCCCCGTGTTTGTCTCCGCCGCCGGACACGCGAAAGGCGTTGGCCCTCTGCTAAACGCCATCATCGACCTGATGCCCAACCCCGCCCAACGCCCCGAAGCAGTGGTGGAAAGCAAGGGCGGCGAAGAAAAGTTATCCGCCAGCAATGCCGGGCCGGTGACTTTGTACGTCTGGAAGACCACCGCCGACCCGTTCGTGGGCAAGATGACCTACTTCAAAATCCTTTCCGGCAGCATTACTAATGATGTCCATCTGTGGAACCAGACCAAAAGTGCCGATGAGCGCATGGCCGGCCTGCACATCCAGCGCGGAAAGGAAGCGTTGCCTGTCAAAACGGCGCACGCCGGGGACCTTGCCTGCGTGACCAAGTTGAGCGTGACAGTCACCGGCGATTCGCTCTGTGAAAAGAACCACCCGGTCACAGTTCCCGTCCCGAATTACCCGCACGCGCTCTACCGCGTTGCCATCCAGCCCAAGACCCAGGCCGACGCCGCCAAAATTTCGCCCACCCTGACCCGCCTGTGCGAAGAAGATATGACACTCTCGTGGTACAACGAACAATCGACCGGGCAGACCATCTTGCAAGGCATGGGCGACCAGCACATTGATGTAGTCATCACTCGCGCCCAGACCAAGTTCCAGGTGGGTTTACTAACGGCTGAACCCAAAGTTCCCTACCGCGAAGGCATTACGCGCAAAGCTTCGGCGCAGTACCGCCACAAGAAGCAGACCGGCGGCTCCGGCCAATTTGGCGAAGTCCACCTGCGCATCGAGCCTTACAGCGAGGGCGATTTCGAATTCACCGATGAACTGGTCGGCATGAACCTGTCGAAGTCGTACCTGCCGCCCATCGAAAAAGGCATCCGCGCGGCGATGGAACACGGCGTTTCCGCCGGCTATCCGCTCAGCAACGTCAAAGTCATCGTTTATGATGGCAAGGAACACCCTGTCGACTCGAAGCCGGTGGCCTTCGAAACCGCCGGGCGCGAAGCCTTCAAGCTGGCTGTGCAAGATGCCGGGCCGGTCTTGTTCGAGCCGATTGTGGCGGTGCGCGTCACCGTCCCCGATGCGAACATGGGCGACATTATGGGCGATATGAATACCCGGCGCGGACGGGTGCAAGGCACTGAGGCTGAACGAGGGAATACCACCATTATTGCGCACGTCCCGCTGGCCGAAATGCTGCGCTACACCACCCAACTGCGCTCGCTGACCGGCGGACGCGGCCACTTCACGATGGAATTCGACCACTACGACATCGTGCCGCAGCACCTGGCCCAGCCGATTGTGGAAGCGCACAAGAAGGAAATGGAATCCAAGAAAGAAGAATGAGCGTAACGCGGAATGAATTCCGCGCCGCCTACGCTCCCTCACCCCCGGCCATTCTCCCGCCGGGAGAGGGGAGAAAACTGCTCCCACAGTTGCACTGCGGGAGCAGTTTTTGTTAAATTTTTGATAAAAATTATCCGATTTGCTTGACTTTAATTTGCAAGTGTGTAAAATAATCAGCATGGTTATCTTGAATTTACTTTGCTCCTGTATGGCGCGGGGTTCGTAACCGCCGCGCCTTCGTAGAAACAAAACACGTCACCTGACCGAAGGAACGGCGCGCGAATCCCGCATGTGAGACCCTGTCACATGGCGTTCACCCGCCGTTCTTTTGTTTTGCCAGTGAATGCAAAACAGGTCAGGTGATTTTATTTTGGAGATGACTATCGAACAGCAAGCGGTTCGACTCCAAACCTTAAGGAGATGTATGGAATCACTCAAAAAAATCGACCACAGCGCGATGACTGTCAACCAGGTCATCATCATCGCGCTCAACATCACTGCCTTCGTGCTAAACCAGCCCTGGCTGGCGGGGCTGGTGGCCGCCCTGATGCTGCTTGGAACGCTGCTGGGCCAGCCCGGTTTCGGCTTTATCTACCAGTTGGCGCTCAAACCGGCGGGGCTGGTGAAGCCACACATCCTGCTCGACAACCCGGAACCACATCGCTTTGCGCAAGGCTTGGGCGGCGTGTTCATGCTCGGCGGGGCGATTGCGCTGTTCGGCGGGCTGACCGTTTTGGGCTGGGGATTGGTGTGGATGGTGGCCGCCTTGGCCGCACTCAACGCCTTTGGCGGATTCTGCGTCGGGTGCTTTGTCTACTACTGGCTGACCCGTTTCGGGGTTCCGGGATTCTCGAAGAATCCCCCGACCGGGACGTTTCCGGGGATGCGCCCGGAAGGCGGTGAGCGATGAGCGCTGAAGTGTTGGAACGGCTTTTGATAGCGGTAGCAATTTCCGGCCTGGCGGTGGCGGCGTACCTGCTCTTTAATCGGTACACGCTCCAGCGGGCATCCACAAAAGTCAGCAAGTTCGCATCCTACCAGTCCGGCCTGCCAGCGATTGTGTATTTCACCACGCCAACCTGCGCGCCCTGCAAAACCGTCCAGCGCCCGGCCATCGAGCGGATGAAGGCCAATTATGGCAAGTGGTTCCAGGTCATCGAGGTGGATGCCAGCCAACAGCCAGAAATTGCGCAGGATTGGGGCGTGATGACCGTGCCGACCACGTTTGTCGTTGATGCCAGCGGCCAGCCGCGTTATGTCAACCAGGGTATTGCCCCGGCGGAAAAACTGATTCAACAACTTGAAATTGAGGATTATTCGATATGAAAATCGCATCTGATGTGACTGAATTAATTGGCAACACCCCCCTGGTGCGCCTGAACCGCGTTACCGAAGGCGCTCATGCCGAAGTCGTCGCCAAATTGGAATTTTACAACCCAGCCAAGAGCGTGAAAGACCGCATCGGCTTCTCGATGATTGATGACGCCGAAAAAGCGGGCGTGCTGACGAAAGACAAGACCATCGTGGAGCCGACCAGCGGCAATACCGGCATTGCGCTGGCGATGGTGGCCGCCGCCAAGGGCTACAAGTGCATCCTGACCATGCCGGAGACAATGAGCAAGGAACGCCGGATGCTGCTGCGCGCGTATGGGGCGGAGCTGGTGCTGACGCCCGGCCCGGATGGGATGGGCGGCGCGATTCGCAAGGCCGAGGAAATTGCGGCGGAGGCTCCCGATAGATTTTTCATCCCGATGCAGTTCAAGAACCCGGCCAATCCCGAAATCCACCGCCGGACGACCGCCGAGGAAATCTGGCGCGATACGGAAGGCAAGGTGGATATCGTCGTTTCGGGAATCGGCACAGGCGGGACGATTACCGGCGTGGGTGAGGTGCTGAAGAGCCGCAAACCGTCGGTGCAAGTGGTGGCGGTCGAGCCAGATGCTTCGCCGGTGCTTTCGGGCGGTGTGAAAGGCCCGCACAAAATCCAGGGCATTGGCGCGGGATTCGTGCCAGAAGTGTTGAATACCAAAATCTACGATGAAGTTATCCGCGTCACCGATGAGAACGCCATGGAAACCGCCCGCCGCCTGGCAAAGGAAGAGGGTATCCTGGTTGGGATATCCTCTGGCGCGGCGACCTGGGCGGCCTTGCAAGTGGCGCGCCGTCCCGAAAACTCCGGGAAACTGATTGTGGTCATCATCCCGTCGTTTGGCGAGCGCTACCTGTCTTCGGCGCTGTATGCGCATTTGGCGGATTAGCAATTGGTAATTGGTGACTGGTAATTACCATTTACCATTTACCAATCACCAATTACTCATGGAGTCTTTATGCAAGCCGAACTCACCCAATCACAAAATCACAAAATCACCCAATCACCCAATTTCTTCGCTTCTGTGCGCGATGACTTGAAATCGGCCTTGCAGCGCGACCCGGCGGCGCGTTCGCGCTTTGAGATTGCCCTGCTCTACCCGGGTTTGCACGCCATCTGGATTCATCGCGTCTCTCACTGGCTGTGGACGCATAAGGCCAAACTGCTGGCCCGCTGGCTCTCGCAACTGGCGCGCGGCCTGACCGGCATCGAAATCCACCCTGGCGCGACCATCGGCCAGCGGGTGTTCATCGACCATGGAATGGGCGTCGTCATCGGCGAAACCGCCGAAGTGGGAGATGATGTGACCCTGTATCATGGCGTCACCCTGGGCGGGACTTCGCTCAACAAGGGCAAACGCCATCCCACCATCGGTGACCGCGTCACGATTGGGGCAGGCGCCAAAGTTCTGGGAAACATCGCCATCGGGGCCGACAGCCGCATCGGGGCCAATGCCGTTGTGGTCAAATCGGTGCCTGAAAACTCGGTCGTGGTCGGCGTGCCGGGGCAGGTGGTCAAACGGATGACGCTGCACCATGCGGGCGACGCTCCCGACCTGAATCATACCGCCCTGCCGGATGTCTTTGCCAACGCCATCCGCGATTTACTCACCCGGGTCGATGAACTCGAAAACCGGGTAGACGGCCACGCGCACCCGCATACAGCCCCTTACACCCTGGTCGGCGACGCCTGGGAAGAGGTGGATTACGCGATTTAGAATAATGGCAATAGCCAAAGATTTTTCCGGGGTGAGACTTTCTCAACAGACTCCTAACCCGGACAAGCCGGAACCAAAAAGGCTGAAACACAAAGGACACAAAGGAAAACCCTTAAAAACTTTGTGTACTTCTTGTGCTTTGTGTTTGAAAATTCTTGCACAAAAAACAAGAAAATAACTTCAAAGTTCCAAAACTCGTCTCCATGTTGTCGAGACTGGCTTTTTGCGGGCTTATCTCAAAGATATTGAGACCAGGCTATCGGAACAAACAAACCACAGTAAACGATAGCGAACAAGCGCGTAAGCAAAAGACATTCGGCTCTCCGAAAATTTTCGTGATAAAAAACTTTTTTAAATTGTGTCAAATTAAACCAGACGGGGACTCCCGCCCAGGCAATCCCCGTCTGTGAGTCTTACTCGTCCTCCTTGATGTTTTCCGCGTCTTTTTTGCGTTTGTCCATCCACTTACCGAGGGCTTTCAATTTGATGTAACCGCCGACGATGATGACGGCAACCAGCAAAACCCACCAATACCATTCCATGAGATTTTCTCCTTTCGTTTTTGTAGCGCAAGATAGTATCTTGCGTTATCTCAATTTCAACTGCCTTCGCAAAACCGGCAGGAACGCGACCACCAGTGCCAGGCTGCTGACCAGCGTAATCAATCCAGAAGCCCACAAACCAGGGCCGCCCAGTTCGCCGATGAAAACGCGCTCAAAGGTCTGCCACATCCAGTAATTGGGCAGGATGTAAAAGACAAAGTGCCATTCGCGGTCAATGAAAATGCTGACGATGGGCAGCGTCAGGTAAACCAGCATATAAAACTTCAGGATGGCAATCGCCTTGAGTTGGCTATCGGCCAGGCCGCCGATGATGTAACCGGTCAGGATGGGCAAGCCGACCGAGAACAGGAAAGCAACCAGCAAAAGACCGTAGTTGACCTGTCCGCCGACCAGAATCGCCGTCGAAGCAAGGACCAGCACCAGACTGAGCAGCAGCGCGAAGAGACCACGCGCCAGGGTCAGTTCGAGCATTGAAAGCGGCGAAACGCCCAGAGCGCGGATGGCGCGGGTTTCCTTGTCCTCGATGATGTTGAAGGCCATCACCAGCGCGCCGAGCAGGGACGCGATCATAATAAAAATAATGGCGGTGTACTCGGTGATGAGCGAACGCGCCGCGCTGTTGGCGGTGCGGGTGAACTCCGCCACGCGCTCGCCGCTCAGGGCTTGCTGGAAGACGCGCTGGAGAGTCTCGGCCTCGCCGCCCTCGTTGCCTTCCATCAGCAGGGTTGGCTGTCCGTCGATTAGCACCAACCCCGGCACATCGTCACTGCGCAGAACGCGCATACGTACCGCCCTGTCGGATGGCAAAATTTCAACCGCGCCGATGGCTTCGAGCCGCTCCACCAGCGCGGCATCGACTCCGGCTTGCACGGCAAAGGTGTATTGCGCTTCGCCAATCGAAGGCACGAACAGGCGCGCGCCAATCGCCAGCAAAATCGGGGCGACCATCATGTAAATCAGGATGTTATCGCGCAGGGCATTTGTCCAATCCTGGCGCATGAGATTAAGGATTCGCTTGAACATTAGCGACCCTCCTTGAGCAATTTGAAGCGGATGGCGGCATAAGCGGCGGCAAAGGCCAGGGCAGTCAGGGCGGCGAGATACAGCACCGTCGGCAGGATGTCGCCGAAAGTCGCGGCATTGAAAAGCACATCGCGGGTGGCAAAAACCGCCGGGTAGGAGGGAATCCAGGTCAGCCAGGCTGGGGCAAAAGCGGGCAAGCCGAAGGAAATCATCGGCAGGGAATTGAGCACCAGGATGGCAACCCCGGCAAAGAACCACTCCGAAAGGTTGTTGAAGAAGACCGCAATCGCCAGGCTGAGGGTCGTCATCAACAGGCTGGAGAGCGCAATCAGTAGCAGCGTGAGCGGCAGGTTGAAATCCAACCCAAAGGCCAGCAGCAGGATTGGCAGCCCATAGAGCAAACTCAAGACAAGGAACAGGGCATTCTTCGACAGGATGTACGTCCACGTCCCCGCCGGGCTGACGCGATAGGCGCGCAGGGTGGCCTCCTGCTTTTCCTGAAACATCATCACCGCCGCGATTAAGAATCCGAGCAGGACAACCTCGAAAATCAGGATGACCGGCACAAAACGGATATTGAAATCTGGCGGCGGGCTGACCGGACGCAGGTACTCAACCGGGAATTGGTCGGAGGCCGCGCCGCGCAGTTCAAGGATGGCGCGTTCGAGCGAGGCTTCGAGCAGGCCCAGGTTGGCAGCGGGAATCGCGCTGTTGGTGACGAGTTCAAAGGCTGGCGCATCCAACCCGCCCGAAAAGACCACGCCGACTTTGTTGGGTTGGCGCTCCAGGTCGGCGAGGAAAGCGGCTTGGTCGGTATAGACCACGCCCTCGTCCGCGCCCAATTCGCGCAGGTAGGCAGCCAGCGGCACGCCGGGGGAGGTATCCAGAATTAGTTCGTTGTGAACCTTGATTTCGCGCGGCAGGAAAAGGACCAGCGCGGCCATCACCACCAACAGCAGGCCAATAATCAGCACATGCCCGCTGCGGTAGGAAATCAGCAAATCCTGGGTAAAAAGCGAGACAAAGCGTTTCATGCCAGGCCTCGTCCGGTGAGTTTGACGAAGATTTGCTCGAGGCTGGCCTCCTGCGAGTGGATGGTCTGGAGCGAGTCGTTTTGCATCAGTTCGAGAAAAGCGCGGTGGTCTTCGGCCTTGTCGAGGAAAAAGACGCGCGACTCGACTTGGCCCTGCGCGCCGTACTCGACGCGCACCGAGCGCTGGCCGTGCTGGAGTTTCAGGTTGCGCGGCGTATCCATCGCCACAATTTTGCCCTCGTTCAGGAAGGCGACCTGGTCGCACAGTTCGTCAGCGATCAACATGTTGTGGGTGGTCAGGAAAATGGTGCAGCCGTCTTTTTTCTTTTGCAGGATAAGTTCCTTGATAACGGCGGCGGTGTTCGGGTCGAGGCCGGAGGTGGGCTCGTCGAGGAAGAGCATCTTCGGGTCGTTGACCAGGGCGCGGGCGAAGACAAGACGCTGACGCATCCCTTTCGAGTAGGCGCTGGTTTTGCGGTGGGCGGCCTCAGTCAGCCCGACGGCTTCGAGCAGTTTGCGCGGGTCGAGGGTCGGCACGTCAAACAGCCCGGCGAAAAATTTGAGATTTTCGTAACCGGTCAGGCGTCCGTACAGATTGGGATGCTCAAACGAGACGCCCAACTGGTTGAAAAACGCCGCGTCGAGATCGCGGATGGATTTTCCCGCGTAGGTCACTTCGCCCTGTTGGAGCGGGAGCAAGCCAGTCAGAATATTCTGGACAGTGCTTTTGCCCGCGCCGCTGGGGCCGAGGAAGCCGAAAATTTGTCCGCGCGGAATCTCGAACGAGACATCCTGCACGGCGTAGTTGCCTTTGGATTCGTAATCGTGGAAGAGGTGGGTGACTTGTAGCATGGTGGCTCCTGAATGTAACACGCCCTGAGCGGAGGCTCTGAGTGAAACGAAGAGCCGTAGTCGAAGGGCAGTTGGGCAGAAACAAACCCTTCGCTCGTTTCAGAATAAGTCCTTCGACTACGCCGCGCAAAAGCACGCGGCTCCGCTCAGGACGAGAACTCTAATTACTCCGCGGCGCAAGACCGCGCTGAAGAATGTCTATCAATTGGTCGGCCAATTCGGTAACGGGCAGGGTTTGGTAATTGACCTCGCCGCTGGCGAGTTTCTCGATATCAACCGCTTCGCGTTCGAGCAGGTAGCGTCCAAACTCGCTGAAAGTGGCGCTGAGGACAAAAACCGCCAGGCCGCGATCTACGCCAGGATCGATGGAACCCTGGGCAATGCCCATCTCGATTAATCCGGCATAATAATTCTGAGCCAGTTTTTTCAACCCGGCGAAGGGCTCGTCGTCAAAAGGGCGGTCAGAGAACAGGGCGCGATAGGCAACCCGCGCCAGCAAGGGGTTGGAGAGTTCAAAATGCGCCCCCTCGCGCATCAGCCAGCGCAGGAAGTCGAACAGATTCATGCCGGGGTCGGGCGGCGGATTTTGGGCGAGGAATTGTTTTTTCTCCTCGCCAGCCAGTTGAATCAGGTACAGGTACAGGTCGCGTTTGTCTTCAAAATACTGGTACAGGCTGCCTTTGGCAATTCCAGCGCGGGCGACGATGTTGGAGATGGAGGCGTTTTTGTAGTCATGCGCAGCGAACTCTTCAATCGCCAAATCGAGAATCTGGCGGCGCTTGTCCTCTGGAAGGTTGAAAAAGGTGGCTTTGGGCATACATACTCCGTTGTGACTGGCCGGTCATGTGACCAGGTGGTCATATTAGACTACCGAAACATCTGCCTGTCAAGAGGCCTCTTGACAAAAAGTATATTTAATATACAATGATACAAAGATACAATTATACAATCGTTATCGTCTACCCAGAGATTTTTGGCGCATAAGGAGCACAAAATGTTTCGAATTACAAAAACCTTCTTTTTCCTGCTGTTGGCTGTCGTGGGTATCCTCACCCTGAGCGGATGCGGCGCGCCCCAACCTGCCGGGTTGACAGACGAGCAACTTGTTTCAATGGTCGAGGAAATCCTGCGTTCACTGGACGAGGATGATTATGACAATTTCACCCAGGAGTTTAGCGAACCGATGCTAAACGCGTTTACCCCGGAGAGTTTCGCCGACCTGCGCAACATGCTGCAAGAAACCAGCGGAAATTTTGTCTCGGTTGGCGATATTGGATTATCCAACCGCCAGGGTTACGCTGTATATCGAATCCCTTGCCAGTATGAGTTGGAAACCGTTACCGTCACGATTACGTTTGCCATTGACGGTGATAAGGTCGAAGGACTGTTCTTCACCTCCCCCAACCTCGTCAAATACAACCAGTGACCTGGACCTAAAAAATTTTTTCAGGAGCAAGATAATCCAGAGTATCAGCATGTTAAAACTTGACCTTGACTTCCGTTCAGACGTTCCGCTCACTAACCAGATTGTTGCCCAAATCCAACATCAACTGGCCGACGGCGTTCTTCATCCCGGCGACCAATTGCCTACGGTACGCGGGCTGGCTACCCAACTGCGCGTCAACTTCAACACCGTAGCCCGCGCCTACCGCCTGCTCGATGAAGCCGGAATCATCTCCACCCAGCAAGGGCGCGGCACTTTTATTCTGGACAAACCGGCCACCGAAGCCAGCGAACAATTGCGCCGAGAATCGCTCAAAACCCTGGCGCAACGCTATCTTGAAGAAACTGAACGGTTGGGGTTTGAAAAGAAAGATGCCCTAGATGCGCTCGAGAAAGCAAGCACCAGGCCGTAAATAGTAATTACCAATCACCAATTACCACCCCCTAAGGAGTTCGCCATGCTACGAAACATGCTCAAAACCCAAAACAAACTCGACCAACGAGTCCCGCCTATTGCCGGAACCATCTTTGCAGTCCTGATGGTCATCGCAGTTCTTGGCGCCGTCCTGATGGATGGCAAACAATCCGACGCCCTGATTGGCGCATGGGTTGTCGGCTGGATGCTTGTAGGCATCTACATCCTGTTCGCACTTAAGGTGGCGAACCAATGGGAAAAAGCCATTGTGCTTCGCCTGGGCAAATTCCAGGGACTTCGCGGGCCCGGCATGTTCTGGATTGTTCCCATCGTCGACACCATCCCAACCTGGATCGACCACCGCGTGATGGTGACGCCCTTCGCCGCGCAAAAGACTCTCACCAAAGACACGGTGCCAGTGGATGTGGACGCCGTCCTGTTCTGGGTCGTTTGGGATGCCGAAAAAGCCGCGCTCGAAGTGGAAGATTACCAGGCCGCAGTCGATTGGGCCGCCCAAACCGCCCTGCGCGACATCACCGGACGGATGATGCTGGCCGATATTCTGGTCGGACGCGGCACCATCGACAAGGAATTGCAGCAGGTCATCGACGAGCGCACCACGCCCTGGGGCGTAACGGTCCAGTCTGTCGAAATCCGCGACATCGTCATCCCGCAAGCGCTGGAAGATGCCATGAGCCGTCAGGCGCAGGCCGAGCGTGAACGCCAGGCGCGCGTCATCCTCGGCGAATCGGAGAAGCAAATTGCAGAATCGTTTGCCGAAGCCTCGCAATCCTACATCGACAACCCCACCGCACTGCACCTGCGCGCCATGAACATGCTCTTTGAAGGCCTCAAGGAAAAAGGCGCGCTGATGATTATTCCCAGTTCGGCAGTCGATACCATGAACCTGGGCGGCTTCAGCGGGATGGCCGCGCTGGCAAAACATCATGAAGATAATGATAAGTGAGCAGTGTTCACAATTTGAGCCGAGGGTCGAGTAGCGCGTTAGCGCATATCGAGACCCGCAAGTCAGTGTCCACAACTTCAGCCGAGGGTCGAGTAGCGCGTTAGCGCATATCGAGACCCGCAAGTCAGTGTCCACAACTTCAGCCGAGGGTCGAGTAGCGCGTTAGCGCATATCGAGACCCGTAAGCAGTGTCCACAACTTCAGCCGAGGGTCGAGTAGCGCGTTAGCGCATATCGAGACCCGCAAGACAGTGTCCGCAACTTCAGCCGAGGGTCGAGTAGCGCGTTAGCGCATATCGAGACCCGCAAGACAGTGTCCGCAACTTCAGCCGAGGGTCGAGTAGCGCGTTAGCGCATATCGAGACCCGCAAGACAGTATTCAATCCTTCGACTACGGGCTACGCCCTCCGCTCAGGACAAGCGCAAACAAATGTTTCACATGAAACACTCGCAACACGCAACAAAAAAGGATTTCACATGTCCACAAAAACATCCATCACCATTTCTTTAATCCTGATAGCGATTGCCGCGGCTGCCGGATTGATTCTCTCGCCGCAGTTCCCCGACCCGATGCCCTCGCACTGGAACGCCGCCGGCGAAATAGACGGCTACATGCCAAAGTTTTGGGGCATCTGGCTCATGCCGTTAATCACGCTAGGCCTCACCCTGCTGCTGGCCTTCATCCCGGCCATCGACCCGCTCAAGGCCAACATCGAACAATTTCGTGGGCTGTACAACGCCTTTATCATCGGCTTTGTGGCCTACATGCTGTATGTCTATGCACTAACGCTGGCCGCCGCCCTGGGCTACCAGTTCAACATGACTTATATGCTCCTGCCGGTCGTCGGGTTGCTATTCATTGGAATCAGTTTCTTAATCGATAAAGCCAAACGCAACTTCTTTATCGGCATCCGCACACCCTGGACGCTTTCAAGCGATACCGTCTGGGAAAAGACCCACAAATTGGGCGCGCAGGCCTTTCGCATCGGCGGCGCGCTGGTCATCGTCAGCGCCTTCTTGGGCGAAAACGGATTCTGGCTGCTGATGGCGGCGATTCTGTTCGCGTCCCTAATTCCGGTAGTGTGCTCGTACTTCCTGTGGCGACGCGAGAATCCGTAAAACGTTTCACGTGAAACACTGGCCGGTTGGCTAGGTCAGGAACCCGCCTCATAGCGAGGGCGCGGCCGTCCACATACTAAAAACGATACCGTCCCCAAAAAAGGTGAACCGTCCCGAAGGTTTCCCCGAAAAACGGGATGAAGCCGTTCCAACCTTCGGGACGGGGCAAGTCGAGAAGCGGAATTTAGAATGACTCAACCGGTTATCGAAGTAACCAAACTTGAGCGCGCATTTGGCGCAAACCGCGCCGTAGATGGCATGACCTTTGACGTGGAGCCGGGCGAAGTATTTGGATTGCTCGGCCCAAACGGCGCGGGCAAAACGACGACTGTGCGCCTGCTCAACGGAATCCTGCCTCCGTCTGGAGGAACGATGCGCGTCTTTGGGCTGGACCCCGCCACCCAGGGCGAACTCGTCCGCAAGCAGACCGGCGTACTGACCGAAACCCCATCCCACTACGAGCGGCTTTCGGCGCGTGAAAATCTGGAGTTTTTCGGCACGCTGGCCGAAATCCCCAAACAGGCGTTAGGAAGCCGTGTGTTAAAAATACTGTCATTCTTCGGACTGGAATCGCGCGCCAACGACAAGGTGGAGACATACAGCAAAGGGATGAAACAAAGGCTGGCGCTGGCCCGGGCGCTCGTCCACGAGCCGCCGCTGTTGTTCCTTGACGAGCCGACCAGCGGCCTCGACCCTGAAGCAGCCCAGCAGGTGAATGACCTGATTGCCAGCCTGAGCCGCCGAAGCGGACAGACAGTCGTGCTGGCGACACACAACCTGCTCGACGCCCAGCGGCTATGTGACCGGGTCGCCATCCTGAACAAGGGGCGCATCCTGGCGCTGGGGTCGCTCAAGGAACTCTCCCGCAAGTTGTGGCCAGTGACCTGGGTGGACATTACCCTGTTCAACGGCACGTCAGCGGAATCTGCATCAGCCAGCATCAAGGCCCTGGGTGGTGTGAGACAGGTGACAGCGGAGAAAGAGTCGCTGGCGATCCAGGTTGAAGCGGAGGAAGTGATTCCGCAAGTGGTCTCGGCCCTGGCGCGGGAAAATATCCCGATGCTCAAAGTGAACCCGCGCGCTTACACGTTGGAAGATATTTATTTTGCGTTGCAGGCAGGTGAAGGATGAACTGGCGCAGTATTTGGGCGATTGCCCGCAAGGATTTAAAAGAAGTGCGACAGAACAAGGCAGCCTGGGCGCCGGCGATTGTGGTGCCACTGATGTTCGCCATCATCATGCCGCTGGTTTTTATCATCCTGCCGCAGGTCATCCCGGTGGAAGATGTTGAGCGCGAGATGGGCGATATTGCGACCCTGCTCAAGAATATGCCGCCGACGTTAAAAATGATTTTCGACGGCAAATCATTAGAACAAATGTTCGTTATTTATATGGCGGGTTTCATGCTCGCGCCGATGTTCCTGGTTATGCCGTTGATGTTTTCCTCGGTGGTCGGGTCGGACTCGTTCGTCGGCGAACGCGAGCGCAAGACGATGGAGGCCCTGCTCTATGCGCCCACCAGCGACATGGAACTGTTCCTGGGCAAGGTGCTGGCGGCAGTGCTGCCTGCCATTGGCCTGTCGTGGATGACTTACATGGTTTATATCGTTGTGGTCAATGTTGCCAGCTTCAACCTGTTCGGCGGCATCTGGTTTCCGCTGGCCTCGTGGTGGCCGATGATGTTCTGGCTGACGCCCGCCCTGGCGGTACTGGGGATTTCGGCGACGGTGCTGGTTTCGAGCCGGGTCAAGACCTTCATGGAAGCCTATCAACTGAGCGGCTCGCTGGTGGTGCTGGTGCTGGCGCTTGTCGTCGGGCAGGTTACGGGCGTACTGTTTTTGGGAATTGGCACTGCGCTTGTCATTGGCGCAGTCATCTGGCTGGTGGATGCGGCGCTGATCTACATCAGTGTGAAAAAATTCAAGCGCAGTTCGTTGATTGCAAGATTATGATGAGAATGAATAAGCCTTTCAATATAAAAAAACAAGCCGACATTGTAATCACAGCAAGAGGACTGCTCAAGCAATACTGCGGTGTAACCGCTGTGGATGCCATTTCCTTCGAAGTGCATGAAGGAGAAATCTTTGGAATGGTGGGACCAAACGGAGCCGGAAAAACAACAGCCATTGAGTGCATAGAGGGTCTCCGCAAACCGGATCGGGGAAGCATACGAGTGCTGGGCTTGGATCCGCAGCAGGATGGATATGAACTGCGGGAACGTATCGGCATCCAGTTTCAGTCCGCCGCTCTTCCTCCTCGAATCAAGGTGGGAGAGGCGTTGGATCTTTTCGCCTCCTTCTACCGCAAATCGGTGGAATGGCGACAACTGTTGGAACAAGTAGGGTTAGAATCGAAGGATGGCGCCTACGTTGAAAATCTTTCCGGCGGGCAAAGACAGCGGGTGTTCATTGCCATGGCGCTGCTCAACAACCCGGAACTGGTCTTCCTGGACGAATTAACCACAGGGTTGGATCCTCAATCACGGCGGGCAGTCTGGGACCTGATAGAGGATATCCGCAAGCGGGGAAGAACGGTCTTCCTCACCACGCATTTTATGGAAGAAGCGGAGCGCCTATGTGACCGGGTGGCAATCGTGGATCATGGGAAAATCGTGGCGATTGACGCGCCGGGCAGTCTGATCGCTTCACTGCGAGCGGAAAACAGGGTGGTCTTCAATGTTGTTGAACCTTTCGACGAAGAATCCCTGCGGCGGATCCCAAGTGTCAGTCGGGTTGAGCGGATCGGCGAACGAGTCATTGTTTACGGGCAAAGGGATGGATTGGTCAGCGGTGTGGTCAACGCCCTGGACTCCGGCGCCACGCGCTTCAATGATCTGCGCACCGAACAACCGACGTTGGAAGACGTATTCCTGGCATTGACCGGAAAGAAAATGAGGAGTTAAATGATACAAATCCGAGCTTTACAGAAACTTGTAATTGCTCAGGTCAGGCTTTCCCTGCGGGATCCGATGGGTGTGTTCTTTATACTGTTGTTTGCTCCATTGCTGTTGATCTTTATGGGATTCATTTTTGGGAACGACCCTGACCCAATGTCCGGCGGACGCGGGGCGCTGGATGTTTTTCTGCCATCCTATGCGGCGATCGTCATCGCCGTGGTTGGGTTGATGAGCGTATCCGTCGAAACTACGGGGCGGCGGGAGGCGGGAGTCCTGCGTCGGTTCCGCGCCACGCCATTGCGTCCACTCACCTATATCCTTGGCGATGTGTTGACACACTTTGCAATGACGATTCTGGGTATTTTCCTGCTGTTCCTTCTTGGCGTCACCGTGTATAAAGTTCGTTTTGACGGCAGTCCATTGCTTCTCACCATGGGAATTTGCCTGAGTACTGCCGCGTTTATTTCCCTCGGGTTTGTTCTTGCGAGCCTCGCGCCCAACCCCCGCACAGCGACGATCATGGGGAATGTGCTTCTTTTTCCCATGATGGCGCTTTCCGGAACGACCTTTCCGCTGGAGTTGATGCCGGAGGCGGTTCGTAACATATCCCGGTTT
>Ga0116204_1000143_pt1 | contig 35689 bp, 33 predicted proteins | sample LakKivwa52mmetaG_FD_94481 | JGI IMG/M metagenome (GOLD analysis project Ga0116204, IMG submission 94481) | Anoxic lake water microbial communities from Lake Kivu, Rwanda to study Microbial Dark Matter (Phase II) - Lake Kivu water 52m metaG | ecosystem: Environmental > Aquatic > Freshwater > Lake... | reverse complement strand
TAGCTCTGTCCTTTTGCGGCAATATCGAAAGAACAATCCAGAGTTCAGTGTCTTGGATTTGAAATCCCATTATCGCGGACATCGATATGTCGCCGAGACAATAAAATTACTTCCGCAGAAACCAGATGCCATTTTATTGGCTGAGATTTTCGAGCAAATTGCCCGTTTGGGCATGGTTCATCCCGCTTTTGAACCAGTTTCTACCGCCTAATTGGCGATGGTATTGATCAGGCTGACCTGGTTTGTATGCATGCCCTGTTTGATAACTCGCCTGCCGTGATATGCCAATACGAAAATCAAGATAGTCAAAAGGAACAATCCAGCTGGGATTGCGAAGACACCCATTATACGGATATGTAAACCAAAGAAAGCGGCCAGCATTAACCCCATAAATACCTGGTATTGTAGTGCGTAAGATGTGGAGATATCAAAACATGAAACCGCTGGATCGAATCTGTATCCTGTGAAAAATAAGAATTGAGAGATTGACGCGATTACTCCCGCCACTCCAGTGATAAAGATATCTTTCCCACTTCGAAGACTGGAATAGAATATCATTGTAAAAAAAATAATGGATACAGATCCCATAAATAACCCCCACCCTGTATAGATGAGGAGGAAATTCAACACTAGTATTATTATATATTGCGTAGCCCCCTTTTTTTTCATTAATAAAGCCAAACAATATAACATGGTCAATACGATCGGAAAGGCTCCGTAGGACAGGTTCGCTACGACAACTATGCCTTCATATTGAAAAAGAGTTGAGAACAATAGAGGGATTGTTAGATCCCAAAGGGTGAATGAGCCAAAAAGCCTGTGCTTTAATACGTAGGCTAGTATCATACCTGCACTTAGTAAAACAACGATCGCCAGAGAGTCTGCTACTGTATTCCATTCAGTAAGGTCTGCCAATATTTTACTAACGATTAAGCCTATCCCCTGGCGGTGTGGTCCATGCTGCCAGTTAAACAGCTGCCATAAGTTCTTGTAATCGAATAGCGGGGCGTAAAATGCCCACTGATCATAGTACAGAATGTTTACAGAATATTTCAAGGCGAAATGAAATAGTCTGGCGATCAGGATGCCTGAAACGCTGATAAGTATCCACAAGGTCGTTCTTGCTGGACTGAAAATTTTTTGGATGGTAGTCGGAGTCTTTATGTTTCCCATAAAGCTTGAATGAGAGAGTGTGAAATTTTCACAAATCACTCGCGGTTTAATTTCCGCTATCTACTCCATCTCGCATAGACTGCCTGTGAGAGCAGGCGGTTTGCGCTTTTTTCGCGTGTTACGAGTTCGCCGCTGTCGGTATGCCCTTTATATTTTTTCATCATTTCATCCACGGCTTGGGCTACATGAATTGCTGAAGCCCGTACTGCGTACATAGTGACGATCACGAACAGCGGATTATCGCTCAGGCATTGGCGGATTTCATCCAATAGATTGGGCAGAGACTTGTACACTTCCCAAATTTCGCCTTTCGGTCCGCGCCCGAATTTGGGCGGGTCGAGAATGACCCCATCATACTTTACGCCGCGCTTGGCTTCGCGTTGGACATATTTCAGCGCGTCCTCCACGATCCAGCGGATGGGGCGGTCGCCCAGCCCGGAGAGTTCCTGATTCTCACGCGCCCATCCTACGGATTTTTTGGACGCATCCACATGCGTGACGGAAGCTCCCGCCGCCGCAGCCGCAAGGGACGCCAGCCCGGTGTACCCAAACAGATTCAACACTTTGGGCGAGCCACCCGCTTTCTGGACGGTATCAGCCATAAAGTCCCAGTGTGCGGCGACTTCAGGGAAAACGCCAAGGTGACGCCCCGGTGTCGTCATCACGTTAAAACGAAGAGTATTGCCTGATGGCAGGGGATAGCTCATCACCCACTTCTCGTCCACCCGCTTCTTAAAATCCCAATGACCGCCGCTCTCTTCGCCGCTGGGGATGAAAACCGCGTGTGCATTATTCCACTCAGATTGGGGTAGGGCGCGGCTCCACATGGCTTGTGATTCGGGGCGGGCGAACGTGTTTTTGCCGAAACGTTCCAGCTTTAACCCGTCGCCCGAGTCGAGCAATTCATAATCCTGCCAACGGGCGGCTTCAAGCAGGGTAAAGGTGGGGGAGTTGTTCATAATGGCATTGCCTTTGAAATGAAGAAATAGCACCACCTACTTGATTTTTGACCCAAAAAGGGTATAATGTGGTAGGTAGTGGTAGAAAGTGGTAGAGCGCCGGGCGTCCCGGCGTTCGTGTCATTAAAAGGATAAGTAGCACAAATGTTCTTAGGTCAGTTCCAGCACAACCTCGATGATAAGGGTCGCCTGATGATTCCAGCGCGCTTCCGTGAGTTGCTGGAAGGCGGCGCCTACATCACACAGGGTTTCGACAAATGCCTGATGGTCATGACCGAGGCATATTTCAAACAGGTCTATGAGCGCATCGAAGCCATGAACCTCGCCGACCCGACCGCCCGTCTCCTGCGCCGCTTGATCCTCTCCAATGCCTATGGCGTGGAAGTGGACAAAGTAGGGCGCATCCTCGTTCCGCAGAACCTGCGCGCATTTCTTGGCATTGTAAATGGCGAGTTGGTTGTGGCAGGGCAGGGCGAGTACTTTGAAGTTTGGACGCCCGCCGAATGGAACGGACAGATGACCTTGCTTCATGACATCGAAGCAAACAACGCCCGTTTCTCGACGTTGGATCTATCGAAGCATCCTTCGTAGCGACGTCCTGTCGCCCAAGGCGGGGAGACCCCGCCCCTACAAATATGGCACACAAACCTGTACTTTACCAAGAAATTATACACGCTCTGCAACCCCGCAACGGCGGACGATATGTGGATGGCACTTTGGGCGCGGGCGGACACGCTCGCGGCATCCTGGAGGCTTGCGCGCCAGATGGGCAACTGCTCGGTCTCGATGTAGACCCGCACGCGCTGGCGCTTGCTCGTGAGACCTTGGCTCCTTATGAGGGGCGCATTCATCTCGCGCAAGCCTCCCACATTTCACTCAGTGAGCAGCTTGCTTCATTGAAATGGGACGCCATCGACGGTATCGTGCTCGACCTTGGCGCATCGTCCATGCAGTTCGACAATCCCGAGCGCGGCTTCTCCTTCATGCAGGATGGTCCGCTCGACATGCGCTTCGGCCCGCACCTGACGATGAGCGCCGCCGACATCATCAACACCTACGACGAGCGCGAACTGGCAGATATCATCTTCAAGTACGGAGAAGATCGGGACGCAAGACGGATCGCACGTGCCATCGTGAACAGCCGACCGCTTCACACTACGGGACAGTTGGTTGCTGTGATCGAGAAAGCGAGTCCACGGCGTGGAGATAAAACCCACCCCGCCACGCAGACCTTCCAAGCCCTGCGGATCGTCGTCAACGAGGAATTAGCCGCAGTGGAGATCACGCTCCCGCAGGCAGTGGCAAGCCTAAGCACCGGAGGCCGATGCGCAGTGATCTCCTTCCACTCGTTGGAAGACCGCATCGTCAAAGAGTATTTTCGAGAGCAGAGCAAAGACCTTATCAATCCGCCTTATGAACGAATTTATGAAGAAGAGCGTAAGGCTGTGATCAAGTTAGTGAGCAAGAAGCCGATACTGCCAACCGAGGAAGAAGTTCGTGAAAACCCCCGCGCGCGCAGTGCCAAACTTAGAATTATTGAGAAGATTTAACGTCATTGCGAGGGCGGTGGTTTTCCGCCCGAAGCAATCTCATAATTCATTGGAGATTGTTTTGTCGCAAGGAGCAAAAGCGCTCCTCGCACTGACATAAAAAACGATTATGAACATTCCGACCCACCTCCCCAATGTCAACCACCTGATCCATGCGTATCGGGTTGCTCCGTGGCGCGTCCAGCGTCAATGGATCGGCAACGTCTTGCTCGCTGTGGTCGTGCTGGCAATGGTGGCGGCGCTGTACCTGAATATCACATCACAGACGGCGGTTTCCGGTCGTGAGATTCAAGACCTGAACAATGCGATTATGATCAGCCAGCAAACAAGCAGTGACCTGCATACTCAACTGGCTTCCCTTACTTCCGCCACAGCCATGGAAACACGCGCCCTTGCGCTTGGCTTTCGCCCGATCGAGTCGGGTGAGGTGGAATATCTGGTTGTGCCTGGGTATGTGACTCCGCAGCCTGTCAACCTTGCCAGCGAGTCCCTGCCGCAATTGAGCGCATTGACCATTCCGCCTGAATTCAACCAATCGCTGTTGGATTGGATGGATGAGCGCCTTATCACGTCGCGAGGTCTTCAATGAGACAACAATACGCGCTTCGCAGTCAGGTTCTTGCAGGCGTCATGGCGTTTATAGCGCTTGCCATCATTGTGCAGATGACGCGCATCCAGAACAGTGTGGAGGCGGAGGTTTTCCGCCAACAGGCGGAGAATTTCGCCTATGAAGTGAAAACTTTTTACCCCAATCGCGGCGAGATCTATGACCGTAATGGGCGTTTGCTCGCGGGGCAGAAAACTGTCTATGAGATCGGTGTGGATTTGCGGAATGTCAAAGATCCGCATGCGATCGCTTTTGCCATCAGCCGCGAACTGGAAATGGACTATGACCAGCTTTTAGGCGCGCTCCAAAACCCGCCTGAGAATATCTCCTACATGATCCTTGCCGATTATGTGGACGCGCAAAAAGCGCTCAATCTTCAAGCGCTTAAGAAAGCCCTGCAAGATCAGGCTCCTTCCGGCGCTTATGGCGGCCTGACCGGTCTGCAGTTCAGTTCCCACCCTCAACGCAGTTACCCAGAAAATGCGCTTGCTTCCAATATTATCGGATTTGTAAACCGTGAGGGCAAGGGATACTTCGGTGTGGAAGAGAATTATGATAACCTTTTAACGGGCAACCTTGTGCAGGTCTTGATTCCCACCGACCCGAACAAAGCCTACGAAATTCCAAAAGTGCCCGATGGCACCACCCTTATCCTCACCATCAATCGAGATTTGCAAGCCGCCTCCGAAAAATTGCTCGACGAATCGCTCACTGAGTATGGCGCACAAGATGGCGTCATCATTGTCATGGATCCGCGTAACGGTGAGTTGCTGGCAGTTGCCACCTCCCGCCGCATGGATTTGAACAAATTTTGGAATTACAACGATATTTACGACAATGCCACCGATTTCAACCCGGCCATCTCGAAAACCTACGAACCTGGTTCTGTGTCGAAGATTCTCACCATGGCGGCAGCATTGGATAGCGGTATTGTCACCCCCAATACAACCTACCTCGATACAGGCTCGGTGATGATCGGCGGGGCAACCATCCAAAACTGGGATCGCAACCCCTGGGGCGTGCAGAACATGGTCGGCTGTTTGCAGCACTCGCTGAATGTGTGCATGGTCAACCTTTCGACCCAGATGGGTGCAAATAAATTCTACGGCTATATGGATGCCTTTGGTTTTGGTCACCTCACCAATGTGGATCTGGCCGGGGAATCAGCGGGCAGGCTCAAGGTCCCGGGTGATTCGGATTGGTATCCCGTTGACCTTGGCACCAACTCATTCGGTCAGGGCATGTCGACCACTCCTGTGCAAATGATGGCGGCGGCTTCTGCCGTTGCGAACGACGGTGACATGGTAACGCCGCATGTCTTGTATGCAATGGTGCGTGATGGGCGTCAATACAACGTCCCGCCGCAACATGCGGGTTCCCCCATATCTGCGCAAACGGCGGCTACCTTGAATGAGATGCTTGCCATCTCACTCGAAGCCGAATCGTCCAAGGCATTGGTGCCCGGATATCGTGTGGCTGGCAAGACAGGTACTGCTGAAATCCCCGTCGATGGTGTTTACAGCACATACGAAACCAACGCATCCTTCATCGGCTGGGGACCTGTGGACGACCCGCAATTTATGATCTACGTCTGGCTCGAACGCCCCACCACCTCACCGTGGGGTTCTGAAACCGCTGCCCCGGTCTTTTCCGAGATGGCGCAGAAAACTGTCATCCTCTTGAACATTCCGCCCGATACCATTCGCCAGCAATTACGAGTCTTAAAATAATGCTCACCCTCGCCGACCTTTTGGAAGCCCTCACCACGGTTCGCCCCGCGAACGCTGCCGCTGTCGTCACCGAAGCGGTGATCGATTCGCGTCAGGTGATCCCTGGCTCGCTTTTTGTAGCGACCCCCGGCGAAAAAGTGGACGGTCATGATTACCTGACAGATGCATTCAAGAGGGGGGCCTCTTTTGCTTTAATCCAACGAGATGTAGACGCCTCCTTCCCAACCCTTGACCTGCGCAACGGTCTATCGGCAACTTCTCCGCTGACATTTGATTCGCCCCTCTGCTTGCGCGTAGACAATGCCGTCTCTGCCCTGCAGCAGATCGCCCGTTTTTGGCGCCGCAAATTGAATCTGCGCGTGATTGGTATCACCGGCAGTGTTGGCAAATCCACCACCAAAGAGACAATTGCAGAAGTTCTTGGCGTGCGCTACCGCACCCTGAAAAACCCCGGCAACCTGAATAATGAGATCGGCCTTCCACTTACCATTTTGCGGCTTGGTATCGGTTACGAACGTGCTGTCCTCGAAATGGGATTTTACGTTCCCGGTGAGATCGCCTTTCTTTGCGATATTGCCCAACCGCAGATCGGCGTCATCTCGAACATAGGTACGGTTCATGCGGAGCGCGCTGGCTCACAGGAAAACATCTTCCTCGGAAAATCCGAACTCGTTCAATCGCTTCCTGCTACTGGAGTCGCCATCCTCAACTTTGACGACCCCTGGGTCCGCAAAATGGAAGAAAAGACCAAAGCACGCGTTTTCTTCTACGGACTTTCCCCCGAAGCGGATCTATGGGCAGACCAGATCGAAGGGTTGGGGCTGGATGGCATCCGCTTCCGCCTGCACTACAAAGGTGAAATCCTGCATACCCGTGTCCCCATGATCGGACGGCACTCCATTCACACCGTTTTACGTGCCGCTTCTGTCGGCTTAAATGATGGTTTGAGTTGGCAGGTGATCATTGAAGGACTTTCTCACAGCAATGCTCAATTACGTCTCGTTGCCGTGCGAACGACCATTGGTGCATTGATCCTCGATGATACCTATAACGCTTCACCCGAATCGATGCTTGCCGCATTGAACCTGCTCGATGAATTAGACGGGCGCAAGATCGCTGTGCTGGGTGATATGCTCGAGCTCGGACCCTATGAACGACAAGGACACGAAATGGTCGGGATGCGTTCCGCCCAGGTGGCAAAAGTTTTGCTCACACTTGGTCCGCGTGCGCACATGATCGCAGAAGCTGCAAAGAGGGCTGGCATGAAAGCCGCCAATATCTTTGAATTCGAAACCCCGAAGCCGATCGTGGACTGGCTCAACAAAAACCTAACCTCGAACGACGCTGTGTTGATCAAAGGTTCACATGGCTTACGTATGGATCGCATCACCGCCGCTTTGGAGGTTCGCTCGTGAGACAGATCGCCCTTTCCCTCAGCCTTGCCGGGCTGGCATTTATCATGACGGCCATTTGGGGCGGACCGTTACTGCGTATTCTGCGGCACTTCAAACTTGGCAAGATCATCCGCATCGAACAGCCGGAAGGGCATCGTGTCAAAATGGGAACGCCCACCATGGGCGGTGTTATGTTCATTTTGCCTGTGCTATTGCTCAGCGGACTGCTCAACGCAGTTGCCTTGATCGGAGTTTCCACCAGTGGGGTGGGGCGCTCCGTCATTTTGCCGATGGGCGTCATGTTTGCCTTTGCCATTCTTGGCGCAGTCGATGATTGGGAAGGTATTCACGGCAAGCGTAAAGGGGATGGCATGCGCGCCCGTACCAAATTCATGGTGCAGGTGGTTCTGGCACTGGCCACTGCCTACATACTGAAGTATGTCATTGATGCGCCAGATCTATATCTCCCCGGCTTTTTCTTCGAGATCGAAATCGGCTGGATATATGTGCCCATTGCCGCTTTCATTATTGTCGCAGAATCGAATGCGGTCAACTTTACCGATGGACTCGACGGTTTGGCAGGTCTGATCGCTGCCACAGCCATTGCTGCATTTGGCGGCATTGCTCTCATGCAGGAACAGGGCTATCTGGCGCGCTTCTGTTTCATTCTGGTTGGCGCACTCTTCGGTTTCTTATGGTTCAACGTCCATCCTGCCCAACTGATCATGGGCGACACAGGCTCAATGGCGTTGGGTTCTGCGCTGGCGGTCATCGCTCTGATGACGGGACAGTGGCCCATGCTGCTGGTCATCGGCATCATTCCATTGGCAGAAATGCTAAGCGTGGTCATTCAGATCACCTACTTCCGCTGGACAGGCGGCAAACGGTTCTTCAAAATGACTCCCATCCATCATCATTTTGAATTACTCGGCTGGAGCGAAACCCAGGTCGTGCAGCGCTTCTGGCTCATCGGTCTGATGGCAGCGTTGATCGGAATAGGTTTATCGCAAGTCTAATATTATGACCAACTGGAACGGAACCCGCACCCTCATTCTCGGAGCAGCACGACAAGGTATTGCCCTTGCCCGCTGGCTCTCCCGTCACGGCTCAAACGTGACTGTGAGTGACTCGCGCCATGCGGACGCAGTTTCCTCCGCCCGCGCCTCTCTCACGGATATGAACGTCACGTGGGCGCTGGGTGGTCATCCGCTCGAACTGCTGGACACCACCGATGTGCTCTGCCTTTCTGGCGGCGTCCCGTTGACATTGCCCATCGTGCAGGAAGCCATTAAGCGCGGCATTCCGCTTTCCAACGACTCGCAGATCTTCATGGAAGTTGCTCCGTGCAAGACGATTGGCATCACAGGTTCGGCTGGCAAAACCACCACGACGACACTGGTAGGGGAGATGGCGAAAAGAAGTGCAAAGGATGAAGGAACAAGGATGAAGGCTGAAGATTCATCTGTTGGTAAAGACATTCATCCTTCATCCTTCATAACTCATCCTTCGGTTTTTGTCGGCGGCAACATCGGCGACCCGCTCATTAATTATGTGGATGAGATGCAAGCCAGTGACCTTGCCATTTTAGAATTATCCTCCTTCCAACTGGACCAGATGACCATTTCCCCGAACATCGCGGCGATTTTGAACATCACGCCGAATCACCTCGACCGCCACGGTACGATGGAAGCCTACACCCAAGCCAAAGCGCGGATTTTGGAATTTCAATCTGAAAAAGTCACTGCCATCCTTGGTCGAGACGATGCGGGTGCGTGGAATTTACGCAGCCTTGCAAAAGGTAAACTGCTGACCTTCAGCCTGCACGACCTTGAAGAAGGTTTGGATGGCGCATATTCACATGATGGTTTATTGAGCCTGCGTGACGGTTTTGCCTACGTCCCTTTGATATTACGTGAGAAGGTGCAGTTGCGCGGTGACCATAATATTGCCAACGTGCTGGCTGCTTTCACGATCGGACATGCGGCAGGTTTCAAATTGGATGCCATGCTCGAAGCCGTGGAAGAGTTTCGCGGTGTGCCGCATCGGCTGGAATTTGTCCGTGAGTTGAATGGTGTGCGCTGGTACAACGACTCGATCGCGACTGCTCCCGAGCGAAGCATGGCAGCCATCCATGCCTTTGACGAGCCGATCGTATTGATGCTCGGCGGGCGCGATAAGAATCTTCCCTGGGGCGAGCTTGCCAAACTCATCCACGAGCGTGTGGATCATTTGGTGGTCTTTGGTGAGGCGGGGGAGATGATTCGGAAAACAGTGGCAAGTGTCGGCGGAGAAAGAAGCGTGGATGTCCGTCGTGCAGAGAGTCTTAAGGAGGCTGTCACACTGGCTGCGGAAGTTGCATCTGCAGGCGATGTTGTTCTGTTATCGCCGGGCGGCACGAGTTTTGATGAGTTTATTGATTTTGCCGAGAGAGGAGAAGCGTTTAGAACATGGGTGCTGGAACTTTTATAAAAGAGCGGTTTGCGCCGCAAAGACCTTCCCGTTTCGTGCGCGGATTTGACATGCCATTGCTGGTGGTTGTGGTGGCGTTGATCGTGTTCGGGCTGGCGATGCTGTACTCGGCATCGTGGGATTTTTCATACACTGCATTTCGCGACAAGATGTATATGTTCAATCGCCAGGTGATGTGGCTGGGGCTGGGGCTGGTGGTTGCCACACGGCTGGCTTTCTTTGATTATCACAACTGGCGTAAATTGGTGGTGCCTGCGATGGCGTTCACCATGGTCCTGTTGTTGGTGTTGTTGGTGATGAGTGAAATTCGCTTCAATGCCAAACGTGCCTTCTTCAATGGCTCGGTGCAGCCTTCGGAATTGGCGAAACTGGTTTCGATCTTATATCTTGCGGTTTGGTTGTATGCCAAACGTCAGATGCTGCAAGACCTTTCCTTTGGTTTGATTCCGCTGGGTGTGATTCTCGGTGTGGTCGGTGGTTTGATCTATCAACAACCCGATTTGAGCGCCGCAGCGACTGTGTTGATGCTAGGTGGTCTGCTGTTTTTCCTTGCAGGCGGCGACATCAAGCAGATCAGCGTGTTGTTGGTCATTGCCGTGGTTGCGGCTTGGCTGGTGGTGTCGGTCAGCCTTACAGGTCAGCAGCGTGTAGGTGATTTTGTGGCGGGCATAAAAGATCCGTTACAGGCTTCGTATCATGTGCGTCGTTCGTTCGAGGCGATCGTCAATGGCGGTTGGTTTGGGGTGGGCATTGGTAATTCGCTCTCCAAAGTGACGGGGTTGCCCGTCCCACCCACAGATAGTGTCTTCGCTGTTGTGGTCGAGGAACTTGGCTGGTTTGGCGGCGTATCGCTGATCAGTTTATACGGCTTTTTGGTCTGGCGTGGTTTGGTCATTGCGCGTCGCGCCCCCGACATGCTGGGTACGTTGCTGGCTTCTGGCTTGGTCATGTGGATCGGCATGGAAGCCTTGATCAATATGGCGGTGATGGTCGGCTTGATGCCGTTTGCAGGGAATGCTCTGCCGTTCGTCAGTTCGGGTGGCTCCAATTTAGTCACCACGCTGGCGGCATTGGGAATTCTCTTTAACATTTCCCGTCAGGCAGGCGAAGCGACAGTTACAGATGAAGAATGGAGATCATATAGTGCGGTTGCTAATTTGCGCTGGGGGAACGGGCGGCGGAGTATATCCCGCCCTCGCCGTTCTCGAAGCACTGAAGACCAAATATCCCAACGCTGAAACCTCGTGGGTGGGTGGTGAAGGCGGCATGGAAGAGGAACTCGTGAAACGCGCGGGTATCCCCTATCGCTCCGTGCCTGCGGCGGGAGTGCATGGTGTTGGCTTGCGCGCGTTACCAGGCAACCTCTCCAAGATCGTGCGCGGCGTTTTTCAATCGCGCCGCATTTTGCGTGAATTCAAACCCGATGTACTCTTCTTTACAGGCGGTTACGTCGCAGCACCAATGGCGGTTGCTGGGCACAACATCCCCGCGGTTCTATATGTGCCTGATATCGAACCCGGTCTTGCACTTAACTTCCTCGCGCGTTATGCGGATATCATCACTGTGACTGCGCCTGACTCAAAGAAATATTTCCAACGCACCGAGCGGATTCGCCTCACAGGCTATCCGCTTCGCGCTGACCTTGGAGCTTGGTCCCGCGAAAAAGCGACTCAACACTTTGGGCTGGATTTATCCAAACCCGTCCTGCTTGTCACAGGCGGCAGCAAGGGCGCGCGCTCCATCAACATTGCAGTGCTGAACCGTCTGAACGATTTGCTTGAAGCCGCACAGATCATTCACATCACAGGCTCGCTCGATTTTGAGACGGTAAAATCCACTGCCGAAACAATGCCCGCCGACTTGAAAGCACGCTATCACATCATGCCCTATTTGCACGAAATGGGCGCCGCCCTCGCCGCCGCAGATTTGGTTCTCTCCCGTGCAGGCGCGTCTTCTTTGGGTGAATATCCCTTCTTCGGTCTGCCCGCTGTATTGGTTCCCTATCCATATGCGTGGCGGTATCAGAAGGTCAACGCCGATTATTTGGCAGAACATAGTGCTGCGGTCATCTTGCAGGATGAGTTGTTGGCAGATACACTCTTCCCTGTTTTGAACGATCTGTTGCAAAACGAACACAAACGCGAAGCCATGCGCACCGCCATGCAGAAATTATCCAACCCCCACGCGGCGGATGCCATTGCCAGTCACATCATGGAACTGGCAGGAGTACAAACCTTATGATGAGCATTGTCTACCTCTTTTGGATGTACGTCATCCTCTTTGCGGTCATCGGCGCCATGCGCGGATGGGCAAAGGAACTGCTTGTGATCTTTAGCGTGGTCACAGCGCTGGCGGTCAACCTCCTGCTGGAGAAATATATTCCGCTTGTACGGGATCTGCAGGACCCCACATCCCTGTTTTGGATTCGCGCGCTGATTCTGATCGCGTTGGTCTATTTCGGCTACCAGACCGTATCCCTGCCAAGACTTGCATCGAAGGCTGCACGCGAACGCTTGCAGGATGCTCTATTCGGTGCAGTGCTGGGCGGCATCAATGGGTATCTTGTGGCAGGCACTGTGCTGTATTACAACCATACCGCACAGTATCCATACCCGAAGATCATCAGTTCCGCCACCGACCCAACGATTCTCGAGGTCATCGGGCGCATGATGAACTATATGCCCCCGCGTTTTCTCGGTGAGCCTGGCATTTACTTCGCCGTCATCATCATTCTCATCTTCATTATCGTGGTTTACATCTAACAATATGGAATCCAACAGCTTGCTGTTGAAACTACCAAACCAACCAACTAAACTATGACACACGTCCATTTCATCGGCATCGGAGGTTCAGGGCTTTCCGCCATCGCGCGCCTGCTCAAAGAGAGCGGCTACGCGGTGACAGGCTCTGACCGCGCGCTTTCATCCTTTGCCGCTGACCTGCAGATCATGGGCGTGCAGATCTTTATCGGACATCATCCCCGTAATATCGCAGGCGCAGATTGGATCGTCCGTTCCTCCGCCATCGGAGAAGATAACCCTGAGGTCAAAGCTGCCAAGAGCGCGGGCGTGCCCGTCTACAAGCGGGCAGACTTTCTCGGTCAGTTGATGTCCGAAAAGACAGGCATCGCCGTCGCAGGCACGCATGGAAAGACCACCACCACTGCCATGATCGCGTGGATGTTATACGCCATGCAGCGCGACCCATCCTTCATTGTGGGCGGCACGCTCAATAATTTGAAGGTCAACGCTCATGCAGGCAAAGGTGACACCTTCGTGATCGAAGCGGATGAATACGACCGTATGTTCCTTGGTTTGAAACCGCGTATCGCAATAGTCACCAACCTCGAGCATGACCACCCTGATTGCTACCCGACCTTTGCTGATATGTATTCAGCATTTCAGTCCTTTGTGGAACTGCTCCCCGAAGATGGAACACTTATCGTCTGTGCTGAAGATGACGGCGCGGCAACCTTGTTGACCCACGCCCGCCGCAATGGCCTGAGCATCGTTTCATACAGCATTCAAGGTGAGATGACCATCAACAGTCCGCATTGGATGCAGGCGCGCACGCTTTTCCCGAATACCCGCGGCGGTTTTGACTTCACCGCCATGAACAATATGGGCTCTGAAACAGAAGTGAACGTTTCTTTGCAAGTGCCTGGCGAGCACAACGTCCGCAATGCTTTGGCAGCCTTGTCAGTGGCTTCGACATTGGGTCTGCCCTTACAGGAAGCAGCCGATGCACTCGGTCAATTTACAGGCACGGGGCGGCGCTTTGAAGTACGCGGTGAACACAACGATGTGACTGTCATTGACGACTACGCCCATCATCCCACCGAAATCCGCGCTACATTGGCGGGTGCGAAAAAACGTTATCCCGACCGCCGCATTTGGGCTGTCTGGCAGCCGCATACTTACTCACGCACCCAAACTCTTTTCTACGAATTCTCCCGCGCCTTCGCAGATGCGGATGAAGTGCTTGTGACCGAGATCTACGCCTCACGTGAACCAAAGCAGGATTTCTCCTCCGCCGAAGTGGTCAGTGCCATGCCACATTCCTCCGCGCGCTACAGCGGTTCGCTGGCTGAAACAACAAAACTCTTGCGCAAAAATCTCCGACCCGGTGATGTAGTCATCGTCCTCTCTGCAGGCGATGCCGACCAGATCAGCGCTGACTTGATGAGCGGATAACGATGACGCACGAGAAGAAATCCGCGCTTCTTTCTTCGACCGAGGTGATCGCACTGCCTCCATTGAAGATGGTCCTTGTCCATGCAAAAGACGACCGCGAGCGAATGCTTGCCGCTGTGATCGAATCCGCTGAACCGCGTGAAGAGCAGCTTCAGCCTCAGGCGTTGAAGAAGTTGATCGCGCATTTGGAAAATAACAAATCCACCATAGAAGAACGTGGATAAAGAATGATGGTTATGACCAAAAACCTTTCCGCTATTGATGTGCTGCGCCAAATGTTTGGCGATGCTGTGCAGGAACATGCCATTCTTGCGCCGTACACATCCGCGCGCATTGGCGGACCTGCTGATGTACTGCTCACAGTCAAATCAGTGGATGAATTCGCGAACGCCATGCAATTGATCTGGGAATATGAACTTCCGTATTACATCCTCGGCGGCGGTTCAAATGTCTTAGTCAGTGACAAAGGCTTTCGAGGCGTGGTGGTTTTGAATCGGGCGAAGGAAGTGCGCTTCGATGCCGGCGACCAGCCCCAAGTCTGGTGTGAGGCGGGTGTGGTCATAGCAAATCTTGCCAGGCGCTGCGCATCCAAAAGGCTGGCTGGACTCGAATGGTCTGCCACTGTCCCCGGCACGGTGGGAGGCGCGGTGTATGGCAATGCTGGCGCGTTCGGCGGTGACATGAATGACAATCTCGTCTGGGTTGAGTTGCTGACGAAAAATGGGCGCGAGAAATTATCTGTTGGGCAAATGGGCTATGGGTATCGCACGAGCGTGTTGAAACGCGGTGAGAAAAACGGAATTATATTAAGCGCATTGTTGAAGTTAAAAAATTCAACGAAAGAGGAAGTGTCTGTTAAAATCGACCAATTCAGCGAACGCCGAAAAGCGACGCAGCCGCCGGGTGCAAGCATGGGTTCGATGTTCAAAAACCCTGAGGGCGATTATGCGGGACACTTGATCGAGGCTGCGGGTTTGAAAGGCACACGCATCGGCAGCGCTGAGATCAGCATGGTGCATGGCAATTTTTTCATCAATCATGGCGAAACAAAGGCAGAAGATGTTCGTGCCTTGATCGTTCTGGTGCAAAAGACCGTGCTGGAGAAATTCGACACCCATCTTGAATTGGAAGTTGAGCTTGTTGGAGAATGGAACGTTTAAGCGTGCAAACGTTTGAACCTTGAAACGGACTATGAAAAAACTTCGAGTGGCAGTTCTATTTGGTGGACGTTCAGGCGAGCATGATGTTTCGCTGATGTCCGCGCGTTCCGTTTTATCGGTGCTGGATGCAGAACGATATGACGTGCTCCAGATCGGTATCACACTCGATGGCAACTGGCTGACGGGGAAAAACGTTTTGGACGCATTCGAAAAAGGTGACGTGAAAGATTTGGACCGTGTCATTCCGCCGACTGATCCTGCTTCGCGTAAATCGTTATATGTGCTACGTTCCACCAAAGTGGGGGAGAAGTTGGAAACCCTCACCGCTGTCGATGTGTTCTTCCCCGTCCTGCATGGACCTTTCGGCGAGGACGGCACGATCCAAGGCTTGTTTGAAATGGCAGACGTCGCCTACGTCGGCGCAGGTGTGGCGGGTTCCTCCGTCGGCATGGACAAGGGCATCTTCAAAGATGTCATGCGTGCCAATGGCATTCCCATTGTCGATTCAATTCTCGTCCTGCGCAGTGACCTCGAAAACGACATGAACACCGTCATCGAAAAAGTGGAAGCGATGGGCGCATATCCATTCTTCACCAAACCTGCCAACCTTGGTTCGTCGGTGGGCATCAGCAAATGCAGCAATCGCTCCGACCTTTTCGAAGGCTTGATGGATGCCGCCCGATATGACCGCCGCATTCTCATCGAATGCAGTGCGGGCGATGCCCGTGAAGTGGAAGTGAGCGTGCTCGGCAATGAACATCCGCAAGCTTCGGTCTGCGGTGAGATTTTGCCAAGCCGCGAGTTCTATTCCTATGAGTCCAAATACGTGGATGGCACATCAGGGCTTGTCATCCCCTCACAACTGCCCGCTCAAGTGACCGAAAAGATCCGCGAGTATGCCATCCGTGCCTATCAAGCCATTGATTGTGCAGGCATGGCGCGTGCTGATTTCTTTGTCGATAATAAAACTCATGCGATCTATCTGAATGAATTGAACACCCTGCCTGGCTTTACCTCCATTAGCATGTACCCGAAACTGTGGCAAGCCAGCGGCATGACCTATGCCGAATTAGTGGACCGCCTGATCGAACTCGCACTGGATCGTAAAACCCAGCGCGACCGCACCGAGCGACGGAGGATGGCATGAGCAATAAACGTGAACTCAGCCGCGCTGAAATGATCCGCCGCCGCCGTGCAGAACGGGCTGCGAAGGAATTGCAAGAGACCAAGACCCGTGCTGTCAAACCGATGGTCAAAGTCACTTCGCGCACGCCTACCATCCCGATCGCGGCAATGCAAAAACAGGCCATCAAAAAACAAAAAGAAACCCGCCGCTTTAATGTGGCGCTTGGTCTGCCGCAGATTCACCTGCACAAGCCGAATTTCTCCATTCCCGCCATGCCGCGTATCCATGCAGACTGGCGCACGGCCTCGATCATCCTAACGGTTTTGCTTGGCATTGCCATCTATCTCGTGCTGACTCTGCCATATTTTTACGTCCCTGCCGCCACGGTGCTCGGCAGCAACCGCTTGGGTAGGGAAGAAATTAACGGCGTACTTGGCGTCACGGGTCAATCCATCTTCACCATCCAACCTGAAGAAGTCCGCGAGCGCCTGCTCTTGAATTACCCCGAACTGCTTTCAGCGGAAGTACAGGTCTATTTGCCGAACCAAGTCCACGTTACAGTTGTGGAGCGTCAACCTGTCGTTCTCTGGCAGCAGGAAGGTGAAGGCTACACCTGGATCGATGCAAATGGCGTGGCATTCCGTCCGCGCGGCATTGTGGAAGGACTTGCCTTCGTCAATGCGCTGGATACGCCGCCCGTACTGACTTCTTCTGCCAACGCAGACCCGCTCAGCCCGCCGCCCTATCTTTCAACGGATCTGGTGGAAGCGATTCGCATCCTTGCCCCGCTCGTGCCTGCGGGTACAACCCTCACCTATTCTGCCGCTGACGGTTTAGGCTGGGAAGATCCGCGCGGCTGGCAGGTCGTTTTTGGCACAGGAGCGAAAGACATGCCCTTGAAAATGCGAGTGTATCAATCCCTTGTAGAGTCATTGAATGCACGCCGCATCACCCCTGTATTCATCAGTGTTATGTATCCAGACGGACCTTTCTACCGTCTGGCTGAAATTGAAGAGTCAACCGAAGATTTATCTGTAAGTGACGGACAATAAGATGGAAGAAATTGTTGTTGGCATTGACGTAGGCACGACCAAGGTTTGCACCCTCGTTGGGCGCGTGGAGGATGACAAGAATCTCCGCATTCTCGGCGTGGGAATCGAGCCGTCTGCGGGCATCCGCAAGGGCATCATTGTGGACCTCGCCGCCGCCTCACAAGCCATTAAACGCTCTGTGGAAAAAGCAGAAAGCACTTCAGGCTTGGAGATCACCACTGCCTTGGTCAGTTTGGCAGGCGCGCATGTTTCCTCCGTCAACAGCCGCGGCGCAGCAGGTGTGCCCGGCGGCATCATCGATGTGATGGATCTGATGCGCGCACTCGATCAGGCGCAGGCGATCGCCATCCCGCATGACCGCGAGATCATTCACGTTGTCCAGCGCGGCATCTCCGTCGATGGGCAGGAAGGTGTGAAAACCCCAGTCGGCATGCACGGCTATAAGTTGGAAGTGGAAACGCACATCATCACCGCAGCCAGCGCCACTGTGGACAATTTACATCAGTGTGTGAGCGCAGCAGGTGTGGAAGTACAGCAGTTCGTTTTGAACCCGCTTGCTTCGGCAGAAGTTGTCCTCACCGAGCAGGAACGTCAGATGGGCGTTGCCGTCTGTGACATTGGCGGCGGCACAACAGATTTGGCAATTTATGTGGATGGCGACGTCTGGCACACGATGGTGCTGGCAGTTGGCGGCAACCACATTACTCAAGATATTGCACACGGCTTGCGCCTCTCTGTCTCTCAGGCAGAGGAAGTGAAAAAGCAGCAAGGGCACGCCGTCAGACTGGATATCGGCAACGAGGAATCATTTCTCATCCGTCCCTTTGGGGAAGACCGCGATGTCCGCATCAATCGGCAGGATCTCGCGCACATCATCGAAGCGCGTGTGGAAGAAACCTTCCGACTCATCCTGCAGGAGATCAAACGCTCGGGTTATGACGGTTTGCTCCCCGCAGGCGTGGTATTGACGGGCGGAACGTCTGCTTTGCCGGGCATCAGCCGCGTTGCCAGTGAAGTGCTTGGCATGCCCGTTCACACAGCCAAGCCTGACAAGCTCAAAGGTTTGGTGGACAAATTGGATTCACCCGCCTATTCCACCAGTGTTGGCCTGCTGCGTTGGGCGGTTGCCATGCACGATCATGATATTGCTGTTTCAGGCGGCAACAAACGCCGCAGATCGCGAGGAGAGAAGTCTATGAATTTTGATTCAGTCAAGAGTTGGATAAAACGATTGTTACCATAACAATTTTGTACTCAAATGGTATCTATTTGAGTACAAAATTGGGATGAATTTACCCTATTAAAAAATCGCATTCTCGTTTAAGATATGGCATATTCCTTGCCAGGAGGAACAAATGGATACGAATAAAAGAAACATACAATCTTTTGAAGCTTTCGCCCGCATCAAAGTGATCGGCGTTGGCGGCGCGGGACAAAACGCCGTCAACCGCATGATGGAAGAAGGAATTCAAGGCGTGGAATTTATCGCCGCCAACTCCGATGCGCAGGCGCTCACACTTTCACGAGCCCCCGTTCGTGTGCGTCTTGGCGACAAGATTACCCGCGGCCTCGGCGCAGGCGGTGACCCTGAGATCGGCCGCAAAGCTGCCGAAGAATCATCTGACGAACTCTACAACGTGCTTAAAGGCGCGGATATGGTTTTTGTCACCGCCGGTATGGGCGGCGGCACCGGCACCGGTGCGGCTCCCGTTGTGGCGCAGGTCGCCAAAGAATGCGGCGCTCTCACCATTGGCGTAGTCACTCGTCCCTTTACCTTTGAAGGCGCACGCCGTGCCCAATCCGCTGAAGCGGGTGTGGCCAAGATGAAGGAACATGCACACACCCTCATCTCCATCCCCAATGACCGCTTGCTCCAACTGGCAGACAAAAAATCATCCCTGCAAGATGCCTTCCGCATGGCAGATGAAGTTCTGCATCAGGGCATTCAGGGCATCTCTGAACTCATCACCATCCCCGGCTTGATCAACCTCGACTTCGCCGATGTGCGCGCCATTATGTCCGAAGGTGGAGCAGCTCTCATGGCAGTCGGACGCGGCACTGGCGATGACCGCGCCAAGAGCGCCGCCGAGCAAGCCATCTCCAGCCAGCTTCTCGATATCACCATTGATGGCGCACGCGGCGTGCTCTTCAACGTCACGGGCGGTCCGAACATGACTCTCTTCGAAGTCAATCAGGCCGCCGCCATTATCCGCGAAACCGCCCACCCCGATGTCAACATGATCTTCGGTGCGGTCATCGACCCCGAAATGGGAGACGAGATCCGTTGTACGGTCATCGCCACTGGATTCGAACGCAGCGGAGTTCCGCGCCGCGCCCTCGAACGCCTCACCCGTAACGACAAGCCTGTTTCTGCTTCGAATACAGTTTTCTCACGCCCCAGCGACTCCGTCAACGCCGAAACCCGCTCGTCTGCGGATGTGAAATCCCAGCCTGCGCCCACCCTCAATACCGACGATCTCGATGTCCCAACGTTCTTGAGAAATAGACGGTAAACCCAGGGAACAAAAGAGGCGGGCATCACGCGATGCCCGCCTCTTTTTTGATTCATGCTAAAATAGATTTGATGAAAGCACAACTCCCACACCCCGAGCATTATTCCTACCTGCGCCACCGCAAACAACGCACCAACCAGATCATTCTCCCCGTCATCCTGAGTGCGCTTGTGTTGGTTGGCATTGTGGTGTTGGTAAGTGTTGCCACCTTCAATCAGGGTGGTGACGTGGGGCGCTGGGCTGCCATCTCCACCATCTGGATCATTATTCCCATGCTCCTAGGCGGATTGATCGTCTTTGCCATTCTTGGCGGGTTGATCTACCTGATGGCACGCGCTTTGGATGCCCTGCCCTATTACACTGGCATCGCACAGGATTATGTATACATAGCCCGCGGATATATCATTCGCGGGGCAGATATGGCAGTCAAGCCCATCCTTGCCCTAAATGGCTGGCTTGATACTGCAAAATCATTCCTTGAAAGGATGAAATCATGAACAAAACGAGGATCATAATTGGCGGCGCCCTGATCGGTGCTGTGACAGGCCTGATTGCTGCCATGCTGCTCACGCGCCGCGCCGAACGCACCGAACGCGAAACCGCCATTACCAGCGGTGAGGGTCTGAAACTTGGGGTGCTGGTCTTTGGCTTATTGAGGGCAATTGCTTCTCTGAATGATGATTAGTTGAGATACCCTTATGAGACCGATACCGTTAAGGGTTGTCGGTCTTTTTTTTATCTGTTTTAGTTGTGTCGATGGGATAAGAGGATACAGATTAATTTGATGTCTGATTCGCGTTCCGCACAGGGAAGTGATTCCTTTCTTGATATTTTCAAGAAACACAATTCTGTCATGCTTTTGATCGAACCCGCTACAGGTTCGATCTTGGATGCGAACCCCGCGGCGGAACGTTTCTATGGGTATTCCCTTGCGCAGCTTAGGGGCATGAATATTGGGGCCATCAACCAACTTCCGCTTGACCAAATATTGCGGGAGATCCAAAGCGCTGTAAAACAACAAAAGCATTATTTTATCTTCCCGCACAAGCTTGCCAGCGGCGAGGTGCGTATCGTTGAAACCCGCTCATGCCCGATCGTGATGAATGGAAGGGAAGTTCTCTATAGCATTATTCAGGATGTTACTTTAAGCAGGCAGGCAGAGGAAGCCCTGCGTGCTTCAGAGGCGCAGTTCCGCGCCCTGCTCAGTTCCATTCATGATGTCGTTTTAGTCATCGATCGGAATGGCGTCTATCGAGAGATCGCTCCTACAAGCCCTGACCAATTGTTCAAGCCGTCTTCGGAATTGCTTGGAAAAAGCATGCGGGAGATTTTTCCGCCTGCTCAGGCGGAGGAGTTGATCGCTGCGGTGGAGAAGGTGGTGGATACGAAGTACCCCGCCCACATTGAGTATGATTTTCTGTTGAACGGTGAGACTGCCTGGTTTCAAGCGACCATCTCCCCGTTAGGAGAGAACCGAACTTTGTGGGTGGCAAGGAATGTGACGGAGTATAAGCAGTTGGAGGCGTCGCTCCGTGAATTGGAGGAGAAATATCATTCCCTCTTCGATAATATGATGGATGGTATTTATCGCAGCACCCATGACGGTCGTTTTGTGGATGTCAACCCGGCGATGGTAAGGATGTTTGGCTATTCTTCAAGGGAAGAGATGCTGCACATTGATATTAAGCGTGAGCTATATTTTGCGCCCGAAGAGCGCGGAAGTCATATCCTTGATACTGGTCAGCAGGAAATTGAAGTATATCGAATGCGCCGCAAGGATGGGTCTGAGATATGGGTGGAAGACCACGGTTCTTATGTGCATGATGATCAGGGGAATATTCTTTACCATGAAGGCATGCTGCGGGATGTGACAGAGCGTGTGCGCGCTGAGGCGGCGATCCGTGAGAGTGAAAAGTTCTTAAAAGAATCGCAGATGATCGCCGGCCTGGGCAGCTATGTGCTGGATGTATCGCAGGATGTGTGGATAAGTTCTGATGTGTTGAATCGAATTTTTGGGATCGATGAAACCTATGACCGTTCGGTGGAGGGGTGGTTAAACTTGATTCACCCTGAACATAGGGCAGATATGGTTCGTTATTTTATTGAAGACGTTATGAGGGCAGGAAACCGTTTTGACAGGGAATATAAGATCATCCGCCAATCGGATGGCGCAACCCGCTGGGTGCATGGCATGGGCGAGTTGGAACTGGACGAGCAGGGACAGGCTGTCCGTATGAAAGGCAGCATACAGGATGTGACTGAACGCAGGCAGATGGAAGATGCCCTGCGTCAGCGGCTGCTTGAGTTGGAGGCGCTGTATAACGTTTCCACATCTTTGCGAACGGCACAATCTGTAACGGATGTTTTGAGGATCCTATTGGACCAGGCCCTTAATGCCATTGGAACGGATGCGGGCGGTGTTTTGTTATATGACCCATCGCGCCATGAATTGCGCGGTAATTTGTCGCGCGGGTGGTTCGTTCAAATTCACAATAATTCGGTGCAGGCGGATAAGGGGATTGCAGGGCGGGTATTTGCAACCGGGCAGCCGTATGTATCTCCTGATTTTTCACAGGACCCCCTGCTTCAACCTGACAATCGCCAGAAACTCCCTCACGGCTGGGGCGGAGCTTGTCTGCCAATTCGTGCAGGCACAGAGATCGTTGGTGTTCTGTTTGTTTCCGTCGAACTTCCGCTGGAGATCACCCCTGAACAGATGAAACTGTTGGTGTCGCTTGCCGAGATCGCAGGCGCTACATTGGATCGCACAAGGTTGTTCGATGAAACTGCGCGCCGCGCGGCGGAATTCCAGTCATTATTCGAAACCAGCAAGGCAATTTCCGCACAAACCGAATTGCATACCCTGCTCCTGCTGATTGTCGAGACTGCAATGAAATTGTTGAATGCCGCCTCCAGCGGCATGTACATTTATCTGCCCGAGAGTAATGAAATGGAGCTGATTGTGGATACTGCTCCCTTCATGGAAGTGGGAACCCGCCTGAAAATGGGCGAGGGACTGGCAGGCAGGGTGGCAATGACGCGCAGCCCGATTCGCATCGATGATTATTCGACATGGGAGGGGCGGTCTCCTCATTACGATGGCGTTCCTTTCCGTGCTGTTGTCGAAGTCCCAATGCTATACGGCGGTGAATTGATCGGTGTGCTTGCAGTCTATGAGGTGGGTGATTCGGAACGCAAATATACAGAAGGCGATGAGCGTTTGCTTTCCCTCTTTGCATCACAGGCGGCTGGGGCTGTCCGCTCTGCTCGTTTGCGCGAAGAAGCCACGCAGCGCTATCAAAACCTGCAAACCCTCCGCGCCATTGATAAAGCCATCGCCTCCAACCTCGACCTGCGTATTACGCTCAACATCCTGCTCACCCATGCCATGGACCAATTGAATGTGGATGCTGCAGATGTGCTCCTGCTGCATCCCTACGATCAAACCCTTCAATATTTGGCGGGGCGCGGTTTTCATACAAACCTGATCGAAGGTGCCTCTGTCCATCTCAATGATGCCTATGCCGTGCGCGCCGTCATGGAACGAAAACCTGTGCAGGTTTCCGATGCTTCACAGATCATTGAAAACCCACCCTTTGCCCATCTCTGGGAGAAGGAAAAATTTGCCTTCTATGTATGCGTCCCTTTGATCGTAAAAGGAGAAGTGAAGGGCGTTATGGAAGTGTACCGCCGCACACACCGCGTTGCGGCTGGAGAATGGTTTGCATTTTTAGAAACCCTTGCCGGGTAGGCTGCCATCACCATTGATAATGCGCAGATGTTCGATAACCTTCAGCGTGCAAATATGGAAATGGCGATCGCCTACGAAGCCACCATTGAAGGCTGGTCGCGCGCATTGGATATGCGTGAAAACGAAGCAGAAGGGCACGCCCAGAAACTTGCAGATCTAACCATGACCCTGGCGCGCATGGTCGGAGTGCGAGACAGTGAATTACAGCATATTCGCCGCGGCGCGCTTCTGCACGACATTGGCAGGATGGGCATCTCTGATCGCATCCTCCTCAAAAAGAGCAAGTTGACAAAAAAAGAAACCGAGGAAGTGCAGCGGCATCCCACCCTTGCATATCAAATGCTCCAACCCATTCAATACCTGCGCCTTGCCATCGATATCCCCTATTGTCATCACGAAAAATGGGATGGCACAGGCTACCCGCGCAAACTTAAAGGTGAAGAGATCCCGCTTGCGGCCCGCATCTTCGCCGTAGTGGATGTCTGGGATGCCCTCACCAGCCCGCGCCCCTATCGCGAGGCGTGGACGAAAAAGAAAGCCCTTGCCTACATCGAAGAACAAAGTGGAAAACATTTCGACCCGCATGTTGTGCGCGCCTTTTTGCGTCTCATGAATGATTTGCAATAACATAACCTGCAAGGGGGATGCTTGACAATTGAGAACATAAGTTCTAAAATCCAACCCGCATACATTTTGATTTTATTGATTGGAAACCGCACATGGACTCCATCTCCAAACAAACCTATCGCCGCTTTTTACTCGCCTCACAGGGACTTTGGCCTGGTCGCCGGTACCGCGGCTTGACCGGCATTGAAGCCGCTTTGCACCAGATGCAGGCATTGCAACTCGACCCACTGGTTATGGTCGCCCGCAGTCAGGACATTGCCATGTACGGGCGTGTCCTCGATTACAAGCCCGACCTGCTCTACAAAATGGCATACGAAAAACGCCAAGCCTTCGATTACGGCGGCTGGTTGATGATGTACCCCATGCACGAATTCCCGTATTGGCGTTTGCACATGAAGCACCGTGCAGAGAAAGGGATGCGTTGGGAGGCGTTCACGCATCCGCCCAAGGAAGCGGTCAAGTTTGTGTTGAAGGAACTACGCGAGAAAGGCCCGCTGAGCAATCGTGACATCGAAGGCGACGCCGTCAAAGAGTGGAGCTATCGCGGAAGAAAAGAAACCTCTGTCACGTTGTTCTATCTCTGGCTGATCGGCGAAGTGATGATCACCAACCGAAAAGGCTTCGACCGCATCTATGATCTGCGTGAACGCGTTCTGCCCAGTGAATATGATTACGCCGCATCGGAACAAGAGACCGAAGATTTCTTTAGCAAAAAGCATATTGCCTTTTATGGTATGGCGCGTGAGAACTCGTTGAAGACCGACCTGAGTTATTATATCCAGCGCAAGGTTTCGACGAAGGAAACAACGGAGCGGATTGAAAGACTCATCGAGCAGGGAGAGATCGCCCGCCTGCGCGTGGAAGGCTTCAAGGAAAATTTCCTCGTCCGCAGCAGCGACCAGGCTCATCTGTCGGTGCTTGAGGTGGGGCGCATCCCGAAGATATGGAACCCGAAAGGTCCCACCACCGAAGAGGAAGTCACGCTGCTTGCCCCGCTGGAAATTGTCAGCGCACGCGGACGGGCGAAGCGGGTCTTTGATTTTGAGTATGTGTGGGAAGTGTACAAACCCGCGCATCAGCGCAAGTGGGGATATTACACCCTGCCGATTTTATATGGTGATGACTTGGTTGCCCGCCTTGACCCGAAGTTGGACCGCGCCACCAACACCCTGCACATCCTCGGCTTTTGGCTGGAGGATGATGCGCCGAATGACAGCGCCTTTGCCGATGCACTCGCCAATGGACTCAAGCGTTTTGCCGATATGATCGGCGCGGCGAAGATTGACTTGAGTGGTGTGAAGCAAACGAAACTGCGCGCCCATTTGAAAAGGAATATTCGCTTATGAATATTCAAGAACTTCGTCAAAAATTATATGAAGAGGGATGCAATGCTTCCATGTATGCGATTGGGCAGAGGGGAAGCGCCTCAGACGCCTATTGCCTGACGCATAACGGAAATGAGTGGCAGGTCTATTGCACCGAACGGGGCGTTGACCAGAGTCCGTTTTACACCTCGGAAAGTGAAGCGGATGCGTGCCAGTATTTTTTTTGAATATATTATGCGTTTCCGCCACGATCATTGGGTGGGGTTTTTCCGCTCAGAGCGTGCGGCAGATGAATTGATGGAGAAGTTGCAAGCCATTGGGTTACACCCCCGCAAGGACGCAATTCCCTAATGCGGAAAGAAGGACCTGCGTTATCGGGTTTTTGTAGAAGGCAGGGAGATTTTCCCCACGAAGGAGTTGTTGGGAAAGACACCCATTGAGGATTAGTAGACTGTGCGTGCCCGAAAAATTACTGGCTTGATTTTACGCAAATCAACCCTTTCAAATACGCGCCTTCGGGGAAGTGTAAACTGACGGGATGATCCACGCCTTGCGAGAGATGTTCGATGATCGTCGCTTCCACGCCTGCATCGAGGGCGGCGGAGGCGACAATTTTTTGGAAGAGCGCCGCATCCACACCGCCAGAGCAGGAGAAGGTGGCAAGGATGCCGCCCGGGCGCAGTAACTTGAATGCCAGCAGGTTGATGTCTTTGTAGGCACGCGAGGCTTTTTCGGCATGAGCGGCTGTTGGCGCGAACTTGGGTGGGTCAAGGATGATGAGGTCGAACGAACGTGCCGCATCGCGGAATTTTCTCAGAAGTTCAAAGACATCTCCTTCGAGTGTAGTGTGACGGTCAGCGGGGAGGTTGTTGAGTGCGATATTTTCTTCCAGCAGTTTCAATGCGTCGCCAGATGAATCCACCGAGATCACAGATTTTGCGCCATGCGCCAAGGCGTGAATCGAAAACCCGCCTGTATAGCAAAAACAATTCAAAACCTCACGGTCTTTGGACAATTCTCCTATGCGGTGACGGTTCTCGCGCTGGTCGAGGTAGAAGCCTGTCTTGTGTCCGTGAGCAATGTCGACATTGAATTTGAGATTGTGTTCGGTTATCGGGATTTGGGAATCGGGAAGCGTGCCACGCAGAATACCTGTGATGGGTTTCAAGCCTTCCAGTTCGCGCACGTCTGCATCGGAGCGTTCGTAAATGGTTTGGATGCCTGTTTCTTCAATCAATAAGTCCGCAATGATTTCTTTCCAAAATTCCGAGCCTGCCGTGGTGGATTGCAATACCAGCACATCTTTGTATCGGTCCACGACAAAGCCGGGGATACCATCTGACTCGCCATGAATCAAACGAAACGCATCACTCTGACCTTCGACCTGCAACTTGCTACGGAGGCTGATCGCTGCTCTGATACATTTTCTGAAGAATTCCTTGTCCACGGGTTCGTCGTTGAATGTCCACACACGCGCACGGATCTGCGAGTGGGGGGAGTAGGATGCTCGGGCGAGGAAACTGCCGCTAGGGGCAAGCAGGTCAACCGTAGAGCCTGAGGCGTCCTGAGCGGAGCGAAGGATTTCATCCGATAGATTTAAGGCGCTAGCAAACACCCAGGGATGACGTCGCAGCAGGCTTTTTTCACGTCCGGGTTTGAGGGTTAGTTTCATGCTTCACCAGAGAGGGGACGCAGGCGGTGCATCCAGTTTTGGGGATGGTCGAGCAGGGTGAAATCTAATTTTTGATAGAGGGCGTGTGCGTCGTCGGTGGTGAGCATCCAACGGCGGACTGTGGCGAGGTCTGGGTGGGTGAGGATGGTTTCGATGAGCCATGTGCCAAGGCCGTGTCCGCGATAATCTTCGTGGATGAAGACATCGAGCAAGTAGGCGAAGATGGTGTAATCGCTGACCACGCGCGCAACGCCGATCTGTTTTTCATTTTCGTACATGCCGAAGACAAGCGAATGGTTGACGGCGTTTTCGTAATGGAAGCGGGTGCGTCCTTTGGTCCAGTAGGCGTTTGAGAGCAGGTCACAGATGGCGTCCATGTTTAGGCGTTTGGGGTCGGTGCTGATGGTGAAGCCATTGCGATGGGTTTCAATGATCTGGGGCATGGGGCGAGTGTATCACAGCCTGTTTGCGCATGGTATCATCGGCGGATTATAAGGAGATACATGCTTAAACCAATTCGCTGGAATACATTTTTGCGGGATTTCATCCGCATTCAGATCGGGTTTGTTTTGTTCGGGCTGGCGATCAGTTTGATGATTCGCGGCAACATTGGCACAAGCGCGTGGGTGGTGCTGGAGGCGGCGCTGGCGGAGAGATTCGGCATTACAGTGGGGACGATGACGGTCATGATGGGTTTTTTGGTGCTGGGCAGCGCGGTGGCGATGCGTGAGAGATTGGGCTGGGGGACGCTGGCGAATATCCTGTCCATTGGTCCGTGGGTGGATTTGTGGAATTTGTTCATGCCGTCGGTGACGGAGAATCTGCCACTTCAGATCGCCATGCTGTTGACCGCCATCCTGCTGATGGGGCTTGGCAGTGCCATCTACATCGGCGTGGATGCGGGCGCGGGTCCACGCGATAGTTTGATGCTGGCGATCAAACGCACCACAGGCGTGAGCATCCGCACGGCGCGCGCCATGATCGAGGTGACGGTGGTTACTGTGGGCTGGCTGTTGGGTGGACCTGCGGGTATTGGTACACTGGTTTATGCGATCCTGGTGGGACCATCCATTCAGTGGGGTTTCAAGATTTTTAACGTCCAGCCGCATAAGGAAGATGAAGTAGTGCAGGCAAGTATCGAAGGCGGGGTCGAGTAGGATTCTCCGTACATCAATTGCTTAACAGGGAAAAAATGAAACGTATTAAAAAAATTATTGTCAGTGTTTTCGTTAGTTTGTTCGCACTTTTGATCGCTGGGATGCTATGGCAGACTCGGGTGGAAGCGTTGAATTTATTGAATTCTCCCATGGAGACGCGCAAATTCCCCGATGAAACGCCTGCAGATCATGGTCTTGAATTTGAAGATGTTGTGGTCACAAACCCTGAAGGGATGGAACTGGTGGGTTGGTTCATTCCCTCAAAGAATGGCGCGGTGGTCATCATGCAACACGGATATAAATCCACCCGCAAGGAGTTGATCAATGAGGCGGAAATGTTGCACCGTCATGGCTATGGTGTTTTGATCACATCTGTCCGCGCACACGACTACAGTGAAGGCGAATTGATCACGCTGGGTTACTACGAGATGCAGGATATGGAAGCGTGGTATCAATACCTGCTCACGCGGGATGATATTGACCATGAAAAGATCGGCATCCTTGGCAATTCTTACGGTGGAATGCTTGCCATCCAATACGCCGCGCAGAACGAAAACATCAAGGCGGTGGTGGCGAATTGCGCCTTTTCGTCCATGTCAGATACGGTGTCGACCAGCGTAAAGCACTTTACCGGATTGCCAGAATTTCCTTTTGTGCCACTGATCGTCTTTTGGGCAGAGACTGAAACAGGTATTCAAATGGAAGAGATCGACGCCACCCGCTGGATTTCGCAGATCAGTCCCCGCCCGGTCTTTCTTATGCAAGGCGGGCAGGATACCGTTATTTCGCCGAACAGCGGACAACTCTTGTATAAAGCGGCAAACGAGCCGAAAGAATTGTGGTATGACGAGGAACTCGGTCACGTCAAATTCGATACCGAGCGCGCCGAGGAATATGAAATGCGTGTTGTGGCATTCTTCGATCAATATTTGTTGGGGAAATAAGCCATGTGGATTTACCTGATTCAAGGCTTGGGCTTTGGTCTCGCTGCCGCTTCGCAGCCTGGACCGTTGCAGACGTATCTCATCACTCAGGCTGTTTCGCGCGGCTGGAAGAAATCACTGGTGAATGCGCTTGCACCATTGGTGAGCGATGGCCCGATCATCTTGTTGTGTGTGTCCATTTTGAGCCAGGTCCCTGATTGGTTTCAGCGTTTTCTCTATCTCGGTGGCGGGATGTTCATCCTGTATCTGGCGTATGGCACGTTCAAATCGTGGCATGATTTTGACGTAAACGCGCCGCAAGCCGAATCGAAAATCTCAGGCTTGCCGAAGGCGGCGATGGTCAATGCGCTGGCGCCTGGTGCGTATATTTTTTGGACGCTGGTCACAGGTCCCATTTTGGTGGCGGGCTGGCGCGAATCGCCTGTGAACGGAATTGGTTTTCTGGCTGGCTTTTACATTGCCATGATCGGAACGCTGGCGGCGATCATCCTCACCTTTGGCAGCGCTTCGAAGCTCGGTCCCAAATTTAACCGCGGATTGCTGGGTGCTTCATCCATTGCGCTGCTCGGTTTTGGTTTATACCAATTATGGCGCGGCTTGTTTTGATAATATAAGATGAATACCCGCGAAGGGCGCGTATGTTTACATGGAAGGAAAAGAACTTCGTGGATAAAAAGCAGGCCGCGCTTTGAGCGTGGCCTGCTTTTTTAATCGTTGCTCATCAATTCCCCTGCTTCTTACTTCTTACTCGTTACTTCTTATTCCACCCAATTCTCTCACTTACTTCCATCACCACAAACACCACCAAGCCTGCTGCAACAGCAATACCAAGGTCTGCCGCGCGGAGCGGGAGCACCTCAAAGAAAGCGGCAAAAGCAGGGACGTAGATCACCATCATTTGCAATGCCACCACTACCAAGACCAAACCTGCCAGTGCAGGGTTGCTCCAAAAACCGATTTCGAACAGTGATTCTTTTTCCGAGCGGGCGGCGAGCGCTTGAAAGACCTGCATGAACGCCAAGGACGTGAAGATCATCGTCTGCCATTCGGGACGGTCTGTGAAGAAGTACCATGCGCCGAGCCCCAATGCCAATGTGCCGATCATCAAGCCGACCCAGATCGTTTGCACACCTGCGCCGCGTGCGAACACGCCTTCGGTGGGGGAGTATGGCTTGCGCTTCATCGTATCCGCTTCGGGATTTTCCACGCCCATACCCAAGCCGAGCAAGCCATCTGTCAGTAGATTTAGCCAGAGCAATTGCAGCGGCAATAATGGCAGCGGACTTCCCAAAAACGGCGAGAGCAGCATCACCAAAACTTTGCCGATATTTCCCGCCACGCTGAAGCGCACGAACTTGCGGATGTTGTCGTAGATGGTGCGGCCTTCTTTCACTGCTGCTACGATGGTCGCAAAATTATCGTTCAGCAAAACAAGGTCAGAGGCTTCCTTGGAAACATCCGTACCCGTGATGCCCATCGCCACCCCAATATCCGCTTTGCGCAGGGCGGGTGCATCGTTCACACCGTCGCCTGTCATCGCCACGATATGTCCCTGTTCCTGCAATGCCTGCAGGATCTTCAACTTATGCTCAGGCGCAACCCGCGCAAAAACACTGACTTCATTCACAACATTTTTCAATTCATCGAATGACAGGTTCTCGATCTCAACACCTGTCAGCGCGCGCCGGTTTTCCGTCACGCCGAGTTGCCGCGCAATTTCGATCGCGGTCAATGGGTGATCGACCGTGATCATCACAGGACGGATGCCCGCAGCACGACAGGTTGCCACAGCATCTTTTACTTCGGTGCGCGGCGGGTCGATCATCCCGAACAAACCTACCAAGGTGATATTCTGCTCAAGGTCGATTTCGATGATCTCTGGGATGGTGTTGAACATGCGGAATCCCACGCCGAGGACGCGCATCCCCTTTTTGGCAAGCCGCTCATTCGCCGCCTCAATCCTGGACCTCCAACCTGCATCCAGTTTCTCTTGCCTTCCCTCCACCCACACATGGCTTGTGATGTCGAGTAAATTATCCACGCCGCCTTTCGTGAAGGCGATGTAACGTTTGTCGCCAATATCCAACCCTGAAAGGACGGTGGGGTCGTACTGCCCCAGATGGTGGACGGTGGTCATACGTTTGCGCTCTGAGTCGAAGTGCAGTTCTGCCGCGCGCGGGAAGGACGCATCGAGCGACGATTTCCAGTATCCCATTTTGGCGGCAGCGGCGACCAATGCACCTTCGGTGGGGTCACCCAAGGTGTGGAATTGATCGTCACCTACATCCACAAGTTGTGCGTCATTGCAGAGCGTCCCACCGATGGCTGCCAGCGAAAGCGATGATTGGACGGGCGCACCAAGCCCACGGGTGGTGCGAAGCGATCCGTCACGTTCCATTTGCTGGGTCAGGTCGAGGGCATGTTCGGCCACATCTAATATGACCACGGTCATCCTGTTTTCGGTGAGCGTGCCCGTTTTATCGGAGCAGATCACCGTGACCGAGCCAAGCGTTTCGACGGCGGGCAGTTTGCGGATGAGCGCTTCGCGTTTGAGCATGCGTTGTGCGCCGAGTGCAAGCGTAATGGTGACGACGGCGGGCAGACCTTCGGGCACAATCGCAACTGCCACGCTAACGGCGGTGAGCAGCATGTCGCGGATTTCGTTGCCCTGCCAGATACCCAGCCCAAAGATGATCGCAGCAATGACGACGCCGATGAGTGCAAGATTTTTGCCAAGCGCATCGAGCCTGCGTTGCAGCGGAGTTTGGTCGTGCGGCACTTGTTGAATGAGATCGGCGATCTTGCCAAGTTCGGTCTGCATGCCTGTGGCGATGACGACGCCCAACCCGCGTCCTTGTGTGATGGTGGTTCCCATGTATGCCATGTTGCGGCGGTCACCGAGCGGTAGGTCTTCGTTGGAAAGGGCGGCGGTATGCTTGCCGATGGGTTCCGATTCGCCTGTGAGCGCGGCTTCCTGAATGCGTAAGTTGACCGCTTCCAGCAGGCGTAAGTCGGCGGGGATGGCGTTGTCGACTTCGAGTTGTAGAATGTCGCCTGGCACGAGATCGCGCGCGGTGAGTTCCTGTAATTTTCCATCGCGCAGCACGCGCACCTGCGGCACCGACATTTTCTTGAGCGCGGCAATGGCTTGTTCGGCGCGGTATTCCTGAACGAAGCCAAGTAGGGCATACAGTGCGACAATGGATAGGATGGCGATGGTGTTTTTTGTGTCGCCGAGGAAGCCCGCCACCACTGCCGCACCGATGAGGATCAGCACCATTGTGGCAGTGACCTGCTCCCATAAAATTTGCAACGGGGTGCGCCCGCCGCGTTCGATGAGTTCATTAACACCGTATTTCTCGGTGCGTTCGTTCACTTGTTGCGAAGTAAGACCTGTGCTTTGGGATGAAGCCAGTTCATCCAGCACAGGTTTGTTTTCAATGGTATGCCAGTTCATTTGATTCCTGTTTTATTCACCACAGATGAACGCAGATAAAAAGGATTTACTACTTTATCAAGTAGGCATCTGTCCAAGTATCGGTGTTCATCTGTGTTTATCTGCGGTTGGATTTTCTTACATTCCATTTATACCACTTGCCGCATTTCTCAGCGCGGAACGAATCATTAGATACTCGGTGATGTTTTCGGCTGTGACGATGCCAACCAACTGCCCGCCGTGCGTTACAGGCAGAGCGGGTACGCCCGATTCTTGTATCCGCATTAGTGCTTTTTCCACCATCTCATAGGAATCCACTTCGGGCAGGTTTGTTTTCATCACTGCCGAAACTGCAATATTTTGCCCATGCTGGGTGAGGGCGGCGAGGAAGTCATCGCGGGTGATGATGCCCACAATGCGCTCTTCGTCAATGACGGGGAAATCATGCTGCGACCCTGACAAAATCAACTGCGACATGCGCGAGAGCGGATCGCGTGGCGAGAGGGATTTATACTCCGTAAGCATGGCGCGCCCCACGGGAATGCCGCTGATGGCGTTCCTCATCTGCACCATACTGGCTTCCTGCGAAGCCCCGATCCACACGAATAAAGCGATGAAGAGCAGGAATGGATTGCCGAACAAGCCGAAAAAACCAAGCAGAAGCGCAAACCCCTGACCTACATTTGCGGCGATCTGCGTAGCGCGGACGTATTCCATACGCATGGCGATCAGCGCCCGCAACACGCGTCCGCCGTCCATGGGGAAGGCGGGCAACAGGTTGAACAGCACCAATGAAATGTTGACGATCATCACACGCTCGAGAAAATTGCCCGAAGCAACGGTCAGCTCGTTAAGCGGCACCAAACTCGACGTTAAGAAAAGATACGCAAACAATCCCGCAGCAATGACCACATTCACAGCAGGTCCCATCAATGCCACCCACAATTCCTCAATGGGTTTCTCAGGCATGCGCTCCAGCCGCGCCACGCCGCCGATGGGGTAGATCGTAATGTCGCGGGTTTTGATCCCGTATTTGCGCGCCGTCAGTGCGTGCCCATACTCATGCAAAATCACGCACAGGAACAACGTGAGGATGAAGCCAATACCTTTCAATACCTCGCCCCAGTTTTGATGTTCAAGCCAGTGCGTGTATCCAACCCAGCCGATCAACAACAGGAACGTGGTGTGGATGAACACATCAATTCCCGCAAAGGTTCCAATCTTGAATTGCCATTTCATAATTCGCTCCTTCTAAGCATGAAGCATTGTACAAAACCATTGTTAGAAAAATGTTATAACGATGCTTTCAAAATCTATCAGGATGCCCCCCGCCTCGGACTCGCTCCAACCTGATTCACGACCCCCGACATTTTCCCCGCCCCAAATAAAAATCGCCCATCCACCGATGAGCGATTTTTCCCTACCCGACCAATTGGCTAACTTACTACTGAACCATCCCCATCTTTTTACCTGCTTCATAAATGACCTGCATCGCATGTTCAATGTCAGCAGGTTCGTGCGCGGCAGTGACGGTGGAGCGCAGGCGCGAGAGACCTTCCTGCACGGCAGGGGAGACCACGGGCAGTACGAACACATCATTTTCCTGGCAGTATTTCGTCATAAAGAAAGCGCGTTCATCGGTGCCGCACAGCACAGGGACAATGGCGGTTTCGGTCAGCAGGGTGTCGAAGCCCATGCCTTTCAACCCGCCGATGAACTGCTTGGTATTCTCGTTCAGGCGTTCAATGCGCCACGGTTCATCCAAAATGACTTTGAATGCTTCGTTGGCGGCGGCGGCTTGGGCGGGTGGTAATGCAGCAGAGAAGATGTAAGCGCGGCTGCCGTGACGCAGGTAATCGATCAATTCCTTTTTGCCGGCAACGTATCCGCCCACCGAAGGGATGGTCTTGCTGAGTGTGCCCATCTTGATGTCGATCACATCGCCCATATTGAAATATTCTTCGATGCCCGTGCCGCGTGCGCCGAGCACGCCGACGGAATGTGCTTCGTCGATCATCAGCCAGGCATTGTATTTTTTGCTCAAATCCACGATCTTAGGCAGGTCAATGATGTCGCCGTCCATGCTGAAGACCGAGTCTGCGATGACGAGTTTGGCAACATCGGAAGGCGCGTTCTTGAGCAAGCCTTCAAGGTGATCCATATCATTGTGACGGAAGCGGCGGAACTCCGCTCCTGACATCAGACAGCCGTCCACGATGGAGGCGTGGTTGATCTTGTCCGAGAAGACGTAATCGCCGCGTCCCATCAGGGTGGAGATGACCGTCAGGTTGGTTACATAGCCCGAGGTGTAGGTAATGGCGGATTCGGTATGTTTGAAATTCGCGATGGTTTCTTCGAGTTCGGTGTGCAGGGTCAATGTCCCAGCCAGTGTGCGGACGCCGTTCGTGCCTGTACCCCATTTGTCCACGGCTTTTTTTGCGGCTTCGTTGATGCGTGGGTGGCCGACCAGCCCCAGGTACGAGTAGGAAGCGTACATGCCCATCGTCCGCCCCTTCACACGCACCTTTGCACCGCCCAAAATCTCTTCCACAGGTTGGTTGTAGAAATAAAGATCGTGCTCCTTCATTGTGTCCACGCGCGCCTTGAGCGCGGCAATGCGCCGAGTAGCGGCGTTATCTTTTGTATGGAAATCCATGTGTTTGCCTCCGATGCAGAATGGCGTAAGTTTAGTCGAGGGAGGGACGATTGTCTAGTGAGCGGGTTGGCCCGGGTGGGCGTCAGTTTTTTGAAAACTGAGTAGTAGGGAGGAATTTTGCTTTACCAATCGGAGAACGACGCCAGGGGTGATTAGGGGCAGGAATAGAAGATTTGTGTGGCAAGGATGTATTAG
>Ga0116204_1000141_pt1 | contig 35804 bp, 28 predicted proteins | sample LakKivwa52mmetaG_FD_94481 | JGI IMG/M metagenome (GOLD analysis project Ga0116204, IMG submission 94481) | Anoxic lake water microbial communities from Lake Kivu, Rwanda to study Microbial Dark Matter (Phase II) - Lake Kivu water 52m metaG | ecosystem: Environmental > Aquatic > Freshwater > Lake... | reverse complement strand
TGATCAGAAAAATCCTGCATCACCGGTTCTCTCGCCATCACTTTTACCTCAAAAAATCTTTCCCGGTGTTACTCCTCAGCGGCCGGTTTTCTTCATCCTCATAGATAATATGAGGTATGATCAGTGGAAAACCATCTCGGCTGAACTTCAGGGTTTATACAGGATCACCTCGGAAGAGATGTACTTCAGCATCCTTCCGACAGCTACGCAGTACAGCAGGAACTCAATTTTTTCAGGACTCATGCCTTCACAGATAGCAGGGCTTATGCCCCAATACTGGGTGGAAGACGACGATGAAGCCGGAAAGAACACCTTTGAAGAGGAGCTGTTCAGGGATCATCTTGCCCGGAGAGGACTGAAATACAGGTGGTCATATCACAAGATCAACAACAGCAATGAGGGAAAGAAACTTAACGAAAAAATCCGGCAGCTCCTCGATAACAATATCAATATACTGATATACAACTTTGTCGATATCCTTTCACATGCACGAACCGAGGTTAATGTATTAAGAGACCTTTCCGGTGATGAAACCGCCTACAGGAGCCTGATAAGATCATGGTTCATTCATTCCACGCTTTTTGAACTGCTGAAAACCCTTGCTTCATCGCAGGTCAGGGTGATCATTTCAACTGACCACGGGACTATCAGGGTACATAACCCTGTAAAGATTACAGGCGACAGGAAAACATCCCCGAACCTCAGATATAAAACGGGAAGAAATCTGGATTATGACCCTGACACAGTATTTGAGCTGAAGAACCCCGAAAAAGCGCTCCTGCCAAAAACAAACATAAGCTCCAGGTATATTTTTGCCATGAACAGGGATTTCCTTGTTTACCAGAATAACTTCAACCATTATGCAGGGTATTACAGGAACACCTATCAGCATGGCGGAATTTCGATGCAGGAGATGATCCTTCCCGTTGTAATTCTCGATCCTCTCGTATGAAGATAATCATCAAAGACAAAAGACACCTTCTCTCAGCTGCCCGTAAGCTTATAGGGTATGCCGCAGACCGGAGGATCTTTGCTTTTTACGGCATCCTCGGCGCAGGAAAGACAACTTTTATTAAATCCTTATGCCGGCAGCTCAGTGCAATTGATGTTGCAAGCAGCCCGACTTTCACGCTGGTGAACGAGTACATGACTTGTGGCGGAGAGCTCCTCTATCATATCGATCTCTATCGTATTAAAGACATCAGCGAGGCATTTGATATAGGTATTGAAGAATACCTTCACAGCGGAAACTATTGCTTTATTGAATGGCCCGGGCTTGCTGAGGAGATACTGCCTGAAAAGACATTGAAAATCAGGATCACGGTGGGAACAGATGAGGAAAGAATTATTGAAACTGTATAACCTGGTCCTATTTTGCTCCGGTATTTCATTTTTCTTAACTTTGAAGAAATAACACTTCTTCAGAAATGAACATTAAAGGCAGGAGCGAAAAAGTGAATCTCGGCAACGGTGCATTTATGCCCAAGGAAGAACATCTTGAAACCGCTGTCAGGTTCAGAAGAATTTCCATCGGGATCCCAAGCGACGAGAAGGATGAGGAAATGAGAGTGGCCCTGACACCCGAAGCAGTAAATCTTCTTGTTGAATCTGATAACGAGGTGGTTGTGCAGAACGGCTCAGGCACAGGGGCAAATTATACCGACAAGCAGTACAGTGAAAACGGCGCTGTCATTACTGATTCGCCGGCCAGGGTGTTCAGCTCGGATGTGGTGATCAAGGTTGCTCCCTTCACAGAAAAAGATACCGACTACCTGAAAGGGAACCAGGTGATAATGTCGTACCTCAATGTTCTAAAGCTTAATGAAGAGACTCTCGCACGCCTGATCCGGAAAAAAGTAACTGCGATAGCTTTTGAGAAGATCCGAGATGCCAACGGAATCATGCCTGTCATTGAATCGATGAGCGAAATAAGCGGTGTCACTTCAGTGCTCCTGGCTTCCGATTACCTGAGCAATCATCACGGTGGAAAAGGTGTAATGCTTGGCGGAATAACAGGAGTAACACCTACAGAAGTGGTTATCCTTGGAGCCAATACAGCCGGTGAGTTTGCTGCCAGAGCTGCACTTGGCCTTGGATCCGTGGTCAAGGTCTTCGACGATTCACTGCAGCGGCTGAGAATATTTGAAACAAAGCTGGGACAGCGGCTCCAGACCTCAGTATTCCATCCCCAGGTCCTGAAGAAAGCCCTGAAATCAGCCGATGTCCTAATCGGGGCAATTGAGCTTGAAGATCTTCGCCCCTGGTATTATGTGACCGAAGAGATGGTCAGCAATATGAAGAAGGGGTCCGTCATAATAGATCTGAGCATCGACCGCGGAGGATGCATCGAAACGACCGAATGTAGGGCAATGGGAGATCCTGTCTATGAAAAACACGGCGTCATACACTTCTCTGCCTGGAATCTTCCGTCACGCGTGGCCAGAACAGCTTCGATTGCACTGAGCAATGTTTTTGCCCCCCTTCTGCAGAAACTTGCAGGGGCAGGAGGGATAACACAGCTTCTTAAAAATGATCCCGGTGTCCGGAACGGGGTATACCTTTATAACGGCATACTTACCAATGAAACTCTCGGCCAGAAATTCGGGATCCTGTCAAAAGACCTCGACCTGCTGCTGTCGGCTTTCTGACAATCAGATATACGACAGCTCCGCCTTTCTACCCTTTACCGAAATCTTCGCTCTTGCGCCTATGTAAAAAGCGCGGTTATCATTGATATGTCCTGCAGGGAAGTTAAAGAGAACCGGGTAATCATATGACTTCACTGAATCATATACTATAGATTCGGCGCTTCTGCCCCATGGGATCTTTGTTTCATTCATTTCGTTCAGACCTCCGGCAACAAGTGCGGCCAGTCCCTTCAGCTTACCGGCCAGCTTTAATGAGGTCATCATCCTGTCGAGATGGTAAAAGTATTCCCCTACTTCTTCAATTATCAGTATCCTGCCTTTTGTTTCCGGCTCTGCCGGAGTTCCCATAAGACTGTAGATAAGCGACAGATTTCCTCCGGTTACTTCGCCCGAAACATCCTTTTCTTTTCCATGACCGACTGACCATTTCACCGGCCGGCATCCTTCAAAAAGCGCTCCGTAGAGCGAGTCAATTGTATCTGCTGTTTTTTCGGGATTTGAATAGTTGAGGGGCATCTCCCCGTGGATGGAAACCAGGTTGTGCTTCTCGCTCAGCCAGAGATGAAGTATTGTGATGTCGCTGAATCCGACATACCATTTAGGCTGCCTGTGCAGAGGGGTGAAATCGATCCGGTCAATTATCCTGAGCATGCCGTATCCGCCCCTGGAGCAGAATATCGCCCTGATGCGTTCATTGCGGGTCATCAGATGAAAATCCTGCAATCTCTCCCGGTCAGCTCCGGCATAAGGACCCTCCTGCTTCAAAACATGCTTCCCAAGGTGAACCCTGAGTCCCCAGTTTTCCAGGAACCTGACTGCATAATTTACTTTAACCTCCTCAATGGCAAAAGCAGGCGACACAATTGCCACTTCATCGCCTTTCTTCAGTAACGGCGGCCGGATCTTTCGTACAGACATGCCTGTTTATTATTATACGTAAAAATAGTGAATTTGTTTCAACATAATGGCATTGTGCCATTGTGCCGTTGTGCCGTTGTGCCATTTTTCCTATCTTTGACCGTTTTTATTTTGTTGCGATGAAAAAGTACAAGAGATACCTGATCACCTCTGCACTTCCCTATGCCAACGGCCCCATTCATATAGGCCACCTGGCGGGTGTATATGTCCCTTCCGACATTTATACCAGGTATCTGAGGATGAAAGGACAGGATGTTGTTTCCATCTGCGGCTCCGATGAACATGGTGTTCCTATTACATTAAAAGCCAGGAACGAGGGAGTGTCGCCGAAGGAAATAGTCGACAGGTATCATACCATAAACAAGAAAGCATTTGAGGATTTCGGGATCGCTTTCGATATATATTCGCGAACTTCAAACAAAGTACATTACGAAACTGCTTCAGATTTCTTCCTTAAATTGTATAATAAAGGGGAATTCACTGAAAAAACCACGGAACAATATTATGATGAGGAGGCAGGCACCTTTCTTGCCGACAGGTATATAACAGGAACATGTCCGCATTGCGCAAACGAAAGCGCTTACGGCGATCAATGCGAGAAATGCGGCACTTCACTCAGCCCCTCCGACCTTATCAATCCCCAGTCCACAATAAGCGGAAGCAAGCCTGTGCTGCGCGAGACGCTTCACTGGTATCTTCCTCTCGATAAATATGAGCCCTGGCTTAAAAAATGGATCCTGGAGGATCATAAGGAATGGAAAGCGAATGTGTACGGACAGTGCAAATCATGGCTTGACCAGGGATTGCAGCCCAGGGCTGTAAGCCGTGATCTCGACTGGGGCGTGCCGGTACCGGTAAAAGATGCAAAAGGCAAAGTCCTTTATGTCTGGTTCGATGCACCTATAGGTTATATATCGGCAACAAAGGAGCTTACTCCCGAATGGGAGAAATACTGGAAAAGCGAAGAGACAAAAATGGTTCATTTCATCGGGAAAGACAATATCGTTTTTCACTGTGTAATATTCCCGGTTATGCTCAGGGCTGAAGGCAGCTTTATACTTCCTGATAATGTGCCCGCGAACGAATTTCTAAATCTCGAGAACGATAAGATATCCACTTCCCGCAACTGGGCTGTATGGCTTCACGAATACCTGACCGATTTCCCCGGCAAGCAGGATGTCCTGAGATATTCACTGTGCGCCAGCGCTCCCGAAACCAAAGACAATGATTTCACATGGAAAGAGTTCCAGGCACGCAATAATAACGAGCTGGTGGCAATCCTGGGTAATTTCATAAACAGGACACTGGTACTTACAGATAATTACTATAACGGAAAAGTGCCGGAACGGGGGAAGACAAATCCCGAAGATGACACAGCGCTGAATGAGATTTCTGTTATCAGGCAGAATGTTGAGAACAGCCTTGACGCATACAGGTTCAGGGAAGCGCTCAGGGAAGCAATGAATCTTGCCAGGCTGGGAAATAAATACCTCGCCGACGCTGAACCATGGAAAGTCATAAAGAGTGATGCGGAAAGAGTTAAGACAATACTGAATGTGGCTTTGCAGATCACCGCAAACCTTACTGTCATACTCGAACCCTTTCTTCCCTTCTCAATGGAGAAATTGAGGAAATCTCTCAATTGCGCCAGGCTTAATTGGGATGATGCCGGAAGGAGCGATCTGATAAAACCCGGTCATCAGATAAACAAGCCGGAGCTGCTGTTTGAAAAGATAAGCGACGAGGAAATAACAAAACAGGTGGAAAAGCTGAATGCGACCAGAAAATCAAATGAGGAAACATCCATGAAGACCATGCCTCCGAAAGACCCGGTATCCTTTGATGACTTCACAAAAATGGATATCCGCACAGCCACTGTACTTGAAGCTGAAAAAGTCCCGAAAACCACCAAGCTTCTGAAGCTGAAGATCGATACGGGAATTGATGTCAGGATAATAGTGTCAGGAATTGCCGAATACTTTGAACCCGAATCGCTGATCGGCAAACAAATATCCGTTATAGCCAATCTTGAACCGCGAAAGATAAAGGGCATTGAATCAAAAGGCATGATCCTGATGGCAGAGGACGCGGATGGCAGATTTGTGCTTGTGGTGCCTGCTGAAAAAGTGAGTAACGGGAGCGTGATAAAATAACCGCGTTATATTTTCTTTACCCAGGTGCCCGGGAATCTCTTTGAAATGGCCGAGGCCCTGTCGAGAGCAGAATCAATATCCCTGCACCTTTCTGCACTTACCCTGTAGAAATTATTAGGCGCATCAAGTATCTCGGGATCAAAACCCTCCTTTTTCAGCAGCTCAGCCTGGTTAATTGCATTCTGCTTCAGCTTGAAGCTCCCTGTAATCAGACAATACCGCATCTCTTCCCCTGCCGGCGGGGGCGGACTCTCCGGAACAGGTATGACAGCTGTCTCTTCCATCGCAACCGGCATCTCTGTTTTAATTGTCTGCTCAACAGCTTTCCTGTTTTCATCAAGCTCGGTATTTACGAGAGGATTCAATGTTGATGACTCAATGCCCGGTTTAAAGATTTCCCTGCTGAAAGGAATTGCAGCCAGCACGGCAAGTACAGGCACAATGACTGCTGCCCTCCATAATATCTTCTTAACGGAGGCCCGTTTAACCGGATCTTTACTGATGTGCCGGCTTATACGCTTCCTCACATTATATTCTTCAAGCGGCGGGAACCGGAAAGATTCAAGGCCGTAGGAATCGAGATGGTAATTTACTGTCCGGTCGGGTTCAAACTGAACATTACCCTCCTGGTTGTTTATAAAAGTGCCTATATGATCAAAGGTGATTCTCTCTCCCCTGTCAAGCTTTTTCCTGAGTGAAGCGGCAAACTCATCAACCATGCTCCTGGCATCCCCGTAATTCATGCCGGTGGTCCCTGAGATCCTGCCGATGAGAAGCCCGTCGTTGTGATTAAGGTTCCTGTTGAAAGATATCTGCTTTGCCGGGGGATGAAAGGTGTCTGTGCTCTTATCAATCCGGGCAGGAGAGTAATTCCCGACAAAACCGCCGAATCCGGGAATAATGACACAGTCATGACTGAATAACAATTCCCGTATGAAAGCAGTAATGTCCATTCCTGATTTATTCACTTCATCACAAAAATAATAAATTCTTTCAATACCATGAATCTTTTTTTACCATCTCTCTCTCTTTTTTATCCTCTGAAACCGTGGCGGAAACAGACTAAGAGTAATTTTAATTATCTTCGTAAGTCTGAAAAATCTGATACTGATGAGAGAAATACAAATGGTTGACCTCAGGGCACAGTATGAAAAGCTGGGATCAGAAATTGATGCAGCTATCAGTAATGTGCTTTTGTCCACCGCTTTTATCAGGGGCCCTGAGGTGGGAATTCTTGAGAGAGAACTTCAGAAATACCTGGATGTCGGTTATGTTGTGACGTGCGCAAACGGCACCGATGCACTTCAGATATCAATGATGGCCCTGGGTCTGAAACCCGGCGACGAGGTCATCACAACAAATTTCACCTTCATTGCCACCGTGGAGGTGGTGGTCCTGCTGGGGTTAAAGCTTGTTCTTGTCGACCCTGATCCCTATACATATAATATATCGACTGATGCGGTCAGAAAAGCCATAACTCCAAAGACCAAAGCAATAGTGCCTGTCCATCTTTTTGGACAATGTGCTGACATGGAGGGCATTATGAAACTTGCAGGAGACTATGGCCTTTACATTATTGAGGATGCCGCACAGGCCACCGGGGCTGAATATATTTTCAGCGACGGCTCCAGGAAGAAGGCAGGTACAATAGGCACTGCCGGCACTACATCATTTTTCCCTTCAAAGAATCTTGGATGTTACGGCGACGGGGGAGCCCTGTTCACAAATGATGAGGCCGCAGCAGGGAAAATGAGGAGTATAGCCAACCACGGAATGAAAATAAAATACCATCATGATGACATTGGAATTAATTCTCGGCTGGATACCATACAGGCAGCAATCCTGAACGTTAAACTCAGGTACCTTGACAAATTCAATGAAGCAAGAAGTTCGGTCGCCGGCTTTTACGACAAAGCTCTTTCAGGATGTGATTCATTGATACTTCCGGCACGGTCATCCTTTTCCACACATATATTTCACCAGTATACCGTAAGGGTAAAAGACGGAAAGAGAGACTCCCTTAAAAAATTCCTGGAAGCAGAAGGCATCCCGTCAATGGTGTATTACCCCGGACCGCTTCATGTTCAGAATGCTTACCGGCACCTTGGCTACAGCGAAGGGGATTTCCCGGTTACCAGACAGCTTTGCAGCGAGGTCCTTTCACTGCCGATGCACCCCGACATGGAGCAGGATCAGCTTGACCATATCGCAGTTAACATTTTAAAATTCTTTGATAAACAATAATATGGAGAAGGAATATTTTGCTCATGAAACAGCTGTAATCGATGAAGGCTCTGTAATCGGTAAAAACAGCAAAATATGGCATTTCAGTCACATAATGCCAGGTTCGGAAATCGGTGAAAAATGCAATATCGGCCAGAATGTGGTGATCTCTCCGGGAGTCAGGCTTGGAAGAAATGTCAAGGTCCAGAATAATGTATCAATCTACACCGGCGTGATCTGCGATGATGACGTGTTCCTGGGACCCTCTATGGTCTTTACAAACATTATCAATCCCAGGAGCGAGATTGTACGGAAAGACAATTATATCACCACGATAGTTGAAAGGGGAGCATCAATCGGAGCCAATGCCACGATTGTCTGCGGGGTTATTATAGGCAGATATGCTTTCGTAGGTGCGGGTGCAGTGGTAACAAAGGACGTGAAACCATACGCCCTTGTTGTGGGCAACCCGGCACGGCATACCGGCTGGATGAGCGAATTCGGGCATAAGCTCATATTTGATGAAAAGGGGTTTGCAATATGCCCGGAAAGCGGCGAAAGATACCGCCTGGAACACGGAAATGTTTCTAAAATTATTTAATAAATTTGCGCTCCAACAAGATCATAAATGGATACAGCCCCTAAAAATTTCGGACTCATTGGCGTGGCAGGCTATATAGCCGTACGGCACCTTAAAGCAATAAAAGATACCGGCAATAACCTCCTTGCCAGCCTCGACAGGTTTGACAGTGTAGGCCTTATTGACAATTATTTCCCGCAGAGTGATTTCTTTGTCGAGTTTGAACGATTCGACAGGCATTTTGACAAACTGAAAAGGAGCGGGACAAAAATCGATTATGTAAGTATCTGCTCACCGAACTACCTGCACGATTCACATATAAGATTTGCACTCAGGCACCATGCCGATGCAATATGCGAAAAACCCATTGTGCTGAATCCATGGAATGTGGATGCCCTCCAGGAAATTGAAAACGAAACAGGCCGTAAGATCTTTACAGTACTTCAGGTGAGGCTGCATCCGCGGATCATCGAACTTAAAAACAGGATCAAAAACACTCCGGCTGACAGGGTTCATGATATTGACCTGACATACATAACCAGCCGCGGAAACTGGTATCATATATCATGGAAGGGTGATATTCAAAAGTCGGGAGGCGTTGCCACCAATATCGGTATCCATTTCTTTGATATGCTTGGATGGATCTTCGGCAGCACCAGGAAAAATATTGTTCACCTCTCTGAACCCGACAAGGCAGCCGGTTACCTGGAACTCGAAAGGGCAAGGATAAGATGGTTCCTCAGCCTTGATCATAATGACCTGCCCCCCCACCTTGCTGAAAAAGGACAAAGGACTTTCAGGTCTATACTGGTAGATGGTGATGAAATTGAATTCAGTGAAGGATTTACTGATCTGCATACGCAGACATACAGGGAAATACTTGCCGGAAGAGGTTTCGGACTGGAAGAGGCACGCCAGTCGGTAGAGACAGCATATACAATCCGCAACCTTAAACCAGTCGGACTAACCGGAGAGTACCATCCCATGCTGAAAAGAGTCTCCCGGCCCGGGATGCCAAAATGAAAAAGAAGATAATTGTAACCGGCGGCACAGGCTACATCGGTTCCCATACCGCTGTTGAACTTATTGAAAAAGGATATGAAGTTATCCTTATTGACAACCTCCACAATTCAGAAGCTTTCGTTGCAGACAGGATAGGAGATATCACGGGAGTCATGCCAGGGCTTGAAATACTCGATCTGTGCAATGAAGAAAAGCTTGATCATTTCTTCAGCAGCAATAAGGAGATTACGGCAATAATTCACTTCGCAGCCTATAAAGCAGTAGGAGAATCTGTCGGCAAACCCCTTGAATATTACAGGAACAACCTGGTGTCGCTTATGAATATCCTTGAGGGAATGAAAAAATTCACTATCCCGTACCTGGTCTTTTCCTCATCATGCACTGTTTACGGCCAGCCTGAACATCTGCCGGTGACCGAGGATGCACCTTTTCAGCCTGCCGTTTCACCATACGGGAATACAAAACAGATAGGCGAGGAAATCATAATGGATACAGTTGCTGCAAACAAAGATATCAAAGCGATTTCATTAAGATATTTCAACCCTGTCGGCGCGCATCCTTCAGGACTGATAGGAGAACTGCCCCGGGGTGTTCCCGAAAACCTGGTTCCCTTTATTACACAAACAGCCTGTGGATTGAGGGATGAGCTTAAAGTATTCGGAAATGACTATAACACTCCCGACGGAACCTGCATAAGGGACTATCTTCACGTCGTCGACCTGGCCAAAGCTCATGTGATCGCTGCCGGGAGGCTGATGGAAAAGAAGAACATAAGGGATTATGAGGCCTTTAACCTCGGAACAGGTACCGGCGTCTCTGTCCTGGAAGCTGTAAAGGCCTTTGAACGTGCTTCGGGAATAAAGGTGAAATATAAGATCACAGGCAGAAGAGCCGGTGATATTGAAAAGATATGGGCCGATCCTTCACATGCAAACAGGGAGCTTGGCTGGAGAACTCTCAGCTCGCTTGATGATGCTATGCGTACCGCCTGGAAGTGGGAAAACAATATCAGAAAGAAAAACCAGTAATCATGAATTCCGACAAAACGATTTTAATAACCGGGGGAGCAGGATTTATCGGTTCCCATGTCGTAAGGAGATTTGTAAATAATTATCCGGGCTGCCGGATAATAAATGCCGATAAGCTTACTTATGCCGGGAATCTTGAGAACCTGATTGATATTGAGAAGAAAGAAAACTATGTCTTCGAAAGAACAGATATAACAGAAAAAGAAGCTGTGACTGATCTATTTAAGAAATATACATTTGAAGCAGTGATCCACCTGGCTGCTGAATCGCATGTCGACAGGTCAATAACCGGACCGGATGAATTTGTTCAGACCAATATTGTCGGAACAGTTAATCTTCTGAACGCATCACTTGAAAGCTGGAAAAGTTCTTTCGCGGGTAAGTTATTTTACCATATCTCCACCGATGAAGTATACGGTTCCCTGGGCGCCACCGGCATGTTCACCGAGGAGACGGCTTATGATCCCAGGAGCCCTTATTCCGCGTCAAAAGCCAGCTCCGACCATATGGTAAGGGCATATTGCCATACATACGGAATTCCTGTTATAATATCCAACTGTTCAAATAATTACGGACCTAACCAGTTCCCCGAGAAACTCCTTCCGCTGGCCATCAACAACATTAAGAACGAAAAACCGGTTCCTGTTTACGGCAAAGGTGAGAATATCCGCGACTGGCTCTACGTTGAGGATCATGCTTCAGCTATAGATCTTATTTTTCACCGGGGGAAGAACGGAGAAACATACAATATAGGGGGTAATAACGAATGGAAGAACATTGATCTCATCAGGCTGCTCTGCAGGATAATGGATAAGAAACTCAACCGCACCACCGGAACATCGGAGAATCTCATAACATTCGTGAAAGATCGTCCGGGGCACGACCTGAGGTATGCAATTGACTCTTCAAAGCTGACAAGAGAGCTCGGGTGGACGCCTGCAACAGGAACTGAGGCAGGACTGGAAAAAACTGTTGACTGGTACCTTGCAAACAGCCGGTGGCTCGGGAATGTTATCTCGGGCGATTATGAAAAATATTATGATTCGATGTATTCCGGCAGATGAATCTCTACGGTTTTATTCTCTCCAGCCTTTTTATAAGACCGTCTCCCAGGGCGGTTTTCTTTTTGATATGATCCTGGATGGCGGAAACAACTGAATTTGACTCAAACTCTCCCCTCACCTCCTCAAAATCCAGCTTTTTCTCTTCATCTCCGCCGTCAATACCGAACCCGGTCATCGATAAAAGGGTAAACTCCTTCCTGGCATCTTCATAGAGCATTTTATCGAGCTCAACCACGCTTTTCTTCCAGCGCTCAACAATCTTTATTACATCTGCCGGGGTGAATTCAACAATCGCCTTGTCCTCTTCCTCTTCAATTCTTTTGCACGACCATGTCCACTCCCATTCGTAATATGATCCGTGCATCTTCCTGAATGCTTCTTCCACAGCCTCAATACTCTTAAGTTTACCCGATTCAATATCGTCGAGCAGGTCATCAGCTGCCTTTCTGGGAGTTATGAGCCCGGCGATATCGATCCATTCACCAGATCCCATCTTCTGATCGGGAGCCAGTCGTTTACGGAGCTGGCTTATTGTTTTGAGATCATTATTCTCGAGTCTTTTGATGATGGAATTGCCGAGGAACTTATTGATTCCCGTCTGGTACAGCTCAATCCCTCTTTCAAGGGAGGCTCCCTTTATAAGCATGTTTTTATACGTGTATGAAGCTGATACCGCTCCCGACAGATCCCTCAGATTGCACAGAAGGTCACGCCCCTCTATCATCTTCCGGATCGTATAAGGGCTCAGCAGGTTAAAGTTCACCTGGTCGATTTTCGCCGGGTCTTTTCTCCTGTCGCGTAAAGGCCATTTCTGCGCATCTCTTATAGTACCCACACTCCTGAGGTTTATCCCCGGAACAAGAATGCTTTCATCATTACTCTCGATAAGATATGAGAATGGCAGCGATGAGGTATCCATGTTTTTATAATGACGCCCCATCACCAGGGTGAATGGTCCTATACGTGCAGGCCATAGAAGATAGGAATCTGATGTTGTCTTTGATCCTCTTTCCATTATTCCCTGGTGTATGGGACCGAGCTTGTACATGTGGTTGCTCTGGTTTGAGCCGCTACCGGCATTCATGAATGAGAAAATCCCTGCGATAAGAAGCGTTGATTTGTGATGGGTTACAGTATACGGCCCTGCAAAAATGGAACAGGCTTCTCCGTGGTATCCGCCGCAGTTTGCAAAGAAAAGTGAGTTCTCGGCCGAGTAGTGTTTCCCGAGAATACATCCCTGGCCGATAAAACACTTGTCAATAAGAGTCGATTCGGTGATAATTGCACCTGAGCAGACTATGAAATGTTCCATTATCACCCCGGGACCGATATAGACAGGATCCTCCCTGCAGCTGTTCAGCGATCCCTCATTCAGGCTCACAGCGCCTTCAATGCGGCTGAACGGTCCGATCCTGACATTCCTTATGGTATTACAGTTCAATATCCTGGAATTTGCGGAGATAACCCCTTCCGCTGATTCTGCCGAAGAGGAGTACTCTTCAACCATTCTCTCCATGATCTTCACGGCTTTGCTCCTGTGTCTGTAAAGGGCCATTATATAAGCTTCATGGGCTGACAGTCGGTCCCATATTTTAACCATTCTCCCACCGGCTTCATTGAGAACCGCCACACTGGTCCCGTTTCCGAACCTTGAAACGCCTTCGGTGTAAATCTTCCCGCAGTTTTTAATTACAGTGCCGTCTTCAATGATGTAATTTGCTATGTATTCGCCAATGTTAATGATGACGGTATTTGATCCGACAGTGCAATTATGAAGCCTGGCATTCATCAGTCCTCCGGGGGTGCTGACACCTGATTCGTCAATGAAAGGCTTCTCAAAGATCCCCAGCCTTATGGTGCCTGAGAACATGACATTCCTGCATTTCACGGGATTAAACCCATTGAGTACTGTGATCTTGCTCCAGTCATCACAGCTGCAGCCGTTTGATTTAAGGGTCCGTATCTCGGATTGTGTGAGTTTTCTGTATTTCTCCCTCATTTTTTTCTGGATTTATCAGGTGTATTACTCAACAGTAACTGATTTTGCCAGGTTCCTTGGCTGATCTACATTACATCCCCTGAGCACCGCTATATGATATGACAGAAGCTGGAGGGGGATTACTGCAACGAGTCCTGAGAATACCGGAAGTGTTTCCGGGACTTCCAGCACATGGTCAGCCATTTTTCTGATTATTTCATCTCCCTCGGTAACGATTGCTATCACCTTTCCTTTTCTTGCCTTGATCTCCTGGATATTGTTTATGATCTTCTCATAAGTGTCATCCCTGGTAGCTACCACAACTACCGGCATATTTTCATCAATAAGGGCAATTGGCCCGTGTTTCATTTCGGCAGCAGGGTAGCCTTCAGCATGAATATACGATATCTCTTTAAGTTTAAGCGCTCCTTCGAGTGCCACAGGGAAAAGGTACCCTCTGCCCAGGTAAATTGCATTAAGTGTTTCTTTGAAGATTCCTGATAATTCGAGCACCTGTTCATTGACCCCGAGGGCTTTTTCTATTTTTCCGGGCATTGATATGAGTTCGTTAATTAATTCCCTGAAAAACGAATCTGATATGATTCCCTTGATGTGCCCGATCTCAAACGCCATCATTGCCAGTACTGTTACCTGAGTTGTAAATGCTTTCGTCGAGGCAACCCCGATCTCTGGTCCTGCATGTGTATACACTCCTGCATCTGTTTCGCGGGGTATACTGCTTCCGACCACATTGCAGATACCGATGACCTTTGCTCCCTTTTGTTTTGCGAGCTTCACTGCTGCCAGCGTATCTGCAGTTTCACCGCTCTGGCTTATAGCAATTACTATATCACTTTTATTTATTATTGGGTCGCGGTACCTGAATTCTGAAGCGTATTCAACCTCTACCGGGATCCTTGTGTATTCCTCAAAGAGGTACTCGCCCAGAAGACCTGCATGCCAAGAGGTGCCGCATGCGACAATGATTATCCTTTCTGCCTTTGTCAGTGTATCAATCATTTCATGAAGTCCGCCGAGCATAATCCCGGAATGATCGGGAAGCACTCTTCCCCTGAAGGTATCATGAATTGCCCTCGGCTGTTCAAAGATCTCCTTCAGCATGAAATGGGCAAACCCTTCCTTGTCAATTTCCCCGATCTTAAGGTCAATCTCCTTAACCTCGGGTTCAATCATCGTGCTTCTGATGGTTTTCAGTACAAGCTCGTCTTTCTTTATGATTGCAATATCGTCATCATTAAGATAGATAACCCTCTGGGTATATTCAACAATAGGAGTGGCATCCGAGGCTATGAAACTTTCTCCTTCGCCTACACCTATAACAAGGGGACTTCCTTTTTTAGCGGCAAAAAGCTTATCAGCTTCCTTTGTACAGATAATTACCAGTCCATAGGCACCTTCGACCCTGTTCAGGGCCATTGTAATCGCCTGCTCAGCCGTGAGATCACCTTCAATATACAGGTGATCAATGAGGTTTGCCAGGACTTCCGTATCAGTCTGGCTTGTGAATTTAATACCCCGTCCCTGAAGATGGTTTTTCAGTAGCGCATAGTTCTCAATTATTCCGTTATGGACGACAATGAAGTTCCCTCTGAACGATACCTGGGGATGTGCATTAAGTTCATTTGGTTCTCCGTGAGTGGCCCATCTGGTATGTCCCATTCCGATGGTCCCGTCAAAGTTTGACCTGTTAACCATTTCTTCGAGGTCGCTGACCCTGCCCTTGCACTTGAATATCTTCGTATCCCCGTTTACCAGAGCCAGCCCGGCAGAATCATACCCGCGGTATTCGAGCCTCTTCAATCCTGTTATTACGATCTGTCTTGCCGGCCTGGAGCCAATATAACCGATAATTCCGCACATAAGAAAAGTTTAAATCAGGTAACAAATTTAGAAGAATTTGTTTTACTTTTCAGAACCGGGTATATACCAGTTCGAAATTAATGGGTGTTGCACTGTTGTTCGCTTTCAGGATGGCATTGCGGAGAGAGCCCTCAGGGAGAGCCAGCTGAAACTCAGGCATAAAATTGCCTGTCGTATCATTCAGGAAGCGCTGTACATACGAAGCTATATTAAATGTGTAATTCCGGGAAGCTGTATCAATTCTCCCGTTAAAAAAAGCCGCGCTTATGGAATAATCAGGTATCAGGTATCTTTTACCGGATTTATCATAATACCCCATGAATAACTGTGAAGGGAAAGTTGAACCTTTGTAGTTTGTGCCGTCAAAATGAACAGGACAGGTGATCCTGGCTTTGTTTATATAGATTCCCTTTAATTCAGGATTCTTCTTTATATCCTCCAGTCCGGGTATCGTAAGCCTGGTAAACAGACCGTTCAGGGACTGAATATAAGAAAGTGTATCTCTGACACCGTCATTAACATGAGTGATTTTCTTATTATAGTCTGCTGTGCTGAAATCGTGTGAGAATGTGCTGTAGGCAGCGTTTTTCGCCTTTGCATCAATATTCAGGACAAACATGTTTGATGTCCCGTTCTCATCGTGCATATAAATACTCAACTGATGCTTGTAGTATTCATAGTCGCCCGGCGGCTTAAGGCTTAACGTAATGAACACCGGATTGCCTGCCGATTGAAGCTGGAAAAACAATCCCTTGAGATAGGATCTGAAATCCGGTTTATCGTCACTGTGAAAAAGCATTGACGTATTGCGGATGATATATTCCCCAAATGAAACAGGGAGGTCAAGAATGACATTATTAATCGTGTCGGCCTTCATCTGGGGCAAAGTTGCCTCAACGGTATATCCGGTAAGAGGCACCGTCCTGCTTGAATAATAGGCTGAATCGGTATAAATCTGTTCAGATATCTCCGATATTCTTAAAATGTGACCTGCGGCCGCATCTCCCGACACACTGGCTAATGTAAGTGACAACTTTACCGAATCCACGGTATAAATGCCTCCGTCCCACTGGGTGAACATCCTCAGCTGGGTAACAAATCCTGCTGTCGTGGTTCCAAAGTAAGGATCACGTACTGTGCCCAGGAAAACGGTGCCGGGATTATCAGACTCAAGCAGACCCGAATACATTGTATAGGAATAGACGCTCAGCGTATCTGTTGAATAGAGAGAGATAAAGTCTTTCCCCGGCAGTATATTCTTGCCGATCATAGTTCCTTCCTTTTCACATGAGGTGATAAGGAAGAGGGTTCCTGCAAGAATGGCCGGGAACAGTTTATTAGGATTACGGATTGATCTTTGGGCTGTTTTTGAACTATGATAGAATCTCGTCATAAAAGTCGTTGTAGGCATCAATATATTCTGTTTCATTCTTGTAGGGAAGCACGGGTTTGCTGATACTCTTAAGATACTTGTTCAATTCATTGTTAATCTGCTCGCTTCCGATAATTATCCCGTCGGAATACTTGATCGCCAGCTTTGATACGTTAACAAAATCGGGTTTTTTAACAAGTTTAAGATTCTCCCCGTCTATCCCGTCAAAACGCAGTTTATCGGCGAACGTCGATCTAAACGGCGTTTTAAAGTCATTATTGTAAATTGAATAAATGATTTTATAGTTATGGAACAGCGGATCGTCACTGTAAACGCTCCGGAGGTAGACCGGAACAAGTGCTGACATCCATCCATGGCAATGTACTATATCGGGAGCCCACCGCAGTTTCTTTACTGTTTCAATAACACCTCTGGCGAAAAAAAGAGCTCTCTCATCATTATCCTCAAATTCTTTTCCGGCGGCATCGGTAACAACATGCTTTCTCTGGAAATAATCATCATTGTCGATGAAATATACCTGCATCCTGGCGCTCTGGATCGAGGCAACCTTTATTATCAGAGGGTGGTCGGTATCGTCAATTATCAGGTTCATTCCCGAAAGCCTGATAACCTCATGCAGCTGATTCCTCCTCTCATTTATACAACCGTAACGCGGCATGAAGGTACGTATCTCCTTGCCCCGTTCCTGAATGCCCTGGGGCAGATACCTGCCTATCTTTGACAACTTGTTTTCCCCTAAATACGGAGTGATCTCCTGAGAAATAAATAATACCTTCCTGCTTTCCATTTACCTTCCGCGATAACTGCTTCGCATTAAGGTGCAAAGATAATAATAAAAAATGAGAATAATTACAAGAGGGTGTTTGCTAAAGCAGATCATAATTCTTAAAATAACCAGCAACAAGCAACCCGCAACCCGTAACTAAATATTAGCTTTGTATGTTAAATAATCTTAAATGCTAGTCATAAGCAGTATTTCTGTCCTGAAGGATCAGATAAAAAAGTCACGTACCGGTCGTGTAGGACTTGTCCCCACGATGGGAGCCCTGCACGAAGGACACCTTTCGCTCGTGAGGAATGCTGCACTGAAATGCTCTCTTGTGGTGGTTAGCATCTATGTCAACCCCGCGCAGTTCAACGACAGGGAGGACCTGAAGAATTATCCCAGGTCTCCTGAAAAGGATCTTGACCTTTTACGGAAAGTGCTCAGGGAAGGGGATATTGTATTCACCCCTGATGATAAAGAAATATATCCGGCGGAGGACAAAAGAGTGTTTGATTTCGGCAATGCCGGCAACGTAATGGAAGCATTGCACCGCCCGGGACATTTCAATGGTGTGGGACAGATTGTAAGCAGGCTTTTCGATATTACCGGACCCGATATGGCATTTTTCGGGCAGAAGGATCTTCAGCAGGTGGCCGTTATTAAAGAACTTGTCAGACAGTGCAGATATAAAGTCAGGATCATAGTGAATCCCGTCATCCGTGAGGCTGACGGTCTTGCAATGAGCAGCAGGAATATACTTCTTGATGCCGGCGACAGGAAGAAGGCTCCTCTTATTTATAAAACCATTTCCGGTGCGGCAAAAATGATCCCGCAATCAGATATACCGGAAATAAGGGATTATGTCATATCGACAATCAGGGAAAAGACAGGGTTTGATGTTGAATATTTTGAAATTGCAGATGAAAGGAACCTGGTCCCTGTTACCTCAAAAAAAGAGATGAAGAAGAGAAGGCGCTATTTTGGCTGCATTGCAATCAGGGCAGGAAAGATCCGTCTTATTGATAATATTGAATTCCCGTTGCCGTGAATCAAAAGGTTGATTAACTTTGCGCTGTTTTACTGATACCTCTCCGCATCATGATGATAGAAGTGTTAAAGTCGAAAATTCACAGGGTTTCAGTCACTGAAGCAAACCTGCACTATATCGGAAGCATTACAATTGATGAAGACCTGATGGATGCATCAAACATTATTGCGAATGAGAAAGTGGAGGTTCTTAACCTTAATAACGGGGAGCGTTTTGAGACTTATGTGATAAAAGGAAAAAGAGGTTCGGGAGAGATCTGTCTCAACGGAGCTGCTGCCCGTAAAGTCATTGTCGGCGACATTCTTCTGATAATGTCTTATGCCATTATGGATATCAAAGAGGCAAAATCATTCCATCCCGTCATTATTTTCCCCGACACAAAAACAAATAAACTGATCTGAGTTTGAGAAAGAATATAATCCAGGCATTAAAATTCGCCGGCTTTCTTGTTATCGGTATTATTCTGCTGTGGCTGGCATTCCGCAACGTTGATTTTAACAGCCTGGCTGAAGGACTCCGGGAGGCAAACTATTTCTGGCTTCTGCTTTCAGTAATTTTCGGCCTTTTCGCTTTCCTGAGCAGGGCCAGGAGATGGATGATCTTAATTCATCCGCTGGGTTACAAACCCTCCTTCCGGCATACCTTCCATGGAATGATGACAGGCTACCTGGCAAATCTTGCACTGCCCAGAATCGGCGAAATAACACGCTGCATGACACTCGGCAAAAAAGAAAATATCCCTGCCGACCAGCTTTTCGGAACTGTAGTCATTGAAAGGGCTGTTGATTTTATTACACTCCTCCTTATCATGATAACTATGATCTTTACAGGCGGGGAAAAGATCAATGAATTCCTGAGGGTCAGCATATTAATACCCCTGCGCGATAAGGTTTTCCATGCATTCGGTTTCTCATGGATATTCTGGATAATCCTTGCAGCCGCAGGGATCATTACCCTCTATATCATTATACGTTACAGGAAAAACCTGCGGAGGTTCAGGTTCTTTGACAAGATCTTCAATGTGGCAAGAGGAATGATCAATGGCTTTAAGTCGATCATTTCGCTTGAGAGAAAATGGGAGTTCATTTTTCATACCGTTTTTATCTGGATCAACTACACCCTGATGACATGGGTGGTGGTTTTCTGTATTGACACCACTTCGCATCTTACTCTCTGGGATGCGGTCTTTCTTCTTGTAATCGGCGGACTTGCGATGTCGGCTCCGGTCCAGAGCGGACTGGGAGCCTTTCATTATATAGTATCGAGAGGTCTTGCCTTTGTGCAGGGTGTTAACCTTGAAGACGGCCTGGTGTACGCAATTCTCACTCACGAATCACAGCTTATCTTTGTTGCTGTCACCGGTGCAATATCTTTCTATGTTATGTTCGGAAGACATCAAAATAAATAAATCTCCTGACCTTTATCTATATTTGTGAGTATATTCCTTTGTGTCACTTAGTGAAAACCTTTGTGATACTTTGTGGTAGAAAATATTTAACCACAAAGGGACTCAAAGTATACACAAAGGAACTCAAAGGTTAAAATAAAGAAAAAGAGCTTCTCTATGCCTAAATCCAAAACTGTTTTTGTCTGCCAGAACTGCGGCGCCGAATCACCGAAATGGATCGGGAGATGCCCTTCATGCAGGGAGTGGAATACATACCACGAAGAGATTATCGTCCCTGCTTCATCAAGGAATATATCCTTTGTCACTGATCTTAAAAAGAGCAAACCGGAGCTCCTGGATAACATCATTGCAGATGAAAAAAACCGTCATAAGACAGGCATAGGCGAGCTTGACAGGATCCTTGGCGGAGGCATGGTAAGCGGATCGCTGATCCTCCTCGGCGGGGAACCCGGAATAGGCAAATCGACACTGGCGCTACAGCTGGCCCTGGCATTGAAAAACACCAAGATATTATATGTATCCGGCGAGGAGAGCGATGAACAGATAAGCCTTCGCGCAAAGCGGCTTAAAGGATCCAGCCCGTCATGCTATGTTCTCGGTGAAACCGAACTGGAAAACATACTTGCCCACTCGGAGGACATAAAGCCGGGACTTATCATCATAGACTCAATTCAGACGATCAGCACCTCTATGCTTGAATCGTCTGCCGGCTCGGTTTCACAGGTAAGGGAGTGTGCCGCACAGCTGCTTAAGTATTCAAAAACTACCGGTATCCCGGTCTTCCTGATAGGCCATATCACCAAGGACGGAACCCTCGCGGGACCAAAGGTTCTTGAACATATTGTCGATGTCGTTCTTTATTTCGAAGGAGACAATAATTATGTATACCGTATCCTGCGGTCGGTGAAGAACAGGTACGGATCGACTTCCGAGATCGGAATCTTTGAAATGGGAGAACCCGGGCTTACCGAGGTAAATAATCCTTCCGACCTGTTCATTAACCAGCACGATGAATCCCTGAGCGGTATTTCAGTTGCTGCCACCGTCGACGGGCTGCGTCCGTTCCTGATTGAAACACAGGCGCTTGTGAGCAGTGCCGTATACGGAACACCACAGCGGAGCTCCACGGGGTTTGACATACGGAGGCTCAACATGCTGCTGGCTGTGCTGGAAAAGAGGGCAGGATTCAGGCTCGGCATGAAGGATGTCTTCCTCAATTTAGCCGGCGGGATCAAGGTCGTTGATCCAGCGATCGATCTCTCGATAATGAGCTCTGTTCTTTCTTCAAACCTTGATATCCCGGTCTCCAGGGAAATATGCTTTGCCGGCGAAACAGGATTGTCGGGGGAGATACGTCCCGTGGCAAGAATAGAACAGCGTATCAGGGAGGCGTCAAAAATGGGATTCAAAAAGATCTTCCTCTCGAAATATCACAGGAATATTCCTGTAAAAGGGACAGGCATTGAGATTATCCCCGTAGGAAAGATTGAACACCTGGTGAGGGGGTTGTTCAGCTGAGAGTATATGTACCTACCCCCCAAGCCCCCTAAAGGGGGGTTAAAACCCATCGATATCTAATCTGATAACTGGATTGGTTTATAGCCCCCCTTCAGAGCCTGTCCCGCGAAGCTTTAGCGAAGCGGGAGGGGGTGGGGGATCGGTTTTTAAGGGGGTTATTTTTCTCCTAAAAAATTTGGAAATCACAATTCTTTGTTCTACATTTGTAGAATATACCAATAAAACGTAGAACAATATGTACCTGACAAACGCTGAGGAACAGATCATGAAACTGCTATGGAAGCTTGATAAAGCTTTCATGCGTGACCTGCTGAATGAATTTCCTGATCCCAAACCTGCACCGACAACTGTTGTTACCTTACTTAAAAGGATGATTGATAAAGGTTTTGTCAGTTACAGGCAGTATGGCAATTCCAGGGAGTATTACCCCTTAATCAGAAAAGCAGATTATTTCTCTGATCATTTTAACGGACTGATCAGAGATTTTTTCAACGATTCCCCGGTTCAGTTTGCATCATTTTTCACAAATGAGACCGGCCTTTCAAAAGAGCAGTTGCAGGAGCTGAGGAATATAGTAAACAGGAAAATTGAATCTAAAAGAAAAGGAAAATGACAGCCTACATTATAAAATCAAGCTTAAGCCTGCTGCTGCTGTTCGGGCTTTACTGGTTCCTGTTAAGAAAAGAAAAGCTTTTCAGGTTCAACAGGTTTTTCCTTATTTTCTCACTCACATTCTCATTAATCATCCCGGTAATTATAATTCCTGTACAGATACAGACTGCAGAAAATGAAAGCAGGAATGAAATATTTACAGCAGTCAACAGCATTGTGGCATCATTCAATACTCAACCTGAACAACCAGAATTACCGGACAGGGAACCAATAATTGCTCTATCCCAGTATTCTGAAAAAAGAGACTCGCCGGTCAATACTGTTGTATTATTGTTTCTTATCTATCTGTCAGGAGTCTTAATATTCACTGTCCGCTTCATTCGAAATATAACATTCATAAACAGACAGATTGCGCAGTCAGAGAAAGTGAAATATGAAGGTTATATTCTGGCACTTACTGATAAGCCAGTCAATCCATATAGTTTTTTTGGCACTATAGTGGTGAATAAGGATGATTACCGGGATGATAGGATCTCATCACGGTTACTGAACCATGAAACGGAGCATATCAGACAATTTCATTCAATTGATATAATACTCCTTGAACTGATCAGGATAGTTTACTGGTTCAATCCGATCCTGCTCCTTTACAATTCAGCTATCAGAGTTAATCATGAATACCTGGCTGACTGTGGTGCAGTGCGTGAACCGGCCGATATCAGAATCTATGCGGAAAACCTTATAGGATTTATCTGTCGGCAGAACAGTGTGCGGCTGACAAGCGGACTCAATCCGTCACTGACAAGATTAAGGCTGGTAATGCTAACAAAATCAAAAACAGGCAAGACCGGAGAAAGCCTGAGGGTCCTGGTTGCATCAAGTGCGGTTGTGGTCGTATTCCTGATGATCTGCTGTATGAGGTCCGGAACCCGGTCTTCGGGACAGGTTAAGGATATCGACGGCAATGTCTACAAAACAGTAATCCTGGGGAAACAGGAATGGATGGCCGAAAATCTTAAAACAACCAGGTATAATGACGGTGAAATAATTCCACTGGTAACAGATTCAGTCTTGTGGCAGGATTACAAACCTGCTTTCTGCTGGTATAATAACGATGAAGCTGAATATAAAAACAAATACGGAGCATTATACAACTGGTATGCCGTCAATACAAATAAGCTGTGCCCTGCCGGATGGCATGTTCCCGACATGATAGAATTCTGGATGGTTCTTCCGGATTATCTTGAAAATAATGGTTATGGCCTTGGAGCAAGCGGCAAGGAGATTGCAAAATCCCTGGCTTCAACCACAGGATGGAGACCTGATAGCACATCGTATAATATAGGTTCTGAGGCACACAGCAATAATAAAACCGGATTCAGTGCCATTCCGGCAGGTATTCGCTCATATACAGGAATTTATGGAGCTGAAGGAGAATATGCTTTATGGTGGAGTTCCAGCGATTATAATGAATATATCGGCCGGAGTTTTTCTTTGATGAATTATTACGGGAGAATACAACCCTGGTGGCCAAGCAAAAGAAAAGGCTTATCCGTAAGGTGTGTGAAAGATGTAACAGATCCGGGTGATTTTGCAGATCTTACAGGTACCTGGGAGATGAACCTTCAGAAGAGCAGCCAGAAATCAGATGCAATGGCTCAGACTCTTAATATAAATCATCATGGCGATAAAATTATCCTTCAGCAGAGAATGCCGGTGAATACTTTGGGATATGATGACAGGAAATACACCTTCAACCTCAGCGGGAGTGAAATAGTTGACAGAATTGACAGCACATTAATAAAGAGGTCAGCAATATGGTCTCCGGGGAAGCAGTCATTTACAATAACAGAGAACTGGATTTATGCTTACAACGGAAAAAAGACTGAAATGTCAACAGACCGTACTTATTTCATGCCGGATAACGGGAAATCACTGGTCGTTTACAGTGTTACATCTTTTATTGGCGGACGCTATGTGCCTCCTGAAGATTCTGAACGTATAACTTATTATGACAGGAGGTGAGTACTTTGTCAATAACCCACCCCCACCTCCCGACCTCAGGTCGGGACAAGCTCTCCCAGGAGGGGATCCTTTTATTTCGCCGTTGTACCTTTGAGCCGTTGCGCCGCTGAGCCGTTGCGCCGCTGAGCCGTTGCGCCGTTTAATACCTGTCCCTCAGCGGATTATCCCTCCTGGTTGATTCGCGTCTGACCTTTTCGCAGTCGAGTTCCATGTTAAAACCTGAAGGACGCTCGAATTCATCAGTTTCCATAATACCGAACTCCGGATCGTTATAAACTTTTCTCAGGAAGAGAGCCAAAATGGGCAGCGCCATGTTTGCACCCTGCCCCTCGCCGAGTGTTTCAAAGTGAATAGCCTGGTCTTCCCAGCCGCTCCATACACCTCCGACAAGATTCGGGGTTAAACCCATGAACCAGCCGTTTGCGTGATTCTGGGTTGTACCGGTCTTGCCACCGATCTGGTTCAGCAGGTTATACGGGGGAACTCTCATCCTTCGCCCCGAGCCGGTCTGAACCACCCCCTGCAGCAGGTTCAGCATCAGGTAGGCGGTCTCTTCACTCAGGACCTCTTCTATCTTGGGTGTGAACCTTGAGATTACATTGCCGTTCTTGTCTTCAATCCTGGTCACATACATGGGTTTGGTATAGACTCCCTTGTTTGCGAACGTGCCGTATGCACCCACCATCTCTTCGAGCTTTATGTCTGAAGTCCCCAGGAATATCGAGTATACCGGATCGATAAAGCTTCTTATTCCCATTTTATGCATCAGGTCGACTACTGCAGCCGGGCGGAACTGTTCCATAAGCCAGGCCGATATATAATTTTCGGATTGGGCAAGCCCCCATTTAAGAGTTACCATTCTGCCATGGTAAGCTTTTGGTCCTGAGCTCTTTGGCGTCCATGTCGAATCGTTGATCAGCTCGAATGTGCGCGGAATATTCTCAACCTCGTAACATGGCGAATAGCCGTTCTGCATTGCGAGAGTATAAAGAAAAGGCTTGATTGTGCTTCCCACCTGTTTTCTCTGCTGGGTGCAGGCATCCCATTTGAAATACCTGAAATCGGGTCCTCCCACGTATGCCCTGACATGTCCGTTGTGAGGATCTGCGACCATGAACGCTGATCTGATAAAGTACTTGTAATACCAAATTGAATCGAGAGGTGTCATTACAGTATCTATCTCCCCTCTCCATGAAAAGACCCTCATCCGGACCGGAGTGTTGAATGAAAGCATTATTGAATCCTCGGGAAAACCTCTTGCCCTCATCACATAATACCTGTCGCTCTGTTTCAGGGAAGCCATTATGAGCTCGTCAATAACTTCTTTTTTAAGATCGTCAGAATAGGGAGGATTTTTGAATTTCCTTGCTCTCGCATAGAAACCAGGCTGGATCTCCTTTGAAAGATGTTCTGCCATGGACTCTTCAGCATACCTCTGCATTTTGGAATTGAGGGTAGTATAAATCTTCAGTCCGTCCTTATATATATCGTAGTTTGTACCGTCAGGTTTCCTGTTCTTGTTGCACCATCCGTAGAGGGGGTTATTGTCCCATTCCCATTTGGCATCGGCGTAGGATGATTCCCTCACATATTTGCTTCTGTCGGGTTCAGGTCTGCGCATCGTATTACGGAGGTATTCCCTCAGGTAAGTTGCCAGGCCTGTGTTATGATCTTCCATCTGAAAGTCGACCTCAAGCGGCAACTGCCTTATTGAATCAGCCATGGCAGGTGTTATATAGCCGTATTTCGCCATCTGTGACAGGACCACGTTCCTGCGGTTCAGCATTTTGACGGGAAACCTTACCGGGTTGAACTGACTTGAATTCTTCAGCATCCCCACCAGCACGGCGGCTTCCTGGATATTGAGCGAATCAGGTGTTGTATTGAAATAGACTCTTGCTGCAGATCTTATACCTATGGCGTGATACAGGAAATCGTATTTATTAAGGTACATTGCAATGATCTCTTCCTTGGTGTAGCTTTTTTCTAGCTTCACCGCAGTCTGCCATTCCTTGAATTTCGAAACACCCAGTCTGACGGCTCTTGTGACTGCTGACACCTTTGCAGTGTCTCTCGGGTATAACAGCTTTGCAAGCTGCTGGGTGATGGTGCTACCTCCCCCCGTATTCTGTCCCATAAGAACAGTCTTGAGAACTGCTCTTGCCACTCCCCGGATATCGATCCCCGAATGCCTGTAATATCGTATGTCTTCAGTGGCGATAAGAGCATCGATCAGATAAGGCGAGAGATCCCTGTGGTCGGTCCAGGTCCTGTTCTCGATGCTGATCTTGCCAAGAAGCACTTCGTCCTCGGAATAGACTTCAGCGGCAAGAAAATATTCCGGGTTCTCCAGTTCGCTGAATGACGGCATCGGACCCAGTTTTTCCTTTGAGATCAGGATGAACAATGCAATGACCACGGCAAAAGGCAATGTGAATATGATCCAGAACCAGATTATGTACTTTCTATTGACTTTATTGCCATTCATCAGGGGGGAATATTTGCTTCAAAAATAGTAAATTCTCAAAGAAACTTAACGGTTTATTTTGAAGTTTGGTCTCTAAATGATTTACTTTGTCGTGTTTTTAAATTAAAGAAATCTCGCTACAGATGATCGAAAATCTCGTGATTGTTGAGTCCCCTGCCAAAGCAAAAACCATTGAGAAATTTCTTGGGAAGGATTTCCGTGTCATATCAAGTTTCGGGCATATAAGGGATCTTTCCAAGAAGAATCTGGGCATAGACATCAGCAAAGACTTCGCACCTGATTATGAGGTCCCGAAGGAAAAGACAAAAGTCGTAAGCGAGCTCCGGAAAGCTGCTGCTGAAGCGAAAAACATCTGGATTGCCTCCGATGAGGACCGTGAGGGTGAAGCCATAGCATGGCATCTTGCAGGGGTGCTGAAGCTTGACCTTTCATCCACCCGCAGGATAGTGTTTCATGAAATAACGAAAGATGCAATTTCAGAAGCCATTGAAAATCCCCGCCAGATAGATATGAACCTGGTCAATTCACAGCAGGCCCGCCGCATACTTGACCGGCTCGTAGGTTTTGAGATATCTCCTGTCCTGTGGAAAAAAGTCCAGCCCGCACTCTCGGCAGGGAGGGTTCAGTCGGTTGCCGTGAGGCTTACTGTAGAAAGAGAAAGAGAGATAATCTCCTTCCGTGCTGAATCATCCTTCAGGGTAACTGCAGTTTTCAGGCTTGATGAGAAAGAGGGTAAAAGCGCAATAATAAAAGCCGAGGCATCAAAGCGTTTCACAGATGCGGATGAAGCGCAAAGATTCCTGAATCTGTGCGCCGGAGCAGGATATGAGGTAGCAGACATTACCGTTAAGCCGGGAACAAGATCACCGGCACCGCCGTTCACTACTTCCACACTTCAGCAGGAAGCATACCGGAAACTTGGTTTCTCTGTTGCCCAGACAATGGCTGTAGCACAAAAGCTGTACGAAGCCGGTAAGATAACCTACATGAGAACCGATTCCACCAATCTTTCCAAAATGGCGCTGGCAAAATCGCGCGAAGTAATACTTGCAGGATTTGGCGAGAAGTACTCCCGTACACGCCAGTTCAGGACAAAATCGAAAGGTGCGCAGGAAGCACATGAAGCAATACGCCCGGCATATATCGACCACTCCACGATAACCGGAAACCTGAATGAGAAGAAGCTTTACGAGCTGATCTGGAAAAGAACCATTGCATCACAGATGTCGGATGCAGAGGTTGAGAAGACAACAATCACAGTTGAAATGAACAATTCACCTGTTACTTTCAGCGCATCAGGAGAGGTTATCAGATTCGACGGCTTCCTTAAGGTCTATACGGAATCCACCGACCAGGAAACCGGCGACGAGGAAAAATATATACTGCCCCCTGTCAGAAAGGGTATGCACCTTTATTATAACAGTGTGACCGCCTCACAGAAATTTACCACGCCGCCACCGAGGTATACCGAAGCCAGCCTTGTGAAAAAACTTGAGGAGCTGGGAATAGGAAGACCTTCCACTTATGCCCCGACAATATCCACAATCCAGAACAGGGGTTATGTTCTCAGGGAAGACCGGCCGGGTGAAAAAAGACTCATTAAAATAATCACCCTCGAAAAAGGGAAAATATCGGCATCATCAAAAACAGAGATAGCAGGAAGGGAGAAATCAAAACTGTTTCCGCAGGATATAGGCATGATAGTCAATGATTTCCTGGTTGAAAACTTCACGGATATTGTCGATTATCATTTCACTGCGGAGGTGGAAGAACAGTTTGATGAGATCGCAACGGGCAGCCTTAAATGGACAAATATGCTCCACGGTTTTTACGGGCCTTTCCATAAGACCGTGGAAAACACGCTTGAGAAGAGAGACCGGAAGACAGGCATCAGGGTTCTTGGCAATCATCCTGAAACAGGAGAGCCGGTTTCTGTAAGGATGGGGCGTTTTGGCCCGGTGGCGCAAATCGGCAACCCGGGGAACGAAAATAAACCCCGGTATGCGAGCCTCACGAAAAACATGCTTCTGGAGACCATCACCCTGGAGGAGGCTCTTGGCCTTTTCCGTCTGCCTCGCTCACTGGGCATTCACGACAGTGAAGAAATAATGGTCGGTATCGGTAAATTCGGACCTTACATCAGGTATAAGAACAAATTCTTTTCGATTAAAAAAGGTGTTGACGACCCATATTCAATAACAACGGAAAGGGCCCTTGAAATAATAAGGGAAAAGAATGAGAGCGAACAGAAGAAGACCATAAAGGATTTTGGAGATATGCTTCTTCTTAACGGCAGGTACGGGCCATATCTTACCCGTGACAAGCAAAATTACAGGCTCCCGAAAGGAACTGATGCTGAAAAGCTTACACGGGAGGATTGTATCAGGATCATCGAAAGATCAGCAAAATCAAAAAAATAACTTCCGGAGATCGCCATGACAGAGCTCAGAGATTATTTCAATCCCGTAAGTATTGCAAGTCCGGGCTTTGAGCACCTGGCAGGACAGGCAGGTTTTCCGCATAATATTTTTGTGCATACCGACAATTCACCGGTCAGGGATATCAGCAAGTTCCGGGTTGCCATCCTGGGCGTTCCCGAAGGACGCAATTCACCCGGAACCGGGACGATGAAAGCGCCTGACAGTATCAGGGAACAGCTTTACAGGCTGGCCAGGATACCGGGAAAGCTGAAGATCGCCGACCTTGGCAATATGAAGCAGGGGGTTACCTTTGATGATTCTGTTGCCGGGCTCACCGACATCCTCTGCTGGCTGACTGAAGAAGATGTCTTTCCCGTTGTCATAGGAGGCAGCAGCGCACTGGTCACAGCCATCGATAGTGCATTCACACGTCTGAAAACCAGGTATTCACTGATTGCCGTTGATCCCCGGATTGATTTTATCAACGAGAAGAGGGAGGCAGATTCATTTAACTACCTTTATAACCTGCTCCACAGCCATAAAAGCACCTTCAGCCACTATATTAATATCGGGTATCAGACATATCTTAACGACCAGCAGGTCATTAACCGTTTTCTTAAACGGAAAGCCGAGCTGATCAGGATAGGAGATGTCAGGAAAGCCATCCATCTTACCGAACCTTTTTTCCGGGATTCGCACGCAGCCGTCTTTGACATATCTGCAGTAAGGCAGTCAGATGCTCCCGGAACAATAAGCCCTTCTCCCAGTGGTTTTTACGGGGAAGAGATATGTCTTCTTGCAAGATATGCCGGCATTTCGGATAATCTTAAAGTGTTCGGACTGTTTGACGTTAATCCCGAACTTGATGTAAGGTTTCAGACTGCAGGGCTGGCGGCACAGATTCTCTGGTTCTTCCTGGAGGGGTTTTCGCAGAAGCAATACGAGACACCGGCCCTGAGCAATCTCAATTCGGGCAGATTTGTTAAATATCACGTCCGGGTTACGGATCTGGATGACGACCTGATATTTGTAAAGAGCAATCTTACCGAGAGATGGTGGATGGAATTACCGGCAGGGAACGACAGTAACATTTATATAGCGTGCTCCCATGAAGATTACGTAAAGGCCAACCATGATGAGGTGCCTGAGCGATGGGTACAGGGATATGAACGGCTGAAATCATAGTTTTCTCCCGGTTATTTCCGTTTATCACCTCCCGGGCACCATTCATCTCTCAGAAAGGGTATCTTCATCAAAACAACTTTTTTTTTACTCCAAATAAATAAAAGTATATTTGTTTACGTTCTATATTTTTATTTATTTTACTGGTTCTGTTCACTCTTAGTTGCAGCTGGTGTTGAAGAAATGAAAAACCTAAAAATTGCATTTCTTTTTTTAACTGTCATTCCCTGTTCTCTCTGGTCACAGCAGGATCCTCTTTCGACCCAGTACATGTTCAATACCATGAGCTACAATCCCGGCGTTGCCGGCACTTCGGGTATGATCTGTGCAACAGCCCTCAGCAGGCAGCAATGGGTTGGATTTGAAGGAGCCCCGTCAACCATGGTTTTTCATATCACAGCACCGGTTTCACCATTCAGGGTCAAAAGTGGTGCGGGACTCCTGATAGCAAGTGATGACATTGGTTTTAACAGGGATATAAATATCTCAGCTGCATATTCTTTTCTTATGGATGTGGGCATGGCCAGGCTTGGCCTCGGGATAAGCCTGGGCATGATCAACAAAGCCCTGGAACCTGCCTGGAGAATTCCAACAGGTGACGGGTTTACCCAGCCGGCTGAAGATCCTCTGATCCCGGTCAATAAAGAGAGTATTATTGCATTTGATGCAGGGATTGGTGCCTATTATAAAGCTGATAATTATTATGCGTCGCTGTCAGTGACTCATATTAATCAGCCTAAGATCAGGTACACCAGGGATAATTCTGCAGCCATATCCTACATCAGCAGGCATTATTACATGGCCGCAGGTTATATACTCCAGATGCCTGATCCTTCGCTGGAGTTTCTGCCCTCGGTTTTTGCATACAGTGACGGGAAGGTTGCCCAGTTCAGCATAACCACCCTGATGAGATACAATAAAAAGGTATGGGGAGGCGTTTCTTACAGGGCCGGAGATGCTCTTTCAGGCATTGTCGGTTTCGAACTCTACAATGGGATCCGTATAGGTTATTCGTATGATTTCCCCCTGACGGACATCAGAAAAAGCACCAGCGGATCACATGAATTTATGGTAAACTACTGCTTTGACCTCAGTCTGGGTAAAAGCCCGATGAGATATAAAAGTATCAGATTTTTGTGATTATTAAAAAAAAATAACTTACTTGCATTATAAATTCTTGAGAAACATGAAAAAGGTTATCCTATCTGCACTGATAATAATAATCTTGTTGAGCGGGTGCGGTTCTTCTAACACCGGAGAGTTGACCGGTGTTCTGGGAAGAAAAAAGTTTTTTGAGCCGGTACCGATGGAAATGGCTTTCATACCTGCCGGAAGCTTCCTCATGGGCCCCAGCGATCAGGATGCTGTGTTTGCAATGAACAGCCTTTCAAAGTCAGTGACCGTCGATGCTTTCTGGATGGATCAGACAGAAATAACAAATAATGAATACCGCCAGTTTGTTTACTGGGTCCGTGACTCCATACTCAGGACAAAACTGGGTGAGGCGGGCGTCCCCGACAGGGAATACTTCCTTGTTGATGAGGATGGCAATGTCATCGAGCCCAATGTAATTAACTGGAACGAAAAAATTGATCCGGAGGAAGAGACCACAAAAGGGATAATCGAGGAGATGTATTATCCTCCTGAAGAGAGGTTCAATGGAAGAAAACAGTATGATATCCGCAAATTCAACTATTCCTATTTCTGGGTTGACTACCAGTCAGCCGCACGGGTAAGATATATATATGATTATCAAAACAATACAGGCAGATATGAGGGGCAGGTAACAAATCTCGACGGCACCCGTACCGACGTCAGGGACCGTTCCTCCTTCATCAAGCATGTGGTCATTAACATTTATCCCGACACACTCTGCTGGATAAGGGATTTTACATATTCATTCAACGATCCCATGGCTGACCTCTATTTCTGGCATCCTTCATTTGATGATTATCCTGTTGTGGGAGTAAACTGGCCGCAGGCCACCGCTTTCAGCAACTGGAGGACAGACTATATGAACTCAGCCCTGAGAAAACGGGGTATCGTTGATGTCCAGAGATACAGGCTGCCTCTTGAAACAGAATGGGAATATGCAGCCAGGGGCGGTCTTGATCTTTCCATGTATCCCTGGGGAGGTCCCTATACCAGGAACTACAAAGGGTGCTTCCTGGCCAACTTCAAGCCTTTACGCGGCAACTATATAGATGACGGAAATGTATATGCAGGCAAAGTTGCATCCTATGAACCAAATGAATACGGACTCTATGACATGGCAGGAAATGTTTCGGAATGGACCTCCTGCGCATATCACCCGTCAGCATATATCTTCCAGCATGATCTTCAGCCTAACTATGAATATAATGCCAAGCCCCAGGACCCGCCCGTACTGAAGAGGAAAGTCATCCGCGGCGGTTCATGGAAAGATATTTCATACTTCCTTCAGACCAGCACCAGGGATTATGAATACCAGGATTCAACAAAACCTTATGTCGGATTCCGTAACGTGAGGTCTTATATAGGAGCGGAAATTTAATTGAAATAACCCTAAAATAATCAGGTATATGAGCCTAGCAGAATTAGTACAAAGCAGCGGATGGAAGAATTTCATCGCAAAACTTTATGGTTTGGGTGCTTCTATCGTTATTGTCGGAGCACTTTTTAAAATACAGCACTGGCCACTGGCAGGAACAATGCTTACTATCGGCCTTCTGGTAGAAGCTGTTATTTTCTTCTTTTCAGCTTTTGAACCCCTGCACGAAGAAATAGACTGGACACTGGTCTACCCCGAACTTGCAGGAATTCCCGAAGAAGGTGAAGAGCTTCCCGCCCATGGAACCGGCAAACAGCGTGACGCCCTGGCCCGTGGTATGGGAGGAGGCGGATACGGAGGAGGAGCAGGTTCAGCGGCACTCGCCAAGTTTGACGAGATGCTCGAAAAAGCCGAGATCACTCCCGACCTTTTCCAGAAACTGGGAGTGGGAATGAAAAAACTCGGCGATGCAACTGCCAATATCAATGCAATGAACGATATCAGCGCTGCTTCCAACAAGTACCTGGGCACCATTGATGTTGCCAATGAATCACTCGGCAAACTTGCTGATTCTTACCAGGCTACAACCAAAGTGATCAATGAAACCGGTTCAAACTATAAGAATATCGCTGAATCCCTTTCAACAATCGAACTGGGCGGAAAATCATATCAGCAGCAGCTTGAAACACTCAATAAAAACCTTTCAGCCCTTAACGCTGTTTATGAACTGCAGAAAAAAGGGGCCGATGATCATCTTAAGGAATCATCTGTACTCTATAACGGGCTTCAGGGACTGATGAAAGATCTGACCGATTCGGCCGGAGACACGAAAAAATACCGTGAACAGATTTCAAAACTGAATGAAAACCTGTCAGCCCTGAATAATGTTTATGGAAATATGCTTGCTGCTATGAATGTTAAATAATACAGCATTTGTTTACCTAACCAAATTACCGTAAAATGGCTCACGAAAAGCTATCTCCGCGACAAAAGATGATCGGTATGATGTACCTGGTGCTTACCGCCATGCTTGCACTTAACGTATCCAAGGATGCCGTGGAGGCATTTAAAAAGGTCGATAACGGTCTTCAGCTTACCGTTAAAAATTATGCACTTAAAAATAATCTCATATACGCTGAATTTGACAGAGCCGCCGCTGAGAACCCGGCCAAAGCAGGCGGGTACAGAAATACCGCCTATGAAGTAAAACAACGTGCAGATGAGCTGGTTAATTACCTTCACGACATCAAGGTAGCTATAATACGAGAAGCAGAAGGAGATAATTCTCCTGCCCTGAGGGGAAGTCTTATTATAACCGACTCTATAAGGAAAATTGACGAAAACAATATCCCCTCCCAGATACTGCTTGGTGCTAAACACGATGGATTGGCATATGGCCTGAAATCGCTGATAAATGAGTACCGCACCTTCCTTATTGATGTCCTTGACGGAAAGAATCTGGCTGCTGAAGCGTCTATACGCACCAGCCTTAATACCGACGACGGAAAAGATGCAGCCGGCGACCCGGCAATCTGGGAGGTTCATACATTCTATCATCTCCCGCTGGTTGGCTGTATAGTCCTGCTCTCAAAAATACAGGTTGACGTCCGAAACGCTGAAACCGAAGTGCTCAATTACCTTTATTCCCAGATCGATGCATCATCCTTCAAATTCAACAAGCTAAACGCAATAGTAATTCCGAAGTCTAACTATGTCACTGTCGGGAGCAACTATGAGGCCACAATATTCATTTCTGCCGCTGATACTACTGCACAGCCTGTCATTACTGTTGAAAATCAGCAGCTTGAAGTGGATGAATCCGGAAAAGGCCTTTACTCGGTCAGAGCAACATCAATAGGACAAAGAAGCTATAAAGGTACAATTGCAATGAAATCACCTGACGGATCCATCAAGAATTATAATTTCTCGGAAACATACAATGTAGGTGAACCAAATGTAATATGCTCTCCGACCGCAATGAATGTCATGTACTCAGGGATTGAAAACCCTCTTGATGTTTCCGTTCCCGGCGTGGATCCCCAGAACATTAAAGTAAGAGTGGTAAACGGCACCTATTCAGCAAAAAAGGTTAGGAACCCGAGAGGTGAATACTTCAGGGGCAACTGGGCCGTCAAACCGGAAGGCGTAGGTAAAAACGTCCAGGTTATCGTATCTACTGATGTTGGTGGCAGAGTAACCAACTATGCTCCCTATGAATTCAGGGTAAAACCTATCCCTCCGCCTGAAGCCAGATTCGGGAACAAATCATCAGGTTCTATTTCAAGAAGTGTTGCAGTTGCCCAGCAGGGCGTGTTTGCCGTATTGCCCGATTTTGACTTTGACCTTATTTATGAAATAACCGGCTTCACAATCCTCTATTCCGACAGAATGGGTGATATTGAGAGATCAAGCAACTCAAGCGCCCTTACAAGTGATCAGAAAGAGCTTCTGAACAGGCTGACAAGAGGAAAAAACCTTATTATTAAAGATATAAAGGCCAGAGGACCCGACGGGGTTAAGGAACTGGCCTCAATAGTTCTGAAAATTGATTAGTTTAATAATACCTGCATTATGAATAAGAGAATAGGTTCTGGTATTATCGCCCTTTGCTGCACAGGCATTGTAAGCGGCCAGTCATTCGGCGATATCTACCAGAAATCAATACCGGATGCCAAGAAGATAGAATATCCGTTCCTGAGAGAGGCTGATGTAATATATTCAAAGAGGTATTACCGCCTGGTCGACCTCAGGGAAAAAGTCAACCACACATTGTATTATCCTACAGATCCCAATATCAAGGATGGCCGGAAAAGCTTCATCAGGATCGTTCTTGATGGAATAAAAGACGGCATTATCACTGCTTACGATCCACTTAACGATCAGGTGCCGACCACATACGAGGATATAGCAGGCAGCAT
>Ga0116204_1000140_pt1 | contig 35843 bp, 28 predicted proteins | sample LakKivwa52mmetaG_FD_94481 | JGI IMG/M metagenome (GOLD analysis project Ga0116204, IMG submission 94481) | Anoxic lake water microbial communities from Lake Kivu, Rwanda to study Microbial Dark Matter (Phase II) - Lake Kivu water 52m metaG | ecosystem: Environmental > Aquatic > Freshwater > Lake... | reverse complement strand
GTGCGCATGGAAAACTGCCCGGTTATCGGTGAAGCGCCAACGATATTGGTGCTGAAAAACTGCCAGCAAAGCGCCTGTTCTGCGTTGCGGCTTCCGGATTCAAAATTCTGGGTCACCTGTGAGTTGGATTGTTTGAAGGAAGCACTCATCTCAGCATTTGCCGGGCTGCTATGGGGTTTAGCTGCCGGATAGGAAACAGCATAAGCTTTTGCAGCATCATTTGGGAAGTCATCAAAAGCGTCAGCCACACCATCGCCATCAGTGTCGGCACCGAAGGATTTCAGCTGCTGATAAGAAATATCAAAGGCCAGAAAAGCGGCATCGGGTTCAATGTCGTAGGAGCGGTTGGCACCCGGACTGTACACCCGAACCATGCCCGTCTCTGCCGGAAGCCTGAAGAAAAACTCAGCTGAACCGTCAATTACGGTCAGGCGATCGAGTCGGGCACCTGAGGCATCGAGCAGGTCGAGCGGCGAACCATCCAACTTATCGGTTTTCATGCCATCCACAATAACATCAACTTTAAGCGTATAGCTATTGATTGCAGACCAGTTGAAACTTTCAGGGATGTTCAGTTTCTCGAATTCAGGTTTAACATCCGGATTTCCGTTCTCCTTGCGGCAACCTGCTGACAGGAGAACGATGATCAGAAAAATAATAAGAAAACTGTTTTGTTGCGGTAATCTCATGGTAATACACTTTTTATAAGTAATAGATTCAAAGGTCATGCCAATTTAGCTTGAAAATCACAACAAATTGTATAACAATTATTTATAAAATAAGAACAATTATAATTTGTCTAATTATGAAACTAAATTCCAAAATTAAGAAAATATTAGCTGAATTGGATTAACCAAAAAACAACAAACCTACGAATGTGTTATATGCTATTTTTGCACAAAAAGTTTCAGCAAAAACAACATACATGAAAAAGAGAAAGAAGGAGCGCTTGTTTTTGGAAGGTTTACCTGTGGTGGATGCCGGTTCCGAAGGGATGGCGGTTGCCAGGCAGGGAGAGAAAATTGTATTTGTTCCTTATGCCGCTCCCGGAGATGTTGTTGATGTTGAAATATATAAGGTAAAGCGCAGGTATATGGAGGGCCGTATCCAAAAGATAAGCCATCATTCCGACCAGCGTGTTTCACCTTCCTGCCGTCATTTTGGCACCTGTGGCGGCTGCCGTTGGCAGCATCTTGATTACAACTGGCAACTTCATTACAAGGAAAAACAGGTAAAAGACAACCTGCAGCGTCTGGCCGGACTTGAAACATTTCCTTTGCGGCCAATTATAGGGTCTGACAAACAATTCTGGTACCGCAACAAACTCGAATTCACCTTCTCTAACCGCAAATGGCTGACTGCCCCTCTGCCGGTCTTATTTTCCGAAGCGCCCGCGATGAACGGGCTTGGTTTTCACCTTCCGGGCATGTTCGACCGCATCCTCGACATTGAAGAATGTCTGCTTCAGGAACACCCGTCGAACCAAATCCGACTGTTTATCAGAGACTGGGCATTAAGCCGCAAACTCACCTTCTACGACACACGCAACCACACCGGACTCATGCGTAACCTCATCATCAGGAACAATACCGACGGAGATGTCATGGCCATCGTGGTGACAGCCGAAGAAGACGAAATGCTTAACGAGGAACTTTTCCCTCAGCTCATGGACAGTTTCCCGCAGATCCTTTCACTGGTGCATGTGGTCAATCCCAAAAAAAATGATTCGATCAGCGATCTGGAATTCAGGGTTGTTCGCGGACAAGAATTTCTGACCGAAAGAATGAAATCGCCGGTTGCGGGAAAACCCGACCTGAAATTCCGGATAGGCCCGCTTTCGTTCTACCAGACCAATCCAAAGCAAGCGGAGGTGCTTTACCGTCAGGCCTTTGACCTTGCCGGTTTCACCGGCGATGAGCGTGTTTATGACCTGTACACCGGCACCGGCACCATTGCCTGCTACATCGCCCGCTCTGTTAAGGAAGTTATTGGCATCGAATATGTTGAAGCTGCTGTTGCCGATGCACGCATCAATGCTTCAGAAAACAACCTGAACAATATCAGGTTCTTTGCCGGCGATATGGCCGCACTGCTGAATGAAGAATTCGTGAAACAGCAAGGCAAGCCAGATGTAGTGATTACAGACCCCCCGCGTTCAGGCATGCATCCGAAAGTCGTAGAACAACTGATCAATATCGGCCCTGAGAAAATTGTTTATGTCAGCTGCAACCCGGCAACACAGGCCCGCGATCTGCTTGTGTTAAAGGAACACTATGAGTTAATGGCCGTGCAGCCGGTGGATATGTTCCCCCAGACGCATCATGTGGAAAATATTGTGTTGCTGCATAAACGAATATCTGACTGAGGCATCTGAATCACTAGAAACCGTTTCTATGAAAAGGCTGACTACCCTGTTTCTGATGATGTGTTCCGTACACTTCGTTCGGTCACAAAACTATTATTTCCCTCCCATTGACAATGAGCAGTGGGAAACTGTTTCTCCTTCCGATCTGGGCTGGTGTACCGAAAACATCGACTCTCTGTATCATTTTCTGGAAGCAGAAAACACCAAAGCCTTCATACTGCTCAAAGACGGCCGTATTGCACTCGAAAGGTATTTTGGCACGTTCACGGCCGATAGCGTCTGGTATTGGGCCTCTGCCGGAAAAACACTAACGGCATTCACAACGGGCATTGCACAAAGAGAAGGATTCCTGACGCTTGATGACACAGTGCAGGATTACTTAGGCTCAGGCTGGACAAGCTGCACAGCTGAAATGGAACAACAAATCACTGTCAGGCATCAACTTACCATGACAACCGCTCTTGACGATGGCGTAGCGGACACTGATTGCACCCTCCCCTCCTGCCTCAGCTGCCTTGACGAAGCGGGCAACCGATGGGCCTACCACAACGCCCCTTACACCCTTCTTGAATCTGTACTGTCCAACGCCACAGGATTGAGCCTGAATGCCTATGTAAACAGCCGTATCAGCCAGAAAACAGGAATAAACGGAGTTTATGTCAGTCTGGGCTACAACAAGGTCTTTTTCAGCAAAGCACGCAGCATGGCGCGATTCGGGCTACTGGTGCTCAATGGCGGAACATGGGACACTACACAAGTACTCGGCGACAGCCTGTACTTTGAATCTATGGTAAACACTTCCAATCCTTTTAACTTATCCTATGGCTACCTCTGGTGGCTCAACGGAAAAGAATCGTTCATGCTGCCATACAGCCGGCTTGTTTTTCCGGGAATGATGTTCGCGCAGGCACCTGCTGATGTTATAGCTGCCCTGGGCAAAAACGGGCAAATCATTAACATCTCTGCATCCAGGGGATTGGTTTTCATTCGCATGGGGCTTCCTCCTTCCGAAAATGGAGTGATCACTCCACTGTTCAGCAACGAAATATGGAAGCGACTTAATGATATTTTATGCGAACCAACGGGTTTTTCGGACATGATTCAAAACAAACTGTTTTCGCTTGCACAGAATCCGGTTTCGGATGTGCTCAGCATTCAAATGAATGACAACGAAAACCTCCTTATGACCATCAGTGATCTGACAGGCAACACTTTGTATGTTGGAAATAAGACTGAAATTGATGTTTCAGCCTTCGCGAACGGATTGTATTTCATAAGTGTACAAACCCAAAAAGGAAGCCAGATCCTTAAATTTGTCATATCCGACTAGCCTGCGGCCTGCTCAGAAATCGGCAACATGACATGCCGTATCACGACATCATTAACTGTTCAGGAACGGGTTTCTAAAAATCTAAACGCAGGAACTTTTGTTGTTATTTATCCAATAAATAATATTTCTATTTTCGCTGTAACTTTTTGCACCGTTTCACTGTCATTCAGAATCAAAAACCCAATCCCACAACAATGAAAAGAAACCTCATCACACTTCTGATCGTTTTTTCTGCTTTTGCAGGCTTTTCCCAAAACAGCCAATGGTATTCCACCTCAGCAGGTGAAATAGTGTTTTCGTTTGCCAGCATTGACAATAAAGGCAATGAAAGTGGCAACATCATGCGGTTTTCGCCTGTATTCAACTTCCAGAACCTGCTGAATTATGATGCCAGTCAACATCTTGGGTTCTTCACAGGTCTCAACATCCGAAATGTTGGCTTTATTTATGACGTGCCCAATTCAGATACCAGGAAAAAGTTTAGGAGTTACAATTTAGGAATCCCGGTTGGATTGAAGCTGGGCAATATGCAAGGCAACTTTCTCTATGGCGGGTTCGAGATTGAATTTCCGTTCAACTACAAGGAAAAGACCTTCGTAAACGAAAAAAAGACCGACAAATTTAATGTTTGGTTCAGCAAGAGGCAGCCTGCTTATTACCAAACCGTTATGCTGGGCGTTCAATTCAAAAACGGCACCAATATTAAATTTAAGTATTATCTGACCGGTTTTTTCAACAAGAATTTCACGGAAACCATCAACAATGTTCAGGTGAAACCTTATGAAGATTTCGATGCCAATGTTTTCTATGTTTCGCTGAATTACAACCTGTTCAAAAATGACAAGTTCAATAATCCGGTGAAAGTAAAAAACGTATCTGAGGTTTACTGAATCAGCTTTTTGCCAGTATCAGTTCTTTCAGATGGCCAATATCGGCCGACAGAGCAGCGAAAATGATCTGCGCCTGGCTGTAATAGATATTTCGCTGCCGGAGCTGTTCTTTGATAAAGCCCGGAAGTTCTTCCGTGGACTTACCGGCAATCAGCGGACGCTTTTTACGCGATTGCTGCAAACGGCTCAGCAGGGTTTCAGCGGGAAGTTTCAGATAAACCGTGATGCCGTTGTGGTTCATCCAATACATATTATCATAAAAACATGGTGTACCGCCCCCGCATGAGATCACTGCATTGTTCAGGCTGATGGTTTCTTTCAGCAGCTGACTTTCGAGCTGTCTGAAATTTTGCTGGCCATATTTATAAAAAAAATCCGAAACAGTGATTTTGTACCTTTCCTCGAACATCTCATCGAGATCAACCCTGCTATAGCCCAATGCTCTGGCAAGTTTGCCCGAAATGGTACTTTTGCCCGATGCCATATATCCTATCAGGTAAATGCGCATAGTCAGTTGAACAGGAGATGCAAAATTAGGAACAATCGGTTAATGCCGAAGGAAAAGCCGTTGTCAGGAAAAATCTCAGCCGACAATTTGCCGGTCTCTGACCTCAGGCATTTTTCCGGCCGAGTGCCCTATGACAGGCAGCAACGATATCAGGGGTGTTGAGGCCATAGGCCACCAGTAATTCTTCTGGTTTTCCGCTTTGACCGAATTGGTCGTTTACGGCAACCATTTCGACAGGTGCCGGCATCCTTCGGGCCAGCAACTGTGCGACGCTGTCGCCCAGTCCTCCATTCATCTGATGCTCTTCGGCAGTAACCACACACCTTGTTTTGGCAACCGATTCGAGTATAGCCTCTTCATCCAAAGGTTTGATGGTATGAATATTAATCAACTCAGCATCTACACCCTGTTGTCTGAGTATTTCCACAGCTTCAACAGCTTTCCACACCAGATGGCCTGTGGCAAAAACGGAAACATCCTTTCCCGGTTTGATCATGAGGGCTTTTCCGATGACAAAAGGAGTGTCGGCCGGAATGAAATTAGGTACCTTAGGTCGTCCGAATCTCAGATAAACAGGCCCCTGATGTTTGGCTATTGCGATTGTGGCTGCTTTGGTCTGGTTGTAGTCACAGGGATTAATCACTGTCATGCCCGGAAGCATTTTCATCAGTCCGATGTCTTCGAGGATCTGATGCGTGGCTCCATCCTCTCCAAGAGTCAGGCCGGCATGTGACGCACAGATTTTCACGTTTTTCATGGAGTAAGCGACAGATTGCCGGATCTGGTCATAAACCCTTCCGGTGGAGAAATTCGCAAAAGTTCCGGTAAATGGAATGAAACCGGCAGTAGCCAATCCGGCTGCCATGCCAATCATATTGGCTTCGGAAATGCCTGTTTGAAAGAATCGTTCGGGAAATGCATTTTGAAAAGCATCCAGTTTCAGTGATCCGGTGAGGTCGGCACACAAGGCCACTACTTCGGGCATGCTGCGGCCAAGTTCGAGCATTCCGTCGCCAAAGCCCGATCGGGTATCCTGATGGTTTATGATCTTTAATTCCATAGCTTTAGAGTTTCACTTTTATACTTTTGCCCGAGGTAATGGTAAAACTGATTTCTCTGGTGTAGGCCACCTTTCGGGCACGGGCAGCCCTGTAGATGACTCTGTAGTTTCCGGGAAGAAGCACCAGTGATTCGGTCGTGACTGATTCGCTGTCAAGACTATATATCCACACCAACGAACCATTGTGCTCAACAAAGAGATCGCCGAAAACAGGATGGCGTCGCTGCATCACCAACACCCCGGGTTGGGGAACAGTGATATTTTTTACCTGATTCTCTTCCAGCACAACACCTTCAAACATGAGTCGCGGGAGGCTCAATACCTCAATATCATAACATCCGGCCAAAAATTCTTCAGACTGTTCGGCCTGCACCACATGAATGATTTCATCGCTCCCACATCGTTTAACCAAACCGTACAACTCTCGGCCAAAAGGCATCGAGCCCGCAGCCGAAAGCTTAATCTTTCCCTGCACTACCGGAACCACTAATGTATTGTGCTGCTTCTCCAGTAGTTTAATATTATCCAAATGCAGCGAGGGTCTTGTGTGCAATTCAAGCCTGTAGGTCGGGTGATGGTCAAGATACAGGGTATCGGCAACACCTGAAGGAGTTAATGTATGTACAAAGCTTGACAAATTTGTATTATCCGGTTGTTCATAGAAAGTCATGGCAATGTCGGTCACACGCGGCACATTATTTCCGTCTGTGAGTTCAACAGTAAGCGTAGTCAGGTCTTTCGAAACTTGCTTCAGTGCCAGGTTAAGTGCTTTAGCAAAATGGTCAGCATCGTCGGCATCAAAATAGGTTCCGATGCAGTCCAACTCGCCGCTCATTCCGGTACCCAGCCCGATAACAAAGGGTTTCATGATGATTCCGGCGGCCTGAAGGTCACGCGAAACGGCACATGGGTCTCCCCCACATTCTTCAAGTCCGTCAGTGATCAGAATAATCATGTTTCGGCTGTCGGTGAGGCCTGCAAAATCTTTGGCTGCTTCGCCCAGGGAGTAAGCTATAGGAGTCGTTCCTTTGGGTGTGAGGTTTCTTAATACCGACTTTATACGGAAATGATTGTTTTTGGCAAAAGGAACCTCCAGCTTTGAGTCGGTACATTTGCCCGGAGGATAGGGAAACTGATGACCATAAAGCCTCAATGCAAGTTCCGTATCTGGTACCTGCTGCAAACTGTCAACAACCCTGATCAGCAAAGTTTTAGCCAACTCCATTTTTGATTTGCCCTCCCACTTGCCCCACATGCTCTGGGATGCGTCGAAAACAAAGAGAATCCGTTTAAGTTCCTTTTTCTCCGCAAGGTTTTGAGCCTGAAGTTGAGCCGAAACCAATAAAAATACCAGTAATAAAAGTGGGAAAACAAAACAATGAGTGAATCGAACCGAAAACCCTGCCCGGAAGATCATGCGATTTGCACTACTTTGATATCTCGGTCCGATCATATACCTAATAGTCACCCAAAGTTTCCTGCAGCTGAGCCAGTGCCACTGCTGCTTGCTCATCGTTGGGTGCTACACCGTGCCATTTGTGCGTGCCCATCATAAAATCAACACCCATACCCATTTCGGTTTTCATCAGCAGCAATTGCGGCATTCCTTTACCGGCACCTGCACGGGCTGCCCGCAAAGTATCAACCACTTCTTCCATGCTGTTTCCGTTGAAGGGGATCACCTTCCACCCAAATGCCTCATATTTTGCCTTCAGATCGCCCAGCGGCATCACCTCTTCCAGGGGGCCGTCAATCTGTTTGCCATTCCAGTCTACTATGCCAATCAGCCTGTCGAGTTTTTTACCTGAAGCATAGAGCGCTGCTTCCCAAATCTGCCCTTCCTGCTGCTCACCGTCGCCCATCAAAACAAAAACAAGGGATTGATCATGTTGTAGTTTCTTAGCTTCGGCTATACCACAGCCTGCTGAAAGTCCCTGGCCCAGAGACCCTGAAGCCATACGAACTCCCGGAAGACCTTCGAGTGTTGCCGGATGGCCTTGCAGGCGCGAATGCATCTTCCTGAATGTCGACAACTCACTGACCGGGAAATAACCCGACCTTGCCAGCACACTATAAAAAACAGGACTTATGTGTCCGTTAGACAACAGGAAAACGTCCTCTCCTTTGGCCTCCATGCTGAAAGCAGTCGGCTTATGCCGTAACTCACTAAAAAACAAGGCGGTCATAAAATCAGCACATCCAAGTGAACCTCCGGGATGCCCCGATTGACAGGAGTGAACCATGCGGATAATATCGCGGCGCACCTGGCTGGCAATCCGTTTTAGTTCGGCTATTTCGGTCATAATTATTGTTTATGTCTGATTATCAATAACTAAATCAGTAAAACCTCAAGTGGCAAATGTACTGAAAGTATGGGCAATCAACTTAACCTTTTATTAACACTTTATCAAGAATCACCCAGGCGAACAAAAGCAATTAGATGATTTTGAAACACATAAGCTTTGCTGCATTCCTGATAATTAGCTGTTATCGACGGGAGCAGCATCAGCCACAGCAGGATAATTGCTATTTTTGGGCCTGTTTCGGATCAAGAATTTCACTGATGAACCCAACATACATGCCTGAGTTTCTATTTAGAAGGTTAATGCTGATTGCTTCTTTTTCAATTATTTGCCTGTCAACAGGCATTACCCAAAACCTGTGGATGGAGGAAACAGAGCGTGAGAAAAATTGGGTGGATTCGGTTTATGCAAGTCTAAGCCTCGAAGAACGAATTGCCCAGCTGATGATGGTACGTGCCAACCAACCCGGACAACCATATGACAGCCGGATGGAAACCTGGATCAGAAACCACAATATTGGCGGTGTAACATTTTTTAAAGGCAAAGCCGGTGAGCAACTCATACAGACCAACCGCTGGCAGCAAATTGCCAAAACTCCGCTGCTTGTTTCCATCGACGCCGAATGGGGACTGGCCATGCGCATTGAATCTACTGTTCAGTATCCGCTTCAAATGGCACTCGGTGCTGTAGCCGACAACAACCTGATTTACGAAATGGGACGGCAGATTGGCGAGCAATGTGCAAGAATGGGCATTCACATGAATTTTGCCCCGGTGGTGGATGTCAACAACAATCCGGCAAACCCTGTGATAGGATTGCGGGCCTTTGGCGAAAACCCCGATATGGTATCGGAAAAAGGCTGGGCTTATGCCAGTGGCCTGCAGGATCAGGGAATTATTACCACAGCCAAGCATTACCCGGGTCATGGTGATACCCAAACTGATTCGCACTATACACTTCCGGTTGTTGACCACGATCCCGAACATCTTTCAAAAGTTGAACTTAAACCGTTCAACCATCTCATTAATAAGGGCGTTTCCGGTATCATGGTAGCACACGTCAATTTCCCTGCATTTGAACCCAAAATAGACATTGCCGCTTCCCTCTCCAAAAATGTTGTTACAGGATTACTCAGGGAACAATCAGGATTTAACGGGCTGATAGTAACAGATGGTCTTGATATGAAAGGTGTAACTGATTACCATCCATCAGGTGCGATAGAATTACTTGCCCTGATGGCCGGTAACGACATACTTCTATTGCCTGCCAATGTAACACTTGCCATCAGAACTATTGCAGATGCTGCACTGAATGACCCCTTAGTTTCGGCACGTGTTGAAGAAAGTTGCCGCAAGGTGCTGCAGTATAAGTTCAGGGCAGGTCTGCACACATACCGGCCTGCTTTCACCGAAAACCTGAATAGGGATTTGAACAAAAAAGAATACAAAGAACTGGCATACAAGCTCTTCGAAGAATCAATGACACTTTTGATCAACCATGATGAAACAATTCCTTTTGCTAACAGCCAGGCTCAAAAAGTTGCAACCCTTTCGGTAGGAGGCAACCGCAGCACCGGCTTTCAAAATGCACTGGCTGAATTGGGGCTCAGAGCCGATCACTTCAGTATTCCGCGCAATCCCTCAGCCGAGCAAATTGAAAAAATCAAAAAAGATCTTGATCCCTATCATCATATTGTCGTTAGTATTCAAAACACCAACATACTTGCCCAGAAAAAATATGGAATTGATCATCTGATTATTCAATTTATAAACGAACTCACCCGAACCAAAAATATTAGTCTTGTTTTATTTGCCTCCGCCTATGCTGCGGATTATTTTCAACCGAATAAAGGACTCAAAAGTTTATTGGTTGCCTGGCAGGACAATCCGATGGCCGAAAAGGCCGCAGCTAATGTATTGATGGGAAAGGCTCCGTCAAAGGGCACCTTGCCCGTTTCGGTCGGCCAGAACTGGAAAGAAGGCTTCGGTCTGCGGTCTGCGGCATTTCAGTCAATACCTGCAGATAAGCCAGAAATTAACATTAATCCGGCATCCGGGAACAACAACCCCTTCGGTTATGAGAAAACAGCATTCGTAAATCAGTCAATACTGTCACGAATTGATTCGGTTGTTGTTGATGCCATTGAACGGAAAGCCTTCCCGGGCTGTCAGATTGCAGCTATGAAGGACGGTAAAATGATCTACCTGAAGAGCTTTGGCTTCCACACCTATGATAAAACAAGACCGGTGAATGATTCTGATCTGTTTGATGTGGCTTCGTTAACCAAAATACTGGCTTCGACACTTGCTGTTATGAAACTTAATGAGCAAGGCAAACTGAAACTTGAAGACCCCCTGGGAAAATTTTTTCCTTTTATGGCCGGATCGGATAAAAGTGGTATTACCATTTCGGAAATCCTGACCCATCAGTCTGGCTTTACGGATTGGATTCCGTTTTATGAAAAACTAATTGACACGGTTGGGCCTGACACGCTGTTTTTATCCGAAAATATCTCTGTCACACATCCTTTCCGGGTCGCAGAAAACCTTTATGTGCACAGGGACTACCAAAACCGGATTTTTGACACCATTGTTCGTACACCCCTGAAGAAAAAGGAATACCGCTATTCAGACCTTGGCATGTATTTCGTGCCGCAAATTATAGAGCAACTGACAAATCAGGCCTTCGACCAGTATCTTGAACAACAGTTTTATCGTCCTATGGGACTGAAAACAACCACTTTTCAGCCGCTGAACCGTTTTCCGAAAGAAAGGATCGTGCCTACTGAATTAGATACGGTTTTCAGAAAGCAACTTATTCATGGTGATGTGCACGATCAGGGTGCCGCATTGATGGGTAGTATTTCGGGACATGCCGGATTGTTTTCCAATGCTGCTGATGTTGCCCGCATCATGCAGATGCTGCTGGATAAAGGTGTTGCTGACAGCCTCAGGTACTTCACTGAACAAACAGTTGAGGTTTTCACCAGAGTTCGCTATCCGAACAACAACAACCGAAGGGCGCTGGGATTTGATAAAATTCCCCTGAAAAGCACCGAAAAAAACCGTATGCCAGCCAAAAAAGCCTCCGCAGCCAGTTTCGGACACTCGGGCTTTACGGGCACTTTTGCATGGGCCGACCCCGTTAACAAACTGGTGTTTGTGTTTCTGTCGAACCGTATCCATCCCGACAGCAAGAATACGACTATCTCAAAGCTAAGTATCAGAACCAAAATTCACGAAATCCTCTACGAGGCCACACAATAAAATGCAACAGCATCACACAAACAGGACAAAAGAAAGCAGAAATCTGTTCATCACGGTTTTCCTGAACTTCATCATAGCAACAGCCGAACTCATCGGAGGCATCTTCTCCAACAGTTTAGCACTTATATCAGATGCCATCCACAATTTCAGCGATGGGGTTGCCATGCTGATCACTTACATTACGGTGAAAATCAGCAAAAAGCAAAGCACGCCTCAAAAAACTTTCGGATATAAAAGAATTCAAATTCTGGCGGCACTGTTTAACGCTGTCACCCTCATTGCCATCTGCCTGTTTCTGATCTACGAATCCTACGACCGCTTTGTCAATCCTCAGGAAGTAAAAAGTCTGCCAATGTTGCTGGTGGCCTCCATCGGACTGATAGCTAACCTCGCCGGCGTGATCTTACTCAAGGATTTCAAATCGGGCAACATCAACATAAAAGCAGCTTACCTCCACCTGATCGGCGACACACTTTCGAGCGTGGCTGTAATCGTGGGCGGAATACTCATTTATTTTTACAACATTCACTGGATCGATCCCTTCATCACTGTGCTGATCAGCCTCTACATCATCCGCGAAACATATAAGGTGATTGCCGAAACCTACAACATTCTGATGCAGGCCACCCCTGCATGGCTTGATCTTCAGGAAGTCGAAAAGCGTTTGTGCGCCATCGAAGGTGTGAAAGGAGTCCATCATGTGCATGCATGGAGCCTCACCGACCACGAAGTACATTTTGAAGGACATCTTGAACTCGAACAAGATATTAAAGTAAGCGAAGCCCAATTGATCTGCTGTGAAGCAACCATTATCCTCAGCAAGGAATTCGGCATCGGTCACAGCACACTGCAAGTTGAAAATAATTTATGTTCCACTCAAAACCTCATTGCCAATAGCAATGATTGTCAAACACCTTAATTATACATGAAAAATAAAAAATCACTGTCTGTATTGTTGTGGGTCGCATCAGTGATCCTGATGGCTGCACTGGCCATTTATCAGCGTGCCACCGGACCGACTTACCCTGTGCGGGGCAAAGTAAACCTGGAGGGAACCAACTTTAAGTTCAAGCTTCTCAGAAGCTACAACACCGGCACCGATGCTCCGTTTGAGATGGATGTGCCTGATGGAACAACAGCTTTGTACCGCTATAAAAGATTCAAAAGCTTCGATGAATGGACTTCGGTCGAAATCGAAGCCGTTGACGGCAAAATAAGAGCCAATATTCCCGAGCAACCGGCAGCCGGTAAAGTCGAATATCAGATCGCACTGATACACAAGGGCATTTCGTATCCTTTGACCGATGAGCCGGTAATTATCAGGTTTAAAGGCCCTGTTCCGGCTTTTGTGCTCATCCCGCATGTGTTTTTCATGTTTTTCGCTATGGTGTTCAGTATCCGCACAGGTTTCGAAGCCCTGCTGGTCAGACGAAATACTTATGCTTTAACAGGGATTACCCTGCTGCTGCTTACAGTGGGCGGACTTATCCTCGGCCCGATTGTGCAGAAATATGCCTTTGATGCCTACTGGACGGGCTGGCCATGGGGGCACGACCTCACCGACAACAAAACACTGGCTGCCTTCATATTCTGGCTGATCGCCTGGCTGGTGCTCCGCAAAAAGAAGGAAAACATACTGTGGCCGGTTATCGCTACCATCGTCATGCTTGCCGTGTACCTGATTCCGCACAGTGTGATGGGCTCCGAAATTGACCACACCAAAACTGAGGCTCCCAAAACCGAAGTCAGCCAATGAACATCGTCATCTTAGTCGTCACCATAGCTGTTTCCTTAGCCTGTTTCTACAATGCTGATTTGTTTAACAGGTTAAAATTCAACGCCTGGCTGATCAAAGAAAGAAAACAGACATACAGATTTCTATCCTACGGCCTGGTACACGCCGGGTGGATGCATCTGGCCATCAATATGTTTGTGCTGTATTCCTTTGGGAACCATGTTGAAGCCGCTTACAAAATGATTTTCGGCCCGGCTAAAGGTCTGCTCAACTACGGAATGTTGTATGTGGGCGGAATTATATTTGCCACTTTACTGGATTTCGGGAAACAAAAAAACAATCCCTACTACGATGCTGTGGGTGCCTCTGGTGCCGTTGCTGCTGTGCTGTTTTCGAGCATCATCCTGATGCCCACCAGCAGCCTGTTTGTATTTCCCATCCCGGTGCCTATCCCTGCATGGCTGTTCGGCATCCTCTACATTGTCTATTCCTACTGGATGGGCAAAAAAGGCAACGACAACATCGGACATAATGCCCACCTGCTTGGTGCTGTCTATGGAATCTTGTTTACCATCATTATGAAACCGTCGCTGCTTGGGTTGTTTCTGAAGAATCTGGGGGTCTAGGTTCTTGTTGCGGGTTACGCGTTGCGGGTTACGCGTTGCGAGTTACGCGTTGCGGGTTGCGGGTTTCGGGTTGCTGGTCGCAGGTTGCGGGTTGGGGTGAATGTCGGTTTGGTTTCTCCTTTCTGATCGGGGTCGTTGTTGGGAAGCTGCCAAATGATGTTTTATTTTACACCTAACCAAGAAACAAGTACCAAGCGATGCCCTATGCCCGACGAAGGGAGTTTATCGAAGGGAATCCACGATAGAACCATTCTAAATTACTCATCAATAAAGATTTTTCAGTTGACTTCCATTTTCCTCAAAAACCAATTATTCATATCTTTAGGCTCTAATTCATTGAAAGTTGAAAAGCAATTTATGTCGTTACCTCAAATGTGCTTCACCATGAAAGCCAATCTTAAACTACAGCAGGATTCAACAAAGAGGAATCCATCCCGTGCTTTGTTGCTTCTTGGTATTTCCTTGGTGTCTGTGTCATCGGTTTTTGCGCAACAACAACTAGGACAAGGTGTTTCGGACTTCAACGAACAACCCCTCGAAACCATCACCCTCCAACCCGGCACCATCAACTGGGTTTCATTCCCACGACTTGAACGCCAGGGCGATGGAACTGTGGATTCTGAATTCTTTTTTGAATCTACCATACCTGACCCCTCAAATTTTTTCGAAGCAAGACATTTATTAGTTCAAGGTATGTCTCACAAAACATTCAGCGAAGGTGATTGGTCAGGCGACCTTGATCTTGTCAGGTCATCATTAGGTTATAAAATCAGAACCAATCATAATAGTCAGGCTTATATCCCGATGACCGGCACTGTGCTGGCTCCGAATACTGACGTCAGCATCAACCCCTTTTACGAAAACTGGCTGGGCTATTTCCTGTATAAATCCCAAAGCCCCTTTGATGCCTTCCCCGATGAGGTGCAGTCGAAGCTGCAATCCATGAAGGGAAAATACTGGTCGTGCATCAAAAAGAACATGAGCCCGACCAAATCAAACATCGTCCAGGGATGGCTCTGTGCCTGTAACCAGATCGGCGGCATATGGCTGAACTATGGCGATATGGTAGCAGTTTATCCCGAAGAACGCGAGGAGTTCAGCTTTCAGTGGCAGCAAGTCCCGGGGCAAAAGACAGAAAGCACCTACCAGCCGCCTGAATACTTCAGCTTCACGGAAGGTTATGACTACACCTCGCTGTTTATTGAGCCTGACAGCAGTGGCACAATACAGGAGATCGGTGCATTTGCCGGCGACAGCTGCATTGGCGCTGCCGTGGTCAACCCCGGCGACAGCATTGTGCTGGTTCGGGCTTTTGTGCCTCCCGGCAGCCAGGACAGCATCACCCTGCAGTTGTACAATGGAATGAAATCGGGCAACAGGGTGGTCAGACAGTATTATGTTACGACACCCGGTCAGGAGGAACCACGCTATCGCAGCATCAACACACGGGAGCGGAAGCCCTGGTACCTGATCAGTCTTAAAGACAAACCTGATGAAAGTATTGAAGTACCCATCGGCCTTTCCTTCATAACCTACCCCAACCCGGCAGGAGACCAGATCAGCCTCAGGGTAACCGCACCCGAAGCAAGCGCACCGGGCAGTCTGCTGCTGCTCGATATGCAGGGCCGCATCGTGGCCATGCATTCCACAGGGCCTTTGAGCAAGGGCGACAACATGATGAGTTTTTCCCTGAAAACCTCCGGTGCTCCTTTACCCTCAGGCTTGTACCAGCTTGTGTTGCGCAGCGCTCTTGGCACCGCCACACAAAAACTCATCGTTCAATAGCATGAGAAGCGAACAAAAACCTATCGGGCATAGATTTCTTGCCCGTGAGTCAGCCATTTTGTTGGCTTTGATGTTGGTGCTATGTCAGCTGGCAATAGCCGACACCCTGACGGTGAAGCAGGACGGCACAGGCCACTACACCCAGATACAGCAGGCTTTAAACGCGGCCTCAGACAACGATGTGGTGCTGGTGTACCCCGGAACCTATTTTGAAAACATAGTGATGCCTCCGGGCAACCTTGAGTTGTGTGGCACTTATGTATTGAGCGGCAACAGGGCCGACATATACGCCACAGTGGCGGATGGCAACCATAACGGTTCCTGTGTGCAGTTTACACACGATGGATACAAGTATGTTGTCAACGGACTGGTGTTCCAGAACGGGAGCGGAACGCCATTTATTAATATTCCTATTACTAATGGCGGTGGTTTTTATGTAGAAAATTCAGATGTTACTGTATTGAACTGTATCATACAAAACAACTATGCCGCATCTGCGGGAGGGGTGTGGATCAGCAATGCATCAGTTTTTTTTAGTGGCAATATCATCAAAAACAACAGAAGTTTTGTAGGCAGGGGTGGCATATTGGTGTTGAATTCATCACAGGTAAGTTTTGACACCATTCAGCTAAACTCTGTATTTAACAACTATGGACCAAGAATTCGTGATTATGGCCAATCTGTCCTGATGCCCCCTATCAAGATCAAACTGGACACGGTAACCACTATGAGGGTAAACAATTATTACCATTTTGCTTCGTACAACACTCAGGGCTACAACACCTACTTGGTTGAGGTAGAGGGTCAAACAGGCTATTATGGTTTTATTGAGCAGGATGTGTATGTATCGCCTCAGGGTGATGATGCCAATTCGGGCCTTAGCCCCGATGAACCCCTGAAGTCGTTGAGCATGGCCCTCACACGCATTGTGTCGGACAGCCTGATTGAACGTAGCATATACCTTGCACCGGGCACCTATTCGGCCACGGCCACAGGCGAACTCTTCCCCTTACAGTTCAAGCACAATGTAAGCATCAAAGGGGCCGGCAGCGGGCAAACCACCATTGACCTCGAAGACAGCGGCAATCTGTCGGGCTTGTTCATCGTTGGCACCTACCGTTTCCGTATGCATGGGCTTACCATCCAGAACGGAGCTTTTCCCGAATTCCACACCACAAGTTTTTCTGATTTTTATGTGAGCAGCTTAGTCGAGTTCAGGGATGTTGTGTTCAGCAATGCCGACATGTATGAAAGAGCATTTGGACCTGAGTTTAAGTCCGTAGATACTGTTATTTTCGACAGTTGCAGGTTCATTGGGAATGTCGGGGGCAGGGGGGTGTTCTTTTATAATTCTCCAACCTATAACCCTGTTAAGCCTGAGATCAGGTTCGATATGTATAGTACAGTGTTTTCTGGAAACTCGAATGATGATAAAATTGAGTGGAAAACCTGTCCGCAGGTTGTCATTGACGGCATTGATGCTACTAACTACTTAGCCAGAGCCGATATAGTCAACTGCTTGTTCGATAACAATTCTGACAACCTGTATCAAACCGGCATTCAAGGGGTTTGTGTACTGGCTAGCCAATCTACTGTCCATATCGTCAACAGCACCATGACAGAAAACTTTTCACTGGCAGCAAATGGTTCTGCGGTGCTTTCCTACAATCATGGTAATGTAAAAGCCATTAACAGTATATTCCACCAAAACCACCCCAAACAGCTTGGTGTCTACGAGAACAATTCTGTATGGTATGGCCCTGGAACGCTGGAAGTTTCCCATTCAATGGTCACTGATGGTTTGTCGGGCATTGCAAACATTGGCACAGGCAACACCATTGTTTACCACCCCTCCAACATCGACACCGACCCCCTCTTCACCGGATATGGCGATTTCCCTTATTCCCTGTCTGGCTTGTCGCCCTGCATTGATGCCGGCACCCTCGAACTGCCCGAAGGTATCACCCTTCCGACAACCGACCTTGCCGGTAACCCGCGTGTGTGGGGTGGTAGTGTGGATATGGGGGCATACGAGTTCAACCCTGTTACCATAGGCGAAAGCAGGCTGAAGGCCAAACCCCCTGCCCGCCTTGTAGCCGCACCCAACCCCTTTGTTCATGAGCTCAGCCTAACAGTAACGCCCAAAACAGGAGTTCCGGTGCGCATCACGGTGCACAACCTCCTTGGCCGCGAAGTCGCCCGCCTGCTCGATCAGACCGACAACCGCCTGGCCTACACCACCCTGCACTGGAACGGCCGCGGCAGTGCCGGCGAAAACCTCCCCACGGGAGCCTATATCATCAGTTTGGTTGAAGATGGCAAAGAAGTGGAAAGCTTAAGGGTAGTTAAAAGTGAACAGTGAACAGTAACCCGGAACCAGAAACCAGCAACCAGCAACCAGCAACCAGCAACCAGAAACCAGAAACCAGAAACCAGAAACCAGTATTCAGTTCATCTGCGGATCGACAGGAAAGCGCCTCCAGAGTTCATAGTCAGATCCCATGCGTTGCACATAGTTTTGCCACATTTCAGAAGGTTTGGTTTTCATCAGGCTGCCGGCTGTTTCCCGTGACACCAGCCAGGTGTTGCGTTTCAGTTCTCCCTCCAGCTGATTCGCTTCCCAGCCCGAGTAGCCCACATAAAATCTTATTTTAGATGGCTGAAGCTGCCCAAGAATGATCATTTCGCGCACCACTTCCATATCCCCACCCCAGTAGAGACCAGGGAGTATTTCGCTGGATTCGGGTATGTCGTTGCCCACCGTGTGGATGAAAAACAAACTGTCAGTGGCCACCGGACCTCCAAGATAAACAGTCGCTTCAAAGGGAGGAAAATCCTGCACAATTTTATTGAAGCTTGATTCAGCCGGTTTGTTCATGATCAGCCCGAACGACCCTTCCTCATTATGTTCGGCCAGCAAAACCACTGCCCTGCCAAAGTAGTAGTCGCCCATAAAAGGTTCCGAAATCAGAATCCTTCCCTTAGCCGGCTGCAGGCTGTTGGTCCGAATGCGTATCAGCTTGTCGAAATCCATGAAACATCAGGTTTTAACCATTAACTTGTATAATTTATGTTTTCTTACTCAAGTGCACATGATGCCTTTTGGTATCATACGGCACATAAGCGAAATATATATCTTTACACCCGCTAACAAAAATCATACCCTACACTTTGAACCGCACTGATCGTCAGCATATTTTTTTGAAACTGAGAAAAGAATTTCCTATTTTCATCTATCAAAGTTACAGTTTTGTATTTAGCGATAGTCAGCTCGACATCAGATTTAACTTTTCCTTAGCAAATAAATATTTTTTCGAGCCCACACTTTCGATTCCCATCAATGATAACCTGTGCCCTGAACGTGTTGATAAGACAATGCTCGAAAACCTTGTGTTCCACATCGGAATGGTTGAACTCATCAGTTACTGGAAAGCCGCATGTCCGCCTGTTGTTCAAATTTTGCCCCACAGCCTGCATCCGGAGCAGATGCAGTGGTGGAAGAATCTCTACTATCACGGTTTGGGCGAGTTTTTCTATCTGAACGGAATCAGCGCCAATGAAGAAGATTTTATGCAGATAGAATCTAAGGGGGAGAGCCCGCTAGTCACAGGCAATCAGCAACTGGAAGAAAAGTATTTGGTTCCGGTGGGTGGTGGTAAGGATTCGGTGGTCAGCCTCGAGATTCTGCGTAAAGCAGGCATATCCATGATTCCTTTCATCATCAATCCGCGGCCGGCAACAGAAGGTTCGGCCAAACTGGCCGGTTTTGATGCCCGACAGATCATTACCGTACACCGCAGTATCGACCCAGCCCTGCTGAAGCTTAACGATTCCGGTTTCCTGAATGGCCACACGCCTTTCTCTGCGTTGCTTGCTTTTACAACTGCATTGGCGGCCATGCTCAGCGGCTGCCGGCATATTGCCCTCTCCAACGAAAGCAGTGCCAACGAAGCCACTGTTCCGGGCACAACAATCAACCACCAGTACAGCAAATCTATTTCCTTTGAAAACGATTTCAGGGACTATGCCCGGCGGTACATTCATCCTGAACTGAACTATTTCAGCCTGTTACGTCCGCTCAACGAACTTCAGATCGTAAAACTGTTCAGCCGGTTTCCTCAATATTTTGGCACCTTCAAAAGCTGCAATGTGGGTAGCAAGACCGACAGCTGGTGCGGTCATTGCCCAAAATGTCTGTTCACGGCACTCATGCTTTCGCCTTTTGTTTCTCAGCAACAGGCAGAAGATATCTTCGGCAGGAACCTGCTCGCCGATCCTGCTCTCAAACCCCTGCTGTTGGAGCTGAGCGGACAATCTACCGCAAAACCATTTGAATGTGTCGGCACCGTCCACGAGGTTCAGGCTGCAATAAGTCACTTACGGAAGAACGATCCGGACAAAACTTATGCCCTGCTTCAGGGGATTGAATCAGGAAACGGTCCAGATATTGAAACACTGCTTCAACAGTTTGACAATGAACATAATGTAGAAAACAAATTATTGGACATTATTTCCGCCATGTTTCATGACTGAACTTATATTGCGACACCTGCGCAACAAGCGCATACTGATACTGGGCTTTGGCCGTGAAGGCCGGTCGAGCCTTGGTTTTCTGCTCAGGCATCTTCCGGAAGCTGATATTGGCATCGCCGATCAAAATGCAGTCGACCCGATTGAGTTCAGGCTAAGCAGCAGGCAACACCTGAGTCTGCACACCGGAGCCGCCTACCTCGACAGTGTTCGCTATTACGACCTGATATTGCGATCACCGGGTATCAACCTGAATCTGCTGACACATGTAAAAGACAAGGTGCGTTCGCAAACCGACTTATTCCTCGAGGCTTATGCCCCCAGAGTGATAGGCATCACAGGAACCAAAGGAAAAAGCACTACCTCAGCACTGATCCATCATTTGCTGATTGCCGCCGGCGCACATAGTCTGCTCACCGGAAACATCGGCATTCCTTGTTTCGACATCCTCGATGATATCGAAGACCACAGCCATATCGTGTTTGAGCTGTCAGCCAACCAGTTGCAGGACGTGAGCCATTCGCCCGGAATTGCCGTTCTGCTAAACATTTTCGAGGAGCATCTCGATTATTTTGGGTGCATCGAGCAATACAAAGCCGCCAAACTCAACATCGTCCGCTTCGGAAAAAAGGACGACACAGCCATCATACATGCTTCATTGGCCGATGAAACAACCGGTCTGACTTCGCAACAAATATTTTTTCCCGGCAGCGGGGTTACACTTCCCGACCAAAGTAAATTGCTGCTGAAAGGCGCGCACAACCTGATCAATGTTGAGGCAGCACTACTTGCCGTTCAGGAAGCCGGATACGACACCGATGGTTTAGGCAATGCGCTGAAACAGTTCAAAGGATTGGCTCACCGGCTCGAATATCTGGGACAACACAAGGGTATTCATTTTTACAACGATAGTATTGCTACCATTCCTGAGGCCGCCATCGCTGCTGTGTTGGCCCTCGGACGCGTCGATTTCCTGCTGCTTGGAGGTTTCGACAGAGGTATCAGCTATGATGCTCTGGCAGACTTTCTGGCTCGTAATAAAGCGATTCAACCAATGCTCACAGGCGAAGCAGGCAACAGGATCGGACAACTGCTGCATGCACGAAATCACCACGAATTCACGATGTACTTCACACTGGAAGAGGCCGTTGCCTTTGTGAAACATAACGCCAAACCCGGAGATGTTTGTCTGCTGTCGCCCGCTGCAGCCAGTTATGATCAGTTCAGGAATTTCGAACAGCGCGGTGACCTCTTCAGGGCATTGGTAACAGCCTTTTAGCCAACCTGCCAGGTTTCAAATCTGCCTTTATTATTCCTCCGTTTTCTGAGCACTTTTCTTCGATGGGCTTTTGGCCTTTTTAGGAGGCTCAACAACCGGAGGCGCAGGTTTGATGGAAATACTATTCTTCTTTTTTCGTTGACGGGTAACACCTGATGAACCGATCACTATTTTACCTCTCTTGGTTTTTTTGTCTCCTTTTCCCATAACCTATTGTATTAATGATGAATAACAAATAAATAACTTCAATGTCCTTCATTTTAGTTGGGTTTCAGCCGTTGAAAACCGACCGTAAAGATAGAAAAGCCTTTCATAAAACACAAACAACATTATGGTGGGTGCTTTTTGTAATAATTCCGCTCGATAATTTTTATGTTTCTGAGCGAGCGCCTGCACCAATCCATCAAAACAGCATTCCTTTCGGCCTCGTTCAGCTTCCATTCGTTTGCCGATGCGCGAAGGCGTGTTGTGAGGGTAAACAGAATGATTGCTGCTGAAACACTGATATTGAAGCTCTCGGTAAAACCTGCCATGGGAATGGAAACCGTTTCGTCAGCCAGACTAAAAGCAGTTTCTGACAATCCCTGCTTTTCGGTTCCGAACAAAAGTGCTATCGGTTTATCGAGAGTCAGTTCCTGAAGCAATGTAGCGTCAGGTTTTGGGCTGGTGGCAATGATGCGGTATCCCTGTTCTCTGAGCGAATGTATGGCTGTGATGCTGTTGTTTTCGTCTTTGTTGTAGCGGTAAATGCTCAACCATTTTGAACTTCCAAGCACAATGTCGGGGTGCACTTCAAAACGATAGCGGTTTTCGATGATGTGCACATCCTGCACACCGGTCAGTTCGCAGGTGCGCAGCACGGCACTTGCATTCTGTGATTGATATATATCTTCGAGCACTATGGTAATGTAGCGGGTTCTCAGGTCAAGCACCTCAGCAAAACGTTTGAGGCGTTCGCCGGTGATCATCTCCTTCAGGAAATTAAGGTAGTTCTCGTCAGCAATAGGTTTTGGGGCAGCCATGCCACAAATTTACGAAAACAAAAAAAAATGAATCTACATTCCGGGAGGCATAATCCCTTCAGTGGGCGCGGTTCCCATCTGGATGATCTCTATCAGTCCGGCAGGTCGGTAGTCAACAGGCGGCACGAACAAGTCGGCACGGATGTCCATATTGCGGAAACTTTCCACGTGAGTAACACTCTCACCAATTGAGGTTGGCAAGACCGATTTAACAACAAATCCCCCATGCACCAGGTTTGTGAACACGTCGCTTTCACGGTAAGCCGAAACGACTGTTGGCCTTGTAAGCTCACGCGTCATCGTTTTCATTGCCTTCTGATCCACCTTACTGAAAGGGTCAATATCGCGTGTGATCCACACTTTCTCGTACAACACCGAATCCACGAATACCTCAAAGCATCGTGCCAAAGTGCCGGCAATAGTGTCTGTTAGTCCGGCTTCCCTTATGCTGATACCGGAGATCAGGGTCGATTGCATTGAGTCGGAAGCCATTAATTGCAACATCTTTTCCAATTCTTTGCGCTGAACCTCACGCTCATGTGATGGAAGCTGCTCAATTGCTGAGGTGATCTGAACTTCAGCCGTTCGAATCATACCCTCACGGAATTCGGATGGCTTGCCCTTCCAATAAACCATGCGTGTTGGATATACCAGACTCATATCACCGGCTTCCAAATCAAGAATGATCACTGATTCGCTGGTTTCGATGCGCACTTTGTTTCCCTGAATAAAAGTAGTCTGCATCGACATCAGGCCATAGGGATTGGTATTAAGCTCAACAATGACCCATCCTGGTGCGGAAAATACCTGTCCAGGAATTATTACAGCAATGAAAACCACTATTGATACTATTGAACAGCACCTCAAAAAAGCAGCTGTTATTGCGTTAATATTCGTTTTTCCGTTCATTCTGTGGCATTAAGTTGCTCAAAAGTAAAAAAATAGACCCAACAGACGGGTAAAACAGAAAAAAAACTACTTTTGCACCACGAAAAAATCCTCTAAAAGAAATGGTAACAAAAAAAGGGAACGAAAAAGCCGAAGAGCGGCTCGAAGTGGTAGAAGAAGCATTAAGCAAATCAGAACAGTTTATTGAAAAGAACCAGAAGATCATCACGATTGTGGTGGCTGCCATTGCGGTTGTGGTGCTTGGTTATTTTGGTCTGAAAAGGTTTTACATAGAGCCCCGTGAAGCTGACGCACAGGTACAGTTGTTTATGGCTGAAAAATATTTTGAGTCCGATTCCCTGAACAAAGCATTATACGGCGACGGAAACAACCTCGGTTTCCTCGACATCATCAGCGACTATAGCATGACTAAATCAGCCAATCTGTCGCGTTATTATGCCGGAATCTGTTATCTCAGGCAAGGCGATTTCAACGAAGCCATCAAACAACTGAAGAAATTCAAGAGTGATGATTATATCATCGGCAGCATGGCTCTTGGTGCCCTTGGTGATGCCCATGCCGAACTCGATCAGATGGACAAGGCCGCTGATTTTTATATGAAAGCAGCCAACCGCAACCTGAACGAACTTACCACACCCATGTTCCTGTTCAAGGCAGGGCGTGCTTTTGAAGCCACATCCAAATACCAGAAGGCTGTTGATGCCTATGAAAGTATCCGCCGTCAGTACCCTTCAAGCAACGAAGGCCGTGGAATTGACAAGTATATTGCCAGAGCTAAATCGCTTTCGGTCAGATAAAGAATAATAATCCTGCAGGAAACCTGACCATTATGCGGTCAGGTTTTTTTATTTTCGCCATATGATGGAAGCATCCCGACTCAAAATAGTTTTTTTTGGCACGCCTGAGTTTGCATCTGCACAGCTTGAGGCAGTGCTTCAGGCAGGTTTTCAGGTGGTTGCTGTTGTAACTGCTCCTGATAAACCAGCCGGACGCGGACGGCATATGCAGGCATCAGCGGTGAAACTATCAGCACTAAACAATGGCATACAGGTGTTGCAACCCCTCAGCCTCAAGGACGAATTTTTCATCAGCACATTAAGAGGTTTGGCTGCCGATGTGTTTGTGGTGGTGGCGTTCAGGATGTTGCCTGAAATCGTTTGGGCAATGCCCAAAAAAGGTACTTTTAATCTTCATGCCTCACTCCTGCCCGATTACCGGGGTGCAGCGCCCATAAACCGTGCGATCATGAACGGAGAAACCATCTCAGGGCTGACCACCTTTTTTATAGATGCACAGATTGATTCAGGCGCAATCATTTTGCAAAAGAAATTGGAGATTCACGACACTGAAACCGCAGGAACACTTCATGACCGCATGATGCACGAAGGCCGGAGCCTGGTTGTGGAGACACTGAATATGATCGCTGAAGACAGAGCCATCAGCAAACCACAGGAAGTCGCCTCCGGGAATAAAACCCTGCACACAGCACCCAAAATTTTCAGAGACGATTGCCGCATTGATTGGAATTCGCCTCCTCAGACGATTTACAACCACATAAGGGGACTAAGCCCATATCCGGGCGCCTTCACCAGCTTGCAAAGCGCAACGGGCACATCAACCGAACTCAAGATACTGAGCGCGTCACTCATTAAAGAATCCTGCAATGCACCTGCAAGATCATTTTGCTTTCCCGACAAAAACCGTGTGCTGGTTTGTTTGAAAGATTGCAGCCTCGAATTGAATGAAGTGCAGGGCGCCGGTAAAAAACCGATGAAAGCAGCTGATTTTTTCAGAGGGCTTAGGAATGATGGCAGCTGGTACGCGACGTAATTCTGCATTTTTTATCGTAGTTTTTATTGCAGAAAACCGCAAAAACACTGAATTTCTTGCGGGTTTATCAACATTTACAATGTTTTATCAACAAAAATCAGTGAAAAACGCGCCAGCACTTGCAAAAATCTGCTAAAGGCTTATATTTGTACGGTTTTCAACCAATTTTCAAACTTAAATCCAATAAAATGAACAAAGCTGAATTAATCGATGCAATGGCCGCAGGTGCCAATTTGACAAAAGCCGATGCAAAAAAGGCTTTAGATGCTTTCGTAAACGCTACTTCAGGCGCCCTCAAAAAAGGTGACCGTGTTGCTCTGGTTGGTTTCGGATCTTTCTCTGTTTCGAAACGCGCTGCCAGAAAAGGCCGTAACCCACAAACAGGTAAAGAGATCAACATCTCTGCCAAAAAGGTGGTAAAATTTAAAGCAGGTGCCGAATTAACCAAAAAGGTGAAATAGCAGTTTACTTTCATTACCTTATGAAAAGCTCTTGATTATTCATGAGCTTTTTTTTTGCACTGGTCTGAAAAGCATTATCGGACAAAATGATCACAAACCCACAGCCCGATAACCATTCACAGACAAGATAAACCTGTAGGGAAGTAATGCATCTGTGCCTGCATAATTAATTCCAACCCTTCGGGCGACTGTTATTGCGTAACCCTCTGCCAGAGGTGTTCGGGCAGTGATGCGGATACGTTTACCACACAAAGGTTCTGCGTTAAATCCTTTATCTATTCCCAGTGATTTGCAAACCTTGCCTGGGCCGTTTGACAGCAATGGAATGGTGTTGTCTGAATGGCTCATCCGCTGTTTTATAGTGTGTATTCCAAACATCGGAACTATTCCGCGCACGAGAATTGCATGTGGCATACCTTCGGGGGCAGTGACGATGTTAAACATATGGTGCATACCATAACACAGATAAACATATGCAATACCACCTGCCCGAAACATTACTTCAGTGCGGTTCGTAAACCGCCCTCCGAAGGCATGCGATGCCTTGTCGGTAACCCCTTCATAGGCTTCTGTTTCCACGATCATTCCACCGGTAACAGCCCCATCAACTTCGGTAAACACACAACAACCCAATAATGCTTCCGCCTGCATAACCACATTTGTTGACTGGTAGAAGTCATAAGTTAAAGGCGGGAGATCAGATCCTATTTCCATCAGAAGAACATACCGAGTTGCTGATTCAGTTTTAACCGGTCGTCCTCGTCACGGCGGATAACCTGATTGTCGATCATCCAACGTATGGCCGACAGCACTTTCTCTTCCGAATATCCATCAATAAGTTTGACTGCCTCAAAAAGAGGCATTGGACGTTCGGCAAGCTGGCTTTTAAGCTGAAAGCTAATGTGTTCATATTCAATGTCCGTAATGGATAATGCATTCCGTTTTGCACACACATCACAAGTACCACAACGACGCGTTTGGGCCTCACCGAAATAGCGAAGCAGCTGTATGCTCCGGCACAGATCGCGGTTGTTGATGAAATCGATAACAGCCTGCACCCTGATTCCGGCTGATTTCTTCCGGCTGGCATAGTTTTGTGGCGACAGGGTTATACTGGATGAATCAAGTCGTTCGTACAGAAAAACAATCTGTGGCTTTTCCTTTCTGGGGTTATAAGCCAGAAAACCCAGTTTTTGCAAATGATTCAGGTACTGAATTACCCGGGAAACATCCATGGCTGTTTTACGTGCAATTTCCTCTTCATTGATAACAACAAAATCAGTGAAAACACCCGGATATGACCTAAGCAGGTATTTAATAAAATTGTCGTAAACGGGCTGTTCAACCTGATAACGATAGAGGTCTTCCCTTCCAGATGTGAACATAAGACGTGAAGGCGTATTCATTCCTTCTGAAAGGGTCAATATTCCTTCTTTCTCGAGCAGTTTAAACGCATTATAGACTTCAATAGCCTGAAAGCCATAATTTTTTGAAAACTGTACCAGATCAAAATCATAACTTTGATCCTTTCCACTGCCGACAGGTATGCTCAGGAAGTTCCCCAGTGCCTTGTACATCTCCCTGATGCTATTTAATTCAGGATAGGAAGATTCGAGATTTGATTTGAGTTGCTGCACATCATTATCATTGCAAATGAGGTAGGCACGTGCTTCGAGCCCATCGCGTCCGCCACGGCCTGCTTCCTGAAAGTAGGCTTCCAGGCTGTCGGGCAGATCAAGGTGCAGTACAAGTCGCACGTCAGGTTTGTCGATGCCCATACCGAATGCGTTGGTTGCCACCATAACGCGGTGCTCTACACGCATCCAGCCCGCCTGACGTTGGTCGCGTAACTTTGCATCCAATCCGGCATGATAAAAAGTTGCCGAAATGCCCCTTGAGGCCAAATAATCAGCTATTTCTCTGGTCCTTTTTCTGTTGCGCACATAAACGATAGCGCTTCCTTTGGTTAGTGAACTCAGCAACCTCAGCAATGATCCATACTTATCGGGCTGATAAACTACATTGTATGTCAGGTTTTTACGCTCGTAAGACGTCTGAAAAACCTGACGGCTGCGAAAAGCGAGCTGCGTCATGATGTCGTCAACAACCTGAGGTGTGGCAGTGGCGGTGAGTGCCATCACAGGCACTGATGAAAGATAAGGACGGAGCTCAGCGATGCGCAGGTATGGTGGTCGGAAATCATAGCCCCATTGTGAAATACAATGTGATTCATCCACAGCAAGCAGGCAGACTTTCATCCTGCTCACCGACTCAAGAAATCGTTCAGTGACCAGCCGTTCGGGTGAGACATAAAGAAATTTCAAACGACCGAAAACAGCCTGATTATACACAAGCTCCTGCTCCTGAAAGTGCATTCCGCTGTACAAGGCTGCAGCAGGTATCCCGATTTTTTTCAAGTGCTGCACCTGATCCTTCATCAGTGCGATGAGCGGCGTAACCACCAGGCAAAGTCCCTCCATAACCATTGCCGGCACCTGAAAACACACTGATTTGCCTCCGCCGGTCGGCAGCAATGCTAAACAATCCTGACCGGAGACAGCAGCATCTACGATCTCCTCCTGCATCGGCCTGAAAGCAGGATAGCCCCAATATTTAAGAAGTACTGCTCTGGATTCCTTGCTCATGTTAATCAGCCAGTTTGTTGGGCCGGAACCGCCGTTGCCGTTTCAGGGTCAGGTTGATTCCAGCAGTTTTTTGATAAGTGAGGCAAGCTCTGTTTTACTCACCGGCTTGCTTATCCATCCCTGACAGCCGGCATTAAGCGCTGTTTCTTCTTCATGTTCACCGGCAAAGGCAGTCTGCGCTATCACAGGAAGCTGAGGGGCAAAGGACTTTATGATTCTGACTGCTTCATAACCGTCCATCTCAGGCATGATGATGTCCATAAGCACCAAACTTATGGATGGGTTGTTGCGGCAAATCCGAACGGCTTCGTTTCCATTGCGGCCCCAGAGCAATAGTGCTCCGGTATCGCGAAAAACTGCCTTTAAAAACAGAAAGTTAGCCTCGACATCGTCCACAATCAAAAAAGTCTTGTCAGACCAGTCATAAATAATACGCCCGTAACTGACTGTCAGAAAATTGTTTCGCTGCAAAGAAAGATTTGCCGGCAAGGTAAAATAAAAGGTTGTGCCTTTTCCGGGTTCAGAATCAAACCATATTGTTCCGCCCAGCAGCTCAACAAGATGATGGGTAATGGCAAGCCCAAGTCCTGTGCCGTCGAGGTTGCGTTTGTAAGTTGTGTCCACCTGACCGAAACGCTGGAATATAACATTGCTCTTTTCCTTTTCGATGCCTATGCCTGTGTCTTTAACGAAAAACTGCACCTGTTCGTTGTGCATCTCAGTATAGCCAAATTCGATGAAACCTTCATCTACAAACTTCAACGCATTGGTAAGGAGGTTCATCATGATTTGCCTGAATCTGAAAGGGTCGGTCAACAAAAAGAAATCCCCGTCATAAGCATTATGCACCCTGAGGTCAATATGGGTCTTGCTGCGCTTCACCTTTTCGTTTTCGTAATTCACCTTCAGTTCGTTCATGATGGCATTGACTTCGGCAGGCGATTGTGTAACCTTCAGCTGCCCGGCCTCTATCTTGGAAATATCAATGATATCATCAATGAGCTGCAGCAGAGTGCGACCGGCTGAACTGATCAGCGTCAGAAAGTATGCTTTTTCCTTGTTGCTTGTATCATCATCGAGGATCAACTCCGAAAAGCCGATGATGGAGTTAAGAGGCGTGCGGATTTCGTGCGACATATTAGCCAGAAAAGCAGATTTGAGTTTGTCAGCTTCTTCGGCTTTGCGACGGGCTTCTGTGAGTTCTTTCTCAGCCTGCAATCGACTACTGATATCGCGTACAATCACGAAGCAGCCATCCGCATCGGGGCGCCCCATTACCACATCGAGTTCGACCGAAATCGTGCTGCCATCTTTTCTCCTCAGAGATGCCATTAATCTGTACGGATTATTGCTTGTTGCTAGTTGTTCGGGATCAGGACACAGCAAAACAGCAGGCTCTGCATTTGCGGCTGTATTGTGAGTTAACAGATCTTCCAGCTTCATTCGTTTAAGCTCTGTCCGGCTGTAAGACAGAAGGGAACAGGCTTTCTCATTGACCTCGAGGAGCCTGTGGTTCTGATCGATATACAACACTCCATTATGGCTCTTCAAGAAAAGGCTTTCATAGTCAACGCCTTCCGGATCTGTAACCTGCCTGCCGGCCAATTGTTGCTGATGGCGAAGCAAAGCTGATAACAAAGCAATAGCTTCGCCGTCTCGGGCAGCCAGCGGAGTATCATCAGGTGTGAAGAGGCACAAGGCCGATCTCACAGAATCTGATGATCTTGAAAGTGGAAATAGATAAGCATACGGATATCCGTGAATTGGCCACTCCACGTCATCATTCTTATTACCGGCCCATTCAACAACATCAAGTCTAACAAACCCTTTTTGTGCGCGGCCAGGCATAGCAAGTCCGAATGCTTTGAGCTTCCCCAAATCATAACTATCTTCTTCGGAGGAAGCAAAACCTTTGTAAATCTCAACGTCACCGGATGATTCAACCTCGAAGACACAGATGCATGCCCCATGCCTGAGCATCTTTCCTGCTGCTGCGCAAATCAAAGCAATGTTTTGTCTGGCATCAACAGTAAACCCTTCTGCAAGACGGGCTATATGACCAAGAATGTTGGGATGAAAAATCGATACAGAGGTTTTGTCCATAACCAAAATGATATTTGGCAATTTGGCTGTAAAGGTAATAAAATTAGAAGCCAAAGCAATGTTTCGTGTCGTTGGTGGACAAACAGAAAAATTCAAACCCACCCAAATCAGTGTTTATTATCTTTGTGGTTTATTAACTCTTATGCTATTGATGATTCTCAGCTTTATCGAAATACATCTGATTGATGTGCTCGACATACTTTTGGTGGCCGGACTGCTCTATGGTTTGTATTACCTGTTACGTGGTACTGTGGCTATTAATATTTTTCTGGGAATTGTATCCATTTTCTTGATATGGAGACTGGTAAGCCTTTTTGGCATGGAGTTGCTTGGTGAGATACTTGGCGCCTTTGTCAGTGTTGGATTCATTGCGTTGATCATCATTTTCCAGCCTGAGATCAGGCAGTTTTTGCTGGCATTAGGCACTCCGAGGTTTATCAGAAAACACCGCAGACGCTTCTCAATCCTGGGTTTGCGATTCAACGAAACAGAAGAGTTCGATACCGGCCCTATCGTGCGTGCATGCATCTCCATGGCCGAAAAAAACACAGGGGCCCTCATCGTTATCACAAGGCAAAACAGTCTGTTCCAGTATGTCTCAACCGGAGTAGAACTGGATGCAGGCATCAGCCAACCGCTCATTGAAAACATTTTCTTCAAAAACAGTCCACTACACGATGGCGCTATGATCATTCATGACAACCGCATCAAAGCTGCGGGCTGCATCCTGCCGGTAACCAAAAAACTCGACCTGCCGGGCAGGCCGGGACTGCGGCACAGGGCTGCACTTGGCATCACCGAACAAAGCGACGCCATCGGCATCGTAATCTCCGAAGAACGAGGCAGTATCAGCGTGACCATTGATGGTGATCTCCAAACTATGCGCGATGGCAATGCCTTGGCTGCTTTCCTCAAAGCTGAATTACTTCCGGCTGAATAAATCGGTAATGTAGCTATCGCCTTTTCACTCTTTCTTAAATTAACAAGCAGCCAAAACATAAAATAGTGTTTGTTGTTTGATTCCTAAAAGAGAATTATTATCTTTGGAAAAATTTTCTTCAATGAAGATTACTGAGATCACTCAATGGCTTACTGACAAAAAACTGAAAGTTACCCCACAAAGGGTAGCCATTCTTGAAGCCATCATCTGCCTGAACAACCATCCCACAGCCGATGCAATAGTGGAATACATCCGCGACAAAAACCCCAATATCGCTGTGGCAACTGTGTATAAGGTTCTGGATGTACTGGTGGAAAACGGGCTTATACACAAGGTTAAAACCGAAATCGGACTGATGCGTTATGAAGCTGCCTCAGAAAATCACCACCACATTTACTGTTCGGACTCAGATCGAATTGATGACTATTTTGATGAGGAATTGAATCAATTGCTCGACAGCTATTTCAGGAATAAAAGGATTCCCGGCTTTGACATAGAAAACATCAAATTACAGATAATTGGCAAATACAACACTAACCATTAAAAATCAATACTATGGAACACAATTCAGAATCACAGGGCAAATGCCCTGTAACCGGTATGATCGGGAAACACCGGGCTGCTACTGGAGGAACCAAAAACCGCGACTGGTGGCCTAACCAGCTAAAGCTGAATACACTCAGGCAACATTCGTCAAAATCAGATCCGATGGGCGAAGCTTTTGACTATGCTAAGGAGTTCAAAAGCCTTGATCTGACTGCTTTGAAGAAAGACCTCCATAAGCTGATGACCGATTCGCAGGAGTGGTGGCCGGCTGATTTTGGTCATTATGGACCTTTGTTTATCCGCATGGCATGGCACAGTGCCGCCACCTACCGCACTGGTGACGGACGCGGAGGTGCAGGCGGCGGTCAGCAACGTTTTGCCCCGCTTAACAGCTGGCCCGACAACGTGAACCTCGACAAAGCCCGTCGCTTGCTTTGGCCCATCAAACAGAAGTACGGAAAGAAAATATCCTGGGCCGACCTGATGATCTTAGCCGGAAATGTGGCCCTCGAATCCATGGGCTTCAAAACCTTCGGTTTTGCCGGTGGCAGGGCCGATGTATGGGAACCTGAAGAAGATATGTATTGGGGCTCGGAAACCAAATGGCTCGACAACGATGCACGCACCCTCGAACTGAGCGAAACGGATAATCCGCTTGCTGCAGTGCAGATGGGACTCATTTATGTGAATCCTGAAGGCCCGGGTGGCAATCCCGATCCACTGGCTGCTGCCACCGACATCAGAAACACATTTGCCCGTATGGGAATGAACGATGAGGAAACTGTGGCTTTGATTGCCGGCGGACATACCTTTGGGAAAGCCCACGGAGCAGGCGATGCCGCCCACCTTGGAGCAGAACCCGAAGCAGCTGCCATCGAAGCACAAGGCCTCGGATGGAACAATAGTTTTGGCAGCGGAAAAGCCGCCGACACCATAACCAGCGGAATCGAGGTTACCTGGACACAGACACCTGCGAAATGGAGCTACTATTTCTTCGAAAACCTGTTCAAGTATGAATGGGAACTCACCAAAAGCCCTGCCGGAGCCTATCAGTGGGTGGCCAAAAATGCTGATAAGGTGATTCCTGATGCCCATGATAAGGCAAAAAAACACCTGCCCACTATGCTTACCACCGACCTTTCGCTGCGTTTTGATCCGGCTTATGAGAAAATCTCAAGACGCTTCTACGAATATCCGCTTGAGTTTGCCGATGCGTTTGCCCGGGCATGGTTCAAGCTCACACACCGCGATATGGGACCACGTTCACGCTACTTAGGCCCTGAAGTTCCGGCTGAAATACTCACCTGGCAAGATCCTATTCCGATTGTTGACCACCCTCTGGTGGACGACAAAGATGTTCAGTCGCTTAAAGCAATGCTGCTGCAATCAGTAAGCATTTCGCAACTTGTTTCCACAGCATGGGCATCAGCCTCCACATTCAGAGGTTCGGACAAGCGCGGCGGAGCCAACGGAGCAAGAATCAGACTCGCACCCCAGAAATTCTGGCAGGTAAACAATCCCGCTCAACTGGCAAAAGTCCTCGAAAAGCTGGAAAATATTCAGCAGGAGTTCAACAATAGCCAGAAAAACGGCAAAAAGATTTCCCTTGCCGACCTAATTGTACTTGGAGGCACAGCTGCCATTGAAGCAGCAGCTGGTAAAGCAGGCATCAAATTAAGCGTGCCTTTCACCCCGGGCCGCATGGACGCCTCACAGGAACAAACAGACGTAGAATCATTTGCATGGCTGGAGCCTGCTGCCGACGGATTCAGGAACTATGTCAAAGCAAAGTACAAAATGCCAACAGAAGAACTGCTTGTGGACAAAGCCCAGTTGCTAACCCTCACTGCACCAGAAATGACTGTGCTTTTAGGTGGAATGCGTGTGCTTAACACCAATTTCGACAACTCAGCCCATGGTGTATTGACTCATCAGCCCGAAACTCTAAGTCAGGATTTCTTTGTCAACCTGCTCGATATGAACACCGAATGGAAACCGGCTGACGAAAACCATGAGGTATTCAACGGTTACAATCGCAAAACAGGCGATAAGAAATGGACCGCCACACGTGCCGACCTTATTTTCGGTTCCAACTCCGAGTTAAGGGCTATAGCCGAAGTATATGCTTCAGTGGATGCAAAAGAAAAATTTGTGCATGACTTCGCTAAAACATGGGTAAAAGTGATGAACCTCGACAGGTTTGATCTGGAGCAGTAATGGCAGTTGAACAGCCCTTTGTTTTTAACCGGTTGATTGCTCCAAAAAGAAAAAAAACGGGCACTTAAGGTCAAAAAACATAAGTGAATACTCCGATTCTGTGTGAATCGAAAAACGTTTCAGGCAGACATGATCTCTGAAAATACATCAGAATTTATGTCTGTCTGTTTTTTGACTCCTTGAACTCCATCATTGTTGTTTTGGTCGTTGATTGCAATGGTTCAGCTGTCTGCAGCTCCCTGAATCATCATCTGAAAAAATTGCTCTTTTTAATGGAAGCAAAATCCTATCTTTGCCCGAGAGGATAAATCAGTTGAATGAACATAACCATTGAAAACATCCTTCTTATCGGTTCTTTGCTGCTGTTTATCAGCATTGTTGCCGGCAAGACTTCTTATAAATTTGGTGTTCCCACTTTGCTCCTGTTTTTAGCGATTGGAATGTTGGCCGGCTCAGAAGGCATAGGCCGCATCCAATTCAACAATCCGCAGGTGGCACAATTCATCGGTGTAGTTTCATTGAATTTCATTTTGTTCTCGGGCGGTCTCGACACCAACTGGACTTCAGTTAAACCCATCATATGGCAAGGTGTATCGCTATCGACAGCCGGTGTATTGATCACGGCTACTACTCTGGGACTGTTTGTTTATTTCATCACCGACTTCACTATCTACGAAAGTTTGCTGCTTGGGTCTATTGTTTCATCAACCGATGCTGCAGCTGTGTTTTCTATCCTGCGTTCGAAAAGCCTGGCGCTGAAAAAGAATATCAGGCCAACCCTTGAGCTGGAGAGCGGCAGCAACGACCCGATGGCCTATGTGCTGACCATTGCATTTCTGACGCTGGTAGTGAACCAGGATCAGAGTTTTGCTTCTATTCTGCCCCTGTTTTTCAGTCAGATGGTTATCGGTGGTATTGCCGGCTATCTGTTTGGTCGATTGAGCAAATTCATCATTAACAGCATAAAACTCGATTTCGAGGGTCTCTATCCTGTTCTGGTTATAGCCTTGATGTTTGTAACATTTTCAGCCACAAACTTTTTTAAAGGAAACGGATTTCTGGCAATCTACATTTGTGCTGTATATCTTGGAAACCAGGATCTTATTCATAAGAAGACCATTTTTAAAATGTATGATGGCCTTGCATGGCTGATGCAGATTGTGCTGTTCCTGACACTTGGTTTGCTTGTATTTCCCTCACAGGTAGTTCCCTTTATCGGTATCGGTCTGCTGATTTCCATATTTTTAATTTTGGTTGCCAGACCAATCGGGGTGTTTCTGAGCCTGAGCTTCTTCAAAATGACAAACAGGAGGCGTTTTTACATCTCCTGGGTTGGCCTTCGCGGGGCAGTTCCCATTGTGTTTGCCACCTATCCACTGCTTGCCGGTATTCAGAAAGCTGATATCATCTTCAATATAGTTTTCTTTATATCCGTCACATCCGTACTGATTCAGGGTACTACCCTATCTGTTGTTGCACGTTGGCTGCATGTG
>Ga0116204_1000138_pt1 | contig 36032 bp, 30 predicted proteins | sample LakKivwa52mmetaG_FD_94481 | JGI IMG/M metagenome (GOLD analysis project Ga0116204, IMG submission 94481) | Anoxic lake water microbial communities from Lake Kivu, Rwanda to study Microbial Dark Matter (Phase II) - Lake Kivu water 52m metaG | ecosystem: Environmental > Aquatic > Freshwater > Lake... | reverse complement strand
TTGCTTTTTATTGTACCTCTGTTAATTACTAACCGAAAAGATATTCTTAAGACCACATTTGCAATAATTGCGATTAATTCATTACCTATTCTTATTTTTTGGATAACTGGCCAACTAAAAGATTTTATATTTCAAGGTCTCTATTTTAATTTTGCAATTTATTCACCATACTATATAGAAATACTCCATCATGGCACTAATATTGCAAATCCTCATCCTATTATTTTTTTCCTTATCAATGAGTATCATATGTTCACTCAGTTTCATGACCCCCTCCAAATTGTGCAGTTTATACTTCACTTCACTGTTTTTATTGGTTTATGGCTCACAATAAAAACAAGAAATATTCATACAACTTCTCTGTTTCTTGTCCTTTTTATTGCGACCAGGCTTCGCGAGGTAAAAGCAGTCCCAGGAGTTGCGTTTAATTCAGGCATGTATCCTTTTATTTCTTTTGGAGCGCTTTTATTTGTTTTTTATATTGTTAAAGGAATTGTATCGTCAAATATAAAGCAAAAATATTTTTTACTTACATTTTTTGTATTGACTCTTTCCATTTCAACTTACTCTATGCTTCCAATTTTTAAACAAGCACTTTCTCCCGAGTATAACTATCATGTGTTTTGGAGCTATCGCCAGGACAAGGGAAACTTGATAAAAAAACTAAGCAAACCAAATGAAAGTGTACTAGTTTATCCCCACGACGTTGAATTGTATTTTTTTGCCGACAGAAAACCACCCGATCGGTTTACATACTGGTTCCCATGGATAAATGATGTTCCTGAGTTTAGGAAAGAACGCTTAAAGGCTTTAGAAACAAACCTTCCCTCCGTTTTATTCATAGGAAATCTTGCGTTTAAGGATGATCCTAACCATTATGCTCGCTACTTCCCCAACCTTACAAAAGGTTATATAGAAGTAAAGGAAAATGGCAAAAAAACAGGAGTCTGGTTACGTAAGGAACTACAAGATAGGGCTAAATGACAATTTTTTAATTGACTGTTATATACCCCTTATACATCAACTTTTTGAGGAGTTCGTCTTGTTCGGACTTGAGTAAATAAATATCCGTCCTCATGTTAAACGTCTCTGGACTTTTAAGCACCGTAAGACCAGGAATTGTTTCAAGCGAAACATACTTATCTTCCATCCAGTCTACAAAAAACTTCCCAAACTCCATTGCGGGTGTCATAAAAATAGATGCTTCATGTTTATACATGATAAGCTTTGGTGGATTTGTCTCAAACTGCTTAATAAACTCTGAGGAAAAATACTCATCCTCTCGAAACTGAGGTAGAAGTGTAGGAAACTTACCCGGAAGTTTTGCCTTTTTTACAAAAAATTCTTCGTGCGGCTCGTAGGGGCCAATCCAGTAGTATTCACCCTCCCCTACAATGTCATTAATAAAAAATCCAGTAGGAGCATGATCATATACGCTTGGCATTTTTTGTGTATACCGAAGATATGTTTTGTTGTACGTATTATGTAACAAAAAGAGCGACCCAAAAGCACCGTATAACACGAGCATACCAACTAAAAACTTACGCACTAACTCAAGCGGTTCAAAGGTAAGTTGTGTTTTTGAGTATCTCCACAGCACCATAAAAAATGAGATCATGCCAAGAGCAATAAACATACCCGACTGGTAGTCCATCTCTCCAATTTTCATCAAGTTACTTCTAGGTGCGGAAAACGAAAGAACTAAGAAGAATAATCCTGCAAAAAGCGGAAGATCCTTTATGAGGAATAAAAATAAAAGAAAGGTACCAAGAGCAAGTGTTAAATCGACTGGAAAGTATAAATTAAACTCTTTGATACGTACAAGAAGCGGAATATACGTGTCAAAAAAATTATAAATAATAGTGAGGCCAAATTTAAATGGATTGAAGAATCTACCCGGCGTGTAGTTGGGAACATGCATATACAACTTTGTGTTATACACAAAGTTTGAGATGTAGAACTCTCTCCACGAGTCGGTAACAAAAAGATAGATAGCGTACACAATATAAGGTGCAGCACATACCCCTATAAAATGAAGAATTTTTTTTGAGTATCCACTTTTAATAAAGAGAACAAAAAGCCAGAGATAAAAAATAAGTACTATGTAAATAAACGAAAGTGACGAAAATAGAAATACAAAGTTAAGTACGGTGAGCCATAGAATGGTTTTGAGTGGGGTTCTCTTCTCAAACGACTCCACCATAAGAATCCAAAATAGGGAGCTAAAAAAAAGAAATGCTAAGCTATCGGCGAGAAATAAATGTGTCCAATAATAAACGGTAATAAATGGATATAAAACAAAATAACCAAGAAAAAAGGGAAACGCTTCTTTATTTCGTGACTGTATATATCTTCCGGTGAAAAATAAAACTGCAAAGGCAAAAAGAGCCCATACAAATCGGAACATCACAAATGAGTCAAACGAGAACCATAAAAAAACAGCTGATAAATACCATGCTCCTGGGAGGTGGTGATCAAAAAACTCTCGATATGGCACTTTTCCAGCGTTAATAGCTTTACCGCCTAGAATATTTACAAACTCATCAGGATACGAAACATACTGAGAGTTCGTAAGAAATACGAGTAAAACTCCAAATAACAAAAAATGAAGAGGTTTGATGGCTTTGATAATCTTATTGATATAATGAAACATATAATGAGCAAAAAACTAGCTATCGTTACCGTAATCTTCAAGAATTATACCATTCTGGACGACTACTTTGCGTCTCTTGAAAAACAAACAGACACCGACTTTCATGTGTATGCAGTTGACCTTACTCCCGAACCAAAACAGTACACATATCCTTCATACGTAACATATATGCACGATCGAAACGGCGGGTATGCATTTGGAATTAATCAAGGTATTAAACGGGCAATAGAAGCGGGACACACTCAATTCTGTGCGATGAACTGTGACGTAACTATGAATGAGTCTTTTGTAACAAATGTTAAAAAAAGCATCACTACTCACCCCTCATCACTCATTGGAGGAAAAATATACTACTACAAGGGATTCGAATACCATAAAGAAAGATATTCCGATACGGAGAGGGGTCGTGTGTTTTGGTATGCAGGCGGAGTAACTGACTGGGCAAATGTCTATACAACCCACACAGCAGTTGATGAGGTAGATAAAGGACAACGAGACACGTTTGAAGAAACAACATTTATTACCGGATGTCTTATGTGCTATGACAAGACGGTAATCGACCAAATTGGACATTGGGACGAAAGCTACTTTTTGTACTACGAAGATGCAGACTACTGTGCCCGTGCCACACGAGCAGGGCTAAAACTATATTACGACCCTTCACTTGTTATCTGGCATAAAAGCGGACAATCCACCGAAGGTGCAGCATCAGTCTTTCAACAAAAATATCTTGAGAATAACAGATTTATATTTGGTATGAAGTATGCTCCACTACGTACGAAGTTTCATCTTCTCAAAAATCGCTTGTGGGCTTTTCTTTTGAAGAAATAATAGGCAAAAAGCACAACAAATTGAAGCATAACAGCCGCAATGATAATTTGATTTTTTAAATCAACTTTTTCTATGGTATCCCATCCTCCAAATCGAATATAAGGGTAATACGATAAAAGAAGCCCAGCAAAAAACACACCTAATACATCCATAAGCCGCGGAACAAATGGAATAAATATAAACAACGAGAGGAAGTACCATTGTTGAACGCCAAGCTTTGCAACAAGTGCTGCAAGGACTATGAGCTGCAAAACAAAAACAAATCGAATTTGAGTTTTAGTCCTGAGAAAACTAATCAGAATGGCTGGCGCACTAACATACTTTATTCCAATAGATAAAATAAATGCAACAAACGCAGATATTCGTTCATGTTTGATAACATACCAAACACCCACTATTGCAAGTACCACTCCTATAAAGTCGTTATGTCCGTTAACAAGTCCCTCAATAAGTATGTAGGGGTGTGTTGCGAAAAAAACAGCATACCGTTTATTGACCTTATTCAAAATGAAAACAGCAAGTGCATACGATAGTATCCAAACCAACTTAAATAATATAAGTGTTACCGAGAACTTGCCCATACCAAACATAGACGGAACAAGTGTTACAGGTAAAAACGATGGACCATATGGATATGTCCTATGGGTCCAGTGCATAAATCGTGTCCACTGATCAGCGGGAAAATCAAGTGCCTTAAACATGTAGGGATTTTTGCCATACTCTGTTAATATACGTGCGTCAAACATGTAGTTAAAAAAATCATGTGAAAGAAAAGGATGCGAAAGGACTAAAAGCCCACCTACTAAAAAGACATACTTCCATAGGGAAAACTGCTTGTATGTCTGCATTGCCCATATATGTAAACCAAACAATGCAAAAATAAGAAGAAGGTATATATACCAAGATGTTTCCCGCTGATAATATCCCATATGCACTGCAAAATCGCGAAATGTTACCCACCATGAGTGCTGAAAAAGCGTAATGTTTGGATCAATGAGAAAGTAGGAATATATTACGAGCAATGTGGTAATAAAAGTTGACAGTACAAGAAACATACACTCAATTGTACCTCACAGCCTCAGTATATGCTACAATGTGCACATGTTATCTAAAAAATGGGGATATATATTGACCCTTTTACTCCTATCTTTTATCTTCTTGTGGATACGTACGCCTTCTTTATTTTCGCATAGCGTTGCATATACATACGATCAAGGAAGAGACTTTCTTAAAACTGCCGAAATGATTGAATCAAAAAAACCAACATTTATTGGACCAACAACAGGCATAAATGGCCTTAATCATGGTCCTTGGTGGTACTACGTACTCGTAATTCCTTATTTGCTAACTGGTGGACATACCATTGGCTTCTACTGGTTCAACTTTATACTTCATCTTCTCTCCTTATTTATACTTATATATCTTTTTTCAAGGTGGAATACTATTTTGGCATTATTAATTGGCGCAATTGTTGTATTCGCACCCTATTTTATCGGTGCCTCTTTGTTTGTTGGCAATAACATTATGGTGCTTCCCACGCTTCTTCTTTTCCTCTACTGTGTATCTCTTCTATTTGAGAGAAAAAAAGGCAAACTAGCACTCTATTTTATGACTGGACTACTTCTTGGATTGGTTAGCGAATTTGAACTATCTTTTGGATTTTTTATCATTCCCGTTTTTGCAATTAGTTTTGCAATTTTTAAAGAACTAAAACTCCATATTCAAAAGGGTAAATCTGCTATCTTGATGTTTGCGGGTTTTTTTATTGCATTTGTACCGCGGATTCTGTTTGAACTAAAAAATGGATTTATACAAACAAAAGTTCTTTTTTCCTTTATTCTTGAACCCAAACTCCACAACCCAAAAGCATTTATCGATGTGTTTGTTGACCGATTAACCTTGTTCTATGGATACTGGTCAAGTATATTTCCTCATACAATTTGGATGGTCGTATTCTCAGTTCTTTTAATTGCAGGGTTTGTTTCCTTATTTGTAAAGAAAAAGAAATTAAACTCTTATCTCTCATTTATGGTCTATTTTGTGGTGGGTCTATTCACCATATCGCTCGTCTACAAAGATAATTTCTGGGGAAATTATTATGAAGGAATACAGTACGCAATGGTAATTATACTTGGATTATCATTGATACATTTATGGATGTCTCATTTTTTTCGCAAAGTCCTCATCGTTATTCTTTGTGTATTTGTTTCCATAAATACAGCACAACTCTTTTTAAGAGAGTTACAAAGTAATCTTGACGGCCTCGCAAAACACGAAGTAATTGTTAGTTCAATCATCAGTAAAACTGAAAATAGACCATTTTGCTTACGAATCTATACGCCACCCATTCACCCATATACATATTCATATCTACTTAAACAAAAAGGAATAAATCCATCATCCGAATGGGTAAATGGTACCTGTTGGTTTATTGTTGAGGCCGATAGTTTTGCCAAACGCAGACAAGACTGGCTTGATACCCATATGCCCAAAGACAAACATACGAAAAAAGTAATTCATGTGAAGGATGTGGAAATTCAGTATTACGAAGTTCAACAATAATATTTGTGCAAAAAAATATAGAAAGGCTTTTGGGTGTAATAGGCATACTACTTCTTGCCTATGTGTGTTTCTACCGACTTGGATCATTTCGACTCGAAAACTGGGATGAGGCTTGGTATGCCGACATGATGCGAAATGTTACCCAAACAGGCAATCTTGCTGTTATGTATTGGAATAAATACGCACTTCTAGATAAACCACCGCTTTATATCTGGCTTGGTGCTCTCAGTTCGTTTGTATTAGGTCATACCGAACTTGCATATCGACTCCCCTCTGCATTAACCGGATTCATGACTATCCTACTCATTACCGGTTATGCGCTCCGCAGATGGGGACTACTAGCTGCTATTATGGCATTTGGTACGTTGGCGTTTAACAATGTGTATATGTGGCGGGTGCGTACGGCAAATCTTGATTCGTTTGTAACTTTTCTCATTGTTTTGGTTTTTTTTACCGCTCTCTCCAAACACAAACTCAAGTATATTGCGCTCGGCTTTCTATTTGCCTTTATTTTTCTCGCCAAGGCATCACTTGTAGTTATGCCGCTTGTTTTTGTACTTGCATCGGAGATACTGTACGAACATAAACACATCATAAGAAGAATGCCTCAGTACCTAATAATGGTTTTTATTCCCGTTGTTATCTGTGGAGCGTGGTTGTATGCGGGGTCATTGCAAATCGGACCACAGTTTGCAACATATTACCTATTCCATTCTGACCAAAATGTTGCACGAATAACACTTGAAAACTTCAAAACAGACTACATTATGTTTGCCTACTACGCACTTCAACGTCGATTTATGTATGCGTTTGTATTGGGACTTATTCTTCTCCTTAGGAAAATCAAAAATAAAGAATCATTTTTAATAATCACCTTTTCAACCGCACTCCTGTTTCTTCTGAGTTTTACCGAACGCAAAAATAACTGGTACTTAGTGCCCGCCATGCCGTTTTGGTCTTTGGTAATTGGATATGGTATTTCTGAGACAATTCGATTTTTCAAAAAAGATGCCCGTATCCAATCTGCACTCATTGCATTTGTGCTACTTATAGGTGGATATATCTTTTTCAAGACATTAACGGTAAACATTCAAGCTCTCATTGACACGTCAGGTCCTGTCGACCAGGCAGCAGCGGCACTATATATCCAGTCAAAAGCAAAGCCAGACGACATTGTTATTCGAACTGACCAACTCTATCCAACAACAATATATTACTCGGGACTTAAGACCTATGCGTTCGATGCAAATGCAAATTTGTCAAATATTGGAATAGGTATTCGTGGTTTTAAAGACTTTATGGATCAAAAAGAGGAAATTTGGATCACTGGCTTATCATCAGATCTTGATAATTTTAAGACAAGTTACTTAACTTCATTTACCGTAAAGTCGGTTTTTCACAAAGGAAATGAGCGCGTCATTCGGATTAACTACTAAACTCTTTTTTAAAAAATATCGTGAGTACTTATATATCAGTTCAATTTTTATAATTGGTATTTTTTTTCGAACGTTATTTTTAAAAGAGAATTTATTTTTTGGATTTGAACAAGGTCGTGATGCCCAAGTTGCACAGTTAATTTATAATCTTGAAAAATTTCCTCTCATTGGCCCAAAAACAGATATTAGTGGTATTTTTCATGGGGGCGGTTACTATTACTTAATTGCTGCCTTATATTTCCTTGGAGAGGGATCACCTTATTTTGTAGTCACAGCTCTTGCAGTTCTTAATTCTGCAGGGGTATTTTTTATTTATTGGACCATGAAGCTGTTAACAAATAGATCGTTTTACCAACTGTTAGCAGCCGTCTTATATTCAATTAGCTTCAACTCTATCATATATTCCCGTTGGGTGTCTAATGTTTCACCTAGTATTCCTCTCGCTGCAGCTTTTATTTTTGCTTTATTGTTTCATCGAAAAAAACAAAATCTAACCTCAACAACGTTTTTGGCATTTATTACTGGTTTGTTCTTACACTTTGAAATGCTTCACCTTTTGTATGCACTATTTACTCTTGGTGTCCTGATAGTATGCAAGTTCCTTCGTTTTTCTATAAAGCAGTATATTGTTGGTACAGCATTAGTTGTAATATTAGTTTCACCTTCAATTATTTTTGAGCTCCGTCATCAGTTTATTATGACAAAAAGCGCGTTAGGGTATCTAAATGGGTCGAGTCCTGATAATTCAAACAGTTTGACAACCTACATAAACGGTATAGTTTATGAGATTAACCAGACCTTTTCGGTAATGAATATTTACCATAATTTTTACAAATGGATTTCACCTTTGTTACTCATAATAGGGATAATGATTGTGTTTTTTGATAAATATAACAAACATAAACGGGGAGTTTTGGCAATGCTGACATTCTTGACTTTTTGGTCATTCCCCTACATTCTCCTCAGTAAAGATCATTCTTTGGTACACTTTTACTCCGGTACAGTAGTAATGCTTATAGTTCTAGTTGTATTTATTACTTCGATGCTAAAATACCCGATTAAACAGGGATATATACTCGTTTTATTTACTTTAATTTTGACTAGTGTATTTCATGGATATCATTCACTTAGAAATATTTATGATGTGTTTTATCAAAACACTCATCGTGATATGCGCTATGTTGATCAGTTACAAGCGATGGATTATATATTTTCTTATTCGGATGATTCATTTCATTATGACGCATTTACGGTACCCTATTTTTCAAAAAATGCTTGGGATTATCTCTATGAATGGGTAGGTAAAACTAAATATCAAGATAAATATAACTTAAATGCTTTAATTAATAATTTAAATCAAAAAAAATATTTTTTTCTAATTATTGAGCCAGATAGTAAGGGAGACTATCTTAATTCGTGGTTGAATAAATACGACTTGAGCACATCTATCATTTCCGAAGAAAAATTTGGACACATTACAGTTCAAGTAAGAAAAAACATCAGCTATTACCAGTAGTATTAAAAATGATAAGCTTAAAACACATGACAATTTCGATTCTCATCCAAACCCATAACGAGGAGAAGAACATTGCCGAGTGTATTACTTCGGCAAGACTTTTAACTCCATCCATACTTGTAGTCGATATGGAAAGTTCAGATAAGACCCGAGAAATTGCAAAAGATGCAGGAGCTGAACTTCTCGCATTTCCCTACTCTCATTATGTAGAACCTGCTCGAAGTTTTGGAATAAGCCAGATTGAGTCGGATTGGATATTTATTCTTGATGCCGATGAACGTATGACAGATGAACTTGCAGAGGAGATACAAAAAACAATTACAACAACAAAACATACATACTTTAAAGTTCCAAGAAAAAATATATTTGGAGGTAAAACTTGGCTTAAACATGGTGGGTGGTGGCCAGACCACCAGATGCGACTTATCAGACGATCTGCATTTAGAGATTGGCCTGCGCGCATTCATGCAACGCCTTCAATTGATGGGTCGATGGGACACTTAAAGGAACCGTTTCTACACTATTTTCATGGCAATATTGAGCAGATGGTAGAAAAAACACTTGTGTTTGAAGACATAGAGTCAAATCTGTTGTTTGAAGCAAATAAAGCGGTGTCAGTTTCTATTTTTTTCAGAAAATTTTTGGGAGAGTTATGGAGAAGGCTAATTGTACATAAAGGATTTCTCGACGGTAAAATTGGTATAATGGAGAGCATATACCAAGCGTTTTCTAAGACTATTACATATCTACTCCTCTATGAGAAGAAAAACCGTCGGCCTGTTCAGTCCGTATCTTAATACATTCGGAGGTGGAGAAAAGCATATTCTTTCGATAATAAAAGTATTTGATACAGCGGGATATAATGTGGTGATTTTTTGGAATGAAGATATTCGTACTCAAATAAAAGAGAGACTCCAAATTGAGTTTAACCATCTCACGTTTGCTAAAGATCTTCGGAGTCAAACATTACTTGAGAAATCAAAACTTTTATCCCCCCTTGAGTGGCTTTTTTACGTAACAGACGGAAGCTATTTTTTTTCACCCGCAAAACGAACAGCGATTTTCTGTATGGTGCCAGACAAAAAGCTTTATCACATGACACCTATGAATCGTTTAAAAACTACTAACTCCCGTTTTATAGCGAACTCGCACTTTACTCAATCTCATCTTCATGCGTGGGGAATAGAGTCATCCGTTGTATATCCATTTGTGTCCGATGAACTGTTTGTTGATTCGACACCGGCAAAAAAACCACTTATACTTTCTGTTGGACGTTTTTTTGCACATTTACATGCAAAAAAACATGAAGAATTAATACAATCGTTTCTCACATTTCATGCGCGGTATCCCGATTTTCGGCTCATACTTGCAGGAGGAGTTACACCAGAAGATCAACATATTGTAGACTATCTAAAAAAAACCTACACCCATCCCCATATTTCATTTGAGATAAACGTCCCCTTTACACGATTACAAGATCTCTACAAAGAAGCACTAGTCTACTGGCATTTTACCGGTAGTGGAGTAGATGAAAACACACATCCAGAACAAGTAGAACATTTAGGTATGACACCGCTTGAAGCAATGGCCTCTCGAACAGTTCCTTTTTGCTACAATGCTGGTGGACCAAAAGAAATTATTGATCATCGAAAAAATGGATTTTTATTCTCAACTACGAATGAACTTCTCAAAGAGATGAACTTCTTTTTAAGCTCTCCTCACATTCAAAGCAGTGTGCAAGATCAAGCATATATGTTTGTTCATAAAATGTTTTCAAAACCTGTTTTTGAAAAACACGTTAGCTCTATTTTTTCAATAAACCCATGATTTCAGTAGTAATCCCACAATACAAAGGGAAAGAAAAACTATATACAAACCTCACGCACAATCTCCCATTTCTTACTGGATGCGAAATTATTGTTGTAAATGACTATCCAGAGGTACCTCTTGCCGAGGAAATGAAAACATTATTTCCGAGGGTGATAGTTGTTGAGAATGAAAAAAACCTAGGATTTGCAGGTGCAGTATCTGAAGGTATTAATAAAGCGAGTGGAACTTATGTCTTTCTTCTTAATAATGATGTTGTATTAAAAGATAACTCCTTCCTAACAGCACTTCAACACTTTGAAAAGGATATTTTATTATTTGCGGTAAGTTTTAAGCAAATAGAAAAAGATGGCGGACATGTTGGGCGGAATAAAATATATTGGAGTCATGGATTTTTCCGACACGCAAAAGCAGATCCTGGTACACATGGAATAAACGGATGGGCGGAAGGAGGAAGTATGATTTTTGATAAAAAGAAATATAACCACATACACGGGTTTGATACCCTATATTCGCCTTTTTACTGGGAGGATATCGACCTATCCTATAGAGCTTGGAAGGCCGGATACACAATTCAATTTGATACTTCAGTTCTGGTTGAGCATCACCACGAATCAACAATTGCCACATACTTTCAAAAATCGCGTATCAATACTATTGCGTATCGTAATCAAATAATTACTATTTGGAAGAATATTTCTGATCCGTTCTATTTTGCAGAGCATATGTTCTACCTTGTAAAAACTCTCCTCATTCAAACCATAAAAGGACATCATGAATTTGCAAAAGGACTAGGTATGGCTATTTCTGTATTGCCTGAGATTCTTCGCAAACGACAAGCTTTGTGGAGTATATGGAAAAAAACAGATCGTGAGATATTTGAAAATTTCACTAACACTCAATGAATAAAAAACTACATCTTCTTATACTTTTTACCATCGTTTGTATTTCTGTCTTTTTGACAGTGGTTCAGTTTCGCATTCCCTCCCCACCTGCATTTAATGCTGATGAGGCTGCCTTTGCATATAATGCTTATTCCATACTTAAGACCGGTCGGGATGAGTATGGCACCTTATTCCCTTTACGTCTTAAATCATTTGGCGACTATAAAATGCCACTCTTAAGTTATTTGTCAGTCCCATTTATCGCACTATTTGGTCTTAATGAGACAGGTGCGCGAAGTATAAACGTAGTACTTTCGGCGATTTTTCCCATAGTTATTTATTATTTAACAATTGAGTTGTTTGGTCGAAAAAAATATGCGCTCATTGCTGCATTCTTGAGCGCCACTTCACTTGGACTTCATATAGTTGCCCGACATACACATGAAGCATACCTAGCAGCACTTCTCACTAGTTCTACATTTTTATTTCTCATCCGCTACCTGAAACTACCCACTTTCAAATCAGGAATCTTCCTTAGCATTTCCCTTCTTTTAATGCTCTTCTCTTATCACCCAGGACGACTCTTTGCCGGGCTTTTTTTTGGGTCGGCAGTACTCCATATCATACAATCAAGAGTAAAGTTAAATAGCAATAGTACAAAAGTACTTTTTATTATTGGAGTGGTTGTTTTACTATTTGGCATAACCGATCTTATATACAAACCAGAACGACTTAAGAATCTCCTTTTCTTTTCAAATCCTGGCATTCAGCTTAAGGTTAATGAACTTAATACCGAAGGTGGAATTCACCCTCTATATCATCCGCTCATTGTTGGGCTTCGTGATATTACACTTGAACATATAAACTATTTTTCTCCCCAGTTTCTTATTCAAAATGGAGATAGTAACGATAGGTTTGGATACAAAGGTATGGGGCTTATTACCGTAACCGAATATGTTTTGTTTTTTATTGGTCTTTATTTTTTATTTAAAAATAAAGAAAAATGGAGATATGTGCTTTTGTTCGTCCTTTTCTTTTCCCCACTTTCCGCATCACTGTCATGGTCAACATCATCGCTTACTCGTAATGTTTTCTTACTTGTACCTGTGAGTATGCTGGCAGCATACGGAGCATTAAATATGCTAAGCGAAATAAAAATAAAGAGCTATCGCATTGCAGTATTACTATTACTTTTCGGGTCATTTTCTTTTTTTCTCGTATTCCAATGGGACTTTTATCTTCTTCATTATCCAAAACGGCTTACTACCATACATGCTTGGCAATCGGGATATAAAGAAGTAGCTGAATATGTAAAAAGTAACTATGATAAAGTAGACACATTTTATATCACACGAGATAAAGGTATGCCCTATATATTCATGTTGTTTTATCTCCAATATCCACCTGAACAATACCAAAAAGAGGCAAAGCTTTCAGCGCCCGATGAATATGGGTTTGGTCAAGTAGAGCGGTTTGATAAGTTTATATTTTCGTATATTGATCCAGATAAACCCCCATATAACTCGGTTATTATTGGATCACGAGATCAAGTAAACACTGTCAATTCTCAATATCCTGTTACCATGATCACTCCACAGGGAGAGCCAATGTTTGGCATTATCAAAAAATCATCAAAGGCAAACTAAGAAAGTATAGAATCTGCACAATTACGGGGGCAATTGTATTTTTGCGCACAACGTAAAGGAGCGATGTAATAATGCTGAGTACAAAGTTAAGAATAAGTGACTGAAGGAGAATATTTCCCGAAATTTTTTCTACTCCAAAGAGTGCCGGGATATGGAGAAATGAAAATAATATTGCTGCTGTAATAATTGGTTTTACTACGCCACTTCCTTGCTCATAAAGACGTTTAAAAACAAAACCTGTTGATAACAACTGCTCAGATAAACCAGCCATTACCATGGCGAGTATCCATATTAAAATTGATGTATCAAGATAAAAGGAGAATGGTACGCCATTGATAAACCGTGCAAATGCAGCTAATACTACAAAAATCAGACCCACCCCAATTCCAGTCAAAATATCACTCACAGATCGTGAACTTACAAGACTAAAACCCTGCATGATAGACTTTTTTTCAACACGAACAATATACCAATATGCAGGAAATAAAAAAACAAATGGCTTTGCAAAAAACTCATCAATCCAAATGGGGAGCTCTGTTCCAAACGTCGCTCGATATACGCTCCAGATGATAAGGGAGATGGCCCATGCATTGAGTACTTTTTGAGAGACATCCACAGTCTTTGTCATACCTTACTCTATCATATTTATGCTTGTTTCTTCAGGAAGTTTTCAATAAATAAGTCTATATCTCCATCTAATACTTTTTCAGCATTATGCTCTTCGTAGTTAGTTCTCAAGTCTTTGACAAGCTTATATGGGTGAAGTACATATGAACGAATTTGATGACCCCACGAAGCAAGGGTATTTGATTTAAATCCTGCTATAGTTTTTTCCCTCTTCTCTTCTTCAAGTTTCCAAAGTTTTGAACGCAAAATCTGCATTGCATTTTCTCTATTTTGAAGTTGCGAACGCTCAGTTTGACACGATACTACGATGCCAGTTGGTTTATGAATAATACGAACAGCAGTGGAGACTTTATTTACGTTTTGACCACCGTGACCTCCCGCACGATAGAATTGCCATTCGATATCTTCCTCTTTTATTTCAACCTCTCTATCCTCAACAACGGGTAATACTTCCACTGATGCAAATGAGGTTTGTCGCAATTTATCCGCATTAAATGGTGATTGTCGAACCAACCGATGCACACCACCTTCCGCTTTCATAAACCCATATGCAAACTCTCCGTGAACGGCGACAGTGACACTCTTAATTCCTGCCTCCTCACCATCAACCTGATCTGCAACTTCATACTTCCAACCTTTTTTTTCAAAAAATCGAGTATACATTCGAAAGAGCATGCTCGCCCAATCCATAGCCTCAGTGCCGCCTTGACCTGCTTGAATGGTAAACACTGCATCCCCTTTATCGTAGTCTCCTGACAAGAAAAGCACTATTTCATAGCGAGTTATAAGATCTCTTGCGGACTTTAAATCGCCTTCTTCAAGCAGAAGCTGCATCATTTCAAGATCATCGATTTCTTTTTTTAATGAGGCAACTTTCTTAAGTAGTTCGGAAGCCTTTTTTGGATCACTCCAAAAGTTTGAGTCATATGTTTGCTTTTCAAGAGTTCCAACCTCTTCCTTCATAGCAGAAATATTTTTACGTGAAAGAATATTGTCCAGCTTTCGTGTAAGCTCTTCCTTATCGATATCCATAGAAGGTCTTATTATATCACTTGAAGTCTTTACCCACCGTCACTACCACATCTGCAGTTTCTTTTTCATCAAGAACTGTCTCTTTTATTCCGGTGACATAGTCAGCCAAACTTTCTTTGATAGTTGGGTAAAGATATTCGTTTCCTTTTTTAACTGCAACCTCAGTAGTATCAAAGTTAAACTCATCTGCATTTCCAGTAACAATATCAGCAAATCCAGCGTCTCGCATTGCAGTTCGAACCTCAGATGCTTTACCTGGAGTTCCAGACCCGTTTAAGATTTTAATTTTGAGTTCTTCTTTTTTTATTTCTGGAGTTGGAGTAGCGGTTGGAACTGGTACCGCTGTTGGAGTAATAGTTGGCTTAGCCATTTGAAGTTGTGGGAACTTCATATTAAATCCCATTGGTGAACGAGTGAGCAGAGTAAACAAAGCAAATGAACCTACAAACGAAAGTATAAAAAATATAATCTCCTTTGGAAGACGAAATCCAGGTAATGCTAAGTTTCTTTTTGGCGCCAAAGGTACATTCATTGCAGCTAACGAAGGATTAAATTTATTCTTGAGAAGTGTAAAACTTTTATTTTCAGTAGCAAAAATCAACGCACCAAAACATACATCAAAATCAAGGAGTGGAAATGGCTGATTGTCAGCAGTTACAAGCATTTTGAGATAATCTGCATAAAAATGAGGAAGAATTCTCTTGAGAGGATTTGTCCATATTCCAACCTCTTTAGTAAATGTGTCTTGGCGCACGCTTTCAGAAAGAGATCCCGACAAAATGAGTCTATTAATTTTCATGTGTTTCTCTTCGTACTGGGTAGAGATTTTTTTAAGAGGTGCTTCAACACCCTTTCCTTCATTGAGTTTCGTTGTAAATGCGTCTTTTTCCAGTAATCCAAAAGAATCATAGAGATATGAACTTATTTCTGTTGGATTGTACAATCCGTATAAGATATGTTCTATCTTCCCTCTTCGCAACGTTTTTTCAAATAATTTGTAGTATGCAAGTGTGTCTGGTACGTATGCGACAATACGAACGTCAAGCAGTTGTAATGCGTCTTGATACCCTTGCATCGTTGCTTCCTCAATGCCGAAAAGACTGACAATACGTTTTGATTCGTTCTCACCACTAACAAAATCGTAATATACATTATCAAGATGGGCTGGAAAAACAGATCGCGCTTTCTCTTTCATAAATGAAATTACCGCAGCAGATGACATGTCGGTTGGAACCTCGGATCTAAAGTAGTAAAACGCTTCTTGTGGAAGGAGGAGTGTGACTTGTTTTTCCTTTGCTGCAGATCCAGTAAAATGTGATAACACTTCTTTTACAGCAGAGGCAACAATGTCGTTATGAGCAACTTTTCCTGCTTTAAGCAGTTGCACACTAAAGCTCTTTTGGGACTGTTGAACACTAAACTGCCCAAGCAGAGATTTATTAACATGCAGAGCCTTAATCGAATGTCTTCCAATATACAAATAGATCATACCTTGATATCTATTATAGAGTGCAACGATAAAAAAAAGCAAGTGCGCCTGCTTGAATGAGTTGTATTTGCTACAATTGGGCAACATGGAAAGTGCAGTAGAAAAACTCAAAGAACGTATAGATTTGGTCGAACTAATAGGTGCGTATGTCGCACTCAAAAAAGCTGGTCGTAACTTTAAGGGATTATGTCCGTTCCACCAGGAAAAGACACCTTCCTTTATCGTTTCCGCAGATAGACAGCTTTGGCGATGTTTTGGTTCATGTGGGATTGGCGGCGACGCTATCGCATTTATTATGAAGTTTGAAAATCTCACATTTCCGGAAGCAGTTTCTGAGCTTGCAGAAAAATATGGGGTACAAATCGAAGAATTCAAAACGCTAAACGCCCCATCTGACCTACGAGGTCGCTTATTGGCAATTCATAAAACAGCGGCAGATTACTATCACTACATACTGTTAAAAACACCCACCGGTAAAAAGGCGCTTGAGTATCTTACTTCTCGAGGTATATCAGAAAAAATAATGAAGACTTTTCAACTAGGATACGCACCATCATCGTGGGACTCATTTTATCAATACGCACAGAAAAAAAACATTACTCCATTTGACTTGGTGGAGGGAGGATTGTGTATTCGAAAGCAAAATGGAAGTGCATATGATAGATTTCGAGGAAGGATTATGTTTCCCCTTATGGACCATAGAGGAAATGTTGTTGGATTTTCTGGACGAATTCTTAGCAATGAGTCAGAGGCAAAGTATGTAAACACTCCTGAGACACCTATTTATCATAAGCGGACCATGCTCTACGGTCTTCACATTGTGAAGGATATGATTAAGAAAAAGAATTCCGTAATTATAGTTGAGGGGGAGTTCGACATGATTACACCATTTCAACATGGAGTTGATACGGTAGTTGCAATAAAAGGTTCAGCTCTGACTATTGAACAGTTGCAACTCATTAAAAGATATACAAACAGAGTACATATAGCACTTGATGCAGACTCTGCAGGCGAAGAAGCAATTCGGAGGGCGATTGAAGTAGCAGAACCACTTGGCTTTGAACTTGGAGTCATTATGATTCCAGAGGGTAAGGATCCAGATGAAGCAGTGCGAACAAATGAGCATCATTTTAAAGAAGCGGTTAAAAAACCCATACCCGTATATGATTTTCTCATTGACCTATTTATTAAAAAACATCCCCCATCAGATCCATTTAGTAAAAAAATAATTGGCGATGAGTTAGCGCCATTTTTGTTTGGTATAACAAATCCAATCGTTCAGTCTTATTATATTAAACAGCTTGCGCGAATTCTTGATGTGAGTGAAGAGAGTATTCAAAAGGTCGTTTACTCATTTCGAAAAAAACGATTTGTACGCAAACAAGTTAGCGCGCCACCCCAAAACCCAACTCTAGCTCGAACAGAGAAGATACAGTATTATTTTCTCGGATCACTTCTCCAGTCAGATAATCCGACGACTATTATCAACTCGCTCTCTGTATCGCTCAATAAAAATGATTTTCACATCCCTGCACACGGAATAATGTATGAGTCGCTTGTTGAATACATTCACAAAAACAACTCCTTCACTATGAACGATTTTGCACAGTCCCTATCTCCAGAGTTACGCTCGGTTGCCGACGATCTATACATGCAAAGTAGTATCCATACTGAAAAAAGTAATGCGCCGCTCCTTCAACTTGCCCTCGAAATTAAGGCTGATTCACTCAAAAAACAAATTCAAAAACATCTTCAGGATACTAGCACAAGTCATGATGAAACCGTTTCAAGGCTACAGTTAGAACTAAAAGAAGTGGAAAAAAAGCATTCTACAATATAAAATGGGAGCTATGACAAAGCAGAAATCCCCAAAGACGTTTAAAGAACTTCTTCAACAAGGAGAAGATGATGGGTTTATTCTGCAAGATGATATCTTCATGATTTGTAGTGAGCCAGAAAAACATATTGTAGAGATCGATGACTTTTTCAACGATGCTCTCAAAAAAGGAATAGATATATTCGAAACAATCTCAACTCGTGAAGAAGAGGAGGTTCATAAAACTGCTGAAGAAGTTGAACGCGAGCTTGAACAGCTCATTTCTACCAAGCATGGTGAATCGCTTGATCCAATCAAAAAGTATCTGAAAGAAATTGGTAAGACTCCCCTTCTAAAGTTCGAAGAGGAAATTCAACTGGCGAAATCATTTGAAAAAGGGAGTGAGCGGGCAAAGGAAAAACTTATTCGTGCAAACCTTCGTCTCGTGGTGTCTATTGCAAAAAAATATTTAGGTAGACGATTATCGTTTCTTGATCTTATTCAAGAAGGCAACAAAGGTCTTATCCGAGGTGTAGAAAAATACAATTGGAGACGAGGATTTAAATTTTCTACTTATGCAACGTGGTGGATTCGACAAGCCATTACACGCGCAATAGCAGATCAATCCCGCACTATTCGCATTCCGGTTCATATGGTTGATCAAATAAACCGTTTTTATAAGACCCAACGAAAACTTACTCAAAAGCTAGGTAAAGAACCAACTGTAAAAGAGATTGCGAAGGAAATGCAGGTGAGTACTGATGAAATTGAAAACTTAATGAAGATATCTCAACAGCCTAAGTCACTATCTACCCCAGTTGGAGACGATAAAGAAGCAACGCTTGAACAGTTTGTGAGTGATCAGTCGCAGCCAACCCTCTATGATAAAGTTTCCAAAGAGCTCTTGAAGGAAGCTATGAATAGAGTATTGGAGACACTCTCACCCCGTGAAAAAAGAGTGCTTATTATGCGATTTGGACTTGATGATGGAAAACCAAAAACTCTCGAGGAGGTTGGAAAAGAGTTTAAAGTTACTCGAGAACGCATTCGTCAAATTGAGGCAAAAGCAATTCGTAAATTGAAACATCCAACACGTGCACGTAAGCTTAAGGACTTCCTTGACTAAGCTCATACCGCTATTGAAATTTTAAAAGCTTTATGACGGTCTAAATTGAAAAATTGTGGTTTATAAACTATAGCTTTTTTTCTAATCTCCCTATACCCTGCTAACTGTCATGGCAAAAGGCAACTTCTTATATATCAAAATTGGAAAACAAATTAAGAAAGTCCGTAAACGACGAAAACTGTCGCAAGATGATCTTGCTTTTATCTCAGATATGGACCGTTCATACCTCGCTAAAGTTGAGGAAGGAAAGGCCAATCCATCGGTACGAACCTTACATAAAATCGCACGCAAACTTCGAACTCATATTTCATACCTCCTGAAAGATGTCTAGATTTTTTATTCTTACAATGGTATCCTGATTACATATGAAATCAGAAGGATATATGCACTCACTTGATGGATCAAGTGAACCAACAAAAACAATACCAATGCCCTTTGTAATTGGCATATTTATTGTCTTTACTATTATTGGTGGAGTCACTGCCTTTTTTTTAACTTCAAGCAAAAATATAACTCAGACACAATCAACAACTCCTGTTTCTGTGCAAACTGAAACCACAGCAGGAATAGTCGATAAAGCAACATTTAAAGACTCATCTACCGGTGTATTAAGAGAGGGCGGTATAGAAGGTGAGGGTAATTTCCATCTAGAACGTCCAGGTGGCGTATCACAAAACGTATACCTCACCTCATCTACTGTTGACCTGGGAAAGTATATTGGCAAAAAAGTAACAGTCTGGGGACAGACATTTCAAGGTCAAAAAGCAGGCTGGTTGATGGACGTTGGCTTGGTAGAAATAAATTAAAACAACATGATCCAATTTGACTCAGTTTCAAAAATATATCCGTTTGGTAATGCCGCTCTAGACTCGGTTTCTTTCGCGGTTGAACGTGGTGAATTTGTGTTCTTGGTTGGTACCTCAGGAGCCGGAAAAACAACTATTCTTAAACTTATTCTCGGAGAACTATATCCAACTTCTGGCTCTGTTCTTGTGGAAGATGTGGATATTTCCGGTAAACGGTTTAAGAAACTTGAAACCCTACGCAGACATATTGGAGTGATATTTCAAGACTTTAAAGTTCTTCCAGATAAAAATGTGTTTGAAAACATCGCTCTTGGTCTTCGTATTTTAGATATGCCATTTTCAAAGATAAAAACTGAAGTTCGTGAAGCTCTAGCCTTAGTTGGTCTACATGATAAAGAGCAGTTTTTTCCTGTACAGCTTTCAGCAGGCGAACTTCAACGCGTCGCAATAGCAAGGGCCATGACTGGAGATAGACATATTATTCTCGCCGATGAGCCTACAGGTAATTTAGATCCCAAAACTACCTGGGATATTATGAAAATTTTTAAGAAAGTTGAAAAACATAAAACGATTATTTTTGCCACACATAATACCGATGTCGTTAACACTCTCAAAAAAAGAGTAATAACTATGAAGGGTGGCAAACTTATCAAAGATAATGCAAAAGGAGGGTATGATTTATGAACGAACTTATAACATCACTTAGAAGAACCCCCTACCAGTCACTCGCAATGTTTTTTTCATTGTTTCTTACGTTATTTTTATCACTCCTTCTCATGTTTTCGCTCACCTTTTTATATGGACTCCTCAGTTACGTTGAGGCAAGACCGCAAGTTACCATTTATTTTCAAAACGAAACATCAGAGAGCTCTATTTTGGAAGTAAAAAAAGAACTCGAACAATCGGGCAAAGTTACATCAGTAAAGTATGTTTCAAAAAATGAAGCGTATGCGTTGTATCGTGATTTAAATAAAGATAACCCACTTCTTCTTGAAATGGTGAGCGCAGAAATACTACCCGCTTCACTTGAAATTTTTGCATCTCGCCCTTCGTATCTCCCTGAACTTGCTGCATATTTGGAAAAAGTTCCTGGCAAGGATGAGGTAAACTATCAGAAAAATGTAGTTGAGAAATTACTTGCTCTCACAGCAGTTGTACGCACTGGTTCACTCGCATTTTTTGGGTTTCTTATGTTTACAACCACCATAATCCTTATCACTATCACACACTTCAAAGTTGCACTTCGAAAAGATGAGATTGAACTTCAACGCCTCATGGGAGCAAAGGCATCTTACGTGCGACGTCCATTTATGAGAGAAGCATTATTCTTGGGATTTTTATCCTCAACAATAGTTTTTGCAAAATTTTCACTACTTATCTATGTTGCTTATCCGTATATCCAGTCTTACTTACGCGGAGTCCAAAGTTTATCAATTGATTTAGCTCAATATAAGCTTGTTGTATGGCCATTTTCAATTGAATATGTAGGCATGCTTTATCTTATACTTACCTTATTTGGTATATGTATAGCCGCTTTTGCAACTCTCTTTGCAACGAAAAAATATATTGCAATTCAACGAAGCTAAAACTTAGGTGCGCTATAATGAATATATGAGATTGTTTGTGTACCGTTTATCCTTCCTCATACTTGGAATATTTGCAGTAGTTACTGCTGTTCATGCTCAAAATGCAGATCTTGAAAACAAGATTAAAGAATATCAGCAAAAACTGACCGAGATTCGTAATCAAAAAAATACACTGGGAACTCAAATTCAAGAAATGGATACAAAAATATATCTTACTGGGCTTACCATACAGCAAACAGAGCAAAAAATTATAGATACTGAAGCAGAAATTGAAAAACTTACTTCTCGAATTGGCAACCTCGACACATCGCTTGATACTCTCTCTAAACTACTTTTGCATCGAATTGTAAAAGGCTATAAAACAAAATCGGTTTCACTGTTTCAGGTGCTCCTTAATACCGACTCAGTATCAGAGCTTACCAATACGATAAAGTATCAGCAAACAACTCAAACAAGTAATCAAAAACTTCTTGTGCAAGTTCAGGAGGCAAAATTAAGCTATGAAGAACAAAAAACACTCCGTGAAACAAAAAAAACAGAACTTGATCAACTTGTAGTATCACTCAATAATCAGAAACAACAATTAAAAGATCAGCAAGCGCAAAAACAAAAACTTCTCATCGATACAAATAATGATGAAGTTACTTATCAGACCCTTCTCGCACAAGCAGAAGCCCAGCTTAAAGGATTTAAAACTTTCGTTCAATCAACTGGGTATGGCGATGTGATTTCTGCAAATCAGTTTGGTAGCGGTTCAGATGGCGCTTACTTCTCACAACGTGACGAACGATGGGCTTACCAAAGGATAGGTTACTCATACGAAAATGTGCTTGATGTGGGATGTTTGATAACTTCAATTGCAATGTTTGGTAAAAAATATGGTCAAGATGTTACACCATCCACCCTTGCTGCAGATCCATCACGTTTTTGGGGTAACACCGCATTTATGAATAACCCTTGGGCGGGTATCGCAGGAAGGAGGTATCAGAGCTTAACTATTGGACAGATTGACGCTGAATTACAATCTGGCAATCCCGTTATCGTAGGAGTGTTAGTTAATAACTGTGCGTATGGTGGAAACCATTTTGTTTTGCTTACAAAGAAAGAAGGTAATACTTATATAATGCACGACCCCATCTATGGCCCTGATAAAAAATTCACCGATCATTATTCAACAATATGTTCTGCTGCAACCTTCAAATAAGTAAACCAATAATTGCGTAAATAGGTTGTTGGAACAACCTATAAATAATATTTGTGGTATATAAACCATTGTTCTCTCGTTCTCCTCTTTTATAGAGTGAAGTGTGGGTATTATTGCATTTTTTATTCTTTTTTATGCACTTACAAGCAGAGTGTATGCATCAGTTACCTTGAATGAGTTTGCTGTGCTTCCCGCTCAAACAGTTGAAATTGTAAACACTTCCTCTGATAGTGCAGATATTTCTGGGTGGTACATCGATGATTCTGGAGGATCAACTTTTTTTACTATTGCACAAAATACTGTAATTGCCCCAAATAGTTGCATGGTAATTTCTGGTTCATTCAACTTAAACTCGGCATCATCTGATAGTGTTCGTTTATTTGACAACACATATCCTCCCACAACTTCCTCAGCTCAATTAATTGACCAGTATTACTACTTAAAAGCACCTGCAGTATCACTCTCGATTGGAAAAGTGCCTGATGGAACAGGAATCTGGACAGAGCGATCTCAATCATTTGGCCAATGGAATGAAAGTAATACTTCTTGTCTAGCGCCAACTCCTACACCTATCCCAACGTCAACCCCTTCTCCTACACCTCAAATAACACCCACTCCAACGCCATATCCAGATATTAACGGAGTTACAATAATTGAAATTTATCCATACCCAAACACCAACGAAAAAGAGTGGGTGAAAATAGAAAATACGAATACATATTGCGTGGAACTTGTAGATTGGTTTATTGATGATAAAGAAGACGAAGGTTCATCGCCTATTCAATTTTCAGCTTCTATTAGTCCACACTCCCATTTTATTATTGAACTTGCGCGTTCAATACTTAATAACAACGGTGATGTTGTGCGACTTCTCAACAAAGATGGTATTGAAAAAGATATGTTTGAATATACAAAAGCTTCTAAAGGGCAAATAATTTCCGTAAGCGAAGAAGAAACATCAGGTCCTCCTCACATAATTGAATCGCAATATCCCAGTCAAACAGTGCCTCTCCCATATCAAGAATTGGATCCTATTCAAACCCCAAATCCAAAACGCATAATAACATATCAACCCCCATTCTTTATCCCTTCAAATAAAGAAGAACCGCAGGTTCTTGGTATTAATACATATGAAGAGCTAAGTGCACACACAGAACCACAAAAAAGAAGGCTCTCAATTTTACTCTTAATACCGGGTGTAAACTCTGTTTTGACTATCGTCTCCCTGTTCATTAAAATGAATCATGCGTAATGTAACTCGATTTGTCTACTACTGGATACCTCCGCTCGTATGGATGGGGATGATCTACTATATGTCTTCTCAACCTCGCATCACCATGACAGAAAGCACAATATGGGATTTTTTCATATTTAAAACGCTCCATATGATTGAGTACGGCCTCCTATTTTTCCTTTTGTATCGAGCATTTCATTCTCTTCCCAAATGGAATGAAACATGGAGTTTTGTAATGAGTATAGGTATAAGTGTCGCATATGCAATTAGTGACGAACTACATCAACTTACAATTGCGACTCGTCAAGGTAAATTGCGAGACGTAATAATAGATGTTATCGGTATGCTTATTGTCTATGCTATGATAAAAAGTATACGATTTGTTCGTAAACTATTATGAAATCATTTATTGCCGCTCTTCATCGATTTTTTATTCCATCCGAACATAATGCATATCGTGCCCACTCAGTTCAGGTAAATATGCTGTCTGTATACCTATTTGTTGCAGTAATGTTGGTGTTCGTTAATAAGCAAACCAATTTTTTTACCAATGTACTTGGTGTTGCAACCGATATTACTGCAACTAAACTACTTGAGTTTACCAACGCAGAACGACAAAAAAATGGGCTTCCAGCGTTAACTGAAAATACACAGTTAAGTGATGCGGCATATAAAAAGGCTGCAAATATGTTCCAAAACGACTATTGGGCACATTTCGGACCAAACGGCGAAAGCCCATGGGATTTTATTAAACAATCAGGGTATCGCTATGAATATGCAGGTGAAAATCTTGCAAAAAACTTTTTATTTTCTCAAAATGTGGTTGACGCTTGGATGAATTCCCCTACTCACAAAGAAAATATCCTTCGTAAGGATTATCGTGAGGTTGGATTTGCGGTAGTAAATGGCATGTTGAATGGCGAAGAGACAACGCTGGTCGTGCAGATGTTCGGCTCTCCTGTTGCTCAAGCCATTGCGCAAGTAGAGAGTCCACTATCACCGGTACAAGAACCAGTCGCAGTTGCTGAAGTGGTAAAAGAAGAGAAACCAATATTGGGTCAACAAAATACCCAAGGCGTTGTTGGCACATCAAAGCCTTCGACTCGGATGTTTGCATATAATATAAACCTTGTATTTATAATGTTTATTGTCTTTGCAATTATTTTAGATCTCATCTTTGCAGCGAAACTGAATATACTTCACATTCGAAGTAAACATGTCGCTCATCTGTTATTTGTAGGATTTATCGGACTTGGTATTTTATTTGTCCTTAAACAGGGAACAATTTTATAATATGACACACTTTCTACATATAATACAAAAAGAGGTAAAAAAACACTTATTTGACTACCTCCTCCTTCTTACCGGAGGAGTTATATTCCTACTATTTCTTAGACTCTTTAATGGGTATCGAACATATAGTTTCATTATTATCAGTCTTTTTGTTGGATACTATATTTACTGGGGACAGTATCATCACACACGCACAAAGCAAGTGCGTTTGACACATATAGTAGAATATATCCTGATTGGTTTTACGGTATTGTTTTTATTGTTATTACTCATTCAACCGTAACGCCTCATAATGCTATGAAAGGAATTATACTTGCAGGCGGTCTTGGATCACGACTCTATCCACTCACTTACGCAACTAATAAACATTTACTTCCTGTATACGACAAGCCAATGATTTATTACCCTATTCAGACTCTCGTAAAGGCAGGTATTAAAGAAGTATTAGTAATAGTCTCAGGACCTCATTCAGGTCATTTTATTCCTGTGCTTAAAAATGGAAAGGATTTTGGTGTTGAACATATTGATTTTGCATATCAAGAAAAACCAGATGGTGGCATTGCCGATGCACTATCCCTTGCCCGTTATTTTGCCGACAATGAGCCGGTTACAGTCATACTTGGTGATAATACAACCGACGCAGATATATCAAAACCAGTGAAAGAGTTTAAAGAAGGCGCAACTATTTTTCTTAAAAAAGTTCCAGATCCTAACCGGTATGGAGTACCCCGTTTTGATGAAAAAGATCCAACAAAAATTCTTGAAATCATCGAAAAACCCAAAAATCCACCGTCAGAATACGCAGTCACTGGAGTCTATATCTACGATAATACCGTTTTTGATGTAATTAAAAACTGTAAGCCATCATGGAGAGGAGAACTTGAGATTACAGATGTGAACAATGCATATCTGCAAAAAAATAAATTAACATGGTCAGAACTGAAGGGATACTGGCTTGACGCGGGTACATTCGACACACTATACTTAGCTAACAAATACTGGACAGAAAAAAGAAATCCTGATGTTAAAAATATTAAGGTAGATTGATACTATGGACACAATGCAAATTCTGCTCGTTGTAACACTAGGTTCCGTTACTATTTTTTCGATAATTGTCGGAATTCAACTCATTCTCGTTTTAAAAGAGTTAAAAAAGACTCTTGCAACAGTAAATAAGATAACCTCAGGATTTGAAACAATTGGGGTAGGTATTGAAAAAGGATTTGAGGAAATAACAGGATTTGTGAATGGTTTTAAAGCACTTTTCAAACTTTTTGAAATTATAGCACCCAAAAAAAATGATAAAAAATGAGGGAAACGTGAAAAATTTCTGGAATGGTTTTTTGGCGGGTACGGTAGTTGCATCTGTTTGTCTGTATGTATTTGGAACTAAAAGCGGACGCAAGGGCTTAACAACTCTTATCCGGTTTTCGGAGGATCTTGAGGCTAATATTGCTGCAGTTTTTCACCATACCACCAAACCTTCTGATAAAAAAATAGGTAAAAAACACGGATCTCTATTAGATACTATTACTACTGTATTAGACCGTATACAGGTCGTGGCAAAAAACACTTGACTTTTCGCATTAAATCGGGTATAGTTGATACGTTTTTCTAATCCCCCATTTTTTGGAGGGATTGTTTTTGTTATCTTAACATTTGTTGTTGCTTTGCCAGATGCGAAACATCAAGACTCACTCTAACTCCCCATCACAAATTTTCCTCGGAAAGGAAGAAAACAAGCTAAAGGAGGTAAACTTAATTGAAATTCAGAAGGAATCATGGGAAAAGCTTCTTACAGCAGAACTCAAAGACATCCTGCAGGAATTTTTCCCCATAGAAGACTACACAGGTAAAAAATTTGCTCTTTATTTTGAAGATCTTTACTTCGACAAGCCACGCTACACAATAGATTTGTGCTTTAAAAAGAAACTGACATATGACTTTCCAGTCTACGTTAAAGTACGACTCCTCAATAAAAAAACAGGTGCAGAAAAAAAACAAGATGTATACTTTTTCAATATACCTAAAATGACCTCACGTGGTACCTTTATCATTAACGGTATTGAGCGTGCGATTATTAATCAGATTGTTCGTTCTCCAGGGGCCTACTTCACTGCAGAGATTGACAAAACATCAGGTTTAACTCTTTACAATGCAGAGGTGCGACCATATATTGGTTCATGGCTTGATTTTACTATTAGCAAAAATGGAACTATTGAAGGTAAGATTAATAAAAAAAGAAAGTTCCTTGCATCGGTATTTTTGAGAGTATTTGACAATCAAACTACAACCGAACTTCTTGAGCATTTTAGTGACGTTGATCAAACACTTCTTGATAAATATATCTTGCCAACTTTCAAAAAAGATAAAACAAAGTCAAAAGATGAAGCCGTACTTGAGTTGTATCGTAAAATTAAGCCAGGCGAACCTCTCGTCTTGGAAAATGCATACGAGACTCTAAATAATCTCTTTTTTAATCATCGTAGATACTCACTTGCTGATGTCGGTCGATACAAAATTAATAAAAAACTTAATCTAAATCAACCAATTGACAAGGAACATCACATTCTTTCAAAAGAAGATGTGGTCTCTATATTGAAGTATCTCGTTCAGCTTACCGTTGGTAAAGGTTCGTTTGATGATATCGATCATTTAGGCAACCGCCGACTCAAGACAGTAGGTGAACTTGTAGGTACCTATGGAATTCGGGTTGGAATGGTGCGAACTGAAAAGGAAATTAAAGAGAGAATGAGCTTGGTTCCATCAGACACATTCCCAACTCCATCTCAAATAATCAACTCAAAGCCAATTATCATGGCAATTAATTCGTTCTTCAGAACAAATCAGCTTTCAACTATCGTTGATCAGACCAATCCACTTTCAGAGGTTGACAATCTCCGAAGAATTACCGTTGGAGGACCGGGAGGTATTGAAAAAGAACGTGCATCGTTCTCAATTCGCGATATTGCTTCATCTCAGTATGGACGTATCTGTCCAATTAGATCTCCAGAGGGACCAAACATTGGAGTGGTTACCTATATGGCGATGTTTAGCAAAATAAATAAGTACGGATTCCTTGAAACTCCATACAAGAAGATTCAAAAAGTAACACAGGGTGGCAAGACAAAAGTGAAAGTATCTGATGAAATTGTGTATTTGCAGGCAGACGATGAAGAAAAATATTTCATTACTTCTGCAAATGTCAATGTGGACTCGGATGGCTGGATTACTAATGAATCATTAGTAGCACGCTTTGAAGGCGATGTGACTGAGGTTACCGTCGACAAGCTTGACTATATTGATATCTCTGCACAACAAGTTGTAGGAGTATCAGCTTCACTTATTCCATTCCTTCAAAACGACGACGCAAGCCGTGCCCTCATGGGTACTCATATGCAATGTCAGGCAGTTCCTCTTGTTAAACCTGGTGCTCCTGTAGTTGGCACAGGAACTGAGGAGAAAATTGCACAGGCGCTTGGACGCACAGTCAGAGCTGAAGAAGATGCGACAGTAACGTATGTTGACGCAAAAAAAGTCGAACTAAAAGGAAAAAGTGGTAAAGAATATGAATATGATTTACAACGATATCTTCGAACTAATAAAGACGTAGTATTTGATCAGAGACCTCGTGTAGAGCTTGGACAAAAAATCAAAAAGGGATCTGTTGTAGTTGATGGCCCAGCAACAAGCGGAGGAAAACTTGCTCTTGGACAAAACCTGGTCGTCGCATACACCTCATTTAACGGTTTAGGTTATGAGGATGGTTTTGTAATTTCAGAAAGAGTGGTTAAAGAAGATCTCCTTTCTTCAATAACAAGTGAGGAGTTTATTGCCGATGTTGTAGACACCAAACTTGGACCAGAAGAGCTTACGCGTGACATTCCAAATGTCCGAGAAGAAGTTCTGGGTAACCTCGATAAAGAAGGTCTTGTTGTAGTCGGAACAAAGATGAAGAGCGGTGACATACTTGTTGGAAAGGTTGCTCCAAAGGGAGAAAAAGAACTTACCGCAGAAGAAAGATTGCTCCGAGCAATCTTTGGTGAAAAAGCAAAAGATGTTAAAGACACTTCACTTCGTTTACCGTACGGCAAACAAGGTGTTGTAGTAAATGTTGAAGTTATTGATAGCAAAAAAGATCCAAATGAACTTGAACCTAGTGTAATAAAGAGGATTATTGTAAATACTGCCGAACTTCGCAAAATCACAATTGGTGATAAGCTCGCAGGACGACACGGGAACAAGGGTGTTATTTCACGCATTCTTCCTGAGTGGGACATGCCTTATCTTGAAGATGGTACACCAGTAGATGTAATCATCTCCCCTCTTTCCATTTTGGCTCGTATGAATCTTGGACAGCTCTTTGAGACACTGCTCGGATTCATCGCACAGTCAAACAACTGGCACATTGTCGCCCCAGTCTTTGAAAAGATTGAGGAACAGTTCATCAGTGATGAACTGAAAAAAATGGGAATACCTGCAGACGGAAAAGTAACTCTCTATGATGGTAAAACAGGTAAAAAATTCGATCGTCGAGTACTGGTTGGTACTGGATATATTATGAAGCTTATCCACATGGTGGAAGATAAGTTTCATGCTCGATCAGTTGGACCATACTCACTTGTGTCTCAACAGCCACTTGGTGGAAAGTCACAAATGGGAGGACAGCGATTTGGAGAGATGGAGGTCTGGGCACTTGAGTCACATCGAGTACCTGCGACTCTTCAGGAAATGCTTACCATTAAATCAGATGACGTTCGAGGTCGCACAAAGGCATTTGAATCGATTATTAAGGGACTTGATATTCCGCAGTCAAACGTTCCGGAATCATTCCACGTCCTTCTAAAAGAACTCAATGCACTTGGATTATCAATTGATTACATCAAATAAGTATGGAGGAACAGTTTATTGTCGACTTTAGCGGACTTCGCATCCGTCTTGCCTCCCCTGAGGACATTCTTAAATGGTCAAAGGGAGAAGTCACCAAACCAGAAACCATCAACTATCGCACATTCCGAGCCGAGAAAGATGGCTTATTTGATGAGCGAATCTTTGGACCTACAAAAGATTTTGAATGTTATTGTGGTAAGTATAAAAGAATTCGATATAAGGGAATTATCTGTGATCGATGTGGTGTTGAAGTCACAATATCTGCCGTACGTCGTGAACGTATGGGACATATTAAACTTGCTACGCCCATTTCACACATTTGGTACTTTAAAGGAGCATCAACTCCCCTCAGTATTGTCCTTGATGTGCCACCACAAGCACTTGAAAAGATTATCTATTACGCGTTGTATTTAGTTACCGGTATTGATAAAGAGGAGCAGAAAAAAACTCTTCAAGAACTTGATGGAATGGCAAAACAAGAAATTAAAAAGCTTGATGAAGAATACGAAGTAAAAAAGCATGATCTTAAAAAACTCTTTAAACAACAAAAAGATGATGTTGGTAAGAAAATCACTGCAAAAGAACAAAAAGAGCTTGCCGTACAAGAACTTGATTTGAGAGAGCGTGAAAAATTCCGTCTTCTTTCAGATAAATATGTTGAAGACAAGGCAAAAAGAACAGCGTTCCTCGACCGAATCGCTAAGACCGTCAAAGCACTTAAGGTAAATGATACGCTTGAAGAAGAGGATTATCTCTATCTTCGGGAACAGAATCTTGATGCATTTGTTACTGTTGGTATGGGTTCTGAAGTTGTATATGACATACTCACTACTGCTGATTTTAAGAAGATGTATCAAGAAGCAGTTGAAGAACTTTCACGATCAAAAGGAGAACGACGAAATAAACTACTTAAGAAAGTTCGCATTCTTGAGTCATTTATAAAGGGTAATGTAGAACCAGCTTGGATGATCTTAACTGTGCTTCCTGTTATTCCTCCAGATCTTCGACCAGTAGTCCAACTTCCTGGTGGAAAGTTTGCAACCTCAGACTTAAATGATTTTTATCGTCGTGTAATTAACCGTAACAATCGTTTAAAACAACTTATCGATCTTGGCGCACCTGAGATTATTTTGCGCAATGAAAAGCGAATGTTACAGGAAGCCGTTGACTCGCTATTGGATCTACAGAAATCACGAGGTCGATCACGCACCCAAGGAGTAGCATCAAAAGTGCAAAAATCACTTTCTGATATTCTTCGTGGTAAGCAAGGACGTTTTAGACAAAACCTACTTGGTAAACGTGTTGATTACTCTGGACGTTCGACAATTGCTGTAGGACCTGAACTTAAAATAAATCAATGTGGTATTCCACGCGAGATGGCACTTGAACTTTTTAAGCCTCACCTTCTTCACGAAATTATCGTCCGAGGACTTGCCCCTAATATTAAGAGTGCAAAAAATTATTTGGAACAGCGAGATCCTGTTGTGTACGATATTCTTGAAGAAATCACTAAGGACCACCCTGTTCTGCTTAACCGAGCACCAACACTGCACAAATTGTCAGTATTGGCATTTTATCCGGTGTTAACAGACTCATACGTTATTAAACTTCACCCTGCAGTATGTGCGGGATATAACGCAGACTTTGATGGTGATGCTATGGGTGTATTTGTACCTCTTTCAAAAGCAGCGATTGACGAAGTTAAATCACGAATGATGGCCCACCAAAATCTTCTTAAGCCATCAGATGGTACACCAATTGCCCTGCCTATTAAGGAGATGGCTCTTGGAATTTACTATCTCACAACACTTGATGCACAGTATGCTTCACTCAAGGATGAAGAGCTTCAAGTCTATGCAACCGCAGATGATGCAATTAATACATATAATCTCGGTCTTGCAGAACTAAGAAAACCAATTCTTGTTCAGATGGGTGGCGTTGTAACTAAGACAAGTATTGGACGAATTTTGGTAAATCAACGTATTCCGAAAGAGCTTGGATTTATTAATGCGGAAATGAGAGCAGTTGATATTAAAGATCTTGTGGTTCGCGCTATGAAGATCTACGATAATAACGACACTATTGGTGAACTTATTGATGCTCTTAAAGAGGTAGGATTTTGGGGTGCCACAATGGCTGGTGGACTCTCATCTTCTGTTTTTGACTGTATGATAATTGACGGTAAAAATGTCATTATCGAAGAAACAGAAAAAGAAGTTTTAAAGATTGAAAAGAATTACGAACAGGGTTTTCTTACACTTGATGAGAAACGCAGATATTCAAACAAGCTATGGCTTGAAACAACAGAAAATCTTGCAAATAAAACATGGGATATTCTTGATGAAGAGAATCCAGTTAAGATGATCATCAAGTCTGGAGGTGCGCGTGCATCAAAAGAGCAACTCAAACAGTTGTCTGCTATGAAGGGACTTGTTGTTGATCCATTAGGTAAAATTATTGAGGTTCCGACAAAGTCTAATTATCGTGAGGGTCTTTCAATTTTTGAATATGTCATCTCAGCACGTGGAGCTCGTAAAGGTCTTACCGATTCCGCTCTCAAAACAGCTGACGCCGGATACCTTACTCGCCGCCTAGTTGATGTATCACATGACATGATTGTTCGTGAAGAAGAGTGTGGTACAAATGAAGGTCTTAAAATTAAAACAACTGAAGACCGAGGCGATAAATTTAAAGCACGTATTCGTGGAAGATTTCTTCTTGAAGATGCGCTTGATGAAAATAAAAAAGTTGTCTTCCCTGCTGGAACTCTTATTGATGAGCTTAAAGTAGAGGAGTTGGTAAATAAAAAGGTTAAAAAAGTTGTAGTACGCTCAGCACTCCACTGTCACTCAAAGTTTGGAGTATGTCAAAAGTGTTACGGTATCGACCTATCTACTGGCCGAATCGTTGAGATAGGTGTGCCAGTTGGTGTTATGGCTGCACAGTCTATTGGAGAACCAGGAACTCAGCTAACCATGCGTGTCCGCCATTTTGGAGGAATCGTAATTTCTGACGTAACTCAAGGACTTCCCCGTGTGGAGGAGTTATTTGAAACACGTACGCCAAAAGTAGTTTCCCCCATTAGTGATGTTGAGGGTAAGGTATCTGTTAAGGAGGATACAGAACGCGAAACATATATCGTCAAGGTGATTCCAAATGATTCAAATCAGAAAGAGGAAGAGTTTATCGTTCCAATGAGTCAAAATCTGAAGGTAAAAGATGGCGACTTAGTAGTTAAAGGAACTCAACTTTCAGAAGGATATCTCAACATCAACGATGTCTTGATGGTCAAAGGATTAAAAGCAGCGCAGTTATACTTACTCAATGAAGTACAACGTGTATACGAATCACAAGGAATAGGTATTCATGACAAGCACTTTGAGGTAATCATTCGTAAGATGAGTGACAAAGTTACCATAGAAGATGAGGGTGATACATCTTTTATTAAGGATGAGGTTGTCTCAAAGATACGATTTGAGGAAGAAAATAAAAAAGCGCTTGCAATCGGAGGTAACCCTGCATCTGGTAAGGTGTCAATACTTGGCATTACCAAAGCTGCGATATACACCGATTCATGGTTGTCTGCCGCATCATTTGAACAGACAACATCAGTTTTGAGCAGTGCAGCAATTAAAAACCAAACAGATTCCTTGCTCGGACTGAAAGAAAATGTTATAATAGGCAGATTAATCCCTGTAAACAAGGATCTTATTGATAAATATTACACCAAATTTGTAAGCAATTATGCCAACAATCAACCAGCTGCTGAAACGCAGGAGACAAAAACGAGTTAAAAAATCACGTGCAGCCGCACTGAAAGCAAGCTTTAACGCGCTTGACCGAAAGTATGTTGCAACAAACAATCCATTAAAAAGAGGCGTGTGTACTGTGGTGAGAACCATGACACCAAAAAAACCAAATTCAGCCCTACGTAAGGTTGCTCGTGTGCGGCTCTCAAATAAAATGGAGGTTACAGCCTACATTCAAGGAGTTGGACATAATCTTGCAGAACACTCAATCGTCTTGGTTCGCGGAGGAAGAGTGAAAGATTTGCCAGGAGTTAAATACCATATTGTACGTGGAAAATTTGACACAGCTGGCGTTGTTGGAAGAACAACATCACGCTCAAAATATGGTGCAAAAAAAGTAAAAGCTAAAGCAGCATAAATCTAATTATTACTATTCATATGCCAAGACATTCATATAAACGAACTCAACCAAAAAAAGATCCAGTCTATAACAGTTTCGAAGTTTCGAAACTAATCAACTACATCATGTATGATGGAAAAAAATCAACCGCTCAAAAAGTGGTCTATGATGTTATGGAAAAGTTTAAACAAGAAAAGCTCGATCCAGTTGAGGTCCTTGATAAAGCGCTTTCAAATGTTTCACCAGAACATGAAGTAAAACCACGAAGACTTGGTGGAGCGTCCTATTTAGTACCAATAGACGTTCGTCGCGAACGCAAATTATTTCTTGGTTTAACATGGATTGTAGATGCAGCTCGACTTCGATCAAATAAGGAATTTCGCTCTTTTGCAGATAAACTGTATGCAGAGCTAAAAGATGCCTACCAAAACCAAGGACAGGCTGTCACTAAGCGTGCTCAGTCCGAAAAACTCGCAGAACAGAATAAGGCTTTCTCACACTTGAAGTGGTAAAGAGAAGTGCGTAAGCGTGAAGCGTGTAACGTATAACGTATCATACCAGTAGGGGTGTATTTTTTGACGTTTTGTACGATGCACGTTACACGTTCACGTTATCGTTGAATATGGCTCAGCAACAAGGTGTTGTCACAAAAAATAGAATTGTTCCTCTCGATAAAATTAGAAATATTGGTGTTATAGCTCACATTGACTCTGGAAAAACTACAACCACAGAGCGCCTCCTTTTTTATACTGGTAGAACATATAAAATTGGCGATATTGACGAAGGAGATACTCAAATGGACTGGATGCCTCAAGAACGTGAACGAGGTATTACTATAGTATCAGCGGCAACAACAACCTTTTGGAAAGACTTTCGTATTAACATCATTGATACTCCTGGACACGTAGACTTTACAGCAGAGGTTGAACGTTCACTGCGCGTACTTGATGGTGGTGTGGTGGTATTTGATGCAGAAGAAGGCGTACAAAGCCAGTCAGAAACAGTTTGGAGACAAGCTGATAAGTATAAAATTCCACGACTTTGCTTCATTAATAAAATGGATAAACTAGGTGCAGACTTTGATGCTACCACTCAAGAAATTACCGATAGACTTGGATCGCATCCTATTGTGGTAACGTATCCTATTGGTAAAGAACAAGAGTTTAGAGGAGTTATAGATCTCATGACAATGAAAGCCTTTGTGTATGATAAAGATGAAAAAGGTGTTGAATACTCAGTAACTGACATTCCAGAAGATTTAGTCGCAAAAGCACAAGAAATGCGAGCAAAAATGGTTGAGAAAATTGCAGAGACTGATGATGCGGTTATGGAAAAGTATCTCAATGGTGAAGAAATTCCAGTTGAACTTCTCAAATCAACTCTTCGAAAAGCAGTAATTGCCTACAAAGTAGTCCCAGTATATGC